>Ga0208960_1002091_pt1 | contig 10300 bp, 8 predicted proteins | sample GreLakmeON33MSRF_FD_187703 | JGI IMG/M metagenome (GOLD analysis project Ga0208960, IMG submission 187703) | Freshwater lentic microbial communities from great Laurentian Lakes, MI, USA - Great Lakes metaG ON33MSRF (SPAdes) | ecosystem: Environmental > Aquatic > Freshwater > Lake | place: Great...
CGACACTGAAGAAGGATAAGAAACTTGATGTGTACTCGAACTCGGCTGGAAAAATTACTCCAATTTGCTTAGTGATAGATATGGATCCGTTTAAGGATGTTCGTACTCGTCAAGCGATGAAAATGCTGATTGACCGAAAGAAATTGCTCAAGCAAGTTCTTTCAAACAACGGTCGTTTATCAAATGACGATTACAGTCCGGCAGATCCGAATTACAACGCCAATGGATACCCAATGCAAGAGCAAGACATCAGGGGTGCACTCAAACTTTTAAGCGCGGTTGGCTTTTCGAAATCTAACCCTGTTGTGTTTGACCTAAAGGCCCCTGATGATGACGCGGCTCTTAGCGGTTTAGCAAAGGCGTTCGTTGAACAAGTGAACACCGCATCTGGTGGAGTGGTCAAGGCCACAGCGACAACTGTTGCAGTTGGCTATTGGGATACGACGTATATGGCCAGGGGCGTGAATGCGTTCATGACTTATTACAACCCGAAGCCATACTTCCCGCAATTCTCAGGAATGGTGTTCTCGTACCCAGAGACACACTTCCCAGAACCAGGCAGTCAAGCCAAAGCGAATTATTATGCAGCGCTTGCTGAAGTTGGTCCAAATCGACGTGCCGCAATCATTAAGCGAATGCAAAAAGAAGAGCACGAACGCGGTGGATACATCATTCCTTACTTTGTTAATGCTTCGGATTCGTATACGAAGAAGTTGCAAGGCGTGAATAAGCGAAATGCAGCGTTGCCGCTTGACTACTACGGAATGCACTTCAAAAATCTGTGGTTGGCATAGAAATTAATTAAAGAATGGTGCGCTTTGGCCTATGCGCCAAAGCGCACCGCTCTAAAATATAAATTAAGCGTCATGCCGATTATCAAGTTCATAACTCGTCGTCTTGGACTAGGCGTTGTGACTCTGTTTGCCGTATCACTTTTAATTTTTTTGGTCACTCAGGCGTTTCCCTCGGATCCAGCACAAGCAATCCTTGGCAGAGAAACAACGCCCGAAAGTTTGGACGCATTGCGCCAAGAGCTCGGCTTATATCGTCCCGCTGTAACACAGTTCAGCGATTGGCTAATAGGGATATTGCACGGCGACTTCGGCAAATCTTTTGTGACTCAGATGCAAATCAGCGAATACATTGCTCCGCGCGTCGGCAATTCTTTATTTTTAATGGTCGTTGGCGCCTTGTTATCGGTCCCGCTTTCGGTTGCAATTGGAGCATTTTCTGCCCTTCGTCGAGATCGAAGGTTCGACACAATTTCGTCGACAACTTCATTGATTCTGGCCGCGATACCAGAGTTCGTGATGGGCACTGCATTGATTTTATTTTTCTCTACTTCGATTTTTCATGTGCTACCTGCGATCACTCTGATTGACGCAGGTGCGGCACCGTGGTCAGATCCATCTGGAGTTGTATTGCCAATATTCACACTTGTGTTAGCAGTAACTCCGTATGTCTCGCGAACAATGAGAGCATCAATGGTTGAAATTCTTGAGAGTGATTATGTCGAGATGGCACGACTTAAAGGCATGTCTGAGCGCGTTGTACTAATACGACATGCATTGCCCAATGCACTCGGCCCGGTGTTTCAAGTGATTGCGCTCAACCTCGCATATTTAGCAGGCGGCACTGTAATTGTCGAACGACTATTTAATTATCCCGGGATCGGCAGTGCGTTAGCAGATTCTGTTCGCGCTAGAGACCTCCCTGTGATTCAATTCCTAGCACTAATGATTGCTGGAGTGTATGTATTAATGAATTTGGTCGCAGATGTGGCAACTGTTCTGGCAACACCTAGATTGCGAACCTCGCTTAAATGAGAGATCAAATAATCGCAACAACTAGCGACCGTCCTGTTGGGCTCGTTCGTAAGGCCCTGAAACTCCGTCGCACAAAAATCGGTTTAAGTATTTTGATTGGCGTTGGACTGATGGCGATCGTTGGTCCATTTTTTGCACCGCATACACAAACTGAATTTATTGACATGCCTAATTCTCTCAATATCCCTGGAGCGCTTTTCGGTACCGATTACTTAGGTCAAGATGTGTGGTCGCGATTTTTGATTGGTGGAAGATCAATTTTGTTGTTATCGCTTGGGGCGACAACCCTGGGGTTAATTGCTGGCATAAGTCTTGGACTTCTCGCAGCATTATCTAAAGGCAAAATCGATGAGTTGATAATGCGTATCTTTGATGTAATTTTGTCCTTTCCTCAAATTCTCTTGGCTTTGCTTTTAGTCTCGATGTTTGACGCAAGTCCGTGGCTCACCATTTTGTCAGTCGGGTTGTCGACGACGCCGCGTGTTGGTCGTGTTATTAGAGGCGCGGCGCTCTCCGTTGTTGAGCGTGATTTTGTGAATGCAGCGATTGCACTTGGCGAATCACGATTCAGAATTTTATTCTTCGAAGTTCTACCTAATGTCACTGGTCCGTTGCTAGTAGAAGCAAACCTGCGTTTTACATATTCGATTGCGACGATTGCGTCATTAGCGTTTCTCGGGTTTGCGCCTGATCCGAGTGCGGCGAATTGGGGCACGATGATTCAAGAGAACAGTACGGTGATTGTGATTCAGCCGTGGGGAGCAGTTCTACCTGTTATTGCAATTGCGGTGTTGACAATCGGCACTGGGCTATTTGGTGACGGGCTTGCTCGAGTTTCTGCAGGAATTGATCGCGGTAAAGAAAGCGTGGAGCAGTGACGAGTGGTCTATCTATATTAAATCTTCGAGTCAATGTATCTGCCACGGGAAATGACATCGTCAATGAAATTGATCTTAAGATTCAAAAGGGTCGAGTAACAGGACTGGTTGGCGAATCTGGATCGGGTAAAACAACTGTTGGTCTAGCGGTGCTTGGTCATGCAAGACGCGGCGTTGAAATAGTTCAGGGCGAGATTTATTGTGACGATACCGATGTGCTCAACTTGGACGAAGATGCTAAACGCGAAATTCGTGGATCTCTTGTTTCATACGTGCCTCAAGATCCGACATCCTCTTTGAATCCAGCATTACGAATTGGCGTTCAGATATTAGAAGTACTTGAGACTCATGATTTCGGTGGATCAGATCAAGCTCGCAGAGTTCGTGTGCGTGAGATGATGGCTGAAGTATTGCTACCTGCCGATGATGAGTACCTTGAGCGCTATCCGCATCAGTTATCGGGCGGACAGCAACAACGCGTTGTGCTGGCAATGGCCTTTGCCTGCAGACCTGCCGTAATCGTGCTGGATGAGCCGACTACAGGTTTAGATGTTTCAACTCAAGAGCACGTCTTAAAGACGATCCGTAATCTCTCTAGCCAGCATGGTGTTGCCGCGCTATACATCACACACGACCTCGCCGTTGTCAGCGAATTGGCTGATGATGTCGCTGTGATGTACGCAGGTCGAATAGTTGAGCAAGGTTCCGCCTCCGATATTTTCAATAATCCTTCACATCCCTATACACGACATTTGGTTGCTGCTGCGCCAGATATCGCTGGTGAACAGCAGGTTGTCGGACTCGCGGGTCGTGCCCCATCGCCAGGCAAGCGTCCAAATGGTTGTGCGTTTTCTGTGCGATGCGAATCAGTCACAGATGATTGCCTTAGTCAATTTCCACTGTCTGTCTCAATCAGTCAAAGTCATTTCGCTCGTTGTATAAATATTGGAAAAGGCAAGACTTCTGCGAAACCAGAATCAATTAAGTTAGTTAAAAAAGTATCGCCAAATACGGTGCTTGAGTTAAGAAACATTAGTGCTGGTTACGGTGGTCAGCCAGTCCTTGAAGAAATTTCGTTGATCCTCGGCCGCGGACAATGTTTGGCGCTCGTCGGTGAGTCAGGTTCTGGTAAGACGACTGTTGCTCGATGTATTGGTGGTCTGCACACCGAGTGGAGTGGTGAAATATTTCTGAATAACGAAAAACTTAATCGTGGGTCGCGACAACGACGCATAGAACAGCGATTGGGTATCCAATATATATTTCAAAATCCGTATGGCTCATTAAACCCTCGTCGAACCATCGGAGATTCAATAATCAGGCCGTTAGTTATTTCTGGTTCAACTGGATCAACAGTCAAGAAAGAGTTGAACGAAGTACTAGAGAAAGTTTCGTTACCTTCTGCGTACTCCGATAAATTTCCGGATCAATTGTCTGGTGGTGAACGTCAAAGAGTTGCGATTGCCCGGGCGCTTATTAGCCGACCAGATGTTTTGGTCTGCGATGAAATCACAAGTGCCCTCGATGTGCTGGTGCAAGCTGCTGTTGTCGATCTATTGGCGACCTTGCAGCGCGATCTTGGTTTAGCGATTTTGTTCATTACTCACAATTTGCCACTCGTTAGGAGTATTGCCGATGAAGTTGCGGTGATGTCCGATGGCAGAATCGTTGAATTCGGTGATACCGCTACTGTGATTGGCAATCCAGTGCAAGAATATACACAGCGATTAATTAGTGCTACGCCAAGTATTGCGCGCTCTAGCAAGTGACGAGTAAATAATTATTTAATGACACGGTCAGTTTTTGTCGTACCAGGGTTCGAAAAAGTTGGCGAAGTTTTTAAGTCAATACATAATTCACATTTTTCAGGAGCAAGTTTCGCTGCGAATGTAAACGGTCGAGTGGTTGTCGATCTGTGGGGTGGAGCGAAATCAGATTCAACCCCTTGGGCCGATGACACATTATGTGTGATTGCCTCAGGAACAAAAGGTATTTGTGCTGTCGCAGTGATGATTTGCGTTGAGCGAGGACTGCTAGACATTGATGCTTCTATCGAAACAATATGGCCAGAGTTTGCGGTTGGAGGCAAAGGAGAGGTTTCAATCGGCGATTCGCTTGCACATTTGGCAGGAGTTCCTGGTCTTGAAAGAAGTGTTTCGATTGACGATTTGGCTGACCCTATACATATGGCGAAACTCGTCGCACAACAGGTGCCGTTAGTAGCAATCGGTTCACCGTCGTACCATGCAATGACTTTTGGTTGGATTGCTGGAGAGTTGGTGCGTCGCGTCGACGGAAGAAGTATCGGCAAATTTGTCAGAGATGAGATTGCGAACCCATTACAACTCGATTTGCATATTGGTGCACCTCAAGAAGCGATCTCACGAATTGCAGATACGACAAGATCGGCTGACTATAGTTACTCGGCGTTTCTTCCTGGTTCAGTCGCGGACCCAAGACTTAAATTTGTTTACGGAATGATTCCTGCAGAACGTGGTACTGCGGATTTTGCGAAAATTGAATTACCTGGTGGCGGAGGGGTGGCAAGTGCATTTGCGATGTCGCGACTATATGCGATGCTCGCCAACGGCGGAGAACTTGACGGAGTGCGGATACTGAAACCTGAGACGATTATTTTGGCGCGTCAACAGCGATCTCAGGGCGATGATCAACTGAGTGGTCGGTTCTTGCGCTTTGGTGTCGGCTTCGAACTTAATCCAAATCCGTCTTGCTTGGGTAAGCCGAGTGATGCTTTCGGTCATACTGGTGCAGGTGGATCAACGCATGGTGCCTGGCCTAGTTTGCGAACTAGTTTTTCTTATGTGATGGGTGAATTCATACCTGAAAACCGTGATGATCGAGCAATTCGTTTGCTTGAAGCACTTCACGAGTGCGTCTCAAATAATTAGCGGCCTTGCCAATTCGGTTTGCGTTTCTCTCCGTGAGCTGTTGTGCCTTCTTGAGCATCTTCAGAATTAATTGCCGTTTGATAAGCCTTGTTATTTCGCAGAATGGGCATTGCATCTGTGGTTGAGACCTCTTCTAGGGTGTGAATTAGTTCAAGAACTGCCGCGACGCTAAGTGGTGCTGAATCACAAATTTTTTCTGCAAGTAGTCGGGCTACTGGTAAAAGTTGATCAATAGTCGCAACTTCATTGACAATTCCCCAAGATTGAGCCTCGGTGGCAGTCATTCTTCGCCCCGCGATAAGCATCTCGCGGGCGATATTTGGCGGCACTATTTTCGGTAAGCGAATGGTCGCATTATCGGCAATTAGTCCAAGAGTTGCTTCAGGCAAAAAGAAGGTTGCATGATCTGCCGCCACGATTAAGTCAGCGGCAAGTGCAATCTCGAATCCACCGCCAACAGCCATGCCGTTGACTGCGGCGATAATTGGCTTCGGGCGATACTTCAGTTCGCAGAGACCACCGAATCCGCCAACTCCATAGTCGGATTCAAATGCTTCACCTTCGCTGGCTGCGTTGAGGTCCCATCCAGCAGAGAAAAATTTATTACCCGCGCCAGTCAATATTGCTACGCGCAATTGATTGTCAAGCATGAACGACTCAAAGATTGAACTCAATTCACGACTGGTCAATGCATCAATTGCATTTGCTTTTGGTCGATCAATAGTGACCTCCAAAATCTGACCATTACGACTTGTGGCAATACTCATAGTTGTTCTGCTATCACTAAAGCATCAACGGCAACGGCTGCGTTTGAAGTCACTAGCACTGGATTTAATTCAACCTCAACCAAATCGTCGTTCATCGCAAGATTGACGACAGATTGAACCAAGGCAACTAGTGCATTTAAGTTCGCTGGTGGTTTTCCGCGAAAGCCGGTGAATAGCGGTGCGATTCTCAATTTTTTAAGAGCCTGATGGATTTGTGCTTCTGTTGCTGGCGCCAAGAGGAATTGAGTGTCCTGCCAAAGTTCGGTATAAATACCACCGGCGCCAAGAGTGATGAGCCAGCCAACAGGTGGGTCTCGGCGAATGCCTACGAGGACTTCAGCAACCACATCAGTGACAGTTTGTTCTATTAAAAATTCGGTGAGATTGTTTGGCATCGCATCCAATGCGAGTGTTAACCGCTGTTGATCCGCAATTCCTACTTGAACGGCACCAGATTCGGTTTTATGGGCGAGCCCCAATCCTTTGAGGGTGATTGGGTATCCAATTTCGTTTGCCGCCACTACAACATCGTTGCGTAAACATTTCTTTCCTATTGGAACACTTACGCCAGATTTTCGCATTAGCGATTTCGCATCAGCTTCGTCTAAAAGAATTGTCTTTGTTGCTGATTTCACTGTTGCTGGCGGCTCTTGAGAAGTATTCGATCCCAGCCAGGCTGCCGCACTAAGTGCGACAAGTGATTCATGCAATCCTTGCAAAACTGCGATATTGGCTGCTTGGGCTGCAGCGCGTACTTCGGTGGTCACACACTCGGGCAGGGTTGCGACTATTACTCCGCGTGATTTAGTAGCAGTCACTGCATCACCTAATGATTGCGCAGCCGTCACCCATGTTTGTGAGTTCTGATCAGCACGTGGAGGAGTATCGAGAATCAGCAGCGTTGCATCCTGAGGACCAGACGTCACGGCAGTAAATGTTTTAGCGGTCGCAGCCCGGTCTCCCCACATGAAGGTGTGATAGTCAAATGGATTTCCAACCGTGACAAGCTCGGTGAGTGTCGAGCTAATTTGCGCGTGATGTTGCTGTTCAAATGGCTCAAAGCGCAACAGAGTCTTCTCACTCAGGTCAGCAACAAGTGATGCCTCGCCGCCCGAACATGAAAGAGAAACAAGTTTGTTGCCAGTTAGGGCGCCACTCTGATCAAGAAGTTTTAGAGTTTCAATCAATTCGGCTGGTGTATCAACCATTGCTACACCCGCGCGCTCAAAGAGCGCTTGATACGCAGATCTACGACCAGCAAGAGATGCAGTATGCGAAGCAGCGATCATTGCACCCGCCTCGCTGCGTCCGGTTTGTAAAGCGACTATTCTAAGATTTCGCTTAGTGGCAAGAGCCGCAATTTTTGCAAACCTCACCGGGTCGACGATCGCTTCTATGAATAGTCCGATAGCGGTAACGCGAGAATCTTCTATGAAAACCTCAAGGCAGTCTTCAACACCACAAGCAGCCTGATTACCTACAGTCACAAGGTATGCAAGATTGAGGTCACGATTTTGCAATGTCAGATTAAGTCCGACATTTCCGCTTTGGCTTACAATTGCCACGCCACTTGTTAAAGACTTGCAACCGTGCTGATCGGGCCATAATGCGATGCCGTCTAATGCATTGATGTAGCCATAACAGTTAGGCCCAAGTATCGGCATTTGCCCTGCGGCAACTATCAGTTTTTCTTGTAATAGGTGACCGTCAACCCCAGATTGCAAACCAGACTCAGCAAAGCCAGATGCGTAACAAACAGCGCCGCCAGCACCTGATTTTGAGAGTTGATCAACCACATCAATTGTTGCGTTGCGATTCACTGCTACAAATGCAACATCTGGTGCTCGAGGTAGGTCATCTATTGATGGAAAACATTTAGCGCCAGCAATTTCGCTTCGAGTTGGGTGAACTGGCCACAACTCACCGCTGAAACCGAGTTTTCGACATTGTTCGATCACACTTTGCGCTGGAGCAGTGCCAAATAGAGCGATCGAACGCGGATTAAGCGTTTTTGAAAGTAATTGCTCAACCACCATGGGGGCGCAGCAATGCTCGCGAAATAATATGTCGCTGAATTTCACTGGTTCCATCCCAAATTCTGTCAACTCGGGTATCGCGCCACATGCGTTCGAGTGGAAGTTCATCCATCAAACCCATTCCGCCAAAAATTTGAATCGCTTCATCGGTAACAAATTGACACATCTCACTTGAAAACACTTTGGCCATCGCAACTTCGCTGTCGCTGAAATTGCCAGCAGCGTCATTAAATGCGGCGCGAAGCGTCAGCAACTCTGCTGCGTCGAGGCGAATCTGCATATCAGCCAACTTAAACGACACTCCTTGAAACTTGCCAATTTGTTGTCCAAATTGTTCTCGTGTCGCCGACCACTCAACAGCAAGTTTCAAAGCCCGTCGGGCACGGCCAACGCAAACTGCGGCGACTTGAAGTCGCGTGGCACCGAGCCACTCATTTGCGGCATCAAAACCGTTGTGCTCTTCTCCGAGAACATTCGTACCCGGTATCCGACAATTGTCAAAATTTATAATCATGTTGTGGTAGCCATTATTTGAAACACAGTTATAACCCTTAACGCGCTCACAACCTTTTGTGTCGAAGTCAACGAGAAAACCTGTAATCTTTTTCTTGACACCTTTTGAGGTTTGCTCTTCGCCACTGGCGGCAAACAGAATCACATAGTCGGCCATATCGGCATGCGAAATGAAATGTTTGGTCCCATTGATAATCCAATCTTTGCCGTCCTTAGTCGCGGTACATTTCATTCCCCTTACATCCGAGCCTGCGTCAGGTTCAGACATTGCTAAACATTCAACGCGATCGCCAGTAATAGTAGGGATCAGATATTCGGCAATTTGTTGGTCTTTGCACGCCCGCAAAATATTGCTCGGCCGCGCCACGACATAATGCAGAGCATATGAGGTCACCCCGAACTCGCGGTCGACGAGTGTTGTATCAAATGAGTCGAGTCCGCCACCACCGAGTTCGCTCGGCATATTGCACGCATATAGACCGGCCACAATTGATCGCTGTTTGATCTGTTTAACAAGATCTGGTGAGACTTGATTATCTCGCTCAACTTTTTCTTCATGGGGGATTAATTCGCGCTCAGTAAATGCCTTTGTTGTATCGACAATCATTTGCTGTTCTTGCGTCAGTTGAAAATCCATATCTCAGTCTCTCAGTTTCGGACGCTTAGTTCTTAGTTTTGATTTGCATAATTCGACCAATTTCTTGCGGTCTAGCCAAACGATCGTGGCTTTGTTTTATCGCTCTGAGTGCTGATTCTACAGATCCCGCTATTGGGGCGGCCTTTGCAAGTTTTGAATCAACATGCAACAACATTTGCTCGCAAGTTGCCAATCGTTGTGAGGTTGCAGAGTTGAACATTTGATGATTGAAATGCAACCGTTTGGCGTCGAAATCTAGGACTTGTGTTGTAACTCGCAATTTGTCTTTAAGCGCTGCTTCGCGTTCATAAATGATGTGCGTTTCAACGGTGTAATAGGAATGACCCGCAGCCCGGTATTCGTCATTAATGCCGATGTACTGGAACAACACATCTGATGCCCAGCCAAAGGCTGTTAGGTATGCAGCCTCGGTCATGTGATCGTTGTAGTCAACCCATTCGGCAGCAACTTCGCAATAATAAAAATCAAGCGGCGCAGGAACTACCTCGCCAATTTCTAATGGCGAAACTTGCAGGATCATTTAACGCTTTGACCAACGAATCGGCCGACACCTTCTGGCTTCGGCAATTTTGCATGAGCCTTGGCGATCGGGTTCAGGCGAACTAAAAGTTCAGCACCAATCGGAGAAGCTTTTTTCAACTCTGTGTCAACGTGCAGATAAATATGTTCTGCGGTCGCAACTACCGTGCCATTCGTCTGCGACATTACCGAAT
>Ga0208960_1002092_pt1 | contig 10300 bp, 4 predicted proteins | sample GreLakmeON33MSRF_FD_187703 | JGI IMG/M metagenome (GOLD analysis project Ga0208960, IMG submission 187703) | Freshwater lentic microbial communities from great Laurentian Lakes, MI, USA - Great Lakes metaG ON33MSRF (SPAdes) | ecosystem: Environmental > Aquatic > Freshwater > Lake | place: Great...
AGGTGCACAAGCGCCAATCACAAGGCCGGGAATGCTGTCAACGCAAGCAAACGCTGCATCGCCACCGGTGGCTGCCGTGATCAGGTCTTGGACATAGTAGTTGGCACCCACCAGCCATTTGAACCGTTGGTTCTGGCCTGATGCTACGCGGGCTTCGAACGAGTGATCTTTAATGTACTGTGGATCACGGGAGTATCCGTTATCCAATGCCGTAAAAGCAAAATCACGCGCCCATGTGGCGGCTTGCTTATTGAACCCCCCCTGAACAGTGGCAACGATATCGTTAGCAAACTCATAGTTCGCTGCACCCGAAAAACGAGAAATATTACGCTCAAGGCCGATCCCATTGACGTTTGGAACCTTGCCCGCCAGTGCCGCAGGTTGTGCGCGTTGAATGATGTTCTTGAGCAACCAGTTGGGATCGCCGCTATTCAAGGAACCAACCGGCGAAACGGCGGATGTGTTGCTGTCGATAATTTTTGTGGTATTGAGTGCTGAAACCGCCACGCCTTGTTCGGGCACCTTGCCGCAGGGAAAGCGAACAGGGCGTATGGTTTGACCGGTCTTGGTGGTGAGCACCTTGCCTGAACACGTGTCGTTCAAGCGGCCTGGAATTGCTCCGCCCGCTGGCGCACCATCAGAATCGCGATCATAGAATGCGCGCAACTTAATGCTGAGTTTATCATTGGGCGTAGCGTAGATCGTGCCCTGCACACTCTTTGAGCTTTCTTCACCCAGAGGGCCACCATCGGTGGCGGTGAACATATTTCCCTTACTGTACAAACGACCACCGATACGAACTCCGAGTTTGTCTTGTACGATCGGTCCGTCGAAGGCCGCCGCAACGTCATAGTCCTCATACGTAGCAGCAGATGCATTGATCTCGCCTGTATACTCAGAGGTCGAGGGCGTCTTCATGATGTAGTTGATGGCACCACCAAATGTATTGCGGCCGAAATAGGCTGACTGCGGGCCCTTCACAACTTCAACGCGCTCGACGTCGTCGAGCGGAATGGAGTGCGTACCGCCCAAGACGTAAATGCCGTCGACGAACAGCGTGCCCAATTGGAACGTCGGCACCTGGCTATTCACGTCCATCCCACGGAAACGAATGGAAGAATTGACGCGGCCCGGAATGGCAAGACCCATGCCGTGGAACTGCACGCCAGCGACCCTCAGCGTTAAGTCTTCAAGCTTGGTAATGCCCGCACGTGAAATTTGATCAGCGGTAAAGGCCGTGATCGCAATGGGAATCTGTTGCAACGACTCTTCGCGCTTACGAGCGGTGACAACGATTTCTTCTAGAGCGACCTGGCTCCATGACGGAGCTGCAAAGCTTGCCGATAGCGCTGCGATGGCAGCCGACAGGGCGAGACGAGATTTGGTGATCATGGACCCCTCCAACAAAAAAATGATCGTGGCGCAACCCCTTGCGCAAACCGCAAGTAAAAGACTAACGGGAACGTGCCCAGGCCTCAACCAGAATTACGACTAATGTTCATAAATTGACTAAATCGCGGCATATAACTCACAGATAGCAACGATTTTTATGGTTTTTATTTCTCTTTATTCCAAAAAGTTAGAATAAATAACCCAAGGTGGCGAGAGACGTTCCAAAACAAAACGGGCCCCGGAATAACCCGGGGCCCGCTGGTATCCATTGTGAGATCGGTTTGACTAGAAATCGATCGACGTACGAAGACCGAACTGACGCTTGTTTTGCGGGCTGACCGCAATGCCTTGTCGGCTAGTAAGCAGCGCAAGGCTGGGAGCTTCGTCGAAAGAGGTCCAACGATTGCAGGCCGCCCAATTTTTGTCATTAAACACGTTTTTGACGAACAATTCGACGCGCAGAGCATCTTTCTCGACTCCGGCACGGGCATTGGTCAGCCAATAGCCATCGCAATACGCTATATTGGCTTCGTCAGAAAATGTTTTTCCAAAATAGATCAGGTCGCCGTTGATGAACCAATCCCAGTCTTGGGTCAATTCAGCCGTATAGCCCGAGTTGATCGTGCCAGACCATTTCGGGAAGCGAGGGTTTTGGTTGCCCTTCATTTGCGAGAAGCCGGTATTGAAGGCGAAGAAGTTGAACAAGTAGTCTTTGTACTCCGAACGGGCGTAGGTCAGGTTACCGTGTACATCCCAATGTTCAGTGATCGCTGCGTTGCCTTCGAATTCCAGGCCCCAGAGCTTGGATGTTCCCGCCACGTTGACGTTACGTGAGTTGAGGAACGGGCTGCCATCAAGGTTGCGAGCCGGCTGTCCAGTCGCGCTGAGCCCAAGCGGGGTGCCGGTCGTGCAACCACCATTGGGGCCATGGCTGGGGCTGCCGCAGTCTTCTTGAATTAAGCCCAAGCCGCGACCTTTTTGTCCTTTCCAGTTACCGTAATAGGTGGCGAGGCTAAAGTTAGCGCGATTATCCAACACGGTTTGCTTCCAACCCAATTCATACATATCGAGAATTTCAGGCGGGAGGGTTGCAGTCACAGTCGGGATCTGCGCGAGGTATTGCCGCAATTCGTTGGGGGTCGCGGCCGCAATTTGTGCGTTTGGAGCACCTTGGATGACGCCCTTTGAATAGCTGGCATAGATGTTGGTGTCGTCGGTCGGCTGCCAACGCAGAATCGCGCGCGGCAGGAAGTTTTTATCGACCTTTGACAAAGGAGCGGGCGTCAAAGTGGCCGTTGTTGATTTGTTGTTCTGATAACGACCTTCGAGGTTGGCTGTAACGGTATCTGTAATGTCATACGTTACCGAGCCGAAGACGCCCCAGGCACCAATCTGATCAGTGTTTTGGAAGAGGCTGTTGGTGCTGGTATATGCAATGGGTGGGCAACGCTGCCCGGCTGCAGGCGGCGCTGAGATTGTGGTGCAAAACGAGACCACGTCACCACCTGACCCCGATGCGATATAAACTTGCTTGTAATAGCTACTGCCGGCAAGCCACGTCAGCCTTTGGTCTTGCGGCGAGCTAATGCGAAATTCGATGCTTTTGTCAGTCGCGTCTTGCGGATCTCGTGAATACCAATTCTCGATCGGCGTCAAGCCGAAGTCACGAATCCAACTGGCACGCAGGCGGTTGTACCCGCCTTGCAACACTGCGTTATAACCGTCGGCTAAGTCGTAATCGACGAGGCCCGAAAGACGGATAACTCTGCGTTCTAGGCCAATGTGGTCAACGGTTGGCACGTTCAATTCTGGCCGCTGAGCGCCATTGACAAAAAAATCATTGAGGATGTTGGGACGGCCGATGATCAGTGCTTGAGCCGGACGAAGGCTGGTGTTGCTGTCGATGATCTTGGTCGAGCCAATTGCGTTAAGGGCCACGCCCTGCTTTGGGATTTGGCCGCAAATATACTGGCGTGGTGAGGCGGTGAGTGCCTTAGGGTCTTGTGTCGTAATCCTTTTGCCCGTGCAGGTGTCGTTTAGTAAGCCTGAGATTTCGCCGCCCGCTGCTCCACCGTCGCTGTCGCTGTTGTAAAAAGCGCGGAACTTGATGCTCAAGTTGTCTGTCGGTGTGGCATAGATCGTACCGTTGATGGCTTTGCTCGACTCTTCGCCAAGTCCACCGCCATCGGTAGCTCTAAACATTGCGCCTTTGGAATACAGGCGCGTACCGATGCGATAGGCCAGTTTGTCTTCAACCAGAGGACCTTCGTGATCGGCAGAGACATCGTATTCTTCATACGTAGCAGCCGAGGCGCTAATCTTGCCTTTGTATTCAGTTGTTGATGGTGTTTTGGTGATGTAGTTGATGGCGCCACCGAACGTATTGCGACCGAAATAGGCCGACTGCGGACCCTTGATGACTTCGATACGTTCCAGATCGCTGACGGGAATGGATTGCGTACCGCCAAGAACATAGATGCCGTCAATAAACAACGATCCGAGTTGCAGCGAGGGCGACTCAGAGTTTACATACATCCCACGGAAGCGAATGGCAGAATTGTAACGCCCTGGGATCTGCGCAGCTTGATTTGAGTACTGAACGCCTGGAGAGGCAAACGCGATGTCTTCAAGGCCCTTGAAGCCTTTTTTCTCGATGTCTTTGGCCGAGAAGGCCGTAATCGACAGAGGAATCTCTTTGAGGTTTTCCTCGCGCTTACGCGCTGTGACGATAATTTCTTCCAGTGCAATCTGGCCAACCGCAGGCATGGCCATGACAACCGACAGCGCTATGGCAGCCGTACCGGCCGAAAGACGAGACTTATAGATCATGGAAGCTCCCCATAAAGATCAAAATTAAAAATTCGCATGGACGCGCGCAAGCCTTGACGCATCATTGATATAATGTCCTTAGCGTGAAGGGTTGAGGCGCTCAATACATAATATAAGATTAGATAAATATAACTTATCCCCTGTGACATAAAAGCCACGGTGAGCATGACGGCTTCATTCGATGCGGTACAATCCAAGACTATGTTTTCGATCAATCTCGACTATTCGGGAAAGTGCTGATGAGCCCCTTGCGAAACCATAAGCCCCTGCGCTTGGCAGCCTGGTGTCTCCTGTTGGGGGCCACGGTGGGTGTGCCAAATCTCGTGGTGGCCGAAGAGACCACCTTGCGTGTCGGCAACGTGACCATGCCACCCTCGGTTGGTAATCCGTTCCGCAACACCGGAACGCCCCATATTTTTACCTGGTCATCGCTGTTCGATGGCCTGACGCGGATTGATGCGCAAGGCCGGGTGAACCCGTGGCTGGCGGTGGGGTGGACCAACCTTGATTCGCTGACCTGGCGAATCACACTGAGGCCCGGCGTAACGTTTTCCAATGGCGCGCCGTTCACTGCGGATGCCGTCGTCAATGTGATCGACTTTTTTCACTCGGACGCTGCCGCGCGGGAAGTGATCGCCCGTGAACTCGGCTTTATCAAAACCGCCCGCAAGATTGACGATCTGACTGTTGAACTGATCACCGACGTCCCGACCCCCCATTTGCCGCGCACATTACCGCTGCTTTATATGGTCGAGCCCAAACAATGGGTCGCGCTGGGCCCGGACGGGTTTGCGCAAAAGCCCGTTGGCACCGGCCCCTTCAAGCTTGATAAGCCCGACGCAGCGGGTTGGAAAATGTCGGCGTTCAAACAGTCGTGGCGCGCACCACGCGTTGATAAACTCACCTGGATTGCAGCGCCCGAAGCCTCATCACGCGTGCAAGCTGTTCTAGCCGATCAAATGGATATCGCGCTGAGCTTGGGGCCCGACGATACGGCCGCCATCGAGGCCGGTGGCGACAAAGGCCAAACCTGGGGTAACGCATCGGTTTGGGCGATCCATTTTCATCACGATAAAAATACCCCGCTAAAAGACGTGCGCGTCCGACAAGCCTTGAACTACGCGGTTGATCGCAAGGCCCTGGTGCAAGGCCTACTGGGTGGTTCCACCGTTGAAGCAACGCAACCGGGGCCGCGCAATGCGATTGGGTTTGATCCCACCATCCCGCCCATTCCTTACGATCCTGCCCTGGCAAAAAAACTACTGGCTGAAGCAGGCTACGCTAACGGATTTAAGTTTGTGGTGCAGGCCGTGATTGGCTCGGGCCCAGCCGATGGGGCGGTTTACCAAAAAGTTGCGCAAGATCTAGCATCGATCGGCGTCACCATGGAGATACGCCCATTTCCAAGTAATGAATTGATTCGCGCCGTCGTCGAGGGGTCGTGGAATGGCGATGCGTTTGGACTGACCTACGCCACCGAGCCAACAATCGATATCCTTCGCCCCATGCAAAATCATTCGTGCCTCTGGAGCAAACCCTGGTATTGCGACCAGAGCATCATGCCGACCATCAAAAGCGCATTGTCCGAGTTTAATGAGGCCAAAGGCTTGGCGTTGCGCCACCAGGTGATGCGCTTTTACCGCGATCAGTATGTGTCATTATTCCTTTACGAGATGCCCCGCTTCGCGGGCCTGCGTGCTAATATTACGGGCTTTGAAGAACTGCACGGTTTTATCAACTTCGATCAGATCAGAAAGTCCCCATGAGAAATTACTTTTTCGCCATTGCCGCGTTGGCTGCCGTTGTCACGCCAGCACATGCCCAGATTGCACGCATTGTCGTTGATGCGTTACCACCCTCGCAAGGCAATCCATTCCGCACATCGCTGGCGCCCACAATATATGTGACCGCTGCGGTTTTTGACTCGCTTACACGCTTTGATGCGGATGCCGTTTTACAGCCCGCGCTTGCGATCAAGTGGGAAAATATTGATCCGCTGACGTGGCGATTTCATTTACGACCGGGCGTGACCTTCTCGAACGGCGCGCCGTTCACATCTGATGCGGTCCTTAATGCGGTGGCGTATCTGGTGTCCGGTGAGTCCGCGCGCGAAGGTATGAAACGTGAGTTGACGATCTTGAAGTCAGCGCGCGCGGTTGATGATTTGACCGTGGATATTGTCACGACCGAACCCGTTCCTTTATTTCCGCGCTACGTCACGTCCATGCCCTTGGTCGAGCCGACGCTGTGGCGAAAATTGGGGCGCGATGAATTTGCGCTTCAGCCCGTGGGCACGGGCCCCTTCAAGGTCGACAAGATCACGCCCAATCGCTGGACCCTATCAAAATCTGCCACGTCGTGGCGGCAGGCCAAAATTGACGGCGTCGACATCCGCGCACTTCCCGACACCGCATCACGCGTGCAGGCGCTTGAGGCCCGGCAAGTCGATATCGCGATGCTGGTGGGGCCCGACAACATCGGCAGCATTGAGGCTGCGGGCGCGCGCGTGAACACTTATGTTCTGCCTTCGGTCTATGGGATGAGCTTTATTACGACGCGCGAAGGGCCCTTTAAAGATGTCCGCGTGCGTCGCGCCCTGAACATGGGCGTCAACCGCGCCCGCATTGTCGAGGGGTTGCTGGCAGGGCGCACCGTGACAGCCAACCAGCCGGCGGCGCGCTCATCATACGGCTACAATCCGCAAGTGCCTGAGTATGCCTATGATCCGACCGCGGCAAAAAAACTTCTGGCCGAGGCGGGATATCCGAATGGCCTTTCCTTCGTCCTGGACGCTCCCACAGGCGCATCAGCTGCGGACACCTCCGTCTTTCAACAGGTGCAAGCGGACTTCAAAGACATCGGTGTCAAAATGGACATCGAGACAATGACCAACACGATGTACCTCAACAAGCTTGCCAATGTGGAATTTACTGGCGACGCCTTTACGGTGCCGTGGGCGTCGTGGCCAACCTTAGATGTCTGGCGGACTATGCAAATTCATTCGTGTCTGCGCCCGGTACAGTGGTTTTGTGAGCCCAGCATGATGCCGAAAATGATGGCGGCGCTGTCGGAGTGGAGCGAGCCCAAAGCCCTCAAGTTGCGTCAGGAGTTGGGCCAGATCTATCACGACCAAGCCCCCGCTGTTTTTCTCTACGAGCTGCCGGTGTTTATCGGCTTAGGGCCGAAAGTCAAAACCTTCGATATGTTTAGCAACCTGATCGCCTATGACCGTCTTGAGGTCACAAAGTGAGGCTGTGGCTTGCAGCAGCTCTTGGCGTGGCGTGGTGCACGTGCTCAGCCTCAGCCGAGCCTTTGAGAATAGCCGTCGATATTCTGCCGCCCTCCTTGGGCAACCCGTATCGCACATCATTGCCGCCAACGATTTGGACCAACGCGGCGATGTTTGATGCGCTGACGCGCTTTGACGAGGCCGGAACAGTTCAGCCGTCTTTGGCGGTATCGTGGGAGAAAATCGATTCGCTGAATTGGCGATTCAAATTGCGCAGCGGCGTGACATTTCATAACGGCGAGCCGTTCACATCCGACGCGGTTGTCACGGCCATCAGCTACATCACGTCGGATGATGCTAATCGCGAAGGTCTCAAACGCGAGATTGGTATTCTGAAGGCGGCGCGCGCCATCGATGCGATGACAGTTGAGATCACAACGACAGAACCTGCCCCGCAATTGCCGCGTTATATGACGGGCCTTCTTTTGGGTGAGCCCAAAGCCTGGCGCAGCCTGGGCCGCGATGAATTTGCGCGCAGGCCCGTGGGTACCGGGCCCTTTCAAATGAGCGACATGAGCAACAACGTGTGGAAACTGAGTGCCGCAAAAAATGCGTGGCGCCCCACCAAACTCGAAGGCCTTGAGGTGATTGCCTTACCCGAAGCGTCAACGCGCACGTCGGGTATTCTGGCGGGTCGACTGCATATTGCGATGAGCCTCAGCCCCGACAATTTACAAGTGTTGGAAGGGGCTGGCCACAAAGGCATCACTGGTGTCGACCCAGCGATTTTTGGCATTTCATTCATTCTATTTAAAAAGGGCCCCTTGCAGGACGTGCGCGTGCGCCGGGCCTTGAACATGGCCGTGAATCGACAACGCATTATTGATGCGCTGTTGGGTGGCGCCACCGTGATGACCGGCCAACCCGCAGCGCGAAGCGTGCTGGGGTATGATGCAAGCATCGCGCCTTACCCATATGATCCGACAGCCGCCAAAAAGCTTTTGCGCGAGGCCGGTTATGAAAAGGGTTTTTCATTTGTGATGGATGCCGCGACGGGCATTGATGCCAATGACGCAGCCATCTACCAACAAGTACAATCCGACTTGCGCGACATCGGCGTGAGCATGGAGATTCGCACCATGCCTGCTATGCAGTACTATAATGCATTACGGGCCACGGAATTTTCTGGCGAAGCCTTCCCGGTCGATTGGCAAAGCTGGCCGACGCTTGATGTAACCCGCTCGGTGCTCGCACATTCATGCCAACGCATGTTGCCGTGGTATTGTGACTCCACCATCACATCTACCATGGTCAACGCCCGCACAGAGTTTGATGACGCCAAAGCCTTGGCCTTGCGCCATCAACTGGCACAGCATTATCACGATCAAGCCCCGGCGTTATTTATGTACGAATCACCAACCTTCGTCGGCCTGTCATCGCGCGTGAAAAACTATAAGTTGATCAATGGCACTCATTTTCAGTTCAATGACATGGAATTGCAAAAGTGAAACGCATTGTCATTGCCCTGTTCTTCGCATTGACAACTTCTTTTATCGCGCACGCCGCTGATGCGCCCATCAAGGCTGGCAAAATCCGCATCGGACTTGATAGTTTGCCGTTGTCATTTGGCAACCCCTTTCGAACCGCACAGATTCCAACAACATATTTTACTTCGGCCATCTTCGATGGCCTGACGCACATCGAGTTGAACGGCACCCTGAAACCACGCCTCGCCACCCGTTGGGAAAGCGTTGATGCCACGACATGGCGATTCGTTCTCCGAGACGATGTGGTCTTTTCCAATGGAACACCCTTCACCGCCGAGGCAGTAAAAGTGGCCGTTGATTATCTGGCCAGTGAAGAGGCCGTGCGTGAAGGCCTCGTGCGCGAGATCCCCGCGCTGAAATCCGCCCGCGTGATCGATGAGCACACCATCGATATTACACTGGCTGAACCGGACGCCCAGTTTCCGCGCTCTGCTGCTGCTCTGCCCGCGGTCGAGCCGAACGAGTGGCTTCGCTTGGGCCGCGAGGCATTTAGCAAATCGCCTGTGGGCACCGGGCCTTATAAATTAGTCGAGTGGCAAGCCAACCGCGCGCTTCTGAGCGCGCATGAAACGTCATGGCGGCGGGCAAAAACGCGCGACCTCGAAATCGTGATCATCCCCGAAGCCACATCACGCGCCCAGGCGTTGATGGCTGATCGCATCGACATTGCTGTTGGGTTGTCGCCGGATATGGTCAAGTCAGTTGAGAGCGAGGGTGGCCAAGCTGTGCGCATTCCTACTGCGCAAGTTTGGGGCTGGGCCTTCGTGTTGATGCGTGAGGGCAAACCCGTCGATAGTCCGCTGCAAGACAAACGCGTGCGCCAAGCCATGACCATGGCGGTGAACCGACAACTCATTGTAGACACACTGCTTGATGGGGCAGCGCGTGTGGCGGGCCAGGGCGCCACGCGCGCTGTGTACGGCTATAACCCCGACATCACGCCTTTTGCCTATGACCCAGCAGCGGCGAAAAAACTATTAGCGGAAGCCGGTTACCCTAACGGATTTGAGATGAGCGTGCTGTCGACGGCGGGCAGCGCCGGGGCAGACGCTGAAATTCACCAGCGACTGGCCGCAGACTTGGCGGTGATTGGCATCAAAGCAGAGGTACGTTCAGCGCCCATGCAACAGTATTTGCAACACCTGAGCCTAGGCACGATGCCCACCGATGCCTTCGGGATGTCTTACCCCGCCGATCCCAACATTGACGCCATTCGTCCGCTACGCATTCATTCATGTTTACGCCGCCAGCCCTTTTATTGCGACGAGCGCATCATGCCCAAAATCAAGGCCACACTCGTTTC
>Ga0208960_1002093_pt1 | contig 10299 bp, 12 predicted proteins | sample GreLakmeON33MSRF_FD_187703 | JGI IMG/M metagenome (GOLD analysis project Ga0208960, IMG submission 187703) | Freshwater lentic microbial communities from great Laurentian Lakes, MI, USA - Great Lakes metaG ON33MSRF (SPAdes) | ecosystem: Environmental > Aquatic > Freshwater > Lake | place: Great...
ACTGTCCAAAACTTATAGAGTTTGCCGCTAACGTACAGTACAAATCTTTGCTCATATTATTTCACCTTTGTGATAAGAATATCAGTACCGCACGTACAATGCGTTTTTGCGCATATAATAGGTTTAGATATTGTTGTCACAGATTCGTATATATTTCCCAATGAAGGACCTTGGCCGCAGCTGGCCGCGCTAATATTTCCTTGACTGCTAATGAACAGACTTTCATCAACAAAGCATTTCCATCCAGCAAAAAAGTTTTTACGTTCAGCAACCAGTCTATTACCATTGAGAGACTGCTCTAGTCCGGAAGCATAGACTTCTTTACTTGCTGTTTGCCATTTACTACCATTTGGTTTTTTTGCATGTGCATGTGTTTCAAAGGTATGCGTTTCAAAGAAATCGTACATTCTTTGTTCGCCATATTTCCATGGACCCACAGTAGTACTTATATCATCAAATAAAGGTACCCATTCCAAATTGTAAGTGTGTAGCGTTGAGGGTAACGATTTGCCAAATTCAATAACTTCGTCAAATCTATTCTCCTGCATCATCATTCTTAGACAGAGATAATTAACCTTATCTTGCAAGAAAACTGCGTTATCCAAATAACGTTCACGATTTGCAAAATCAATATGAAAACTAGCAACGATATCGTGAAACAGATGATAGTATTCTTTCCACCATTTTGCTGATGTACTTAGATTTGTATTAATTGCAATGTGAGGATCATCACACCTCGTCTTCAACCATTCAATAAGCGGTATCAGATGCGGCCAAACCGTTGGTTCACCGCCACTAAAAAAGAATTTAAACCCGTGATATTTTTTTGCTTCATACTCGCGAATCAATATGTTTAAGTTTTCTTTAATTTTCTCAAGGTCTTCGAGGGTATTTTTCTTTGGATTCTTACCAGCCCAGTTACCCGGATTACAGTAAATACACTTGTAATTGCAAAAGTCACTGACCTGCCATGTGATATTGATATACGGTTCGGCAACTGGTCTGATGGCAATCAGTTCGTCGGTCACAATATATCCTTAAAAAGTTCCATGCCTTTAATCTTGACAGGTCGCCTTAGATCCATAAACTTAACATAAGTCATAAGTCTTTCGGCTAATTCTTGATCATATTCCTCATTCTCAATTGGTCCTTTACAGGCCTCCAAATCAAAATCTGGACTAACAAAAAACGGCGCCCTACTATCCCAATACTTCTTGGCGGCCTCAACTAATTCAGGAACAAAGGCCTGTCGAGTTTCTTTCTTTATACAAGCAAGTCCCAAATGGCTTGGTGACGTTAATGTAATTGGCCACCAATATATTTTCTTGTTGTATTTGACTGCAATTTCGTTAAGCATTTCCCAGATTAGAGGCATCTGATTAAAGTTTAATGCTTGTAGGACTGTATAGCATTTAATTGTCCAGCCGGGTCTAGTCGCCGCCACACTAACCGCTTTTTTGATATTATTTTTAACCGTTTCAAAATTGCTAGGAAATCTAACGTATTCGCCAATGTCACCCACACCATCAACACTCATCTGTATTTCCACATTGTCAAATTTTTCAAGTTTGTCGTAGAAAGAAGGATTCCATGTTGTCATATTGCTGGTAAATTCAACACGGCAAGAAGTGTTTTCGGCATCTAATAGTAATTGAAACATCTTATAGTTTGCTTTTATAAGAGTTGGTTCGCCGCCGGTTGTATATAGTCTTCGCAGTTTTGGAGCCATCTTTTTAAAGTTGTTGTAGAAGGTTTCAGTCTCAAACCAATTATGAACATCTGTTCTGTCTACGGCACTTCTTTCTTTTTGCCATAATTCCTTAAACCAAGCAAACTCACCTTCTACAAGATTTTTATCTAGATATTCGGCACGTTCTGCGTGTATCATAGAACTGCTTACGGACCAACACGTGACACATTGTAAATTGCACTGATTGCCTAAACGTAATTCCAAACTTGTTGGTAATTGATCAATCGACCAATGATCCGCCGATGGTTTTGGTTGCCATGGGGATCGTACCATAATTTGTTTCTTGGCGGGTTTGGTGACCACATCTTCAAAGAATCTGTCTAACACCGGATCTTCTTTCTTATTATCGATCCAAACTTTATTTTGTCCCATTCTCGGACTATGACCGGACAATTTTTCATTCTTATAGCAACCATCACATTCCATAACACCATAGTTTAATCGCGTGTTTTCTCGGACAAAGTTCATATGGTAACCATTCCATATGTCTTCGATATTATGATGTCCTAAGTTAAAAGGAACACCTTCCTTATTTTTAACAAACTGATCTAAGTGAATATTACAACATAGTTTAATCTTACCATCGGTATTAGTGTTTAGATTTAACCAAGGTAATACACAAAATTTATCCACTTTGGAAGTAAGCCAATCTATTCTACTTCCATAGGGTACGGAACTGGGTATTTTTGTATTGCCTCTAGGGGATGCGATAATCGTTGTCATATTATACTTTCAATCTCTCTCGCAATTGTCCCAAGTCCAACATTATATCAGACCATTTTTCTGAACGTCTAGTATCAAGTTTGTCGTTATATTTAAAAAATTCGCTTAGTTCCTCAATACTTGTTTTACCTTGCCCTAAAGCATTGATAATCCACGTAAATCCGTCAGCAAACTCCCGCATATAACTATACTTATCACGGTACTCACCGTACAACTTTATTAATTTGTCTTTTTCTGACTGAGGTAGAATACCAATATTAGCAAAAGAAGGCCAGGTACAAAGATTAAATCTAGGACCTGTGACTGAACCTGGATTAGAATCAATATATCCTTTATCAATTAGGTAATCAAAATATTTTGGAAACTCATATATGTTCCAGAGACTAATCGTAGGAGTAATGCTAAACTTTACGTTAGGCGCTTCTTCTCTAAGGCGCTTTATATTTGCTTCAATTCTAGTCCAATCTGTACCCTTACGAATAAGTTCGGCATGTTTGCCCATACCATCTAAACTTGCCCACACTCTAACATTTTTAAAATGTTTCCAATAAGCAAGTAAGTCTTTTTGCTTATACTTTAATGTGGAAAAATTTGAAGTATAGTTTAAATCGATGTTAGTTCTACCATTTGCAATCCAGTAATCCAGACATTGGTAGTGTTCTTCGGTGATGATGATCTCTCCCCCGGCAAAATAAACTTCCTCAACTTCGTCAAGATGATGTGTTAGTTTTGAAAAGAAAACGTTTTCCTCATTATTGGAAATTATTACCTTTTTCATACCAAAATACTGATTGAGATGATCTGCTCCATCATTATCTATATGTTCTTGCGCCCACAAACTACTGCAAGATGGACCACAACTTCTACATTTAAAATTGCAGAAATTGCTAAAACGAATATCCATATAGCGCATATTAAAATGGTCTATGGTGCCATCATTACTCGTAGCATTTACAGAATGTAAATTCTTCATACCCTGTCTGTTGTTCTGCGATTGACGAAGCGTTGTTACGCCATAATCTTCCAATTCATAACAGCGAGAACATTCCTTAACGGGTTCATCATTGAGCATTGCAACTCGAATTTCCTTGTATCGATCCGAGTTCATCACATCAAGAATTGTGTTTTTGTTTGTATAAGACACCGGCATGGTGGAGTCTGCTATGCAACACGGAAAAACTTTACCATCAGGCCATCCGTGTAAATGTATCCACGGTAAAACGCAGAATGTTTTGCAGTTTTTTAAGAAGTTTTCGTCTACAGTATTAGTCATAGATAAAAGGATCCCGCTTTCGGAGTTCTTCCAATTTTTCCTTTCTAATACGGTCACGCTTTCTTTTATTCAACCATTCTTTAAAATTTTGCCATAAAGTTTTCATTAATATTCTCCTATTAGACTATTATACAGCACCAGCGGCATATTTGTCAAGTATTATATGATTGCCTTTCCGATTCTTTCCAGAATTTGGTTAATTTCGTCATAATACTTAACTCTCACCGAAAATCTTCTTCACGTGATTAAATACTTTGATGTGTGTATCCGACCACCCATTTTCAACATTGTTTTTCATGTTTTGGTAATTGTGTTCTAAAATATTTTCCATACTTAGATACATGTTCATCTTTTCTTCTTTAGTTAATCCCGCAAGTCTTCTCATCTCTTTAACAATAGCTTCATATCTGGCAACGGTTTCTAGACTGTCGTATTCTTCGTTGATAAAACCATCAAAAGTTTTATAACCTCGTTCTCTAAGTTTGGCTAAAGTTCCTTTAGATCCATAAACGATAAAAGGTTGATAGACCAAAAACTGCTTAAACGTTTTTTCGCTGATAAAGGCACACCTTTCTTCGTCAGCAAAAAACGTTTCACTAACAACAGTAACCCACGTGTTTAGTGCAACATTTTCATTATAGTTATTAGTGAAAAATCCCGTATCAAGTCCTTTAGCAAACTCACCTTCTTTTCCTTTATCCCATGAACTCACAACAGGTAAACCGATATTAAGTTCACGCAATTCTGTATGGTCAATTTTTAAACCAAAATAATCAATTCCACGTGGATAATCGGTCTTAACGTTATTCATGCTGTAAATAGAATCATCAAGCAAATTATGCTCTTTTAATGCCCTATATAAGAAAATTCTATGTTGTCTAGGTCTTTTTTGCAAAACGCTTAAAGTTTTTATGTTTTCTAAATTCTGTGTTTTATGCTTTACATGATCGGCAAATTTTGGCAATGATGTTTTGTTATTGTTTTGATTTACGTCCCAAGAAGAGAATTCAAAACCAAAGTCCGCAATAACGCAAATCCTGTCTTCTTCGGGTTTTAAATGTGTTGAAGACCAAAATTTATACTGTTCTTCAGATTTAAAATTACCCGTAATGTAAATAATCTGCTTTGGACTAACCGCAAATCTTTTGCACTCTTCGTGAAACCAGGGCCACATCCAGTCTTCTTGATAACCTTCCAACGTTTGGTCTAATAGCAATATTGCATCACCATTTCTCATATCCGCCAAATAAATAGGGTCTATTAATGAAAGCACTGAGTTGTTATTCTTACCTGTCCAAGAATTAGGATTGTGTCCTACACCTGTTGGTATAACATACTTCTTGTCATCAAATCCTTGAGCATTGAGTACTATTTTTGTGCCAGAATAATTGTAGTTGTTTGTCTTATACACACTGTTCAACTTTTTTTCCCGACCAAGCATAAAACACATTACAGGCGAAGGGGTGAATCTTCTTATTCCTGAATTATTAACATCCTTGCAATTTACAAAATTTTGACCGTCAAAAGTGTCACTATTATAGTGCTGAACAGCAATTTTCATTTTCGGTCCCACTCTTCCGGATCTGTATTTTTTGTTTGTGACCTACGCTCTATCAATGAATCTATGTAAGTATCATTTGCTAATTGCTCCATAGTTGCGGTAAATAATGCTCTTTGGTGAGTCCTCGCGTGTTCTTCTTTTTCTATCAAATAATACATCGCAATAGATTTACGACACACATTTAATGGACAAGTCACTTCAGTTGCAAGCCCGTGATAATTGAGAGTTGTATCAAAAATTACTGCACGATTAAACACCGGTACAATAGTCTTTACTGGATTACCAGGAACTTTATTCCACAAACCAAAATGACCGCCCCAACTTTCTTCCCAACCTTCTGTCAGATAAACAAGTAGATTATACTTTCTCTGTAGTCCTAATTTTGGATGTATAGAATAATCTATATGTGGATTCAATCTTCCGCCGCGCTCATGTATGTGCCAACCGCCACCATGCAAACCAGGATCGCCTTTAGCCTCCATAACATTTAATGAGTTTAGTCGGTGTATAACAGAATAAGTTAAGGCAGGAAACCTATCCCAAACATTGCATGTTTTTTTTATTTCTAATGGATTTCTATAATTGCCGTTCCAGGCGTCAGATTCATACGCAGGAAATTCTGCCGACAATAGAGTGGCAGTTTCTTCGTCAAAGAAATTATCAATTACCAAATGTGGAAAAGGATCATGATCCCATTCAAAAACAGGCGGAATTACATCAACCATTGATTATTACTCAGAGTCCAAGAAACAACCTCCGCAAGTCTTGCATTTACCGGTTGCGGTATCCAACCCATGTTCTTCATTTTAGATCCATCAAGCGCATAGCGTAAGTCGTGACCAGGTCTACTAGAATGAAAATCAACCATTTCATAATTTAAGGATTTTCCCTGAACCGACGCAATGTATTGTGCCAACTCAAGATTATCTAGTTCGGTAGAACCAACGATATTAAACTTATGACATCTCGTTTCAGAATTAGGCAACTTACCTTTGTAATTAACTAAGAACATTAAAGCACTAGCAACATCTTTAGCATGAATGTAATGTCTAGAACCCGCTTTCGTTTTTTCGCTATTGGAATGTACGGTTACAGTATCACCAACATTAATTTTTCGAATGCACATTGGAATGTACTTTTCGGGATGCTGGCGTTCTCCAAATACATTCATTGTGTGAGTAATTATTGCGGGTAACTTGTAAGTGTTCTCGTAAGCAACAACCAACTCTTCACCACCGGCCTTAGAGGCTGAATAAGGATTGGTTGAGTTGTATCTATCGTTTTCTTTATACTTTACACCTTCTGGTGCAGGTCCAAAAACTTCATCAGTGGAAAAATAAACAAACTTCTCTAGATTGTTCTGCTTTCGCGCAAACTCAAGAATATTGACGGTACCAACAACATTATCCATAACAAATTCCATTGGAAAGTCAATTGAGCGATCAACATGTGATCCTGCTGCCATATGTGCTACGATATCAATGTTACCAATTGCCGAACAAATTTGAGGATTAAGTTCTGCCTTCAAATCATGATGTACAATCTTAACCCGCTTTCGTTCTTCGGCGGGATGCTGCATAACAACTTCATTTAGTCGATTTAGATTACCACTATAATCAAGACGATCTAAGGATACAATATCCCAGTCAGTTTCTCTTAAGATAGTATCAATTGCATGATGTGCAATGAAGCCCGCGCCGCCGGTAACAAGTATTCTTTTACGCCCCATTAATCTTCTCTTCCGCCAATGTTTTACAAGTATTCCAAAAATCTTCCATATCAGGAAAAGTTTCCAAGAAATTTAAATCGCGCCGGCGATCATATTCAGTAAACCAATTATAGAAATCAATTCTACCTTCCTTAACTCTTGCTTCCGGATATTGTACAGTAGCAAAGTAGTCTCTCACTCGTCTAAACTTTTCATATTCAAGTTCTGAGAACTTTGTGACATCATCTTCATCTGTATTATCTTTGATAAACTTTAAAATTGCGTCAAAATGCGGAAGATACTCTTCCTTGGGAAGAATGTGCATGTCATACTGCAAAGGTTCTTTCAAATACGGTGTATCAAATCGAATCTTACGATCTGTGGGATTATCAAGATTTAAGACGTTGATAACATCGTTATATTTAGTGCGCCACTCTAAAACTTTTTCCAAGAACGAAATGTAAGACGTTACGCTTAGAATATTAAACGTACACATAAAGGTTACGTGTGTTTTAGTACCACGAACAAAGGTATCTAGATTCTTTTCCCAAAGTTCCAAATCTAATCCTGTTCTCAGATATTCTGCTCTTTTACCCCACGTGTCCATGCTAGAGAACAACTTAAACTTTTTAATCTTCTTGTTTTCCAGAAGATCGACAACGTTATCTACTAGTTTCTCCACAAAACGTGTGGTGATACCAAGATTGCTGTTGACATTTAACTCTAGCGCGGGTTTTGGATTTTCGCGCAACTCATCAAAGAGTCTCCAAGTGCTTTTGTGCATTAGCGGCTCGCCGCCTGTCACGCGCAAGATGTTTAGCGTCTTGGAAACCTCTGGCCACCACTTCCACCATGCTTCCACGTATGGGTTGTCACCTTCTTCGTGTGCCTTAAACCAGTCAATATCTAATCGATGGTTTTGAACCATATCATACGGTCCGTGCTTCTTAATCTCTTGAAAGAAAGAACTGCTGGACATAGGGTGACAGTATCCACACTTAAAGTTACATTCATTACTAAATGCAACCTCGATATACTCTGGGTTTATATTAAAGTCGTGTGGTTTGTCTAGAATTTCTTGAAAGCGTTCTGGAGTGTAAATTGAGGCATTACGAATCTGACGATCCGAAATGTGGGTGTCACCCAATGACTCTACATTCCAGCAATACGTACAACCTTCTGGTTTTTTACCCAGAAGCATCTCTTGGCGTTCGGCCTTTTTGATTACAGTGTTGTGTAACGCTGAAGGATTGTTTTTGATTTCATCTTTAGAGATTGCATGAGGTCTAGGGTGATAACAACTATGTGTTTGCCCAGTGTGCAGATAAATTGACGTATGGTGCCACTTTGCCATACAAAAAGTTGGACTAATTTCTTTGTCCATTTTAATATCAATTGTTTTAATGTAATCAGTATCTTTACTCATTGTTTAATCCCACGTATCATATATCGTTCAAGATCACCGCAGTCCAAACTGCCGCCATATCGTAATGTAGAGTTGCCTAAATTGCATTGATTTAAAAATTGATCTAAATTTGTTGAACAGCGAATATGTTCGTCAGATTTAAAGAAGTTGTTACCCTGCAATATAAACGGTGTGCCTTTAGGTACTTTGCTCCACCATTCCTCGTATGCTTCTTGCGTCACATGCTCGGTACTAGTATTTATCACTAGTCCTGGAGCAGTATGATAATTGTACTTTGCCATGTCGGCGGTAATTGGAATAATTTGGTCTTCGCATGTTAGGCGAACTACGTCTTCACACTCGACATCAACATCAATAGTGTAAACAAGTGTGTGTGTAGGAGAGTTGTCTCGAATAAACGCCGCAAGAACGCCATACCATCCACCAAAAATAAAAATGGGACCATTAATTGAGTCTGGCGACGGCATATTATCAACTAACCAATTTTTGCTTTTTACCTGACTGTCAAAGAAACACTCAGAAAATCTTTGCGATTTGTGGTTTTGATAACGTACATAATCAAACCATCGTACAAGTCTATCGGGATTTATTTTCATCCTCGTCTCATTCTAGAGATTTCTTCCATTTGCTGTTGATTGATAACTGGCACCGCATTGCTCTTATGCATGGTGGCAATACCTTTAATCAAGGTGCCTGTATATTTCTTGTTTTCTTTCTTTGCGCAGACGGAACTACTTATACCAGTAGGTGAAAGTGATGGATAATGTACAGTTTCGCGCCTATACGGAGTTGTTTCAAATGGAGATTTTACAGCGCCGGTAAGTTTGCTTTTTTTAGCAACTAGCGAATCAACAAGAGGTATACCAAGACGCTTAAGGGTTTTATTATGTTCCTTAAGTAGTTCCTGCTGCTTTTTTGTTAGGGGTTTTGACTTCTGTCTGCGATTATAGACGGAAGTTGTGTAGTACACGGGCATCATTGACATATTCATACTCCATAATATAAGAATAATTATAACACACAAATTTTAAAAAATCAAGTGTTTTTTTCTTCAATTAAATCAATGAGTTACTTCGATGTTGCCCGATATACGCCGTCCCACTCGTATTTTTGTCAATCCTTGCACATCTCTACCATAATGTTCAGAAATTGTAGTAAATCCGCGCACATCCGTAAAAATAATTGACAGTTCTTGCTCTTCTCCGCCCAATTTTAGTAATTCCGGTTGCTTTTGTAGTTGTGCAACCAAGTTTGGACTCAAGTAAGTGCCAAATTGCTTTTTAATTTGTTGTTTCTGTAAGAGTTCTGAGATAAATTTGGCCGTATACACGCGCAGGTAGACAAAAAGCGCAATAATTATAAATAAATATAAGCGAAAAGCAATAAAGCAATCCACACAATTGAAAACTTAACTCTAGACAGCACAACTATCAAAAGAACAAGGACAAAAAGTGAAAAATATTCAACGAAATCTCCGTTCAGAAGAGTCTGAAGAATATTGGCTTGAACCATATGGGGATGTTGGCTACCTGTCGGACTTGGGACCGGATTCGATAAACCAGCTGCGGTTACACCAACAATCACAATCTTCCCGATCAGATCAGGAACGATATCGCCAATATCAACTTGATCAAATTTATAATTCCAATTAATAAAAACTCTAGAATATTCGTCAGTTTTAATGGTATTAAATGACGGCACTCTAAGTGCTTCTACGCTGGTCTCGTTTATTTTTGTACATGATAAAGAGGAATCCATGCTATGAACTTCAAGAAGTTTTTTCCATTAGTTTGTCTTATTCTACTTAGTTCTACACAAGCATATTCACAAACCACTACTACATATGCGGGCGGTACAA
>Ga0208960_1002094_pt1 | contig 10297 bp, 8 predicted proteins | sample GreLakmeON33MSRF_FD_187703 | JGI IMG/M metagenome (GOLD analysis project Ga0208960, IMG submission 187703) | Freshwater lentic microbial communities from great Laurentian Lakes, MI, USA - Great Lakes metaG ON33MSRF (SPAdes) | ecosystem: Environmental > Aquatic > Freshwater > Lake | place: Great...
TCGGTGCGCGGATTGTTGAATCGACCTGTCGTGAATGCTGGGCTGACTGGCTGAAACAGCAAACCATGCTGATCAATCACTACGGCCTCAACGTGATGGATCCTCAGGCACGCCAATACCTGACGAGGAACATGGAAGCGTTCCTGTTCAAGGCGGGCCAGGGTGACGTTGTCGATACAACGAAACAGGGCACGATCAGCCACTGACCGCGACCGGCGTCCCTCCCGCGATTGGGAGGGGCTAGGCGGCGCCGGCGAGGTACTTGGCGAACCGACCGCAGTTTGTGCAGCGGAGGGTCACCTGACATCGCGGCGGAGGCGGAATCTCGAGCGGATCCCGCTCGATTGATCCGGAGCACGATGGGCACGAGAGGGGCGTGCCGTTCCGGTCATTTGCTATCAGGTTCAGGGCCTGCGCGGGATTGTACGAGGCCGGGCGTGGCTTGCGCATCTGCACTCCATATGGAGACTTCAAGGGCGCCGACAGAGTTCAGGGCAACCTCAACGGCACAGCCACTTGAAGATAATCAATTTTGGTCCGAATTCTAAGTCCCGAGAGCTTCGCCGCCGGGAAATGTGCCAACTCGATAATGTACGCCTAACCCAATATGGTACAATGGGTTGCGTTATTTTTCAGCCGAGAATCGGCAGATTCCGAATTCGTTGCTTCCACTCGGCTGGACCGGTCTCGTGCACATTGCTGCCGGCGGCATCAACCGCTACGGTTACCGGCATATCGTCAACAGTGAATTCGTAGATGGCCTCCATGCCAAGTTCTTCGAATGCCACGCATCGGGATGCCCGAATTGCCTTGGATACGAGGTACGCCGCGCCACCGACCGCCATGAGATATGCGGCCTTGTGCTTGCGAATGGCTTCGAGCCCGAGCGGCCCGCGTTCGGCCTTTCCGACCATGGCGATGAGCCCGGTTTTTTCAAGCATCATTTCCGTGAATTTGTCCATCCGCGTGGCGGTGGTTGGACCGGCCGGCCCGACCACTTCTTCGCGGACCGGAGCAACTGGGCCAACGTAGTAGATCACGCGATTCGTGAAGTCGACACCCGGCGGCAATCCTTGTCCGCTGGCAAAAAGGTCGGCGATGCGCTTGTGCGCGGCGTCGCGGCCAGTCAGCAGGCGCCCAGACAACAGCAAACGATCACCGGCTTTCCAGCTTGCCACGTCAGCAGGCGTCAGCGTGTCGAGATCCACGCGCCGCGCGTTGCGATCGGGATGCCAGGTGATATCGGGCCATGCATCGAGCCGTGGTGTCGGCAGCACCGCCACGCCCGAGCCGTCGAGTGTGAAGTGGGCATGGCGCGTTGCCGCGCAGTTCGGGATGATGGCGATCGGCTTTGACGCGGCATGCGTCGGATAATCGAGGATCTTGATGTCGAGTACCGTCGAAAGGCCGCCCAGTCCCTGTGCGCCGATCCCGAGCGCATTGACCTTTTCGTACAGCTCGATGCGTAGTTCCTCGATCTTGTTATTCGGACCGCGCGCCTTGAGTTGCGTCATGTCGATGCGGTCCATGAGCGCTTCCTTCGCAAGAATCATCGCCTTCTCCGCGGTCCCACCGATGCCGATGCCGAGCATTCCCGGAGGGCACCAGCCGGCACCCATCGTCGGCACCGTCTTGACGACCCAGTCAACGATGGAATCGCTGGGATTGAGCATCGCGAACCTTGCCTTGTTCTCGGAACCGCCCCCCTTGGCCGCGATCTTCACGTCGACGGTGTCGCCAGGAACAATCTCGTAGTGGATGACGGCCGGCGTGTTGTCCTTGGTATTTGTTCGCCCAAACGCAGGGTCCGCAACGATCGAGGCGCGCAACACATTGTCGGGTTGGAGGTAGGCGCGACGCACGCCCTCGTTCACCATCTCCGTGACCGACAGCGTTGCTTCCCAGCGGACGTTCATGCCGACCTTCAGGAAGACCACGACGATACCCGTGTCCTGGCAGATCGGGCGATGTCCTTCGGCGCACATCCGTGAGTTGGTGAGGATCTGCGCGATCGCGTCCTTTGCGGCGGGCGACTGCTCGCGCTCGTACGCATCGGCGAGCGCGCTGATGTAGTCGAGGGGATGGAAGTACGAGATGTGCTGGAGGGCGTCCTGAATGGACTGGACGAAATCGTCCTGCTTGATGATGGTCATAGCGCGAGTCCTCTGGGTTCTGCACTCAAAGTTAGCCGCCGCACGGCCAAGATTCCCGCGAGTGGACCGATGCTGAGCAGCGCGAAGACCCATGGCCACCCGAGGATCCTGACGACGACTGGTACCACCTGAATTGTGGCTGTCGTCAGCAAAAACCCGAGCGACACCTGCAGTGTAATTGCCGTTCCGACGGCGTGCGGAGCGACGCTCTCGGTGACCAGAACACTGAACTGTGCGCTATCGGCAATGATGAAGAACCCCCACACGAGGGCGATGGGGGCCAGCAACCAGAGGGAGTGGCCAAACGCTAGGCCGATTCCTGCACAACACGCGGCGCTCACGGTGAGCGCGCGTATCACGAGTGGTGCCCGGCCGATACGGTCTGCAACCAAGCCACCCCAGATGCATCCGGCGCCACCGACCGCAATCACGGCGAATGCGAGGACGCGGATCGCCGGCGACGCGGTGGCGGTCAGCGCGTGGGGATCGCCAATCATACTGGCCGCGAGAAAGGCGGGAATCCACGTCCAGTACGAATAGAGCTCGGCCATATGGCCGAGGTATCCACCGAGCGCGAGGCGCCATGCACGCGAACCGATCACCTCGCGCGTCCTCAGCCACGAAAATGGCCGCGATGGAAAGGCAAACGGACCGTCGCGATATCCGACGAAAATGATCGCGGCAGCGATGACGGCGCTGGCACTGGCGAGCGCGGTGATGAAGCCCACTCCAGCACCGGGGATTGCTGAGATGAGGTAGGGGCCGGCCTTCCCGACGGTGAGCGCGCCGACCACTGCGCCGACCGCAAGGCCGCGCCGATCGCGAAACCAGGTGGCCGCCATTTTCATCGCCGGTGGATACACACCGGCGAGGAAGACGCCAGTGAGAAAGCGCGACGTGATCGCCGGGCCGAGGGAGTCGGTGACGGCGAGCCATCCGTTTGCCGTTGCACCGAGTAGGGCGCAGGCGGCGAAGAACAACCGAGTGGGGATGATGTCTGCGAGGTTGAGCAGTGCTGACACCGCGGTGCCCACGACGAAACCCAGTTGGGTCGCGGTCGTGAGCCATGCCACTTGGGAGTCCGTCAGGTTCCAGGCCTGGCGCAGCAGCGGTGCCGTGGCGCTACCGGCGAACCAAAGCGACATCCCCAACAGCTCCGCGCATACCAGCAGTGCGAGCATCCGCCAGCGAGCAGGAGCATCAGCGTCGCGCAGTACCGGCGACTGGATCACGCCCATGAGTGGCTGCGTTTCCACACATTGCGATCGAGACGCCAGCTTTTTCGCACCGAAAATTCCTCATCACCGGGGAACAGATCGGGATCGCGGACTGCCTCTGCGAAATCATTGCCCTTGGCCGATGCTTGATCGGCCCAGTGCAACAGGTCGGCCTCCAGCGTCATTGGCTGCACGGCGGCGCCGAACTGCAGCTGTCCGTGATGCGACAAGATGAAGTGGTGGAGTTCGAGCTCCTGCGCCGTGGTCAGTGTGCCATCGGGCAGTGTGCGGAGCCGGCGCTCGAGCATGAGCGCACCGATGGCGACATGTCCGAGCAGCCGGCCTGCGGTGGTGTGGTCAAAGCCCGCTGCCCCGGTCGAATACGCCTCGACTTTACCGATGTCGTGAAGCAACGCGCCGACCGTCACGAGGTCGACATCGCCTTCCATTGTGTCAGCGGCGGCACGCGCGATCGTCCCCACTTCGACGACGTGCTGGATCAGCCCGCCAACCTGTGCGTGATGTCCGCGCGGGGCCCCCGGTGATTTCTCAAATAACGTCCGAAAGGCGTCGTCGGCGAAGAAGAGGTCGACCGCCTTGCGTAGTGACTTCGCCTTGATGGCGGTACGCCAGCCGTCCACCGTGTGCCAGAGTGCCGCGACGTCACCCGCGATGTGCGGCAAAAATTCAGCGAGATTGGCAGCGCCGCCAGCGACGAGACGGAGTGGAGCCGTCAGTTTGAGTTGCCGCCGGCCCTGATAGAGTTCGATGGCTCCGATGACCTGGACGATCGAGCCGGCCTTCACTCCCTCGATCCACGGGAGCTGTTCCTTCCAGACGTTGGCAGCGAGCTGGCCAGTGGCGTTGCCGAGCGTGATGACGGCATACGGATCGCCGTTTCGCGTGGTCTTGTCGCTCCGCGCACGAACCATGAGCTCATGCTGGACACGATCGTTTTGCGCCAGCGTGGAAATATTGAGCACACCTACCTCAGTTCACGTAGAGAGCTTCACCTTCGCCGGCGGTTGCACCGCGGGCGGGTTATTTGCGCCAGTCGGCGATGAACAGGTTGACGTCTCGCTCGCCCATCGCGTTCCGGCCAGATCCCCAGATCAACTTCTTGCCGTCCGGACTGAACATTGGGAATCCATCGAACCCTTCATCGCTGGTGATTTGCGTTAGGCCGGTACCGTCGAGCGATACGATGTAGATGTCGAAGTTCGCACCGCGGGGGTTCTTGTAGTTCGACGAAAAGATGATTTGCTTCCCATCAGGGGTCCACGAGGGGCCGAAATTCGCTCCACCAAGGTGTGTGATCTGGCGCTGGTCGCTCCCATCGGCGTTCATCACCCAGATTTCCATCTTGCTGGGGCGGACGATGCGCTGCGCCAGCAGGTCTTGGTAGTCCTGCAGTTCTTTCGGGTCGGTGGGATGGTACGAACGGTAGACGATCTGCTTGCCGTCTGGCGACCACCAGGGGCCACCGTCGTAGCCAGCGATGTTCGTGAGACGGCGGACATCGGTGCCGTCCACGTTCATCGTGTAGATCTCGAGATCGCCGTCCTTGAGGGACGTGAATACAATGCGCTTGCCGTTCGGCGAGAGCACGCCCTCGGCGGTGTACACGCCATAGTTCGTGATGCGACGGAGGTCTGTGCCGTCGCTACCGACGGTGTACATGTCGAACGGATCGAGTCCCCAGACATACCCCTTCGATGGATCCGGGCGCTGTGGGCACGCATCCCCTTGGGCATGGGTGGAACCGAAGAAGAGCCGGCGCCCGTCCTCAAGAAACCATCCGCAGGTTGTTTTGCCGCCAGCGGGAGAAACACGACGCAGATCCGTGCCATTCGGGCGCATGACGAACTGCAGGTCGCACGGATGGTCGCCGCGCGTGGACTGGAAGGTGATCCAGCGCCCGTCGCGACTGAAATACGCCTCAGCCTGAGTGCCTTCGTTCGTGAGCTGACGGAGGTTGCCCAAGTGGGTTTCCGTCGCGGCGGGGGCTCGGCGGATATTGACCTGAGCGTTCGCGGGTCCGGAGGCGAGCAGCCATACGGCCCCGATCACGGCAATGCGGACAGATTGACTGCGAATCAGCGGGGCTCCGGCTTGGTGGCTGCTGGCGTGGCAGAAGGCGCCAGGGCCAGTAGATCCCTGGTGGTCGATGAGAGCTGCAGGAGTTCGACTGCCTTCCTGAGCTGGGGGTCTTCTTTGACAAAGCGACGTTTCGCGGTGGAGTCGCCGAATGCGAGTGTCGAGATCCGGTTGTCGAGCATACGGTTCACGTAGGCCTGCGCCGCGTCGAAATCTTTTCGTTCGACGGAGACGCCGCGTTTGCCGAGTCGCTGGAAGAACTCGTCGCGCATCTCTGGCGTGATGACGAAGTCGGGTTTCACCTTGCCGCGCAACTCGAACGCATAGTCGTACAGCGCGAGGTAGGCTTCCTGCGACTTGACCGCAAGCATGCGATCGAACCGCTGCTCGACCGATGTGAGCGTGTCGAACGGAACGACGATGTCCGGTGTGATCGCGCCACCGCCGTACACGGTGCGTCCACCGTCAGATTTGAACTTTGGTCGGGCGGCACGAACAGAGTCCGACTCGAGGGAATCGGGGTGCACCTCGATGAGTTGCCCATCGTCGGTGATCTTGCGCTCACGCTGGATCGAGCGACCGCTTGGTGTGTACCACTTAGCCGTCGTCAACTTGATTGCGTATCCGCCGTCGAGGCGATACATCGACTGGACGAGCCCTTTGCCGAACGAGGTCGTACCGAGCACGAGGGCGCGGTCGTGGTCCTGCAGTGCACCAGCGACGATCTCTGATGCCGACGCCGAGCGTCCGTCGGTGAGGATGATGACTGGGATTGCAGGCGCGAGCGCCTTCTGGGTGGTGACGTGGGTAATGGTCGGGTCGCCACGTTGGCGCACGCTGACGATTTCCTGTCCCTTTTCGAGGAAGATGTTCGTCATGGTGTCGGCCTGTTCGAGGAATCCACCAGGATTTCCCCGTAGGTCGAGCACCACGCCCTTCGCCCCTTCCGCGACGAGGCGTGTGAGCGACGCGCGAACTTCGGACGATGCGGTCTCGCTGAATCCCTGAACGGGGATGTAGGCCACCTTATGGTCGAGCATAATCGCGTAAGGCACGGCCGGGATGCGTACGACTTCACGCGTAAACGTGACGGCAAACGGCTCGGATCCAGGGCGCAGGAACCTGGCGTTGACCGGCGTTCCGGGCGGGCCCTTCAACTTTGCGGAGACCTGTTCGATTCGCCATCCGCGAACATTCGCGGTGTCGACGCCGATGATCTTGTCACCGACGCGGATGCCGGCACGTTCTGCTGGCGTGCGGGGGAAGACCTTTTCAACGGTGATGAGCCCTTCTTGGCTCACAATGGTCATCCCGACGCCACCGTAGAACCCGCCGGTGTTCTGGTTGAACATGTCGAGATCCTTCGGCGTGTAGAGCTCCGCGTACGGATCCTTCAATTCGGTGACCAAGCCACGTGCGGCTTTCTCATAGAGAGCCCCGACCGAGAGCGAGTCTACGAAACGGTCGTTGACGATGGCGACCACCTGTTGAAACAACCGCACGCCGCTTTGCGCCGTTCGTTCCTGAACGACGAAGCCGCCGATGACGATCGGTGCGACGAGGGTGGCGGCGAGGAGGAGTTTCTTGGCGCGGGGAGAGTTCACGGGTCGATCCGGGAGAAAGACTCTATAGACATACCAAGACGGAGAATACCTTCTGAATACGCCCGACGCAAAGCATCGGTTCCAGCTCGTTTTTTGCCAATTGCGCCCGATGGGATGTGGCACGCCAACTCCATGTGGCCCAACGCGCTACGCGTCAGTTAGCGGCAGTGCCAAGCGTGTACTCAACGTGCCAGACTCGGGAATCCTGAACGAAACGGGCCGATCGGAGGATGCCGGCGGCGACCAGCATCTCGTGGGCCGGTTGGAGGACGCGTTGGAGGTGCGACGGAAACCGCTGAATGAGCGGCAGTTGTTCTGCCAGGCGGTCGAGCGAAATCCTCCAGACCGGTGCACCCTGTACACGTACGAGCCCGATCAGGCGGTAGATGCGCCGTGCCACGGGAGAGGAGAGCGCGAAGTATCGAGCGGAAGAAAGGGAGACTAGATGCCCGGCCGCGATGTTGGCGCGAATCGTGCCGACGATCGTTACGTGGGCGTCGCCGGGCTCGTTGTTTGCCAGTGTGGGGAATAATGCGAGTTGGTCGCGTTCGGCAAATCGTCGTCGGTCGATCTGGACCGACGAGAGCACCGAGAAACTTCCGTTCATGTTGGCGCCGGTCGTGAAGTCGAAGTAGGCGCCGTCCGACTCGAGCGTTGTTCGGAGCAGCCGGTTGAGTGCAGACCGGAGTTGCTCATAGGTTCGGCCGTCGACACGGCGCCCCATGGAACGCAGAAACGCATGCAGCGTAAATGCGATGGTTCCATCGGCGGGACTTCCTGCCTCGTGGTACCGCCGAATCAGTTCGATGAATACGTCCTGATCGAAGGTGCCAGGCAGTCGTTCACCTGGAGCTGGGAGTACGCGCCACCGCCCACCGCCGTCTGGCTCGTACGTGATGGCCGCCTCATCCGACGAGTCACTCAGGCGAAAGAGCGGGAGGAGCTCGAGCGAGCGGTCGAGGGCGACCGTTCGGGAGATGCCGCGCCGCCTAGCTGGATCGGTCACGGGGTGCGGTCGACGAGTTGGCCGGTGACCACGACTGAGCGGATGGGGCCCGACGTCGCGGTCACGGCTGGGTTCACTGAAGGTCTTCGCGGCCCAGCGCTGCCCGCACGGCGTCGCGCATTGCGGTCAGCGCCGTTTCGCCAGCGGCGGGTGAATCAGCGCGAACGCTCAGTTCTATGCCGTCCGCCACGGCGATCCGATGCCACGAGACCGGCGCATCGCTTCCCGAGAGGACCGATTGATCAGCGCCGGTACCGAGCGCTGGGGCAAGCGCCAGCGCGACGCGCCGTTCCAGGAGGTCGCCGCTGAGTTCAGCCATCTCCCGGCGAATTCCATCGAGCGTAATGCCTTCACGCTGGCGGATTTTGATTGCGAGCAGCTGAAGCAGGTGGCGGTAGTGATAGGTGGCAGCAGTGCCGCGACCCTCTGGATGGTCGATGAGGTTTGTCGCGACGTAGAACCGGACCGCGCGCGCGCTCGGCGCCGCGCGCGCCGACGCGTTGGTCGGTCGGATGCCGGCGGCATCAACGAGGGACGTGACATGTGCCGCGAGCCCACGCGCATTCCACGGGGCGTGGCGTGCGTGGGCTCGCAGCAGCGAAACCGCTTGTTCTGGGGCCATGGGTAGACGCGGATTTTGCATCCGCGACCTACTTCTTTGGACGCGCCTTCTGCTTTGCGGCCGGCTTGGACTTCGTTGCCACCGCTTTTTTCTTTGCCGGCTTAGACGGCTTAGGTGCCGCCTTTTTGGCGACCGGCGCGGCCTTCTTGGCCACGACCTTGGCCGGCTTCGCTACCGATTTTGCCACGGGCTTGGCGGCGGCCTTCGGAACAGCCTTCGGAACAGCCTTCGGAACAGCCTTCGGAACAGCCTTCGCCGCGGCCTTCGCCGCGGGCTTCGCAGGCGCAGCGACTACTTTCGCCTGGATCTTCGGAGCGGGCGGTGTCTGAGCTGGTGGAGCGCCGCCGGCAAGCAGCGACTGTGAGCCGGGCTTCCGGCCGCGCCGCCGCGGCGCCGATTCTTCGAAGAGCTCGGTGTCGTCTTCCTCGTCCGTGGCTTCGACCACATCGGGCGTCTCGTCATCATCATCTGACGAGTCCTCGGCGCTGTCCCAAAGCGAATCGCTCTGGTCCTTGTTGACCGCCCACCCACCTTCTTCGTTCTCGTCTTCATCATACGACGCGCTGCTGCTCCCACCGGTATATCCGGTGTCGTCGGCATCGTCGTCATAGCTTCGTTCGTTGGTCAGGGCGCTGGAATTCGCCATGAAACCCTCCATTTAATTCTGTAGTGCACGTTCGTGCTTACCGCTGAATACTATGGTCGAGCACTGGCGTCAAGCGGGCGTCCGAATATCGGCATCCGTTAGAGCAGGAACCGGGCTCCGTCGGTGGGGTGATCGTGCCTTCCACCTGGCCCCAAGCCAGCCTGTCAGGTCGTCGAGCAAGGTGTACACGATCGGCACGACAAACAGCGTCAGGAGCGTCGATGTAATCAGTCCGCCGATCACGGCTCGGGCCATCGGGGCCCGCTGTTCGGCGCCCTCGCCCAGTGCGAAGGCCAACGGGAGCATGCCGAAGATCATGGACATCGTGGTCATGATGATCGGCCTGAGCCGAATGCGGCCGGCCTGCAGAATCGCATCCACGCGCGACTCGCCTTCGTTGCGCCGTTGGTTCACAAAATCGATGAGCAGGATGCCGTTTTTCGTGACGAGTCCCATGAGCATAATAATGCCGATCATGCTCATGATGTTGAGCGTGCCACCGGTCAGGAGCAGGGCCAGAACGACGCCGAGGAAACTGAGGGGCAGCGACAACATGATGGACAACGGCTGGATGAACGAGCCGAAGAGCGACGCAAGGATCAGGTAGATGAACACGACGGCGAGGGCCAGAGCCTGCAAAACGTAGCCCTTCGTCTCGTTGAGGTTCTTGACGTCGCCGCCAAACTTGGTGCGATAGCCGGCCGGCAGCGATAGCGCATCGATCGCAGCCTGCGCGCGCTTGGCGACATCGCCGACGGCTGCTCCCGGCAACACCTGGGCGTTGATCTGGATCTGGCGTTCGAGCTGCAGTCGCTGAATGGTTTGCGGACCGACGCCGGGCCGGAATTCGGCGACCTGACCAAGCGGAATGCTGGCATTACGTCCGGTGCGCGCATCGATCCCCGAGCCTGCGATGGGGATATCGGATACGTCACCGGCCGTTTCGCGAAGC
>Ga0208960_1002095_pt1 | contig 10296 bp, 8 predicted proteins | sample GreLakmeON33MSRF_FD_187703 | JGI IMG/M metagenome (GOLD analysis project Ga0208960, IMG submission 187703) | Freshwater lentic microbial communities from great Laurentian Lakes, MI, USA - Great Lakes metaG ON33MSRF (SPAdes) | ecosystem: Environmental > Aquatic > Freshwater > Lake | place: Great...
TGCCAGAATTTCTTCAACAACTTTTTTTGAATTGATTTCGAAATGGTTGAATAAATCTGAAGCGGGAGCCGAAGCGCCAAAGCTTTTCTTATTAGAATTTTTCAAAGTAAGCTTCAATCGAAGTTGAAGTATAAAATTTATTTTGATAATTTTTTCTTGATTGTCAAATGCTTCTTTATATGCCATTAATGCAATGCTAGATTAATACTTTTTTGAATCAGGGAAAATATAAATCACAGGTTAATGCATTAAAGCGGAAAGCCTCAAAGCTTGGTTTAAATAATCTGAAAAAACTATAAAGCTCCCATTGAGCATAATCCGTATAACGATTTAGAAAGTATAGATTTGAATTTTTAACTTCATTTATTAATTAATATCAAATATTAAAATCATTAACGATTGTTTGGTTTTTGAAAATGTCCTCTTTCGACGACCCTTTCGTCTGGCATTAATGGATCATCTCGGTCTTGATTGGAGGGGGGGGTTCGCTTCGATTGCGGTTTTGCGGTGCTGTACCTGGAGTAACCAGATGTTTTTTGCTCACGGATTCTTGCCTGTCTTGATTAGATTCAGGTATTAAACTTTGAAAAAAATTAGATACACCAGAAATAATTGAGGTAAAAGAATTAACAACTAAAGAATAAGTAGCGCTCCCGGGGTTTTGTGTCGGAGGAAGTGGACATTTTCGTGATGAAGCAGTAATTGTAGAATCATTACTTAAAGAAGAGGATTTAGTATTATGACTCGCCTTACTCTTAGGAGTATTGTCAGTGTTTTTTGGCATTAAATTTTTAACAATATCAGATATTTCAACATATTTATTTTCCATAGTAAGTTTTAGATCTAAATATTTATCATGCACAGTAGATATTAGATCTAAAGGAGCTGATGCCGGAGAGTTAGAATTTTGCGATGAAGCAGTTTTTGGTGTAGCTTCACTTAAAGTTTCATCCCTAGAGGTATCGTTTTTTTGCTGAGGTTGTGGCGGTATTATACTTTGAAAAAAAGCAGATATTTCATTATATTTATTAAGCACTGCAGCAGTTGCAGTAGATAATAGATCTTTTTCCTTATCTTCGTTGAGGTGAGGTTTAGGAGCTTGCAAATCCTGCAAACTAGCGGTTTTTTCAGATGTGCGATCTTTGTTTTCTATTTCTTTTTTTCTCAACCTTTCCAGATGAGATTCTGTTAGGGAAAAAGTAAGTTTATAGATAGTGACACTGGGTTTTTTTTTATCACTGGGTTTTTTTCTATCATCTTCATCTTCATAATTTTCATCTTCGCAACTCTTCCATGTATTAATATTTGAATATTCTTCTATTAATTCATTAAATTTATTTCTTAAATTCGGATCATTGGGATGAAGGTCTTCAGGTGTAGCATAAGGAATAGCAATTCTATATTGTTCTTTAAAAAATTTGAATGCGTAATCTCCCTTATCTTCCCGCAAAAATAACTTTTTTCTTAATTCTATATCCTCCGTTTTATCGGGAAAACCAAAAAAAATTGAAAGGCTATCTATTATCGGAGGATTGCTATCGGCCATAAATATTTAAAAAAGTTTCAGTTTATTAAATAATTTTTTTTAAGAAATAATTGCCAGAATTTCTTCAACAACTTTTTTTGAAGTGATTTCAAAATGGTTGAATAAATCTGAAGCGGGGGCTGAAGCGCCAAAGCTTTTCATGCCAATAAAAATACCGTCATTGCCGATAATTTCGTGCCAGCCTTGTTTAACGCCAGCTTCAATCGCACAATAAATAATTTTTTTATTTAAGTCGCGCGATAAAATTTTATCTTGATAATTTTTGTCTTGATTGTCAAATATTTCTTTACACGGCATTGATATGACGCGAACATTAAAATTTTTTGTTGATAAAATTTCTTTAGCATCCAAAGCAATTTGTAATTCTGAACCAGTCGCGATAATTACAGCATCAGGGTTTTGGCAATCTGAAACAATATAAGCACCCTTGTCATAATCGTGAGTATCTTTAGTGACGAATTTTAAATTTTGTCGCGATAAAATTAATGCCGAGGGCGTTTTATTATTTTGTAAAGCCAAGGCGTAACAAGCAAGAGTTTCTTCGGTGTCAGCTGGGCGAAAAACATTGAGATTTGGAATCGAGCGAAGCATCGCCAAATGTTCAATTGGTTGATGCGTTGGACCATCTTCGCCAAGCCCGATTGAATCATGAGTAAAAACATAAATTATAGGCTGATGCATTAAAGCAGAAAGCCTCAAAGCCGGCTTTAAATAATCTGAAAAAACTAAAAAAGTTCCGCCGTAAGGAATAAAATTACCGTGAAGAGCCAAACCGTTCATGATAGCTCCCATGGCGTGTTCACGCACTCCATAATGAATATAGCGACCGCTAAAATCATCTTTAGAAATTGATTTTGTAGCGGAAGTTTTAGTTAAAACTGATTCGGTTAAATCAGCCGAGCCACCAATTAAAGAAGGTAAATTAGTGGTTAAAAATTCTAAAACTTGTTGCGAAGATTTGCGTGAAGCTTGAGTGGTTTTTTCGTTGCTAATTTTGGTTTTAAATTCGGCAATTTTTTGCGAAAAATTCGCTGGTAATTTTTTTTCTAAAATTTGTGCAAACAATTCACGAGAATTTTCGTCAAGTTTTTGCAAATTTTCTAATGAAATTTTATAGCTTTCGAGGCAACGATTTGAAGATTTGCGCCAAGTTTCTAAAATGTCATTTGGAATTTCAAATGGAGCAAAATTCCATTGTAAATTTTCACGAGTTTTTTGAATTTCATCTGTGCCAAGAGGTGAGCCGTGACATTTTTCGCTACCCGCTTTTGAAGGAGATCCAAAGCCGATGGTGGTTTTGCAAGCAATTAAAATTGGCTTGGTTGAATTTTGCGCTTGGATAAAAGCTTGACGAATTTGGTCAAAATTATGACCGTCAATTGAAATTACATTGAAGCCAAGAGCTTCAAAGCGCAAAGACATATTTTCTGAAGTTGAAATCGAGGTTTTGCCATCGATTGAAATTGAATTATCGTCCCATAATAAAATTAAATTATCGAGATTTAAATGCCCAGCAAAAGCAAGAGCCTCTTGGGAAATACCTTCCATTAAACAACCATCGCCGATTAAAGCATAAATTTTGTGATCAAAGATTTTTTTGCCAAAACGCGCTTGCAACATTTTTTCTGAAAGTGCCATACCGACAGCATTGGCAACGCCTTGACCAAGAGGACCAGTCGTAGTTTCGATGCCAGCAAGTTCGCCATATTCAGGGTGGCCAGCGCATTTAGAATGAAGTTGGCGGAAATTTTTTATATCTTCAATTTTTATATCTTCGTAACCACTTAAATAAAGAGCGCCATATAATAACATCGAGCCATGACCAGCGGATAAAATAAAGCGATCGCGATCGTGCCAGTGAGGATTTTTCGGATTAAATTTTAAAAATTCGTTGAATAAAACCGAAGCAACATCGGCCATTCCCATGGGCATGCCGGGGTGACCAGAATTAGCTTTTTCAACTGCATCAATTGCTAAAAAACGCAAAGCATTTGCGAGATTTTTATTGCTCATTTTATTTAGAATTTTAATTTAATCATTTAAAGCAAAGTTGAGAATTATTTTATTACAAATACATTTTTTAAATTGCTTATTTTATTTTTAAAGCAAGACTAAATAATGATTGTTTTTAAAGCAAAGATTAATTAATTTTTTTTCAAAAAAAATGTCTTCTTCAATAATTTATAAAATTCGTAATTCTAAAAAAGGAATTTTGCCCGTGTTTAGATTATTGCCAAATATTGTTACGCTGGTAAGTCTCTGCATTACTTTAACCGCCATTAGATTTTCAATGGTTGGAGATTATTTGATGGCAACTTCATTGCTAATATTCGCTGGATTTTTAGATGGAATTGATGGCCGTTTGGCACGATTTTTTAACGCCTCAAATGATTTCGGAGCACAACTTGATTCTTTGGTTGACTTCGTTAATTTTGGCGTCGCTCCGGGATTTATTGTATATTTTTGGGTAAATTCTTATGGCGATATTTTGGGATTTGATTGGGCGATGGTTTTGATGTTTGCGGTTTGTGCTTCGATTCGTTTGGCGCGCTTTAATGTTGATCTAAAAGACAACAAAGCCAATCCAATTTTAGAGAAATATTTTTTCAAAGGCATTCCCTCGCCAGTTGGAGCCGCTCTTGCCATGCTTCCAATGGTTTTATTTTATGAATTTGACGAAGGTTTTTATTGTAATCAAATTTTAGTTATTTGCTTTTTATTAACATTGGCAATCATGATGGCAAGCCGTGTGCCAACGATTTCAATCAAAAAAATTCCGATTAAAAATAACAATTTTTATTTAACTTCATTAATTTTGGGCTCAATTATTTTTGGTTTAATTGTGCGTCCTTGGCTTACTCTATCAATAATCGGAATCATATATTTCTTCTCGATTCCAGTTACAATTTTTTATTTCGTAAAAATTTCTAATCAAGCAAAAAATAAATAAATTATGAAAAGAATTTTGATTATCAATGGTCCAAATTTAAACCTCTTACACCTAAGAAAAAAAGAAATCTACGGTGATTTAAAACTTGATAAAATTGCTTCGGATTGTCAAGAAGTTGCCAAGCAAATTGAGGTTGAAGTTAATTTTGTTCAAACTAATCACGAAGGCGAAATTATCGATGCCATTCAAAGCGCAATTGAGCATTTTAATGGAATTATTATTAATGGTGGGGCTTTTACGCACAGTTCGGTTGCGATTCGTGATGCTTTGGAAATTTTCACTGGTCCAAAAATTGAATTACACATTTCCAATATTTATAAAAGAGAAGATTTTCGTAAACATTCTTTTATAAGTCCTGTGGTCGATGGAGTGATTTCTGGTCTTGGAGCGCATGGCTACACTATCGCTCTTTTTGCAATAAATAATATGATTAAATAATTTTTTTAAAATGCTTCCATTAAAAATTTCACAAATTTCTAAAAGCTTTTCTAAAGCGGTTCTCGATGACATAAATTTTGAAGTCCAGAGTAATGAGATTTTTGGTTTTATTGGCTTGAATGGTCAAGGAAAAACCACTTTAATAAAAATAATTTTAGATCTACTCGATCAAGATAAGGGCGAGGTCGAAATTTATGGAGTTTCAAGAGTTTTGCCTGAAGCGCGTAAAAAAGTTTGCTATTTGCCCGAAAAATTTCAGCCATCAGTTCATCAAACTGGGCTTGATTTTCTAAATTTTGTGCTTGGTTTTTATAAAATTAAATTCAACGAAATTGAAGCTTACGAAATTTGTAAAAATCTCGAACTTAATTACGAAGTTTTATCGCAAAAAATCAGTAAATATTCCAAAGGTATGACGCAAAAACTTGGCTTAATGGCAGTTTTTTTGTCAAATGCTGATTTAGTTATTCTCGATGAGCCCATGTCAGGACTTGATCCACAAGCCAGAATTTTTCTAAAAAGAGAATTAATTGCTTATAAAAATAAAGGCAAAACAATTTTCTTTAGTTCGCATATTTTATCGGATATGGATGAAATTTGTGATAATATTGCAGTTTTGCATAATTCAAAAATCCGTTATGTCGGAACCCCACTTGGCTTGAAGAAAAAGCATTCAAAAGACAGTTTGGATCACGCTTTCTTGAGTGAAATAAATATAGAATCATAACTATTTTTTATTTTTTTAAAAAAAAATAAATTAGTACTTGATTTAATTTAAAAAAATAAAATCATAATGCCTATTATTTTTTTAAAAATATAAATGAATTTCAAACTTTTTTTTAATGTCAGCACAAATTATTAACGGTAAAGAAATAGCACTATCAATGCACATAAATATTACACACCGCGTTGATGATATTAAGAAAAAATTTAATATAACGCCAACCCTTGCAGTTATTATGGTTGGCAATGATCCAGCTAGCGAAATTTATGTTGGTAATAAAGAAAAATCTGCACATTCAGTGGGCATGAATTCAATTCAATTTAAACTTTCGCAAGATATATCTGAAGTTGATTTGATTTCGAAAATTGAAGAATTAAATAATGATAAAAATGTTCACGGAATATTGGTGCAATTGCCTTTGCCGAAACATATCGATGCTAAAAAAGTTATTCACAAAATTAATTATAAAAAAGATGTTGATGGTTTTAATGTTGTGAATGTTGGAAAACTCTCAATCGGTGAAGTTGAGGGGGTTGATAAAGCCATGATTCCATGCACTCCAATGGGCTGTATTCATTTATTAAAGTCTGTAAAAGGAAATGATTTGGCGGGATTAAAAACTTTGGTAATAGGCTCTTCCAACATTGTAGGCAGACCTCTCACTCGTCTATTGATGCTTGAGAGTTGCACGGTGACGGTGGCTAATCGAAGCACTAAAGATTTAAAATCAGAATGTTTACAATCTGATGTCATATTTGCTGGTGCCGGAGTTCCGAATTTAATTACTGCGGATATGGTAAAAAATGATGCGGTTATTATCGATATCGGTATTAACAGAGTTAGTGGTGAAAACGGTAAAAATAAAATTGTTGGAGATGTTGATTTTGAAGGGGTTAAGAAAGTTGTTTCGGCCATTACGCCAGTTCCGGGTGGAGTTGGGCCGATGACAATCGCGTATTTGTTACAAAACACCTTAGATTGTTGTCTAAGGTTGGTTTTAAAAAATTAATTTTTCATTAAGGAGTATCATGTCTAGCGACATTAAACATATTTTAAGGCAAGCAAATTCAGAAGTTAGAAGCGAAAACATCGCTAAAATTTTTAGAAAAAATAAAAAAGTTTTATTAATAATTTTATCAGTTGCGATTTCTTCTTCAATAGCTTTTACCGCGTTCAAGATTAATAAAAAATCACAACAAGAAAAATATTCTGAAATTTTGCATCAATCAATGATCGATCAACAACTTGGTGATGTTGAAAAAGCTAAAGAAAATCTTAAAAAAATTTACGATTCAGCTTCGGCGCCTAGTGGCGTAAAGTCTTTGGCATCATTGCGTTATGCAGTAATTTTGCTGGAAGAGGGCAAAAAAAACGAAGCAATTAATGTTTATTCTGAAGTAAATAAATGTAGTTTTTGCGATAGTTATATCAAAGAATTGGCGGGTTTATTGATGGTTAGAACTTTGATGAATGATGAAGAGTCAATCAATAAAAGTGATTTATCTGAAAAAATTCTAGCAATTGAAAATAGCTCAAAAATTTTGCGTTATTACATTGCAGAACAAAGAGGTAATTTGGAGATGAATAAAAATAATCTTGAAAAAGCCTATCAAATTTTTGAGATGATTGCTAAAAACCCTGATGTGAAAGAAAATCTTAAAAATCGTGCTGCAGACGCTATGAAAATGGTTATTCAAAAGGGCTACGAACCAAAAAATTCATAGCCTAATTTTTAAAAAATTATGTCACCAAAAAACTCAAATTTTTTTAGAAAAATACTTTTTGTAATTAAGAAAAAGAATTTTTTGGAATCAATAAATATTTTTAATGTTTTTGACAAGAAATTATTATTTATATTATCTTTAGTAATCTTAGTAAATTGTAGTTCTGAAAAAAAATACGATAAAGCTAAAGCGGTTCCGGCCGTTGATTATGTAAGCGATATAAAGATTGATGAATCTTTAAAAAATATTTCTATTCAATTGCCAAAAGCGCAAATAAATCAAAATTGGCTTGGCTCCTCAAGTAAAACTAATCAACAAATTGAAAATATTTCTAAGGATTTTTCTTATCAAGAAAGTGGTGGTTATTTTAATAAAAGAAATGAAATAAACCTTAGGCGCACTTGGTATAAAAACATTTTTTATTATGAAGATTTTGCTAAAAGTTTTGTTTATTCGCCAATAATTTTAAATCAAAAAATATTTAATATTGATAGCTCGGGAGATGTAAGTGCTTTTGATCTCAAATCAAAAAAATTATTGTGGCATAAAAGGGTTTTTGAGAAATTATGGCTTAAAAATTATAAAGTTGCGCATTTAGGGGCTTGTGACGATAAATTATTTGCAGTGGCTGGAGTCAATCAAGTTAAGGCTATAAATCAAAATGATGGTGAGCTTTTGTGGCAAAAAGATTTATCAGTAATTTTTAATTCAACACCAATTTGCGATGGTGAAGCAGTTTATATTTCCTCGAGCGACAATAAAACTTTTGCACTAAATGCTAAAAGCGGTGAAATTAAATGGATTCATTACGGAATTTCAAAAGCTTTGGCAATCTTTGGAAGCGCTCAGCCCTTGGTTTATAACGATTTTTTAATTGCCTCATATTCGTCGGGCGAAATTTATGCAATCAATAAAAAAACTGGCGAAAGCTTGTGGACGCAAGATTTAAATTCAAATCAAGCACATAATTCTGATTTTTTTCTTAACGATATTGATGCCACGCCATTGGTTAAAAATGATGTGGTTTACGCCATTGGAAATGGTGGTTTGATGAAGGCAATTTCATTAAAAACCGGCGAAGATATTTGGAAAAAATCTATCGCTTCGGTCGTTGATTTTTGGTTGGCGGGAGACTTTTTATATGTAATTAATAGTGACAATAAATTATTGGCGGTTTATAAAAAAACTGGTGGAATAAAATGGATTGTTCAATTGCCAGATTTTAAAAATCCTAAAAAAATTGCTACCAAATTTAATTATATTGGCATTATTATGGCGGGAGATAAATTAATTACTTCGCGCGAAGATGGTGAGCTATTTATTATTTCACCATTTGATGGCAAAATTGAAAATACTTTTTCATTAAATAAAAAAGTTTTGCATGTGCCAATTATTATTGAAAATAAAATGTATTTCTACGGCATGAACCGTTACAAAACTAAGTTAATCGAGCTTGAATAATGTCAAAATTACCCGATAAATATGATGCCAAAATCATTGAAAATAAATGGCGCAATGAATGGCAAAAACACAAAATTTATCAATGGCAAAATGATTTGCCAAAAAATCAAACTTTCGTAATCGACACTCCGCCACCAACGGTCTCAGGGCTTTTGCATATGGGTCATGTTTTTTCTTATACTCAAGCCGATTTCGTTGCGCGCTACAACCGCATGAGTGGAAAAGATGTTTTTTATCCGATGGGTTTTGATGATAATGGTTTGCCGACCGAGAGATTGGTTGAAAAAATTATTGGCAAAAAAGCCGGAATTTACGAAAATGAAAATGGTCAAGGTTCCTTTGTTACCAAATGTCGCGAAGTAGTTGACGAAGCCGAAAAAGAATTTGAAATTTTATTTAACGAAATTGCGTTATCGGTCGATTGGGAGCAAAAATATCAAACAATTTCGCCCGAATCGCAAAAAATTTCACAAGCTTCTTTTGTTGATTTATTCGATAAAGGTTTGGTTGAAAAACAAAATCAGCCAGTTTTTTGGGACATTTCTGATCGCACGGCTCTAGCTCAAGCCGATATTATCGATAAAGAAGTCGAAGGCGAAATGTTTTTTATTGATTTTGCAATTGATGGCAAAAGTGAGACGTTAGAAATTATGACGACCCGTCCGGAGTTGCTTCCTGCTTGCGTTGCGGTGATGATTAATGGCGCAGATGAACGCTATAAAAATTTGATCCAAAAGCCTTTGAACCAAGAAGGCGAGGGCGAGACCGGCTCTTTTGCAATTACGCCAATTTTTGGCGTCAAAGTGAAAATCATCGCCGATAATTCGGTGCAACTCGATAAAGGTACTGGAGTTGTAATGTGTTGCACTTTCGGTGATGAGACTGATTTAAAATGGTGGCGAAATTATGAATTGCCTTTAAGAGAAATAATCAATGATGATGGAACGATAAAGAATTTAATTAATGTTGAAGATGATGAAAAGCATAAAAAAGTGTTTGAAAATTATGCAATTATTTGTCCAGCAAATGCCCTTTTTTTGATTGAAAAAGAAATGATTTTAGATTCAAAATCTTTCATAGAAAATTATCAAAAAATCTCTAATCAAAAAATCAAAGAAGCTAAAAAAATAATTGTCGAATTATTATCGAACTCTTCGGTCTTCAACTCCCCTCTTGAGGGGGAGTCAAAATCGCAAGGCGATTTTGGTGGGGAGATAAAAAACTCTCTTAAATCACAAAAAATTACTCGTCCCGTAAAGTGCGCCGAGCGTTCAGGCGTCCCGATTGAAATTATTAGTAAGCCACAATGGTTTATTAAAATTCTCGATAAAAAACAACAATTAAAACAAAAAGCAAGTAAGTGCAATTGGTATCCAGAATATATGCGCGTGCGTATTGAGCAATGGATTGACGGGCTTTCATGGGATTGGTGCATTAGTCGCCAAAGATTTTT
>Ga0208960_1002097_pt1 | contig 10292 bp, 9 predicted proteins | sample GreLakmeON33MSRF_FD_187703 | JGI IMG/M metagenome (GOLD analysis project Ga0208960, IMG submission 187703) | Freshwater lentic microbial communities from great Laurentian Lakes, MI, USA - Great Lakes metaG ON33MSRF (SPAdes) | ecosystem: Environmental > Aquatic > Freshwater > Lake | place: Great...
GGAAGTAGAAGTTGGATTGAAATCAGACGCACGGATCGGACTCAACGCATATTTGAGCCCTGGATTGGGTTTTGCGGGTGGAACATTGGCAAGAGATGTTCGTGTACTTTGCAATTTACAAATGAAAATTAGAGTACTACCTGCAATTATTACTTCGTTACTAACCTCTAACCGGTATAACAACGACTGGATTTCTCGCTCCCTTGACAAAATCACTTCCAAAAAAGAAGCGTTAAGAATTTGTTTTTGGGGCGTTTCATATGTTGAAAATACCGATACTTTGCGGCGCTCCGAGATATACGTTTTGATGAGGAAATTGGTGGAAGAAAGTGCAGTAGTCAGTTACGTAGAAAATTTTCCAATTAAGGATGGCATAGATTCAAGAATTACTTGTATCGATAATATGGAAAAATCTTTGGAGGCTATTGATATCCTAGTCGTAACTAAGAAGCTAACGAAATTCTCGGATATGAGAGGAGTGGTTATACTCATACAAAGTGAAAAGTTATGGGTGTTAGACCCTTCGAGAATATTGTTGTCAGAAAACTCCGCTATTTCGAAAAGTCCAAGATATTTGACTGTGGGTAAAGGTGTTTAAATTCATACTTTAGGAACTCAAAATGCAATTTTTGTAAGTGGGGGCACTTCTGGCTTGGGGTTGGGTATCGCTGAACATTTTGTTAGGTCTGGCGCCCCAGTCATTTTTTGTGGACGTGGTGAAGAGAGTGTCGATGCTACTCTGATGCTGCTTAAGAATTTAGCACCAAGAGGTCAATTAATTTTAGGATTCAAGAGTGACGTTACAGATCCTAGTGCAGTCGCCAAAATGTTTTCTGAATTGGATAATCTAGAAGTCAATGTTGCTACCTTAATTTGTAATGCCGGTGTTATTGGTCCTATAGCAAAGTTTTTAGAAAGTGATTTACAAGAGTGGCAGAGTGCATTTAGCATAAATCTTTATGGAACAATCAATTTAGTGTCTATGTGCCTTCCTTTTATGATAGCCAGGGGAACAGGGAAGGTAATACATATATCTGGTGGCGGCGCTACTTCGCCCCTGTTCGGAATGTCGAGCTACGCTGCTTCAAAAGCCGCAGCAGTAAGATTTATAGAAACTCTGGCATTGGAGTATAAGGGGTCTGGCGTTGCTTTTAATTCAATAGCTCCGGGCATGCTAAAAACTAGATTGTTAGATCAAATGTTGAATGCTGGCTCTGAACGCGTGGGTAGAAGTCTGTTTGCTAAATCTAAGCTAATAACAGAATCTTCTAGAGATAATTCAGCTTCGGCTATTCGGTTAGTTGATTTTCTGGCAAGTGATGCGAGCGTAGGTATAACAGGTAAATTGATCAGCGCAGAATGGGATAGATGGATTGAATGGCCCAACCACCTAGACAAATTGGACTCTTCAGATCTTTACACGCTCCGTCGCGTTACCGGCCGTGACCGTTGCGAAGATTGGGGAGACCTTTAAATGAGAGCAGCAATTATTGGCTGCGGATTCATCGGTAAAAAAAGAGCTGCTGCTCTTCCGGTTTCAGTGAAATTGGTGGGGTGCTTTGATGCCATTTTGGCTGCTGCAGAAAAATTTGCTGAAGAGTTTAACACCAGAACGTTCTCTTCGATTGAGGATTTGCTGGCGACCCAGGAAATAGATTTTGTTGTGGTAGCAACTAGGCATGACTCGCTTTCTTCAATTGCCTTAGCTGTTTTAGATGCTGGCAAAAATGTCTTCATAGAAAAACCTGGAGCTCTTAATTATCAAGAACTTGTTAACGTTAGAGATGTAGCCAACAAAAAGAATTTGCGTGTGCATGTTGGCTATAACCATCGCCATCATCTCGCAGTTAGAAAGGCTTACGAGATCTTCAACGATGGTTCTATCGGGGCAATAATGTTCCTGCGTGGCCGTTATGGGCATGGCGGAAGACTTGGATATGAAAAAGAATGGAGAGCAGATAAATTGATATCTGGAGGCGGTGAGTTAATTGATCAAGGAACTCACCTGATTGACCTTTCCATTGGATATTTGGGTGAAGTCCAACTCGATTATGCGGCTACTCCAACTTACTTCTGGAATATGCCTGTTGAAGATAATGCATTTATTGCACTCCGGAATAATGCGGGAAATATTGCATTTCTTCAAGTTTCTTGTACTGAATGGAAGAATATGTTTTCATTGGAGGTTTATGGCCAGACCGGGAAACTGGACATTTCTGGACTAGGGCGGAGTTACGGATTAGCGACATTAACTCTGCATAAAATGCGACCTGAGATGGGGCCTCCTATTTCTGAAACGTGGACGTTTCCAGAACCAGATGTTTCATGGGGTGCAGAGATGGAAGAGTTTATTGGTGACCTCCTGACTGGGTCCAAGGAGTCTGATAATCTTGAGTCATCGCTTGAAGTCCTCCGGGTGATTAATGAGATCTATTCAAGGACAAACAAATGATTATTGCAAGAAGCCCCTTGCGAATTACCCTAGGTGGTGGTGGCACTGATTTACCTTCATTTTACTTAGAACACGGTGGATTTCTTCTTGCGGCTGCAATCGACAAATATGTATATGCAACTGTTATGCGGCCTTTTGCTCCAGGAATTTATCTAAAGTACTCAAAACTTGAACATGTTGATTTTGTGAAAGATGTCCAGCACCCGATTATTAGGGAAGCGTTATATGAACTAAATCTTAGAACTCCACAAGTGGAAATTACGACCCTTGCCGATATTCCTGCTGGTACTGGGCTTGGTTCGAGTGGTAGCTTCACGACCGCGGTATTGAAAGCTTTGTACGCACATTACAGAAAGAATATACATCCGAATGAACTAGCCAAATTAGCATGCAAAATAGAGTTAGAAAAACTCGGAGAACCTATCGGTAAGCAAGATCAATACATCGCAGCTTTCGGTGGTATAAGTGCTTTTACTTTTAATTGTGACGGTTCGGTTTTATCGGAGCCTTTAGCGATTTCTACGGATACTCTACATAATTTGGAAGATAATCTCCTTCTCTTTTTTACGGGTATTTCTCGTTCGGCTAGTTCAATTCTTTCTGATCAAGATATAAAGTCGAAAGCAAATAACAAGGCGATGTTGGATAATCTGCACTTTACAAAAGAGCTAGGTTTGCGAAGTCGTGACGCCTTGCTTGCCAGCGATATGACAGAATTTGGTCGACTGATGCACGAACATTGGGTTTATAAGAAAGAGAGATCTCAGGGGATGAGTAGCGAATTCATTGACAATGCCTACGAAGTTGCTCTAAGGAATGGTGCTGAAGGTGGCAAGTTGGTTGGAGCAGGTGGTGGAGGCTTTTTAATGTTTTATGCGAGCGATATAGACAAGCTCAGGAATGCAATGATAGAGTTGAACTTGGCAGAGGTTCGTTTCAAATTTGACTTTGAGGGAACAAAGGTAATTCTTTCCTGATGCTTCCTGTAGCCATACTTGCTGGTGGACTTGCAACACGCTTGCGCCCACTAACTGAAACAATTCCAAAGTCGATGATTAAGATCTGCGGTGAGCCTTTTGTGCACTGGCAAATAAAGCAACTGGCCAAGGTTGGTGTGACCGACATTGTTTTATGCGTAGCTTTTATGTCGGAAATGATTGTAGAGTTTCTAGGGGATGGTTCACAGTATGGAGTCAAAATTAGGTATTCACATGATGGGCCAAGTCAATTAAGAACCGGCGGCGCAATTATTAAGGCCCTACCGTTTTTAGGCAGGGAATTTATGGTTCTTTACGGTGATTCGTATCTGCCTATTAATTTTCATAAAGTAGAAAAAGAATTTACTGATAGCAGCAAACCAGCCTTGATGACTGTTTATGCAAATAATGGAAGATTTGATGCAAGCAATGTAGATTTCATTGGTGGTGTGTTAAGGCGATACGACAAGGGGATGGAGATACCAGAAATGACACACATAGATTATGGGTTAAGTGTTTTCAAGGCTTCGGTTTTTACGAGTTACTCATTGGATTTACCTCTAGATTTGGCTGAAATCTGTACTGATTTGGCATCCCAAAATCTATTGGCGGGTCATGAAGTCGTTGAACGCTTTTATGAAATAGGCTCGCATCAAGGAATACTTGACTTCACTGAATATATCGAAAGGAATCTTAGTGAGTTATCGAGAATATCAGCTTGATTGATCGTTTTAGATCACTGTTGCTATAGACGCAGAAGCTATTGAAGCCATGGTGCAGTTATTAAAGAAAGGTTAAGATGCCAAAGGTCAGATGCTTGTTTACCTAGGGTTGGGGGAAGTGCTGCGAATGCTGGTCGAGTAGTATAAGAGCTTAGCACACTAGTGGTTATAGAGTCTTACGCTCCTGCGGACAACGTTGCCGAACTATCTGCAAGAGCGAATGATGAGGGTGGGCCAGTGGGTTTTCTGGGTGGATCAAGATTGTAAATAGACGCGAGTGATTGTTTGTCTGTTGGAGGCGGCGACAAGAACCGAGGTGTTAACGCAAATCTCTGTGATGCGATTGATTTTGGAGAATCTGTTGGTGCTAAGATCGCAGGAGTAGGCTGCGACGATGGCTCTACAGCAAGAAAAGCTGATGTTTATCTAGTTGTGCCGACCGTAAATCCTGAGATAGTGACACTCTATTCTGAATGTTTCCATGTCGTTATCTGTTAATTAGTGGTCTCTCACCCGGATCTCAAATCCAATGCTACTAAGTGGCAGCTGAAGTTTAGTAAATGGATAGAGCTGCGTTTCTAGATCGTGACGGCGTAATTGTTAGAGCATTTGTCTTAGACGGAGTTCCTTACCCGCCAAAGAATTTAGGCGATGTAGAAATTCTTGCTGGAGTGCAAGAGGCAATTACACTTCTTACTCAATGTAATTTTGAGATTGTGGTTGTGACAAACCAACCGGACGTGGCAAGAGGAGTTGCAACCCAAGAATCAGTTGAGATCATAAATGCATTTTTGAGCAAGAAACTTGGGATTGGCCATTTCTATACTTGCTTTCATGATGATTCAGACGGCTGTAATTGTAGAAAGCCCAAACCAGGTTTATTGCTGTCTGCCGCGCGAGATCTTAACTTAGACCTTCACTCGAGTTTTATGGTTGGTGATCGGTGGCGCGATATTGCATCTGGACAGACTGCAGGCTGCAAATGTTTCTATATCGACTATGGATATGTGGAGAAACCTCCCGCTTTACCGTACGTAAGGGTAGAATCACTTATTGAAGCTGCGCGATATATTGGGGAATCCATATGACGCTGCCAGTCGAGTGCTTAAAAGTCAGGCTTTTAGCAGACGGAGCAGATTGGATCCGGATGCTTGGTATGAGTTCCAAGCCTTATATTTAGGGCTTAACGATAAGCGCGACATTGATGCGCAGGGCATTTATCACTAACTACAGGGAGTTTGCGACCGAAGTCCTGTATCAGAATCGACTATGGATATGTGGAGAAACCTCCAGCTTTACCGTACGTAACGGTAGGATCACTTATTGAAGCTGCGCGATATATTGGGGAATCCAAATGACGCTGCCAGTCGAGTGCTTAAAAGTTGGGCTTTTAGCAGACGGAGCAGATTGGATCCGGATGCTTGGTATGAGTTCCAAGCCTGATATTAAGGGCCTAACGATAAGCGCAACATTGATGCGCATGTCATTTATCACTAACTACAGGGAGTTTGCGACCGAAATCCTGTATCAGATAACAGAATAACTATCCCATGTTAGTTTTTCAGTGATGACTTGGAGGTAAGGGGTCGACAAGCCCTTGAAATAGCGGGCTGGGGCGAGAATGTTTTTTGTGACGGTGCCAATCACTAATTTACTTGTAATTTCCACGTTGTAGGCATTGTGCATTTTCGACTTGTTACGTGTATCAAATCTCAGGTAACACCGGACAAAAGCGGCCTTTGACCTGAAGTTTATGATTGGTTGGGGTGAGCACAAAGTGGTGCTTGACGAGAGTGGGTTCAGCGCGTATCGTATTGACGTGGATTGGGGCTTGAATTTCCTATCCGTGATAAGAATTTTATACCGCTATATTATTGGGATAAAGATTCAGTACAACTCTCTTTAAGAAATGTAATTAATCAATAAAAAATGTTTTTGGATAATAATTGAAATAAAATGAAACTTTTGCCGATCGATATATTTCAAATTGAGAATGAACTTGAATCAAAATCTCTTGCTTTGTTACAGGGAGATGCATTAACATACCTAATTCATAGAAATGGTACTTACGAAAAACATTTCCTTGATTTAATCAATCTAGTTATAAAAGAAGGTGATTGTGCAATTGATATGGGGGCAAATTTAGGATATCATACCGTTTCTCTATCTAAATTAGTAGGAAATTCTGGCAAGGTTGTTGCGTTTGAACCACAAAGAATTACATTCCAACAGCTTAATTGTAATATATTTTTGAATAAATTGGATAATGTATATACTTACAATGCTGCCGTAGGAGAAGAAAATTCTGAAATATATATAGAACAGGTCGATTACTATAAAGTGGTAGAAGGATATTATGGAACAAATATAGGAAATACTTCTATAAGTAATAATAGGATAGGAGATAAAGTTTCGAAAATTACTTTGGATTCATTAAATTTACCGAAATGTAATTTTATTAAACTGGATATTCAAGGTTGTGAATTGCTCGCATTAATGGGAGCAAGAAATACAATTTTAAAACATCGGCCAATATTATTTATCGAAATGGAAATACAGCATTTAATTAAATTTGACACTACAGTTGAATATTTACAACAATATATATTTACATTGGGATACAAAATATTTCGTATAGATAATGATTATCCACATGATTATATTTGTATTCCAATGGACAATGAAATATTATTACTAAACTACCAACATAAAACGTCCGAGATTTTGCATTTTCTGCGTGTTCCGCGTAAAAAATCTTTCTTAAAACTGCTTGTTACGCTTATCAAATCTCTGCGAGCACTAAAAATTTGGCTTATCAGGCGGTGATGTCGAAGGTCACGAAAGAGGCCTTGATGAGGAAGGTACTCACTTGTCCGACTGGTTTATTGTGCGGGATAGCTTTTATTTGGTATGGTCTTTGCCTGTTTTCTTCCGGGGAGAAGATGCCATTTTTTTTTCCTATTTTCTGTTTTAACGCAAGGGCTGATAAGTGGTTTTCAAAGATCACCGGCTGTGCTGATTGTTTATGCCACCTTGGGATTTGCTAGCGCGATTTTTCTCGATGCCGGGTTTTCTTTCCTCGGCAATGGCGTGCAGCCCGCCACTGCCAGTTGGGGGAATATAATAAACGTGGCCGCAACCGTATCGGCCTCGAAGGCTACCCCTGGGAATGGATGCCCGCCGGGGTGGCAGTAGTGCTGACCGTGTTGGCGATTAACTTTATCGGCGACGGGTTGCGCGATGCCTTCGACCCCCGGAGCAAGCGCTGATGAAACTGCTGAGTGCAACCGAGATACGCGGAAACTGGGCTACCCTGCTGCTGCCGATTCAGGCCGACGACCGGATTGATTACGGGCGGCTCGCGGCAGAGATTGACTATTTGATCGCGGCGCGGGTAGACGGAATTTATTCCAACGGCTCAGCGGGTGAGTTTTACACCCAGACCGAGGCTGAGTTCGACCGTGTGAATCAGACTTTGGCTGAGCGCTGTGAGCGGGCCGGGATGCCCTTTCAGATCGGGGCGACACACACCAGCGCTCAAATGGCCCTCGAGCGGGTCAAGCGGGCTGCCACTTTTCAGCCCAGCGCCATTCAGGTGATTTTGCCAGACTGGTTCCCGCCCAGCAACGAAGAAGCCCTAGAGGCCCTTTCCCGCTATGCCGAGGCCGCTGGCGGAATTGGGCTGATTTTATACAACCCGCCCCACGCCAAGCGGGTGCTGGCGGTGCAGGATTTCCTCGACTTCCAGGCCGCACTTGCTACCCTGGTTGGCATCAAAGTGGCGGATGGGGACGACGACTGGTATACGGCGATGAAGCCTGTAGCCGAGAAACTCTCGGTGTTTGTTCCGGGTCATCACCTCGCCACTGGGTTTAAACACAGTGTGGGGACGGGTGCTTATTCCAACGTGGCCTGCCTCAGCCCCAAAGGTGCGCAGCGTTGGTGGGCGCAGATGCGAACCGACCTAGCGGGTGCGCTCGAGCTGGAGTCCCGAATTCGCCGCTTTATGGACGCGCACATCTTGCCCTTCAAGCCACGTCACCAAAACGTGGCCTTGGACAAGTTGCTGGCAACTGTGGGAGGTTGGGGAGAAATCGGAACTAAGGTGCGATGGCCTTACCGCTCGGTGGACGAAGCCGAAGTGCCTCGGCTGCGCCGGGTGGCGAAGGCAGAATTGCCTGAGTTGATGTTGACATAGGAGACCAAGATGAACGAAAAAATGCTGCCCGACCGAAATATTAAACTGCTCTCGCGTTACCAGCGCCTCGAGATCGAGACCGCCCGTTTGCTGGGCGGCTGGCTGCCCGGTGTGGTCAAGTGGGAAGTCAAACGGGCGGTGGCGGGCCACCTCTGGGAAGATGCGCAGCATTCGAAGGAACTCCGCACCCGGCTGTGGGAGTTGCGCCATCCCGACCCCGACCGTGATGCTGATGGCTCGCTGGCGGCGCTCTCGAGTGCGGTGCGCTCGCTGGCCGCCGCCCAGCAGGACTTCGAGATGATTGGGGCGGTATATCTGGTGCTCAAGCGGCAGCTCTCCGGTGCCTACCGCGAGTACATTCGCCGTACCCACCAGGTACAGGACGCACCCAGCATCCCGGTGCTGCGGCGGCTGGCCCTCGAGCTAGAAGAGCAAGCCAACTGGGCCGAAGGGGTGGTGCGCGAATTAGCCGATACGGGTGACAAGACCAGGGGAGTACAGCGCTGGATGCAGTACGCCGAAGAGGTGCTAAAGGCGGTTGGGGGTGTAGATGGGTTGGGCGAAATTGGCCCAGGAGCAGCCCCTCCCCCCAGCTACTCGCTCTTACTGCCCTTCCCAGAGGCCCGGCGCGACAGCCGCTTCCGGGCCACCATAGACGGCGCACCCCAGCCCGACCCCGCCGACACCTTGGCCACAGTGCTGTGGCAGTTCAACAACTATGTGCAGGAAATGCAGGCTGCCGAGACCTTAGGGTCAACGCTATGGGAAGCCGAAGGAATGCCTTGGGAGTTCTACTACGACGTTTCGCGTCACTGCTACGACGAGGAGCGCCACTCGCTCTTGGGCGAAACCCGCTTGGCCGAGTTGGGCCATCACCCCTCAGACTTCCAGCATATGACCGGCAACTACGCATGGCGGCAGATGGTAGACCCCACCCGCCGTTACTGCATCCTAACCGAGGTGATCGAGGCGGGTTCCTTCGCTTACAAGCGCGAGTCGTACCAGAAACATATAGTAGCCGGAGATCTGGCCTCAGCTCAGGCCTTTTTGTTCGACATCATTGACGAGACTATGCACGTGCGCTTGGGCAGCAAGTGGGTGCCCAAGCTGACGGAGCACTCCGGCATCACCACCCCCTATCAAGACTTTGTTCAGGAGTGCCGCGAGATCACTGCCCGCAACTCCTTTGACCCCAACCAAAAGAAGTCGGCAGAGCGGGCGGCTCGAGCCTAGGAGACGACCATGAGAATCCGCCGACGGTGTGCGCTGCCGGCGAGGTTGTGCAGGAACATGCGCAGATTAGCGCTTTAAAACTGCAACCGGGCAGCTACGCAGTGTGAACTGGAATGTACGCGCTAGTGACCAGATGCGCTTTGCCGTCGAAGCCGTTCCCCAAATAGTTTCACTTTATCGCGCACTAAAGTGGCAAACCTTAGCTGCAGCTGTGTGCAGTGCAGCGAAGCTGTTTTTGAACGTGGAACTCAGAAGTGGGCGGGGGGCTGGGGTACACTGCTTCCGGCGTGATTTGTGAATTTATCGTTATGCTGCTCCAGACAACATGCCGGGCAAGCGGTTGGTTTTGAGAGCCGGCTCAACTGGCCTTGTAATATTTCGCGATGAGTAGTTTCCCATCGGAGTTCTTTGCTGATGTTTTGGCGTCAAACGCGAAGTACGCGGCGTCGTTCAAGGATGAACATTTAACCGGAACCGCGCGCCGGGGCCTCGCGATTGTGACATGTATGGATTCTCGGATCAAGCCTTTGGCAGTTGTTGGCATGCAGTCAGGCGATGCCAAGATCTTGCGCAATGCGGGTGCGCGCGTGACGGACGACGTACTGCGAACGTTGGTGCTTGCAACGTACTTATTGGCGGTAGACCGGGTGTTGATTATGCCGCACACTGACTGCCGGATGGCGAGTGGTGACGAAGAAACTATTCATGCC
>Ga0208960_1002101_pt1 | contig 10281 bp, 9 predicted proteins | sample GreLakmeON33MSRF_FD_187703 | JGI IMG/M metagenome (GOLD analysis project Ga0208960, IMG submission 187703) | Freshwater lentic microbial communities from great Laurentian Lakes, MI, USA - Great Lakes metaG ON33MSRF (SPAdes) | ecosystem: Environmental > Aquatic > Freshwater > Lake | place: Great...
AACATTCAGAATTTATTCACATTTCAATGGATTAAATTCATTGATATACTAAGTTACATCATTTTTAGGAAATCGCAAACGAAAGAAATCCTGAATGTTAGCGCAAAAGGGCTAAGGCAGACCGAAGGTCTAATGGAATGCGGAATTTTGCTCTAACGTTTTGGGCTTTGCGATGTGCGAATTTGAATTTAAGATATGTATGTAAAATTTATGCTGATTTTCAAATCAATGACTAATGTACGAAAAAGTAAGCATAGCGACAAGGCCCTGTTCGGATGAATACAATTAACCTATTTTGAAAATGGATGTTGTGCAACGGTCAAGCTGTTATGGGCTGGTTTTCTGTTTGACTGTTTGTATTATATACATACGAATACCAGAGTATTTACTCATTTAAGTATTTTTGAATTTCGTCCAAATTAAACGAAACAATTGTTCCGTCAACGCTCATACAAGCACCACTTAAACCAAAAGTAACATTAAAATTAATTTTATCGTCATCGAAATAAATTCCTAATTGGTCAAAGTTGAATGGAGTAAATGAAGCACCATCAAAACAATCTTTTGTTTCAGGTTCATTGGAGTATGACTTGTAGTTCTTTTTAATTTTAGAATTAATAATTGAAAGCAGTTCATTTTTATTTTTATTAAAAAGCAAAGCGTTTTTAATTTTAACGTAGCTTTCGTTTTCCTGCTTCTTAAATACAGAATACTCATAAGAATATCTGCCTTGATCATCAGGATAGCCCTTTGAAATTGTTTTGTATATTTTGTATAAACAAGTTTTAGTTAAAATTGGGTCACCACCGTCTTCATTTTTGGATTCTTTTTTAGAGCAAGTAGCCTTGTTTGATGTAATAGATGTTTCTGTCTTCGCAATAGTTGTTTCGCCATTTGTAGATTCTGAAATTGAAAAAGGCATAGTTTTAGAACCGTCTGGTTTTGTCCACTGACCAATGATATTGTTTCCACTCAATTGACCTTTAAAAATACCAGTCATATTCCCTTTGTCATTGAATTCGTTTATTGTTAAATTACCATTATCGTCTGTTGTCCCAGAGATTTTTATTGGAGTTCCTTGACTTTTATAAGTATAAGTACCATTCAGGTTATTTGCATTTTTAGTCAATGTCATTATTATTCCGTACTTGCCGTTGATTGTACCTTCAAAAGATTTAGTAAAATCAGGCACAATAGTCGTTGTATTGTTACTTGTTGTTTGTTCTATCGTTTCAGCGTTTTTATTTTCGCTTGAGCCGCAAGAAGAATAAATTAATACGGTCGTTAAAATAGAGATGGCTATAATTTTTTTCATTTTCTTTTTTATTTGTTTGTATAAAGTTATTTAATGTCTGTGAACAAAGCTAACCATTTATAAAAATTAAAGCCGGTTCTCATGTCTGTCCTTGTCCGCTGTGAAGTCTGTTAAACTTCGCTGTAACATTCAGGATTTTTTCATACTTCAATGGGTTAAACCATTGATATACTAAGTTACATCTTTTTTTGGAAATTGCAAACGAAAAAAATTCTGAACGTTATGGGCTAAAGGGCTAAGGCAGAACGAAGGTCTATTGGAATGCGGAATTTTGCTCTAACGTTTTCGGGCTTGGCGCTCGTTTAGGTTTCTTACTATATTTTTAATTGCGAAGCCTGATTTAAAAGTTAATTATATTTTGTCTTGCGAAGCAATAGGCCCAAATGGCGCCAGACCTATGTTATGCAGCGTTGCGAGTACATTGCTTGATTGCGTTAAGTTCTGCCTTCTTCTCATTTCTTTCTTCTTCAATGTCGAAGTCGTCCTGAAGTCCAAGCCAAAATTTCGCAGAATTCCCGAAATACCTAGAAAGTCTAAGTGCGGTGTCTGCAGTTATACGTCTTTTTCCTTTAACAATTTCCGAAACACGTGTCTGTGGAATTCTAATGTCCTTTGAAAGTCTGTAAGCAGTAATTTCTAAGGGAATAAGAAACTCTTCTTGAAGAATTTCTCCGGGGTGAATGTTTTTGAGTTTTTTCATTATGATGTTGTCTTTAGTGATAATCAATTATTTGAACTTCTTCTGCGTTTCCATTTTTCCATTTAAAAACAATTCTCCATTGATTGTTAATTCTAATGGAATAGAATTCTTTTAAATTTCCTTTCAACTTTTCAAGTCTATTCGATGGTGGGATAAGCAAGTCATTTAGATCTTGAGAGTTGTTTAGCATTCTCAATTTTCTACGAGCGGTTTCTTGAATTTCTGTAGAGAAACCCTTAACTCTCTCGCCTTCCCATATTTTCTTTGTGTCTTTGTCACCAAATGATGTTAGCATGCTGTCGTTTCACGTTACTTACGTCAAAGGTAAGTGATTTGTCGAAGGATAGCAAATTTGTCGAAGGAAATATTTTTCGGGCGTATCACCGAGCAATGCGGCATAACGTTCAGGATTTATTCACGTTTCAATGGGTTAAACCATTGATATACTAAGTTACATCTTTTTTTGGAAATTGCAAACGAAATAAATCCTGAAGGTATTTCATTTCTTTGACCTAATTCCAAATGCATCGATAAAAATTGCGGAGTCGTAATAGGGATCACCATAATCTGCTATGGCAAATTTTATGTGATATTTTTGTTTCGGCTTAACTTTAATTTTTGCTGTCAAAACTTTTGTAAAGCCATCATATTGCCATGTCTTGAAAAGTTTCAAATCTGTGTTGTAGTCATTTGAAATATAGTACTCTTTATTTTTTAAATGATTAATTGCAGAAACCGATATGGGCGTTTTACCGTCTGGAAGTGTAGCTAAATTCATTGTGGTGTCTTTCGGATTGTTGTTCATGCCAGAGCCGGAAATAAATAATCCAAAAACGTCGTTAAATTGTAAATATTCCGGATACTCTTCAGAGGCAAACGCATATTTAAAAACTAATGAATCTGCATCTATTTGAATGTCAAATTCAATGATTGCCGCATCGAATAAACAGTTTGAGTTGCCAATTAATGCCGAAAGATTTTTATCGGGAGTAACTATATTATAATTGATAGCACTAACAGAAGGGGAATTGTTCGGTCCAATGGCTCCCTTCGCAATTCCTGTTGTTAAGAAAAGACCATCCACTATTTTCATAGACCCATGGTCTTTTTGCTTAAACATTTTTATAGAGGCGCTCTTAGTTGGATATTTAATATTACTTATTTTCATTTCTTTTGGAGCTAAAAATTTTGACAAATCTTCTGATGAATTAATATCAAAAAATTCAACTGATGAGGATAATTTATCCATTTTTTTTTGAATGTCAGCTGGTATTTCAACAATTTTGTTTGGCTCGGCGCCCTCTTTAAATGTTACAATAAACCCATGAAACAGATTATCAGCTTCATCAGCGTTATTACAATTCGTCTGTATTACGATTTCCCATTCAACCCAAGGTTTGTTGAAAGCACTTGGAAGTTCGACATATAAAGAAGCAAAGCGTTGAAAAACTAATTCAGTATAATCAAAGTCTTTTGGATAGTCGGAATAAACGTATTGTACTTTTCTTATAATTTTATTTTCGAGTTTTTTAAAATTGTTTTTATTCGTGAAATCCGAGCCACCAAATATCATGTATAAATAAACCATATTAAGTGAATTCTTTTTATCAAACTTTTTAACTTCCGTTTTTTTAATTTTGGAAATGTCAAATTTTATTTGACTAAAGGTTGGTTGACAACAGCCAATTAGCAATATAAATAGCAGAATCTTTTTCATGGTATTTTGTTTTAATATTTATTACATAATGTTGAATGCTGAAAAAGATACAGATTTGAAGAATTCCTTTATTGGCAGTGACAATGAATTAGATCCAACACTAAACGATTCAATGGGATTATAATTGCATCAATATGATGTGTTGTTATCCGTGTAAATCACCCAGTGTGTAGATCAGCAATTCGACAATAAACGTTTGTAATCGAATATAAATGTTTGTTTTCGAGTTTTTGTTTATTCAAGTAATAAATTTGCCGATTAATTTTAAAAATATGAACGCGTCGATACATTTAAATTATGAAAGAAGAATTCCTCCAATACCTCTGGGCAACAAAACAAGTATGCCCTAGCGATCTAATTACAACTTCAGGTCAGTCAATTAAAATTATTAATACCGGAGAACAAAATTTTCATTCAGGGCCTGACTTCTTTAATGCAAATTTAAAAATCAACGATATATTGTGGACTGGCAATGTGGAAATACATATCAAAACCTCTGACTGGCTGAAACATAAACACCAAAACGATACGGCCTACAATAATGTTATCCTACATGTCGTATTTGAAAATGACATGGATTTGAAAATGAATAACGGTCAGCCTATGGCCACCTTAGTTTTAAAAAATAGCGTAGATCAAATTTTGTATGAAAATTACTTGCGATTGGTAAAAAGTCCTGCCAAAATTGCTTGTGCAATTCAGGTAAAAGAAATTCCAGCTATAAAAATGATTTCATGGCTATCCAAGGTTGTGGTGGAACGACTGCAACGAAAAGTAGGCGAACTAAAAATAGAATTAGAACAAAATAGCAACGATTGGGAAGAACTATTTTACCGTCATCTTGCAAAACAATTTGGAATGAAAATTAATGCTGATCCATTTCAATGGTTGGCGGCCGCCTTACCTTTTACAACTGTGTCGCGACAAAAAGATAGTTTATTGCAGTTGGAATCCATCTTATTCGGACAATCTGGTTTGTTGCCTGAGATAGAGGAGGATGATTATACTGCAACATTGATTCGTGAATACCTTTTTCTGCAAACAAAATTCCAACTACGGCCTTTGCCAACCCATTCTTGGAAGTTCATGCGATTGCGACCTAATAATTTTCCAACAATCAGAATTGCTCAGTTGGCGGGATTGCTCTTTCGACAACCTAAATTATTCCGACTGTGTATGGAAACAACTAATTTAGTTGAACTGAATAATATATTTGAAGTGTCAGCATCCGATTATTGGAACAATCATTATCGATTTGGGAAAATTTCAAAAAATTATCCAAAAAATTTAGGGAAGCAGGCAATTAACGTAATTCTAATTAATACAGTCGTTCCATTTAAATTTCTGTATGGAAAAGTAAATGGAGATGATACGTTGGTTCAGGATTCCATTTCACTATTAGAGAAAATAGAAAGTGAAGACAATAAAATTATTAGAGCATGGAAAAGTGCAGGAATTCTTCCAAGTGCTGCGTTGGAAAGTCAGGCACTATTGGAATTACAGAAAATGTATTGCGATAAAAAACAGTGCTTGCGTTGTGAACTTGGTAATTATTTGTTGGGCAGGAATTAATTTCTGTTGTGTTTAATAAAACCTACGATGCTATCCTTTCTTTTCGTAAATTAGCATATTAAAAGATGCTCTATGGTCAAGGTTTCCCCCGTCGGTAAAATTAGTTCTTGGTTCGAACAACGCGCATTTGGTGTATGTAATTGGTGGGGAAGTAAACTTGGAATTCGTCCGACACGAATAAGAATGTATTTTATTTACCTCTCGTTTTTCACGGTTGGCTCGCCAATAATTATGTATTTCATAATGGCATTTATATTAGAGCACAAAGAATTTTTTAAATTGAAACGCGCTAAGAAATCAAGTGTGTGGGATTTATGATAGTGTGAAATTCTTATTTTACTTAAGCAATTGGTAGGCAATAAAACTTGCTAAATAGGCCAAGACGCCCATGAATGTAAATTGAATAATAGGCCATTTCCAACTTTTAGTTTCTCTTCTTACCACAGCAATTGTGCTCATGCACTGCAATGCGAATGCGTAAAACAGCATAAGTGATATTCCTGTTGCAAGCGTATAAACTGGTTTTCCTGTTTCTGGATCGCGTTCTTGCTTCATTCTAGTTTGTAAATCTACTGTTCCATAAATTGTTGACATCGTCCCAACAAATACTTCTCTCGCAGCAAGTGAAGTAATTAATGAAATGCCAATCTTCCAGTCGAATCCCATCGGACGAATAAGTGGCTCAACAAATTTCCCTAATCTTCCCGCATAAGAGAGTTCTAGTTTTTTTGATTCTAACTTTTTCAGTTCCAAATCGTTTGTTGACAAAAATGATTTGTCATCTTTAATGTTTTGAATTGTTGTTCCATCGTTTGTTCCAACACTATTCGTTTTCAAAATAGTTATTTCCAATTGTGTTTTTTGAAATTCTTCGCCTGGTCCGTAGGAGGAAAGTACCCACAAGACAATTGCAATAGCAACAATAATTTTTCCCGCATCAAATAAAAACACTTTTACTTTTTCGAAAATTGTATAAAAAATCGTTGACCATTTTGGCATTCTATAAACAGGTAGCTCCATTACAAACCAACTTTTCTCTTTTGCTTGGATTATTTTACTAATCACCCATGCAGCACTTATTGTACTTATAAATCCAAGTAAATACATGCCCATCAAGGCCAAACCTTGCAAATTAAAAATGCCTAATACAATTTCATTTGGAATGACCAATGAAATTAACAGGGTATAAACAGGTAAACGCGCGCTGCAACTCATTAATGGCGTTACCATAATTGTAATTATTCTTTCTTTCCAATTGCTGATTGTACGAGTACTCATAATTGCAGGTACTGCACATGCCATACCACTCATCAATGGGATTACACTTCGTCCATGCAAACCAATTCGACGCATGAGCTTATCCATAATGAATGTTACGCGCGCCATGTAACCGGAATCTTCAAGTAGCCCGATAAACATAAATAATAATGCAATTTGTGGAATGAAAATAACCACTCCACTTAAACCTGAAAGAATTCCATTGACAAAAAGGTCAGTTAAAATACCTTTAGGAAAATAAGCAATACATAAAGTTTGCAAAAATTCAAATCCAGCTTGTATCCATTCCATTGGAAATTTCGCCAGAAAAAAGAGTGATTGAAATACAATTACCATGATGAGGAGAAAAAAAACATATCCCCAATATTTATGCGTTAGAATTTTATCCAACTTTCTATTTAAAGGTGGACGCTCTGCTTTTTTCCCTGTGCATTCTTTTATGTGTTCTCCAATGATTCCATAGCGCAGTAAACTTTCTTCGGCTTGTGCACTTGTCGGTGAAAATCCAATAGCACCTAGTTTTTCATTCCATTCAGCACTTAATTCAAATAATCGATGCGCTTTATGAAGCGCCTGGTAATCCTTTAATTCGGAATTAATTTCTTTTTTAATTAAATTTTGAGACGCTTCCGCAATGTTTGAAGAATCAATAAATCGGTAAGCAGGCTCTGGTGCTTCACCGCAAATAAGATCTTCCAATTCGGTTATTCCTCTTTTCTCTCTTGCGCTCACTTCAATAACTGGAATGCCCAATCGGTTGGAGAGTCGATCTTTGTCAATATGAAAATCTGCTTTTTCCGCTTCGTCGATCATGTTTAAAGCGAGAATACATGGAATATTGAAATCAATTATTTGTCCAGCAATAAATAAACTACGTTTTAAATTCGTAGCATCTGCAACGATAACAACTAAATCGGGTTTGTCTTCGTTGCCATCTGTTGTTAAAACAGTTGTCGCAACTACTTCGTCTAACGATTTTGGATATAACGAGTATGTTCCCGGTAAATCTGTGTAATGAAGCTCAACTATTTTCCCCTGAAATTTACGCTTTATCCGTGCCGTCTTTTTATCAACGGTAACACCTGGGAAATTACCTGTTTTTTGATGTAAACCTGTTAGCGCATTGAACAGTGTTGACTTTCCGCTATTAGGATTTCCTACGAGTGCTACTTTTCTACTTATTACTGGAATTGTATCTTTTGCTTCCACAATATTAATGACGATTAATTGTCCAATACTATTTTACGGATTTGAACAGTAGAAGCTTCAGCACGACGCAAACTCAAAACGTATCCAGAAATATTGATTGCAATTGGATCACCAAACGGAGCTATTTTTTCTACCTCAACTTCTTCACCTGGCGTACAACCCATTTCCAATAATTTTAAAGAAAGGTCCTCATCTAAAAAGGAAATGATAACAGCTTTTTCACCTGGTTTTAAGGATGCTAGGTTGTCTAATGGTTCTGTCATCGTTGAAATAATAGAATATCAAAGGTAGGAGGATGAATGGGATAAAACAGTGCAGAATTTACCTAAAACAGGGTATTTTTGGGATAGTCTTTAAGCAATTGTATTTATCAAACAAGGTGGTGAAAGCAAATTATTTGCCATTCGACAGCGTTACTTCTTGTGCTTTTGTGGCTTACTGTTATTCTTAAAACTTGGGCAATCGCTGCATTTATTTTTTCCATGAAACATAAAACAACCCTCAAAGCTAATCGCGATAATCGAACTTAGAAAAAGAGCCAAAAATAATCGTTTGAAAAGGTTCATCTGTTGCTGTTTGTTAAATTTACTTATTTTAAGATTAAACAACTTTACTGAATATTATAACATTGCTTTTCTTGTCTATTTCTCTGCTTAATATTATGTAAATTTACCAAACTAAATGAATCCGATTAAACTTTTTTATCATGTTGGCCAATATTGGCTGATGCTTCGGCAGGTATTTCGTCGTCCAGAAAAGCGAAATGTTTTTTGGTCCCGTTTTTTTGATGAGGTTAATTCAATAGGGGTTGGCTCACTTGGAATTGTTGCCATCATTTCTATTTTTATGGGTGCTGTAATCACCATTCAATCTGCATTTGGATTTAGCAGTCCTTGGATTCCATTGTATGCTGTTGGATATGCAGCACGCGATTCAATTATTTTGGAATTTTCTCCAACTATTGTAAGTCTTATACTTGCTGGTAAAGTTGGATCTAGCATCGCTTCAGAAATTGGGAACATGAGAGTTACTGAACAGATTGACGCAATTGATGTGATGGGCATTAATTCAGCAAGTTTTTTAATTCTCCCGAAAATACTTGCTTCTGTTTTTATTTTTCCATTTTTAATTTGCATCAGTATGTTTCTTGGTATTTTGGGAGGATTTGTATTAGGTGTTGCTGCTGGAGTTGTTACACCAACTCAATATGTTTATGGAATTCAATATGATTTCCGCCCTTATTATGTTACCTACGCAGTCATCAAAACACTGTTTTTTGGATTTATTATTCCTTCCATTTCTGCCTACCAAGGATACTATACAAAAGGCGGCTCGTTAGAAGTAGGGCAGTCGAGTACTCGCGCTGTTGTATATAGTATTATTGTTTTGTTATTATTTAATTTTATTCTCACTCAGCTTCTCCTAGCATGATCGAAGTTAAAAATCTAAGAAAAGCATTCGGTGAGAAAGTTATTCTCCAAGATTTTTCATTTCGATTCGAAGTGGGAAAATCTAATTTAATTATCGGTGAATCCGGAACGGGAAAATCAATTTTAATTAAATGTATGGTTGGATTAATTAATCCAGAGGAAGGCCAGGTTTTATATGATGGGCAAGATTTTTTGAAGATGAATTTTGACGGTCGCAATGCAATTCGCAAACAAATTGGAATGCTTTTTCAGGGTGCGGCATTATTTGATTCCATGACGGTGAAGGAAAATGTTATGTTTCCATTGTCCATGTTTACCAACATGCCTTATGATGAAAAATTGGATCGTGTTAATTTTTGTCTTCAGCGAGTGAATTTAGAAAATGTATTGAATTTAAATCCTGCTGAACTAAGTGGGGGAATGAAAAAAAGAGTTGCTATCGCGCGAGCCATTGCACTTAAACCTAAATATCTTTTTTGCGACGAACCTAATTCAGGTCTCGATCCAAAAACGTCAATTCTTATTGATGAATTAATAGAAGAAATTACCCAAGAATACAACATGACAACCGTTGTGATTACGCACGACATGAATTCTGTTCTTGAAATGGGCGACAACATTGCATTTCTTTACAAAGGCAATAAAGCTTGGCAGGGAACAAAAAGCGAAATTTTGCAAACAACAAATAAAGATCTCTCAGAGTTTGTTTATGCAACAAAATTTTTAAAACAGTTTAGAGATCGGTTGGAGAAAGGATAGTGATTCTTTCGTTGTACTTAATAAAAAAGTCTCTCCAAATGTGGAGAGACTTTTTTATTAAGAGTTGAAAAAATGATTACTGAATAATCATTTTGTGTGTGATCGATCCTTCTGTTGTTCCAACTGTGTAGTAATAAACACCAGCAGCGAAAGAAGCAGAATTGAAATTGAAAGTGTGGCGACCTACAGAAGCATTTTCTTTTTGTGTCATTACAATATTTCCAGTTACATCAAATATTGTTAACGATACAATTGAATTATTTTTCAATTCGTAAGGGATTTGTGTTTCGCCTGTAGCTGG
>Ga0208960_1002102_pt1 | contig 10281 bp, 10 predicted proteins | sample GreLakmeON33MSRF_FD_187703 | JGI IMG/M metagenome (GOLD analysis project Ga0208960, IMG submission 187703) | Freshwater lentic microbial communities from great Laurentian Lakes, MI, USA - Great Lakes metaG ON33MSRF (SPAdes) | ecosystem: Environmental > Aquatic > Freshwater > Lake | place: Great...
TTACTTGCTCTGCGTCGTGGCCGACTACCACCACGATGCGTTCAAGGGGTAACTCCGCAAGCGCGTCAAGAACGTGCAACAACATTGGCCGTCCACAGATTGGATGAAGAACTTTGGCCGTAGACGACTTCATGCGAGTTCCCTCGCCCGCGGCGAGAACGATAGCGGTTAATGGTCGGTATGCCACTTGCTTGATACCATCCCCTCGGTCTTAATCAGTCGTTTGCGCGCGCTTCTATTGCTCGGGGGCGAGGTTTCGAACCTCGACTTGGGACTCCAAAGGACCCCGTGCTGCCGTTACACCACCCCCGATTCCCCTTACGACCCTAGCGGCAAGAGCGTGGGGTTGGTCTTCGATATGACTAGGGCGCTTTAAGCGACTAAGTTGACTAGACCCATGGGATCACTGATTAAAAAACGACGCAAACGTATGCGTAAAAAGAAGCACAAGAAGTTGCTGAAAAAAACCCGCTGGCAGCGTCGCCAGCAGGGCAAATAACCCTCAGGACCCTAGCGGCGCCACTAGGCCCCTCACACTCGACTGAGCCGAACCCCTCGGTCAGCAGTGCGGGCGGTAGCCACCGGTACCCGCAAATTACGGCGTAACTCATCGGCAATTTCGTCGAGTCGCCACGCGTCTTGTCGGCTCAGCGGAACGATGTAGGCCGAACCACTACCGGCGAGCACCGCGGGCATCTCGGAAATTTTTTCAACTTGGACGCGAAAGTCGGATAGCCGTGGCTCGACTAGTTCGGCCGCCAACTCGAGATCATTAAAAAGTTCGGGGATGACCATGCTGATTGGATCGGGAGCAGGAATTTTTCGGGAAGATTTATTTATGCCTAGCGAGTCCCACGCGGCAAAAACTTTCGGCGTTGACAATCTAAAGGGTGGTATTACCACTAGAAGGGGAAGATCGGGTGCTAGTGAAACTGGCTCGAGTAGTTCACCGCGCCCACGCATCCAGGCGCTACCGCCCGAAAAACAAAAGGGAACATCAGACCCAATAGAAAGAGCGACCGAAAGAATTTCTTCGTCGGTTATTTCGAGTTCAAGCAAGCGGCGCACCGCGTGCATTGCGGCGGCAGCATCGGCTGATCCCCCACCTAAGCCGGCGCCAGCAGGTATTTTTTTGCGCAGTAACATTTTTACGCCGTGTCCTGATCGTCCCGCGCTAACCATTATTGCTTCGGATGCTTGTACGGCTAGGTTCTCGCGCATCAGTGGGACATAATCGGTCTCCCCCTCAAGTGAAAGCGTTACTCCTGATGGTTGGGGAACCGAAGAAACCTCAATAACGTCAGAAGGGTCAGTCGCCGAAACTGTTAACGCTTCAATATCGTGGTAGCCATCGCTTCGCCGACGGATAACTTTTAACGCCAAAGTGATTTTTGAATAGGCCGTAGCCCTAACGAAACTCGGTCGCGGTCGACGGTCAAACGAAGTCATGGCTTAGCCGATCGGGCTAATTGGGCCCAGTGGTCGAGGTCTAGATTTTCAGCCCGTTGGTTGGTATCAATGCCCGCCGCGGTGAGCGCGGAGACTGTTTGGTCGCCCAGTATCGAACGTAATGAGCGGCGCAGAGTTTTACGGCGTTGGCCAAAGCCTGCTCCAACCAGTGAAAACATGAATTCTGGATCGGGGACATCAACTAGGGGTTTGTCGCGCCGATCTAACTGCACGATTACTGAATCGACGCGGGGCGGAGGGAAAAATACCGTCCGGGGAATAGCAGCCACGATGCGAGCCTGGGCTTCGTAGGCAATTCGCACCGATATGCTGCCCGAAGCTCGGGTTCCCAGTGGAGCCGTCCAGCGCTCTCCCACTTCGCGTTGCACCATAACCACAAAATTACTTATTTGGGGAGCGTCGGCTAGAAGTCGTACTACTACCGGAGTGGCTACGTTGTAGGGCAGGTTGGAAACGCAGTGCCATCTCTGACTGGGTGACTTATCCGGTCCTAAAAATTCGTCGGGATTGAAGGTAAGCGCATCGCCGTGGGAAACGGAAACCGAGTCTAAACCTGCTATTACCGACTCCAGGGCAGGGATCAGATGGCGATCAAATTCGAGCGCTCTCACCTCGGCCCCAGTTTCCGCGAGAGCCAGAGTTAGCGACCCCAAGCCAGGACCGATTTCAAAAATACGAGTTCCGGGGCCCGCCGCGGCCAAACGGGCGATACGGCGCGCCGTATTGGCATCGGTGAGAAAGTTTTGTCCCAAAGCTCGGCTTGGGCTTAAAGAAAACTCCTTAAGCAAACTATGGATATCGGCGGGGTTAAGCACTGATACCAACGACTACCGATACCCCAACTGTCGCCCGCAGCCCCAAGCGCTAAATCCGTAACGCTTGCGTATGCGCTCGCCCACGATGATTTGCTCTTCCCGGGTGGCATTGCCCGCATTGCCGGCAAAATCGCGTCCGCCAAAGCCGACCCAGGTTTGGTGAAAAATTCCCAATCCACCTTGGTAAGTAGGACCGTACGCGGCCCAGTTACCACCAGTTTCGCACTCAGCGATTTTGTCCCATCGGGGATCCGCCAAAGTACCAAAATAAGAAACCGCAGGGACTGCTTCTTTGACCGTAACCGCGGAAATAGTTTTACGCGAAGATTCTTTACCATCAAGATTTCTAACCGAGTAAGTAACGCGCTTCACTCCATCCACCGCGAGCGTTACTCGCGTTTCGCCAATGGGAAGGTTCGGATCGGGTAGGCTGACGCCCTCTGCTGAATAAGCCTCAAGCACCGAAACGCTTTCAGTAGCGACCCGCACCACGGTGATGCTCTCATTATTAGGAAGCAAACCATCGACCGCTACGGGTTGGGTGTAATCCTCCGGGCCAAGCGCCACGCCAGAACTATCGAGTAATTCTGCCACCGTTAGTGCGGGCAACTTGTAATTAACCGCCGAGCCGTCGACCAGAAGAGTTCCGGTTTTTTCGCGCCGGAGTTGGATTTCAGAATTTCTACCCACCTGATTGGGCGGAGAGCGGAATATAACCTCAGAACCAAGTTTTAGTTGATTACGAGCATCGGCCAAGAAACCTTCCGGCTGGCTGTGGGTCGTGAATACCGTCTCCGGTTGACCATCAATATCTACTGCTACCGGAAAAGATCGAACAACTTTTACAGTCATTTCATTTTCAATAGGAGACGATACCTTGGGTGAAACTGAGTCGTATTTACCAACTTTTATATTTTTCTCTCGTAAAACTCCCCCAACACTCTGAGCCCCAGTTTCGGTAGAGATATTTCTGCCGTCCACTCGAATAGTGACATCATCGCCCGCATCTAGAAGCCCGCTAACTAAAAAGTAGAGTCCGAACACGCTCGCGGCCGCGAGAAGAATAATTCCACTGCGCTGAAATAAGTGCTTGCGACTTACCTTGACTGGCTCTAGAGGTGGATTTGTCTTTTCTATTGACTCTGCTTGCAACTGTTCAATCGTGGGGAGATCTTCGCCGTCAGGTATGGGTAACCACGCAGTTTCATCGTGAGGGGCGGCTCGAGCGGGAGACGGCGAGGCAAGATCACGCGACACCTCGGGGAATTCAGCGTCGCCCAGCAAGTCCTGAATGGGGAGTAAGTCACTGAGGTCAGGCACCGGAAGCCACGCCGCGGCGTCGTGGGGTTCGGCTCGCGCGGGTGATGGCTCTACGGTCTCGGCTAGGTGAGCGCTTGATCGCCGACGCAGTCGTCGGTAATGACCTCGGTCGCGCGAGTGATTCTTATCGCTAATGGGAATGCCTCCGCCTAGGGGCTAGAACTGAAAATTTTGACCGGATAACCGATCTCCCCCTTAACGCTAGTCGCTTAGGGCCAGGCCAAAAACTTCAGCCGCGGCTTGGCTAGTAGCCCTTGCTACGTCCGCAACGGGCTGATTTATAGCCTGAGCCAATGCCGATCCCACCACCTTGACTCGAGCCGGTTCGTTGGGCTTGCCCCGAAACGGTTCGGGGGACAAAAACGGCGCATCGGTCTCAACTAGCACTCGGTCAAGCGGGCACACGGCGGCGGCGGCGCGTAGGTCATTGGCGCGGCGAAACGAAATTATCCCACTGAACGAAATGCGTGCACCCATATCTAGACAAGTGCGCGCTTCGTCGGGTCCACCGCTAAAACAATGGAAGACTGTACGAGACGGAACGGTTTCTTCTTGTAAAACTCGCCAAGTATCAGCCCAGGCGTCACGCGTGTGAATTACCAGTGCTAAGTCGAGAGTATGGGCGAGACGAATTTGTTGACGAAATACCGTCTCTTGAATTTCAGGGTCAGAATGCTTATAGAAAAAATCAAATCCGGTTTCGCCTATCGCGACGACATTGGGCGACTGAGCTAAATCGCACAGTTCCTCCCATTGTGTATTTACATGCTGGGCGTCATGAGGGTGAAGACCGACCGTAGCGAAAACATCCGAGTGTTGTTTGGCTAAATCAACTGCGGCGCGCGACGTTGCTAAATCGGTACCAACTACGACCATGGCGAGCACATCATTATCACGAGCCCGGGCAATTGCGGCTTCGGACCCACCTTCGCACTCCATTACATGACAGTGCGAGTCGATCCAAGTCGGCTCGGTGCTCATGAAACTTCGAGGCGAGGAAAAAGTGGGTCGCCAGAAATAACTTGTGTCCCCGATGGGCCGCGCCCCCACTGCGCCGCTTCGGGAAAACGCTCTTGATTAATGTCAGTATCGAGCCCCAGACGCCGCCATAATTCGGTACTGGCATTCGGGATAATTGGGAGTGCGAGTAAAGCCACGATCCGTAAAGTTTCTAGGCAATCACCTAAAACCGTAAAAACTTTTTCGGTCTCCTCAGATTTATACAATTTCCACGGTTCTTGTTCTTCGATGTAGGCGTTAGCGGCGCCAATCAATCGAGCGATGGCGGCACTCACTTCAGGAAAATCAAGAGAAGCAAAGTTCTCTACCACCGCAGTGAAAGCCTGCTCGGCTGCGCTTTTTAACGGACCATCAGCTCGAGCGGCCGGGGTTTCGCCGCCGCAATAGCGCTCGGTCATAGCCAAAACCCGTTGGGCTAAGTTGCCGTAGTTATTAGCTAAATCGGCGTTGTAACGGGAGACCATCGACTCGAAACTGAAATCTCCGTCAGGACCGAAGCGTTGATCAGCAAGAAAGTGATAACGAAAACCGTCAACCCCAAATTGTTCAACTAGATCGGCGGGAGCGATCTGGTTAAGTGCGGTCTTGCTCATTTTTTCTCCCCCCACCAGAAGGAAACCGTGAGCAAAAACGCACTGTGGCGGTGCTTCACCTGCGGCCATTAACATGGCCGGCCAAAACACCGCGTGAAAACGCAAGATGTCTTTACCTACTAGGTGATAGTTAACCGGCCAATATTTATTGAACTGGGCTTCGTCGGTTCCGTAGCCCACGGCAGTGCAGTAGTTAAAGAGGGCATCAAACCAAACATAAGCGACATGGCTTTCATCCCACGGTAACGGTATGCCCCACGAAATAGAAGTCCTGCTCATGGAAAAATCGCGCAAACCGCCCTTGATGAACCCTAAAACTTCGTTACGGCGGCTTTCAGGCTGGACTGCTTCGGGGTGATCGGTGTAGTGCTGGAGCAAGCGATTCTGAAACTCGGAAAGTTTAAAAAAGTAATTATCTTCTCGCACTCGTTCGATAGGGCGCTTATGCACCGGACAATTGCCGTCACTTATTTCGTCGTCCGCGTAATACGCTTCACAGGCAACGCAGTACAAACCTTCATAAGTATTTAGTTCGATGAAACCATTATCATAAACTCGTTGAAGAAATTTTTGTACTGCCATTTTGTGGCGTGGCTCGGTAGTGCGAATAAAGTCAGTATTGGTGATGTCGAGTAACTCCCATGTTTCACGAAAACGCTCGCTAGTTTTATCGGCCCACTCTTTAGGAGTAACTCCGTGTTCTTCGGCCGCGCGTTGAATCTTTAGTCCGTGCTCATCGGTTCCGGTAAGAAAAACTACGTCGTCGCCCCACAATCTCCGCCAGCGGGCTAGTGCGTCGGCGGCCACCGTGGTGTAAGCGTGGCCGATGTGAGGAACATCGTTTACGTAATAAATCGGAGTGGTGACATAAAAAGGCGAGCCCATCGGCTTTACGCTAGACCTCTCGCTTGGGCTTAGTTCGTTCTTTTTCTGCCAGCACCGCCGCGTAGGCTGCCCGACGAGAAACCCCTAACTCGCTAGCAATGCGGTCCGCGATCACCCGGGTGGAATCACTAGCCGGTGAGTTCAGCAACTCTTCCCGAGCCTGGGCGCTGATTTTGTCGGCCGATGCTTGGGGCGCAGCGACTTGGCCTTCGAGCACAACCACATATTCGCCCCGAGGAGTACCGGCGGCGATAATGGCGGCTACTGAGGCGAGTGAACCCCGCACTACTTCTTCGTGGATTTTGGTTATTTCTCGTGCCACCGCCACTCGGCGATCATCGCCACAAGCGACTACCAAGTCAGCTAGTAACGCGTTGACTCGACTGGGCGCTTCGTAGATCACTATCGTTCGTCGCTCTTGTTTGATGTCAGATAGAGCCTGGGTGCGCCCGCCGCCGCGCCGAGGGATAAACCCTTCGAATACGAATCGCTCAGTTGGCAGCCCCGAAAGAACTAGCGCGGCCGTATGCGCGCTGGGGCCAGGGACTACCTCAACTGAACATTGCGCCGCGAGACACGCTTGCACCAAATACATTCCTGGGTCGGAAATTCCTGGAGTGCCCGCGTCGGTAACTAAGGCCACAGTTTTACCTTCAATAATTCGTTTTACTAGCCCCGCGCTACGCGTTCGTTCGTTGTGGGCGTGCAGGGCGGTCAATCTTCGACCGGCCGCAATTTCTGCGTGAGTCAACAATGCCCGAGTGCGCCGAGTGTCTTCCGCAGCAATGACATCGGCATCACGAAGCGCGGCTAACGCGCGTAAAGAAAGGTCGCCGAGGTTACCGATCGGAGTAGCGACTACTACTAATCGGCCACTAGCCATTTGTCACCTCGATTTGATCTCCAACTTTAAGCGACCACTGTTCGCACGAACCCGACGCCGCCTCGACGACAAAAGCCGAGCGCAAGACGACGCGGGAAACCCGTCTCGAAGTCAACTGAGCAATACGCAAAACTCGACCATCAGATTTACACCACACCACATCGATCTCGCATTTCATACCCATAGTGTGGACTTGCCGACAGGGGTCGAGCAGTAAAGGGCGGGTAATAGACGGGCGCCCCCGCAAACCGAGGCGGCGGGCCGAGCGACTAGTGGCCACTTCGATCGGAGCCAAAACTCTGCCGTTGGCCACGAGCCAGGTGTTTTCTGAATCAAATGTTGAACCGGATCTCGAGTACTTCGCCGTCAAGAACCTCGTAATCTTTTCCCTCAACACGGAGTTTCCCGACATCTTTGGCGGCGGACCATGACCCAATTTTTAGAAGTTCCTGCCAGTCGATTACTTCGGCTCGGATAAATCCGCGCTGCAGATCGGAGTGAATAGCGCCCGCACATTCGGGCGCCATTGCTCCCGTACGAAAAGTCCACGCGCGTGATTCTTCTTCGCCGGTAGTCAAAAAAGTGGAGCGGCCAAGCAATTCGAGAGCTTGGCGAGCCAGTCGGGGGACAACGCTTTCGGGAATACCTAAGTCGGCTAATAATTCTGCCCGCGCTACTCCACTCGTGGCGACGACATCGGGATCAGATTCAAGTTCGATGCAAACTGATAATGCTTCGGGAATACCTAAGTCGGTTTCGGCCAATTGGTCTAAGCCAATATTTACCACGAGGAGAGTTGGTTTATTGGTTAACAAAAAAGCTGGGGTGAGCAGGTCGCACTCCGCAGGAGTTAAGTCGCTGCGATAAATGGGGGTTCCGGCGGATAGAACTTCTTCCGCTCTACTCAGGGCGGCGATTTCGGCCGCAAGAGATTTGTCACCCTTAGCGGCCCGTTGCTGTTTTGCTAAACGATTCTCTACCGTGCCCAGATCGGCCAAGATGAGTTCTTCTTCGATCGCAGTGCGTTCTTGGGCGGGGTCGTGCCCCTCATCGGCCCGCACCACCATCATCAGCGCGTCGCAGTCGCGCACGCCACCCAACAAACGGCTACCCAGACCTTTACCAGCTTCGGTGGAGAGGCCCGGCAAGTAAGCGATCTGAAATGTGGCGGGTACCACTTGACGCGACTTGGACATAGCGGCCAACTGGTCGAGTCGCTCGTCCGGGCTGGCCACTACTCCGAGTACCTTTTCAGAAGCGGTACTGGCGTCGAGTCCGGTTAGCGCGATAAAAAGCCCCGCGTGACCAGAATCAGCGAGACCAAGGAGACCGAGATGTTCCATGACTAATGAGGATACGGTGCCGAGCACCACCACCGAGTGTTGAGCCAGAATCCCTAACCCCACCCCAAGGAGGAAGCCGTGAGCGACTGGTCGCAAGAAAGCATCGTCGATCGCCTCGAAATTGAGGCCTTAGTAAGGAAATACGCGTGGGCGATAGACCACAGAAACTTTGATGAGCTCGATGATGTCTTCACTCCCGACGCGGTTCTCGATTACACCACTGCCGGGGGAATTAAAGGGGCTTACCCTGAGGTCAAAGCGTGGCTGGCGGGCGTGCTCCCGGGGTTCCCCGCTTACCAACATTTGGTTACCAACACCGAGGTCACTTTGGCGGGTGACTTGGCTAGCGCCCGCTCGGCTTTTTATAACCCGATGGGACACGACCGGCCCGATAAAACTCGGGCCTACTTTTTTTGTGGCGGCGAATACCACGACCAACTAATACGCACTGAATCGGGGTGGAGAATTTCTAATCGCTTTGAGCAAACCGTTTGGATGGACGGCGAATTTCCTGGTGCGCTACCCGCTTAGACGCAAGTTCCGGCGATTAAGTTGCCGGGCTGGACCACGCCCACCCCACTTGGAGTTGTAAACCCAGTAACGCCAGCCGACATTGTGGAGCGCAAACGCGCCAACACGCTCGCGGGAGTGAGCAGGGGGCACTTTTGTAACAACAGCGCCACACTGGCCGCAACTACCGGGCTGGCCATTGAGGTGCCCGACATTGCTCCGTAATCAAGGTCGCGCAAAGTAGAAAGGATCGTTGACCCGGGCGCGGCGATGTCGATTGTTACGCCCCGATTGGAATAACTTGCGATTCCCCCAGTTTTATCGATTGCCCCCACGCCAATGGCACTGTCGTACGCTCCGGGATACAAAGGCGACAAACTGGCTGAGTTGCCGGCCGCAGCCACGACCGTTACTCCGTCCTTGACGGCCGCGTCTACTGCGGCTTGGAGTACGGGATCATTGCCCGTAGAACCCAAACTCATGTTTATTACTTTGGCTCCGTTGTTTTTTGCCCAAAGCACTCCGGCGGCCACGACCGAAGTTGAGCCCGACCCGCACGAATCTAAAACTCGTACGGGCAAAATAGTGGCGAGAGGCGAGCCCCCCACTACGCCAATGGCGTTATCGGCGGCGGCGATGATACCGGCAACGTGGGTGCCGTGGCCGTGAGGGTCGGTAGTTCCTCCGGCGATGTCGGGGTCAGCAATAAAGTCCCGCCCAGTTATCACTTGACCGACTAAGTCGGGGTGGTCGGCTTGTACGCCGGTGTCGATAACCGCCACCTTTACTCCGGTGCCGTCGGCCGTCGCCCACGCGCTAGTAAATTGAGTTTTTACTGAGCCGTAACCCAATGGGGTCGGATAAATATCTCCCCACTGTTTCGGGTAAAGAGTGTCGTCGTTCGGATTGATTATGAGAGTGTCGTCGTTCGGATTGACCATGAGGGCGCGCACCGGCTGGTCGGGGCCGACCGCGATTACGTCACCACTGATTTCGAGCTGTGCCACTTGCGCGGCAACCAGAGCGGGACTGTTGGCTTCGAAAGTAACTATTTCGTCTTGGCCAGTGGGAGTTTCGACGTAAGCCGCGTAATCGTTGGCCGCAGGCGTGGAATTAACGGTACAGGCAACCTTGGCTCTAGTAGTGGTGGTGGTAGTCGTAGTAGTGGTGGTGGTCGTAGTGGGAATGGGAGTGCAGGCGGCGCCGAGGGCGAGAACTATTGCCGCCCCGGCGTAGCGAATCGAGTTAGAACGTCGCTTTGCGACGCTTAGCGTTAATCGAAAAAATCTATCCATAAGCAGGGTTAATTCTACTGCCTGCGACCTCTCGTTTGGTCGTCGTCTAGGAACGGTGATGGGCGCTAATCGCCACGGTTGTAGTTCACGACGATGACGCTAGCGAGCGGTGCCGCAGCCTCGGAGGAGCTCAGGTCACGGCATCTC
>Ga0208960_1002107_pt1 | contig 10266 bp, 7 predicted proteins | sample GreLakmeON33MSRF_FD_187703 | JGI IMG/M metagenome (GOLD analysis project Ga0208960, IMG submission 187703) | Freshwater lentic microbial communities from great Laurentian Lakes, MI, USA - Great Lakes metaG ON33MSRF (SPAdes) | ecosystem: Environmental > Aquatic > Freshwater > Lake | place: Great...
CGGATTACGTTGACAGCCCGATACAAACCTCAGCCGCCTATGAAGCCCTGCCCTTACGCCTGCCTCTCGGCGGAACACACCGTCGCCCGCCGTAACTTCCTCGGTCGCCTCGCGCTCGGGGCCGGCACGGTCGTGGGCGGACTCGGTTCCTTCGCGCAGCCGGCGGTCGCCGCCGCACTCGCCAAGGACCAGAAGCGGATGCTCGTCATCAACATGCATGGCGGCCTCTCGCAGTTGGAGAGCTGGGACCCCAAGCCGGGCACAACGACTGGTGGACCCTTCCGCGCCATCCCGACCAGCGTGCCGGGCATCCACATCAGCGAACTGCTCCCGCACACGGCGAAGGTGATGCACCACCTCGCCCTCGCGCGCGGCGTCAACACGAAGGAGGACGACCACGGCAAGGGCGCTTACAAGATGCTCACGGGCCGCAGGCAATTGCCCGGACAGACCAACCCCGAAATCGGCGCGGTCATTGCGAAGTGCTTCGACTCGTCGGACAAGACCCTGCCCGGCCACATCCGCGTGACGCCCGGCGGCGGGGGCGGTCGCAGCGCGGACTCGGCTTATCTCGGCCCAAAATACGCCAGCATCGCCCTCGACGGCGCGAAGCCCCCGCAGCACACCATCAAGCCCGACAACTTGAGCGACACCTCGCTCGCCGAGCAGAACGCCTTCCGCCGACTGGCCGATGACCACTTCCTCTCCCGCCGTCGCACCGCGATGACGGACGCCTACGTGCAGAGCTACGAGCAGGCGCTGGAGCTGATGAAGCAACGCGAGGTTTTCGACCTCAGCAAGGAGCCGGCGAAGGACCACGAGCGCTACGGCAAGAGTGACTTCGGGCGGCACTGCCTGATGGCGCGGCGGCTGTTGGAGAAGGGCATCACCTTCGCGCAGGTCTCGCACTCGAACTACGACACGCACAACGAGAATTTTAACTTCCACTTCGAGCAGGTGGGCGAGTTCGACCAACCCTTCGCCACGCTCGTCACTGACCTTTACGAGCGCGGGATGCTGGAGAGCACGCTCATCGTGGTGCTCTCCGAGTTCGGGCGCACGCCGAACATCAACCTCTATTACGGGCGCGACCACTGGAGCAAGGCGTGGAGCGTCTGCCTCGGCGGCGCGGGCATCGCGCGCGGCGCGGTGGTGGGCAAGACCAACGCGACCGGCACCGAGGTGACCGAGCGCGAGGTGGACGCCGGCCATCTCTTCCACACCTACCTGCGCGCGCTGGGCCTCAGCTCGAAGGGCAACTTCGACGTGGCCGGCAGGCAGGTGCCGATGGCCGACCCGGCGATGGGGCCAATCAAGGAGTTGCTGGCCTGAGTCCCATGCCGGGAATGGGCTCTCATAGACGCGCATTCGTCGTGCTCCAGTTCCGTTGCTTCCTCCCGTTCGTATGGATTCGTGACTGAGATGAAACCCGACTTCAAAGCCGCTCACGTCAGCGCCGAGTTCGCGCATGACGCGCCGCTCATCACCGGGCGCTTCGACCCGACGGGCAAGTTCGTCTTCGCAGCGGGCGAGGACCGCGCCATCGCGCGCTGGGAGCTGGCGGACGCGAAGAAGAAGACCGTGTTCACTGGGCACGACTCGTGGGTGTTCGCGCTCGCGGTGTCGAAGGACGGGCAGACCCTCGTGAGCGCGGGTGGTGATGACACGCTTATCTGGTGGCCCGCTGCCGCTGAGAAGCCCGCGCCGCAGCGCAAGGTCACGGCGCACAAGGGCTGGATTCGCGCCCTCGCCCTCAGCCCGGACGGCAAGTTCCTCGCCAGCGGCGGCAACGACCGCCTCGTGAAGCTTTGGAATCTCGCCGACGGCAAGCTCGCGCAGGAATTCGCCGGCCACGAGCTGGATGTTTACAGCGTCGCGTTCCATCCCGACGGCAAGTTTCTCCTCAGCGGCGACCTCCTGGGCAAGGTGCAGCAGTGGGACCTCGCCACCGGCAAGTCCGTGCGCGTGCTCGATGCGAAGGAGCTGCACTCCTACAACGCCGGGCAGCACGTCCACTTCGGCGGCGTGCGCGGGCTGGCGGTGTCGCCGGACAAACAGCATCTCGTCTGCGGCGGGTTGCACAAGGCCAGCAACCCGCTCGGCAACGTCCATGAACCCATCGTGCAACGCTACGATTGGGAGACGCACAAGTTGCTGAAGACACACCTCGCCGACGGCCTAACGAAGTCGGCGGTGTGGAACTGCCTCTGCCATCCCGACGGCACACTCATCGCCGGTTGCGGCGGCGGCAGCGGCGGGCACCTGCTCTTCTGGGGCAAGGACGACGAGAAGCCCGCGCCCGCCTTCAAGCTCCCCGACATGGTGCGCGAGCTGGACCTGCACCCCGACGGCCTCCAAATCGCCACCGTCCACCATTCGCGGAAGCTCCGCGTCACCAAGCTCGCCCCGAAGCCGCCCGAGCCAGCAAAAAAGGCGTGAGGCCAAACTACGAAGTTGAACGACCCCAACCCGGAGCGCATCCTACGCCCGGTGACAGAAACTGAAGAGCATCGTTGAACCCATGAAAGACACCGTCCGTATCCTGCCCCCGACTCAACTCGCTGGGAAAGAAGTCGTCCCTCTCTCTCGCCCGGTTAAGCCGGTCACCAAGGAAACTGTCCGCCTCGACCGTCTGGCGCCGAAAACCGGCCCTGGAGAGGGCGTCAGCCTGGAAGGTTATTTGAAGCCGCACGTCGAGCCGTTGCCGCAGTGACCCGGGGCTTTTCATCGCTTGGGCATTGCTGTTCGGAGATGCCGGGTTGACCCGCTGGCCATGCACCTCCTCGTCGAAGATTTCCTCTTCTCCCTGCGGCACGAGCGCGGGCAGGCGGAGCACACGCAGAGGACGTATCAGGCGTTGCTGGGCAAGTTCCTGGCGTGGGCGGGCACGCACGGGCTGAGGAGCTGGGGCGACGTTCACCTCGCCCACCTCACCGACTTCCTCCAGCACGAGCGCGACCGGAAGCGGGCCGACGCACCGGATGAGTCCAAGGCGACGTTGAGCACCTCCAGCCTGTATCTGCAGATCGCCGCCCTGCGCGCCTTCTACAAGTGGGCCGAGACGGAGAAAAAGCTCGCCGCCAACCCAGCGGAAAACCTCTCGCTTCCGCGCCGTTGGAAGCTCCTTCCCAAGGCGCTCACGCAGACCGAGGTCGAGCAAATCCTCAAGCCCCTCGCCACCGCTGCGCCAGCCGACCTCTGCGACCAAGCCATTCTCGAACTCGCCTACGCCAGCGGCCTACGCCTCGCCGAGCTACGGAACCTGCGCCTTGAGCAGCTTCACCTAGAGGCCGGCTTCGTCACCGTCATCGGCAAGGGCAACAAGGAACGCGTCGTGCCCGTCGGGCAGTTCGCCGTGGAGGCCTTGGGCCGCTACCTCACTGTCGCGCGGCCGCAGCTCGTCCGCCCCAAGTCCCCCGCCGCCGTCTTCCTCACGCGCCGCGGCACCGCCTTCGCGCACATGACCATGTGGTCGCGCATCACCCGGCGCGCGAAGCGGGCGGGCGTCGAGCGGCACGTCACGCCGCACATGTTGCGGCACAGCTTCGCCACGCATCTCCTCGAGCACGGGGCGGACCTCCGGGTGATTCAGGAACTCCTCGGGCACTCGAGTATCAGCACCACGGAGGTTTACACCCACGTGGCCGGCCAGCGCCTGCGCGAGGTGCATGCGCAGCATCACCCCCGGGCGAAGTGAGGTCGGGGCGGGGGCAGGGGGGAAGGGAGCAGGTGGGCAAGTGGGAAAGTGGGCAGGGGCGAAGCTCACCCGTCAACCATTACACCCTGACAACGCTCTACAGGACCTGAACCACGGTCTGCGTGACCTTGACCGAGAGTTACTTTGCCTTGAGCACGGGTTACCGGGGTATGGTAGCCGGTGGGAAATGGGTCAGACGAGCGTGGGGAGCATGGCGGGTTAACCACAGCGGCACAGAGGGCACAGAGGAACAGGAAGTAACTCCAACTCCAGCTCTGTGCTCTCTGTGGCTCTGTGGTTAATCCTCCCGCTGGGGCACGGTGAAGCGCCCGCCTGCTCTCTTTCTCCCCTGCCCACCCGCCCGCAGCCGAGCCGCAGGCCGGGGAGGGGGTCGACTCTTAGCCGTGGTAGCCTTCTTCGCCGTGTTCGGTGAGGTCCAGACCGATGGTCTCGACTTCCTCGCTGACGCGCAGGCCGCCGCACACCGCGCTGACGAGCTTGGCCAGGATGAGGGTGCCCACCACGGACCAGATGAGGACGATGGCCCCGGCCTTGAGTTGCTCCAGCCAGAGCGTGCTGCCGACGTAGGCCTTGATGCGGTCCGCGGCGAGATTGGGATTGGCGCCCACACTGGCAAACACGCCGGCGAGGATGGTTCCAATCGTCCCGCCGACGGCGTGCACGCCGAACGTGTCCAGCGCGTCATCATATTTGAACTTCGCCTTGAGGGTGTTGCACGCGAACCACGTGGCGGCCCCGGCCACGACGCCGATCAGCACCGCCACCCCCGGCGTCACAAACCCGCTCGCCGGCGTGATGGTCGCCAAGCCCGCCACCGCGCCCGAGCAGAAGCCCAGCACGGAGGGCTTGCCGCGCACGAGGTATTCGATGGCCGGCCAGGTGATGCACCCCGCCGCCGCTGAGAGCGTCGTGGTGACGAAGGCGTTCACCGCCACGCCATCCGCTGCCACGGCGCTGCCCGCGTTGAAGCCATACCAGCCCGCCCACAGCATCCCGGTGCCCACCATGCACAGGGCAAGGCTGTGGGGCGGCATCGGCTCCTTGCCGTGCCCGAGGCGTTTCCCCAGCACGATGCACAGCGCCAGCGCGCTCCAGCCCGACGTCATGTGGACCACGATGCCGCCGGCGAAATCGATCGCCTTGATGCTCGCCTGATCATTCCACAAGCCGTTCATCCAGCCATCAATCCCCCACACCCAGTGAGCCACCGGGAAATACACGACGAACATCCACAACACGCTGAAGAGCATCATGGCCGAGAACTTCATCCGCTCCGCAATCGCGCCGATGGTCAGCGCCGGGGTGATGATGGCGAACATGAGTTGATACACCATGAACAGGCTGTGCGGCACCCACGCGCCGTAATCCGTGTTCGGGGCCGTGCCGACATCCTTCAAGAACGCGTGCTGTAAACCGCCCAGCCAGCCGTTGCCCTTGCCAAACGTCAGGCTGTAGCCGCACGCCCACCACAGCAGGGTGACCACACCCGCGAGGCCGAGACACTGCGCGAGCACCGAGAGGATGTTCTTCTTCCGCACCAGCCCGCCGTAGAAGAGCGCCAGACCCGGCAAGGTCATGAAGAGCACCAGTGCCGCGCTGGTCATCATCCATGCGTTGTGGCCGGGGCCGCCGCCGGCGATCTTCGACTCCGCCTTGCCGTCCGTGACCCGCGCGGCGTTGTTCACGTAAGCCTCAAGGTCGCCCAAGCGCTGTTCGGGGGAGGCTTCCGGCAATTTTTTCGAATCCTCCGCCGCGGCCACAGGGGCCGGGGATAGCCAGAGCAAAACACCAAGTAACGACAGGGTCAGGGTAGTTTTCATGCGAGTAATGGGCGCGGGGGCAACGGGCTGGGCGGAACTAGGCACTCAAACAGCCAGATCACCGCGCTCGTCAGTGCGGATCCGGACAGCCTCTTCCAGCGTCGAGATGAAGACTTTGCCATCGCCGATCTTGCCCGTGCGGGCGGCTTTCACGATGGCTTCCACCACGGCCTTGGCCTGTGGGTCAGGCACGACGACTTCGATCTTGGTCTTGGGCAGAAAATCCACGGTGTATTCGCTCCCCCGGTAGATCTCCGTGTGGCCCTTCTGGCGGCCGAAGCCCTTGACCTCGATCACTGTCATTCCAGTGACTCCGAGGTCCCGCAGGGCATCCTTCACTTCTTCGAGTTTGAACGGCTTGATGATGGCTTCGATCTTCTTCATGACAATAAAACAGGCGGTGTGACTGCACGGAACAGGCTGGGAATGACCCTGTCATGAATCGAATCGAAGCCGCAAATCATTTCCATGAAGCTGGTTCATGGAGCTGATGAAACCACCCGCCGGCTCAATAATCCCGCACCGACCCGTCCTGATAGGTCGGGTGCGGCCACTTGAACTGGCGCTTCGGGTCGGCGTTCACTTTCGCGAACTGCGTCTCGTCCACTTCCACGCCCAGGCCCACGCCTTGCGGCGGGAGGGCGTTGCCGTCCTTGTTGATTTCAAAGCTCGGTCGCGCGACGCCGGCGGGCATGAGGTGGCCGTCGAGGTAGGCTTCGTGAATCAGGAAGAGCGGCGTGGCAAAGGTCGCGTGCAGGCTGGCGCTCAGGCCGAGTTCCGAGCAGGTGCAATGCGGCGCGAGCGGCACGAAGAAGGTCTCGGCCAGCGTCGCGATTTTGCGCATCTGCGAGATGCCGCCGGTGTGCGCGCAGTCGGGTTGGAGGATGTCGATGCACCGCTCCTGCAAATAGGGAAGCATGCCCCAGATGGTGCGGTCGCGCTCGCCCGTCGCGAGCGGGACGCGGATGGCCTGCTTGAGGCGCTTGAAGACCTCGATGTTGCCGGGCACGGCGGGCTCCTCGATAAAGAGCACATCGAATGGCTCGATGGAGTTGGCGAACTGGATGAGCATCGGCGGGGGCACAGCACAGTGGGCGTCGAACATCACCGCGCCGTCCGGCCCGACGCGCTTGCGGGTGTCGCGGATGCGCTTGACGAGGTTCTCGATCTCCGCCGGGGAGCCGCTGAAGGGATGCGGGCCGCCGGTGCCGGTCTTGTGGGCCTTGGGCGTGGGGTAGAGGCGGACGTAGTCGCGCACCGGACCGCCAAGCAGGCGATAGACGGGCACGCCCCAGAGCTTGCCGGTGACGTCCCACAGCGCACAGTCAATCGCCGAGAGGACGTGCGTGAGGAAGGAGCCGCCGCGGATGTTGCGGTGGGAGCGGTAAACCTTTTGCCAGAGATGCTCGATGCGCGTGGGGTTCTGGCCGTCGAGCAGCTCGAAGATGGAGCGCGCGAGGACGCACGCGACGTTCGGGTCCAAGCCGGTGACTTCGCCCCAGCCGAAGACTTTGTGGTTGGTCTCAATCTTGATGTAAGCCTTGGTGCCGACGCGGAAGGCTTTGAGGCCGGAGATTTTGATGCTGCTCGTGCGGTCCGCGACGTTCGCGGCGGGATTGTCCGCGCCGACGGCGTCGTTGAGCAGGGCGAGGCCGGCGGCGAGCGCGCCGGCGGTGAGCAGGTCGCGCCGAGGGATTACGGGATTCATCGGCTGGCTTGGACGCCGGCGGGGAAAGCGGCTTCAAGGGGATGCTGTGCCGGCGGCACGAGGCTACCGTGCCCGCGCGCCTTCGCTGCCGGTGGCTTTCCGCTCGCGCCATGCGAAGCGCTTCATCGTGATGTCCACCTTGCCCTCCACCGCGTCCGCGATGAGGCCGCCGAAGACGGGCGCGAACTTGAAGGCGTGCCCGCTGTCGCCCGCCGCGACGCAGAGGCCGGGGCGTTGCGGGTGGTGGTCGAGCCAGAAGTTGCCATCGAAGGTGTCGCAGTAGAGGCAGAGGCGCGTGCCGATGAGCGGCGCGTCGGCCAGCGCGGGAAAGGTGTCGCGCAGGAAGGCGCGGAAACGCGGCTCGTCGTCGGACGAAACCTCGCGCGGTGCGTCCGGGTGGATGCGGCGTCCGGGGCCGTGGTTCGCAATCTTCAGCGTGCCGTCCGCGAGCGCGGGGAAGCCATACCAGCCCGTGCGCCCGATGTCCGCCGCCCACACGGGGAAGCGCGGGGCCTGCCACTCCGATGGATTCGCCACGCGGAAGTTCAGCACCGGCTGGCCGGTGGCCCACATCACGTCGCTCAACTCCGGCAGCAACGTCGGCGTCCACGCGCCGGTCGCGAGCAGCGTGAGGTCGGCGCGGAACTCGCGGCCGTCCTTCGCCTGCACCCCGACGACCCGCGAGCCGTCCTCCAGCAATCGGGCGAAGGCGTATTGCTCGAAGACTTCCACGCCCGCGCACCGCGCCTTCTGCGCGAGCCACGCGACGACCTTGCTGCTCTCGGCCCAGCCGCCGCGCGGGTTGAAGTAGCCGTCGGGATACTGGTCCGCCGACCAACCGGGGAAGCGCTGCGCCACGGCGGCGGAGTCGAGGCGTTCGAGTTTTTCGCGAAGGGTGGTGAGGAATTGAAAGCTCTCGAATTCGAAGCCGCCTGGCTGCATCGCCTCCCGCGAGAGGACGAGGAAGCCGTCGTTGTGAAACAGTGGCACGCCTGACTCGCGATTCCACGCGGCCCAACGTTGGAGGGAGTTTCGGCCCAACTCAGTCCACAACTCATCCGCCCCGTAGTCCATCCGCACGACCTTACTGATGTCCGTGGACGCCGCCGTGGGCGTGGGCACGGGGCCGGGGTCCATGACCGAGACGTGCCAGCCACGCCCGCGCAGCTCAATAGCGGCCGTGAGGCCGAAGACCCCTGCGCCGACGATGACGATGGACTGGGCGGCTGGCATGCGTTGTGAGGCCCACGTTCGCGCCGAACGCAGCGCCGCTTCAAGCTTGCAGCAGAATTTCCCGCTCGCCTTGTGCAGCAGATGCGGCGTGAATCCACCGATGCCACGCGCCTCCCGGAGAACCTTCCTCGCCCGCACGCTCGCGTCCGCCGGAGCATTCGCGGCGGCGCGCGCGCTCCCCGCGTCCGCGCAGGCCGCCGCCGGTTTCCGAATCGGGGCGTTCTCGGCGGATGTGAGTGTGCCGACGGGCCACGGCATGATGGGCGGGGCGTGGCTTTCCAAATCCGTCGCCGACCCGCTCTTCGCGAAGGGCGTCGTCCTCCTCGGCGGCGAGAAACCCGTCGTGCTCGTCTCCGTGGACTGGTGTGAAATCCGCAACGACGCTTTCGACCGCTGGCGCGATGTGCTCGCGGAGGCCGCTGGCACGGACCGCCAGCGCGTGCTCGTCTCCAGCACGCACGTCCACGACGCGCCGGTCGCGGACCTCGAGGCCGAGCGCATCCTGCACGACAACGAGTGCGGCGGGACGGTCTGCAACCTCAAGTTCCACGAGGAAGCCGTCCAGCGCGTGGCGAAGGCGCTGCGCGAAAGTCTCAAGTCCGCCGCGCCCATCACGCATCTGGGCACGGGCCAGGCGAAGGTGGAGAAGGTCGCGTCCAACCGCCGCTACGTCCTGCCCGACGGCACGGTTTCCTACAACCGGATGAGCCGGAACCTCAACGTCCTCGCGGCGCAGGCGGACGACGGGGACATTGACCCGATGCTCAAGACGCTGAGCTTTTGGAACGGCAACACGCCGCTTGCTGCTGTCAGCAACTACGCGGTGCATCCCATGAGCTACTACGGCGGCGGCGAGGTCTCGGCGGACTTTCCCGGCATCGCACGGCGGCGGCGGCAGGAGGATTTGCCGAACGTCGCGCAGGTTTATTTCTCCGGTTGCAGCGGCAACGTCACCGCCGGGAAATACAATCCGGGCATGAGGGAGAACCGGGTCGTGCTCGCAGGCCGGCTCTATCAGGCGATGGCCGAGGCGTGGCGCGACACGAAGCGCGTGCCGCTGGCGCAAATGAACTTCCGCTCCGTGCCGCTCACGCTGGAACCGCGCAATGACCCGGAGGGGTTCACCGTGGAAGGCTCGCAGAAACTGCTCGTGCCGGAGACGAAGCCCTTCGCGCAATGCCTCGCGGCGATGAATCTCTCGTGGCGCAAGCGCGCTGCCGCCGGCCAGCCGATTGACGTGCCTGCCGTGGACTTTGGCCCCGCGCAATTCCTCCTGCTGCCCGCCGAGGCCTACGTCGAGTTCCAGCTTCACGCGCAGGCGGTGCGCCCCGATTCCTTCGTCATGGTCGCGGGCTACGGCGAGAGCGCGCCGGGCTACATCCCCATCGAACGGGCGTGGGCGGAGAAAGACGGCAACCTCGGCGACTGGTGCTGGGTCGCGCCCGGTAGCGAGGCGCGGATGAAGGCGGCGATTGAAGCGGTGCTGCGGAAGTGAAGCAGGTAGCCGCCGAGGTCAGGAGCCGGATTTAATCTGGAAAAGCAGTTTCAGCCACAGATACACACAGATAGACACAGATAGGGAATCGGGTGGGCAGTTTGGCCCTGCGTTCCGCACCGATGAACCCCACTCACTGCCCCAAATCTGTGTTCATCTGTGTCCATCTGTGGCCTCCCCTTCCGGTCACTTCCCCAAATCACCAACTCATGATCGGGAGCAGGCTGGCGTAGTCGTCGGTCCAAAGCGGAACGACCTTCTTGGTCTTCTCGTCGGTGTTCGGCTTGGCGAG
>Ga0208960_1002110_pt1 | contig 10262 bp, 10 predicted proteins | sample GreLakmeON33MSRF_FD_187703 | JGI IMG/M metagenome (GOLD analysis project Ga0208960, IMG submission 187703) | Freshwater lentic microbial communities from great Laurentian Lakes, MI, USA - Great Lakes metaG ON33MSRF (SPAdes) | ecosystem: Environmental > Aquatic > Freshwater > Lake | place: Great...
GCTCCGATGCCCGGGTAACAATTTCGCCGTGATAGATCATTTGCTCAAGAGTGGCGGGAATCGTCGACGATCGTCCAGCAACAACCATCGCCACGCTGTCACCGACGAGCACACAGTCGATTCCCGCAGCGTCGACCAGCTTTGCACTCGGCCAGTCATACGCGGTCGCCATCGTAAATCGGCGGCCATCGCGTTTGGCTGCCGCCATATCAAGAATGCTTTTTCGTGAAATTGGGATAGGCATAGATGTTTCAGAATGATCGGAAGTGAGTAGAAAAGTTGAGATTTCCAGAGCGAAAGAAATTCTGCACGATAAAAAGTTTTTAGACTAACAGGCTGAAAGATGACGCAGTATAGTTGATGCTCGGGGCGAAAAGGATGATTGCTTTTAAGGACCCTACAATCTAATTCTGGAGGTAGTCCGATGCGGTTGTATACGACCACAGCAGCGATTTTGTGTTTCTTTTTTTTTGGAGTCCATCTCAATGCTCAGGCTGGACAACGCGCTGAGCGACTCGAATTGACGAAAGGCTCCGTGGCGGTCATCGCTCCCGGAACACTTGGGATTCGTCTGCACGGAGAGCCGTGGCTGGTGAGACCAGCTCCGAATGCGAAAGTTGAAATCTCGGGTATTGCCAGTCGTGAGATGCTGCAAAAGGGTCAGTTCATCCAGTGCAATGTCATGATGAATGAGATTGGAAAAGTACTCGATCCTGTCAAACGCGTTACTTTTTCTGGAGGGGGAGAACCTGGCGTCGTTGCCGAGGGTCTTGGAATTGCAGGACCTGGTGCGAAGAGAGCCCCTGGCGGAAAACGTCCAGCGGGTAGCTATCTCGTCTCGGGCCAAATCTTTCTTGTGCAGGAGAATACAGTCACGGTGCAAGCAGGGGCACGGGATAAAGTTGAGTTGACGATTCTACCCGATGCAGAACTGATTGTGATGGGAGGAATGCCGTTGATGGGACTTGTATCGGTGGGAGACATCGTTGAAACAGAAGGTTCCTATTACGAGAAGGGGAAGTTGGAAGCGAGGGAACTTCGAATCACTTTGACCAAGCCTGTAATCCCACCCCCTTCAAAAAGCCCAAAGGTGGCTCCAAAAAAATCTTCCTCCAAGAAAAAGAAACCCGACGTCGAAGAAAAATCTGCCGACGATCCAGTGCCGCCAGCCGATGCTCCAGACAATGCCGCCGACCAATAATCGGTGTTTCTCTTGTCAGAAACTTGAGATGCTTCGGCTCGAACGACGGCACTCCACAATCCAGCCAACAATCGGCTTCCACATCAAGGTGCGATATTTCGAAGGGCTTCGAAAGGCATACCGTTGAAGCGATTCAACCGACATGTCCACAGGCCCAACGGCAGTCCACGAACTGATCACAAGCCCTGCTGCTGCGCAGTCTCGTTTGAGTTCACCTGCGGAATAAAGATGAAGTGGAAATCGACAGACGTCCGGCGTACCTGAGGTGCAGTCAAAAAATTCCGTCTGCCCCAAACAGGAACGCAGGAGTGACGCAGCCAGTCGTGTCCTGCCTCCTGACATCCGCAACAAGTGCCAGAATCGGTGAACATGCACCAAGAGCGTGCCTTCGTGGGTCAGCAGTCGGCTCATGTTGGCCAGTGCTCTCACTCGCAAGGATCGAGACGAAATCATACCCAGCGTGCTTGCCATACACAGTGCACCGTCAAAAGTTTCTGGACGCAGATAGTTGAGTGACACAAGACTGCCTCGAATGAGTTGCAATCGATCAGGCTGTGTCCCGAGTCGTTGTGCAGCAACGGAAAGCATCGATGGGGAAAGATCGATTCCCACAACACAATGCCCCGCATCAAGAAGGGGCTTGCAAAGTCGGCCACTGCCACAGCCCAAATCGACGATGCGACGCGGAGTAGGAAAAACATCTCGCAGAAGGCGTAGCTCCAGAGCCTCCATAGGAGATCCCAAAAGCCCGCGATCGTGAGAATCGGCCACGGCTCCACTGGTCATCCATTGCCAGGTTGATCGCGATGTACCCTCCGGGAGAAGCCAATCTGGAATATCGTTTGGATTCATGCTTTGAATTTTTCCGATTCATTTTTCCTGATGTCCGAAAAGCAACTCTACACGTTGCGAGAAACCTCCTTTATTTTCATTGCCACTACCAATGCTCTTACATCTCAGAGTTGAAAGACAACCGGTATCCCAAAGGAATCGTCGTCCCGAATCGTAAATTCGTTCAACCGCCTCTGCCAAGGAAAATCGATTGCCTCTCGTTCCAGAGATTTGATCAACAAAGCGGGATCCCGATTGGTGCCTTCGCGAAATTCTCCTTGAGGCGACGTTTCAGCCGTTGGGGGCAGGTGCGAAGGGTAAACTGTCTTCTCACACAGCCTTGCTCACCGCATTGCCCCCCTCCACCTGCGAGGCAGACACCCGGGAGCCAGTCAACAAGAACAGGGGCAGTAGAAGGCCTACCGCCATGCAAAGAGCCGCGGTGTGCAGACGGGGTGATTGAGTGAGACACAAAATTGGGTATAAATTTTTACATCGATGATCTGCAAAATGTTCTTTGCAGGCTTTTCGAGCGCGCCGTTGCGGCACGTCCGTAGCAACCATTTCACTTTCAGGAGATTGCCTGTGCCCATTCGTGTTGGAATCAACGGTTTTGGTCGCATTGGTCGGCTGACGTATCGAGCCATCTATGAAAAATACGGGCTTAACGGCAACGTGCAGGTCGTTGCTATTAACGATCTCACCGATGCGAAGACCAACGCACATCTTCTCGAATTTGATTCCAATTATGGACCGTTTCGAGGGCATGTGAGCTATGAGGGCAACGACCTTGTTGTCGATGGCCAGAAAATCAAGGTTTTTGCTGAGAAGGATCCTGGAGCAATCGCATGGGGCAGTGAGAATGTTCAAATTGTTGTTGAGAGCACAGGATTTTTTACTGATGCAACCAAGGCCGCTGCTCATCGTCGAGACAGTGTCAAAAAAGTTGTCATTTCCGCACCGGCGAAGAACGAGGATTTGACGATCGTGCTGGGCGTTAACGACGCCGTCTACGACCCCAAAAAACATCACATTATTTCCAATGCCTCCTGCACCACCAATGGCTTGGCCCCTGTTGCCAAGGTATTGCACGAGGTTTTCGGTATCGACCGTGGTCTTTTGACAACCGTGCATGCCTATACCAATTCGCAAAAAACCGTCGATACGGCCACCAAGGATCTGCGAGATGCACGCGCTGCCGCACTCAACATCGTGCCCTCTGGAACTGGTGCTGCGAGAGCCGTGGGGCTTGTGATTCCCGAACTGCAGGGAAAGTTCACCGGTATGGCGTTTCGTGTTCCCGTAGCGACCGTGAGCGTAGTGGACTTCACTGCGCTTCTTAAAAAAGAAGCGTCGCCGACAGAAATCAATGCCGCGATGAAAAAGGCTGCGGATGGCCCATTAAAGGGAATTCTTCGGTATACCGACAAAGAACTCGTCTCGACCGATTTGAAGGGGGATCCACATAGCTCAATCTTCTCTGCCGTCGACACCATCGGATTGGGAAATCTCGTGAAGGTGGTGAGCTGGTACGACAATGAATGGGGATATTCAAATCGCGTTGCCGATCTGCTCAAGTTTCTTGAAGACAAAGGGCTTTAAAAATTTCTGCGTCCTGATTTTTTGGACATTTTTTATCGCAGCAACGCTCTTTCGGATAGTTCTTGATCGTTTTGCTTGTGAGCGTGCAGTGGCATGGCTGTCTCAGCGTCGAAATGTCTTCCATCAAAACTTGTAAGACGGACAAAAAGACGAAGATCGCTGGACACTGGTCGAGCCTGCGGCCATTTTAAAAGTAAGTGCAGTCCTCTTGCACGCGTCGAACCACGGAAATGCGTCAGCGCTTCCTTTGATGGAATTTCCCAGCGTGCCACTCGAGCTGCATCACCGGAAAGAGTCGTATCAATCAGTACCACTGAAACATCGCCCGCTGCTCGCACCAGTCGTTCATCTTGATCACGAGGCTCAAAGACGACCGTGATACCATCGTCGAACCCGTCGTTGTTGGCATCGTAGGCGAGAGTTTTCTGTTCGTTGAGCACAATGCGGCTGATGCGTCCTTCCTCGGCGAGGCTTTCCTCCCAAGACAGCACTCGTACCGTTGGTGCTGCGGCTGAATCGGGAAGAGGTTCGAGAGGCACTTCCAAGAGATCCGATGTTCGCGGACTCGGAAGATCAAAAGAGGGGCCTGGTTCATCGCCAAGCGATGCACCGGGAACGCTCGTGGGTTTTTTCAAAAGAGTCGTCGTGTCTTCGGTGGGTGCCAAAAGAATCGGCGGCGGAACGGATAAACTCTGTGGTCTCACTCGGGGTACGGTAACCGGGGGGGCGTTTTCCAATGGATTAACCTCAATCGACGGTGGCACCAAAACAGGAGGAGCAATCGCGGCGGGTGGGGCCATTCTCAAAGGCTTTGCGGGAGCTGATATGCCCGGCGGAATTGAAATTCGAGCAGGCAGCGATGCATTCGGATCAACGACGCCCAGTTGTTTTTTGAGCGACGAGTTTTCGCTATTCGTTCGGTCAAGCCGCGCGCATCGCTCCGCCAATTGGTCCTGCAGTTGATAAATCTGATCTTCCTGCATGCGCAGTTCGCGCTCAAGAAGCTGTTGATTGAGGTCGCTCTTGCACCCGACCATACAGAGCATGGGCGCCGTGAGAATAAACCAAAGCATAACGCGTTTCATGATGCGCCTCCTTGCGCCTCATTGACGGGTTGAACAGAATAGACGCTCACCAATCCGTGGACATTCTTACATCGAAAATAATCACATCAACCAATTGCCTTCACATCGGTTATGCGTTCGATGACTTCATCAATCAATTTGTACTCGCGTGCTTCAGTCGCTGACATAAATCGATCTCGGTCGGTATCTTGTTCGATTTTTTCAAGCGGATGACCCGTGTGCTTTAAAAGTATTGCATTGAGCTTGTGCTTCACATTTTTGAATTCCTTGGCGTGAATCATGATCTCTTCCGCCGTACCCTCCATGCCGGCAAGCGGTTGATGGATCATGATGCGAGCATTCGGCAAGGATCGCCGCTTTCCGGCCGCTCCTGCTGCAAGCAAAACAGCTCCCATCGATGCGCACTGACCGATGCAGTAGGTGGCAACGTCACAGGTCACAAACTGCATCGTGTCGTAGATCGCAAGTCCCGCCGTCACACTGCCACCCGGAGAATTGATATAGAGATGGATGTCGCTTTTCGGGTCGTCTTGCTGCAAAAATAAAAGCTGCGCAACAATTGAATTTGCTACTTCGTCATTCACCTGAGAACCCAAAAAAACAATGCGATCCTTAAGAAGGCGACTGTAAATATCCATCGCCCGCTCTTCGCGGCCGTTTTTCTCAATAACAAAAGGAATCAGTGGCATGCTGGGCCTTTAGGAGTGTGCGTAGGAAAGGATGGAGGGTGAAGATTCAGTACAAACAGCAGACTATGACTTGTCGGCATCCTTTTCTTCTTCTTCTGAAGTTATTGGAGGCTTGGAAAGAATGTCATCGACAAGACCATATTCCTTCGACTCTGACGCAGTCAGATACCGATCGCGATCGGTATCCTTGGCGATGCGATCGATCGGTTGCGACGTGTGATGCGCGAGAATCTCATTCAGAGTCTGCCGCGTTCGAAGGATCTCATCTGCCTGAATTTCAATGTCGCTGACTTGTCCTCCGACGTGTCCGTAGGGCTGATGGATCATCACCTTGGCATGTGGCAACGCAAACCGCTTGCCTTTCGTTCCACCAGCGAGCAGCACCGCGCCGCCACTCGCGGCGAGTCCCACGCAGTAGGTCGCCACCGGACAGGAAAGAATCTGCATAGTGTCATAAATCGCCATCGTTGCCGTGACGCTTCCACCAGGCGAGTTGATGTAAAAGTGAATGTCTTTACGTCGATTTTCGCTCTGCAAATAGAGCAATTTCATGACGACTTCATTGGCATTTCCGTCATGAATTTCACCCTGCAAAAGGATGATTCTGTTTTCTAAAAGCAAGTCGCCAAGCGTCATCTGTCGCTGTCGCTGGTAATCGCGATAGCCGGCCGACGCAAAGTTTTCAGGACTTATCAGATCGCGAGGAGTTCGATTCAGCATAGAAAAATGAGGCCTCTGCACGTCTTGTGTATTCAGAACAGAAAGGTATCGGTCTATCGTCTTGGTTCGGGAAATAAATAAAACAGCTGTGCAAAAAACTAGCCGCGACGGGAAACGCTCCGTAGGTCGCGGGATTCGGAGTGTGTGGCTGTTGGAATTTCTTCCTCTCCGACCACAGTTCCGCAAACCGCATGATCGACCGCATCGGTTTCAGACTTTTCAAACTCAAACGGGGTGTCTGTGAACTTTGCGTCGGAGGTAATCCGATCGAGTGTTTTGCGCTCAATGATTTGATTGCGAAGCACATCCATGAGCCCACGTTTTTCAAGGCTTGCCCGTACTCGGCGAGGCGATTCGCCCGACTGTGCTGCAATGGCGCGAATCTCTTCGTCGTAATCGGCGGACGCATCTGTGATCGATTCATCTTCTGCAATGCGTTCAAGAATAAAATGCTCTTTGAGCGATCTGGCCGTGCTGGCCATGACGGTCTGCCTCAGCTCGTTAACGTGTCGTCGAATGGAGTCATCGTCAAATCCACTGCGTCGCAGTTCGAGCACCGATCGCTCTAATTCCCGCTGGCTTTGACGCTTTAAAAGATCGGGAGGAAGATCCCACGTTGCCGAGGCGGTGAGTGCACTTGCAACCTGCTGACGAACCTGACGTCGCCGATGCCATTCCAGTTGGTTTTCCAGTTGCTTTTGCACCGCAACCCGAAGCTGTTCGAAAGAGGAAAAATCGCCAAGCTCACTTAACAGTTCAGAGCTGAGTGTTGGGAGTTCGAGTTTTTTCACCTCGACAACTTCCATTTCCATCGTCACCTTGCCGCCACGAAGCTTTTCGTCAGCAGCCTCGTTCGATACGTTGACCTCTGCAGAGACTTTTGATCCAGCTTTAGATTGATGGACCAACACGTCAAAGCCATCGAGCAGTCCATCGGCAAACGAAAGCGTTGGACGCACAATGATTTCAAGTTCGGATGCTTCCGATACAAGCCGATCTCCGTCAAGAAATCGCACATTTACTACGATCAAATCGCCCTTTGACGGAGAACCATCGTAGGGCACAAGACGACCGCGTTCGCGGAGCAACCGAGTCACGGCATGTTCCACATCTTCGGCCGAGATCTCACGAGTGGGACGTCGAATCGAAAGTCCCTTCCAGTTGGGAATGTCAAACTCGGGACGCACTTCGATTCCAAACTCGAACATCATCGGTCCAGTATCTGGAAGCACTACGGCATTCACATCGAGATCGGGCTCGCTGATCGGGGCGAGTTTTTCTTGCTCTCCCACCTGAGCCATCGCGTCGTTCAGAAGCTTTGAGCGAATTTGATCGCCGAGTTCAGCTTTAAACCGATGACCAACAAGTGATCTCGGCGCGCGTCCAGGACGAAACCCCGGCATTAAAGCTGTGGGCATAAGATCGCGGACGGCTTCGTCGTAGTAGCGATCAATGTCTTCTCTGGGAATCGTTACTTTGATACGTCGCTGGCAGGTCGAGACCTTCGAGATCGATACATCGATCTTGAGAGACTGGGGGGCCTCAGGAAGGTCAGAGGATGCTTGTGCAATGGCGGACTCGGAAGTGGTCATGAAACTCTCTGGGGATCTCTAGAAAAAACAGAAAAATGTGAACGACTCAAAAACTCCTCGAGAAGCGGGTGATGGGATTCGAACCCACGACAACCACGTTGGCAACGTGGTGCTCTACCAACTGAGCTACACCCGCATTTTCCGATTCAACCTCTCGTCATGTCATCGCAGCAGAAGGACCGCAAAAAAACATTGTGAAAAGAGAAACGACGTAAACCCCGCGAGTATAGGGACAATCGGGGGGGCCGCAAGGTCAGCGAATGTCGCATGGGAGTACGTATTAGCCTTTCCCTGTCCTTCCCCATTTCACCAGCTTCAGAGCATTCATTGGCACTTTGCCAGCATCTTCTCAAAAAGAAGAATAGACTTTGCGAGGCTTTTGACAAAAACTGGCGGACTTTTGAAAAAACTGTATCCCGCATCGAGTGCCGCTTTTAATATTCCGTTCTTTTTAGAAACGTTCGACTGAGTGGTGATGACGAGTCATTTTGGAATCAACACGTAAGCGTATTTTTATGTCCATGAAAGTTCGGTTTGTAGTGCTGGAGCCGGAATCAAAGCAGGGTAGCCATCAGGTCACCGTGCCGCTTCTCATCGGCCGCGGTGAGCATGTAAAGTTTCGAATCGAGCACGTTCGCATCAGTCGAAAGCACTGCGAGTTTTTCGATGACGACGGCCATCTTTTTATTCGTGACTTGGGATCGACCAACGGCACCCAGATGAATGGAGAGACGCTGCCATCGAAGGTCAAGATGCCCGTGAAGAGCGGTTCGCTCGTACGCGTCGGCAGCGTCCTCATTCGAATTGAATATGGCATTTCTGAAACAACGTCTGCTCACGATCAAAGCGATGAAACAGTTGCTTACGATCAATTCGAACACGATCCAGCGGAATCCATTGAGATTCATCATGTGGCGGATCAGTTCCATTCACCTGACGAATGCGACACGCACAAGAAGAATGTGCCGGTTATCGAACTGGCAAAAGAAGAACCTCGCGAATCCGTAGCGCAAGACGTTCAAGACATCGATGAGATACAAATCTTGGAACATGTCGTCGTCGATTCTGAATCTGTTGAGACTCCTGCTGGGCTCGACGCTCTTGCGATTGATGATGATGCCCCCGTTCGGGACGGGCCTTCCTTTAGTTTTCTAGGTGCTGAAAATATAGATTCCAACGAGTCTCAAAACGCTGAAGCAATGCAGTGGGACCTCGCAAACCAGACGAAACAAAAGCCGTCCGCAGACAATGAAAAGCTCGGTGACTTTTTCAAGGATCTCAAGTAAAAAATTCTACGGTTGAATCCTCACCACGATTTTCCCATCATGATCACATGCAACCCTCTTGAGAACACTCTCTCTTGAGCGTGTGCCTCACGTTCATCGGTGAACATCGCAAGCACCCCTTTTGATCGCAGAGTTTTTTGCGTTCACACAAACATACGGAAACAATCAACCATGGTGCTTGGCGTTCTCGAACTTGAGCAGGTGAAAAAAAGCTATCCCGAGTCTCCGGGACGCCGACTTGAGGTACTCGACATAGAACACTTTTCCCTCGCATGTGGAGAGCAGATCGCTCTTGAAGGGCGTAGCGGGTCGGGAAAGTCAACACTTCTGCATGTCCTCTCAGGCATTACAAGCCCCGATTCCGGACGCGTCATTCTCGACGGAATAGAACTTGGAAAGCTTTCGGAAGCTCATCGCGATCGAGTGCGTGCCGACAAGCTTGGCATGGTATTTCAGTCATTCAATCTTCTTCCTGGATTTACGGCGCTTGAGAATGTTTTAGTCGCCATGTCCTTTGGCTCTGGCAAAGCCGATCGTCGCCGGGCAATCGATCTGTTATCGGCGGTTGGCCTTGAACACCGTCTCTCCCATCGTCCGGCAGCTTTGTCGATGGGGGAACAACAGCGAGTTGCGGTAGCCCGCGCAATTGCCAATCGTCCTCGTGTCGTTCTGGCGGATGAACCAACCGCGAGTGTTGATCCCTCAAATCAGAGAACGGTTGTTGAGCTACTCAAAAAGACCTGTCGTGATCATGGATCAGCTCTTTTGATCGTCACGCATTCACCCGAGGTTGCATCGCAGTTTGAAGTTCGAGTGCGGATCGAGGATTTTAATCGTGTTTTCGCTCGATCAATGGCTGCGTCGATTGCGACCAACATCGAATGAGATACTTGAACGTTTGGAGAATCTGACAATGAGTCTGTTTGGGATTGCATTGCGAAGTCTTCGTCAGCGCATGGCGACATCGCTGCTGACGGCGTTTTCGCTGGCTCTTGGGGTGGCGCTGGTTGTAGCAACGCTGGTAACCGGTGGAGTTGTGCGGCAGGCATTCGATTCCGGTTCAGGGCTTGGTTACAACATGATTGTCGGCGCGAAGGGGAGTCCGCTGCAGTTGGTACTCAATACCGTCTATTACATCAGCAGGCCAATTGAAAATATTCCGTTTGCCCGGTACGAAGATTTCCTGCCCGCTGCTTCGCGTGCCGATGGAATTGATGGTACCTACGCACAATTTGTGGCAACGGCGGTGCCCATTT
>Ga0208960_1002118_pt1 | contig 10243 bp, 10 predicted proteins | sample GreLakmeON33MSRF_FD_187703 | JGI IMG/M metagenome (GOLD analysis project Ga0208960, IMG submission 187703) | Freshwater lentic microbial communities from great Laurentian Lakes, MI, USA - Great Lakes metaG ON33MSRF (SPAdes) | ecosystem: Environmental > Aquatic > Freshwater > Lake | place: Great...
TGGGGATTTTAAATTACTCATTACTTCAGGATCAGAAAAAACTATTACTAACCCACCGATAAAAAAGGCAAATATAAATGCAAAAAACGGTATTACAATGTTTTTCTTCGTTTTTTGAATTAAACTCATGTTACTTAATACCTGCCATCATTAATCCCAATTTTTCTCGTGACACATTTGCATCAACTATTCCCAGAATTTCTCCACGATAAATAACTGCAATTCGATCAGCCAGGGCTGCCACTTCATCTAATTCGGTGCTTATTAGTAGGACAGCTCTCCCAGAATTTCGCTCAGCCAGCAGTCTTTCATGAACAAACTCAATCGACCCAACATCAAGCCCCCTTGTGGGTTGGGAAGCCACAACTAGCTTTACCTGCCGTGAAAGCTCTCTTGCTAAAACAACTTTTTGTTTATTTCCACCCGACAGTGAATTTGCTGTGTCATAAATACTTTGGGCTCTGATATCAAACTCTGTTTTTAGCTTCGTCGCATTATCATTAATTTTACTTGCAGATAGTTGGCCCGCTCTTGAAAAAGGTGTCGACCCATGTGTATCCAAGACTAAATTCTCAGCTATTGAAAAGGTCCCTACCAGCCCATCTAACTCTCTTGATTCTGGAATATAAGCCACCCCTGACTGAATAGTTTGATGAACTGATTTACCAACTAGCTCTTCACCAAGAATTTGTATCGAACCAGTTACGTTTTCCTCTAAATTCATTATTGCTCTTACCAATTCACTCTGACCATTTCCCTGTACTCCAGCGATCGCTAAGATCTCTCCTGCTTTTACCTCTAAAGAAATATTATTTATAATGGTTCGCCCCGTTTGGTTGGAAACACTTAAATTCGAAATTTTGAGAGTAGTTTTACCGGTTTCTGATCTAGCAACATTTGGTGTTAAATCAACTGGGCGACCAACCATTAGATTAGCAAGCTCTTCTTGACTAGCGTTTGGCTTCGCGGAACCTACAACTTTACCAAGGCGAATAATTGTAATTTGATCTGCCACTTCTTTTACCTCACGCAATTTATGTGTAATAAAAATGATCGAAGTACCTTTAGATTTCAGTGTCCTCATTATATTAAGTAACTCATTAGTTTCTTGTGGTGTTAATACAGCCGTAGGCTCATCTAAAATTAGAACTTTAGCGTCATACATTAGCGCTCTTATAATTTCAACTCTTTGTTGCATACCAACTGGAAGATCTTCAATTAATTCATCTGGATTAACTTCAAATTTGAACTCCGCCGCAATCTGTGCAATTTTCATTCTGGCTTCTGTTAGTGACAATATTCCCCGTTTGGATACTTCATGACCTAAAACAATATTCTCTGCAACAGTAAACACTGGAACCAGCATAAAATGCTGATGGACCATACCGATTCCGAAATTTAATGCATCTGAGGGTTCTGAGATTTTTACTTCACTGCCATCAACCCAAATACTTCCACTATCTGCTTGGGTTAAGCCATAAACAACATTCATTAAGGTTGATTTACCAGCACCGTTTTCGCCTAAGATTGCATGGATTTCACCCTTTGCAACCTTTAAATTTATTGAATCATTCGCAATCAAAGAACCAAATTTCTTGGTTATTCCCTTTAATTCCAAAGACATTGTTTCCTCACTTAAAATAAAACTGGGTGAGTTAATTTCTTAACTCACCCAGTAATCTTACTAATTGATCAACAAATAGTCGATCAATTAACTAACAGGAATATATCCGCCTGCTACGTTGACTTGTAAATCCTTGAGCTCTGTTTGTAGAGACTTAGGGATCGACTTATTAAATGGTGCGTACAAAGGTGATAATCCAACGCCTTTGTTTTTTAGTGTGCCAACATACTGCTTGTTGGAATACTTACCATCGTAAGCTTCTTTAACCGATGCTTGAACAGCTTCGTTTAATCCCTTAAGTACTGAGATTAAAACTGCGCTTTTAACTTTTGGTGCAGTTAGATTGAAATCAGCGTCAACACCAATAGTCACAGACTTCTTGGTCTTCATGCTGTTTTCAGCTGTTGTTACTCCGAGGCTTCCAGCAACAGGGAAGATTACATCTGCGCCCTGTAACTCAAAGTTTTGTGAGATTGAAAGTGCTTTGTTGGTGTTGGCAAAATCTCCAACCATTGTGCCAGCACTTGGCTTAGCAGGATCCCAGCCAAGAACCTTGACTGACTTTCCTTTAACATCGTTGTAATACTCAACTCCCTTAGCAAAACCATCCATAAAGATAGTAACTGTTGGGAATGGCATGCCGCCGTAGGTAGCAACAACGCCAGTCTTTGAATATCCAGCTGCTAGATATCCAGCAAGAAAGGAGTTTTCATTTGTCTTAAAGGTTATGCCCTTAAGGTTTGCTATTGGTGTTGTGAAATTCTTAAGACCAGCATCATCAACAATTGCATACTTAACTGTTGGGTTTGCTTCTGCAGAGGCAATGATCGCATCACCTAATGCAAAGCCAACACCAATAATGTATGTGCACTTCTTATCAACAAACTTCTTTAAATTTGGACCGTAATCAGCAGGGGATGCCGCTGGCAAATATTCAGCAGAGGATGCATAACCCTTTTTAACTGATGTAGTAGCTCCCAAATACGATAATTGGTTAAATGACTTATCGTTGATTCCGCCAGTATCCAGCGCAACGCAAACTTTCTGCTTTGTTGCCGCATTTGCTGCCGGTGTAACAGCCATTGTGGCCATTAATGATGCGGCTGCGATAGCCACGACTACTTTGTATGATTTTTTCAAAATCCCTCCCAAGGACTAGGACCCAAGAAATATGGGTAAGTTGTGTGCTGACCTTATCGGTGATGACAGTGGCTTACCGACAGGAGTTGGGATGGCGTTGATTACGATTTCTTTAGAATTACTTCAACTCTAAATAGAGAGTTTAAAGTTTTAAGCGCTTTTGAAGATTTAAGAAAGGTTTTTTACTCGCCCTGCCTTCAAATCGTTAGATATTTTGCTGATCTTTGCTCCAAATGCGCCACCACTCACCAACCTCACAGATACGCCACCATCTTTAAGGTTGTAGCGATGGCCGTATATGCCTTGTTTTGAATCCAATATTTCTAGCATATTTTTATCAGCTAATTCAGCTGCAATTATCTGCTCGACCGCAAGATCAAACCGTTTTCTTACCGTTAAATACTGATTCTTTTTTCCAGCAGAAAAGTTTAAGAAGTATTGATCCGGCAAGATCCCAGAGATTAATACCCGCTTACTGCCACTGTTAAAGGAGGCACCAGTTGAGATTACTTCATCTGTATTAGACCAATTAGAAAAAATCTGGTCAACGCCATCACTAACCAATGTCCTGACCTCACTGGTGGCCTGCGTATCCACTAACTTGCTACTTACAGTTACCTTGGCATTACCTGCTGTGGCACCTTTAGTAAATGATGCTAAGTTCCTTTCAGATGATGCCTCAGATTTATCACCGATAAATCCTATTTTTCCACTCTTGCTGGCAAGTGCTAGTGCTGCTCCTGCTAGATAAACTCCTTCATTTGTTGCAAATGAAAGATTTGAAACATTGGTCATCGCAACTGATTCATCATCAATAATTGCAAATTGAGTGTTGGGGAACTCATTTGAAATCCGTCGGACGGTGTCGGCGTATCCTGATCCAACACAGATAATTAATTGATACTTATTTCGTGCTAAAAATCTCACTCTGGTGATTCGATCACCCAATGTGCCGTCGGTGATCTGCTCTCTGATATCTAAGCGAGATAGCTTGTGTTTTTTGATAGCTCTCTCAAGCCCTGCAGCTGCTAAATCATTACTCCCGTTATCACCCCGGCCACCAACATCATATGCAATTGCAATCTTTTTTGGCGTTGCAGCATTGGTATTTGGTGTTAATAAGGTTGCGGAAAATAAAAGCGTAAGAAGCAGATAAGCAAAGCGCTTAGCCATTTTTGATTAGACCCAAGGCGTTGTAGACATCGGCTAATGTCTTACTCGCAACTTGGTTGGCTTTATCTGCACCATTACGTAAAAGCTGTAACAGTGCAGCTTTATCAGCCATCAACTCCTGTGTCCGTATTCGGATTGGATTGATTACCTCAACTGCAATCTCAGCTACTTGAAGTTTGAAATCACCATATCCTTTACCAGCGTACTCATTTTCTAAATCTTTGATGGTTTTTCCAGATAGCGCCGATGCAATGGTCAATAGATTTGAAATACCTGGCTTACTCTGTTCATCAAATTTAATCTCTTTGCCAGTATCAGTAACACTTGATTTGAATTTCTTAATTATTGAATCAGATGAATCTAGCAACTCAATTACTCCAGCCATTGATGATGCAGATTTGCTCATTTTGGCATTTGGATCTTGCAGATCATTTATTTTCGCTAACGATTTAATAATCTGTGGAGCGGGAATCGTGAACACCTCTTGGTATTTATTATTAAACCTCTGTCCTAAATCCCTAGTCAATTCAATGTGTTGGCGCTGATCTTCACCAACTGGGACGAAATCTGCCTGATACAACAAAATGTCAGCAGCTTGCAAAATTGGATAGGTAAACAAACCAACATTGGTTCTATCGGTGCCACCTTTTTGCGACTTATCTTTAAATTGCGTCATTCGCCCAGCTTCACCAAAGCCAGTAATGCACTCCAACACCCATGCCAGTTGGTTGTGCGCTGGCACATGCGACTGAATAAATAATGTGCACTGTTTTGGATCTAGCCCGATTGCTAGCAACTGGGCAACTGATAACAGGGTGCGCTGTTCTAATAACTTTGGGTCGGTTTCAACTGTCAGCGCATGTAGATCCACGACGCAATAAAAGGCATCACTATCTTTTTGGAACTCAACCCACTGCTTAAGTGCACCTAAATAATTTCCTAAGTGGAATGAATCATGGGTTGGTTGGATCCCAGATAAGACTCTTTTTTTACTCATTATTTACGGTCTTCTTTAGAAAGTAATATCTGACCTACCCGTTTGCCGATCATGCTGGTAATTGTAAAGCGTGCACTACTAATTCGAACCACATCACCAACTTGGGCAATCCGTCCTAAGTAATTCATCACAAATCCGCTCACTGTTTCATATGGACCCTCTGGCAGAGTTATGCCAGTTAAGTCCGCTAGATCTTCCAATGAGGTTAAGCCATCAATCTCAATATCTCCTGTGCGTTGTTCGGGTTTTGGCTCACTCTCATGGCCGTCGTACTCATCATGAATCTCACCAATTAAGCACTCAACTAGATTTTCTAAGGTGATGATGCCATCAGTTCCGCCGTACTCATCAAGCACAATTGCAATATGTTGTCGTTTACTGCGCATCTCAGTTAGGGCAGGTAATACCCCTTTGGTGCCAGGCAGAAAGATTACATTTCGAATGATCTCCATAATTGTAATTTGAGCATCATCCAACTTTGGGTTTAATAAATCGCGAACATGCAAAAAGCCAATGATCTCATCACTGCTGCCGCGCACAACTGGATAACGTGAGTGTGCCAACTCAGCTGCACTCTTTCTGGCCTCTGAGATAGTTAATGAGGCATCAAGAAAATCAACCTCGGTTCTAGGAACCATAACCTCATGAATAAGACGATCAGAGGTGTTAAATACCTCCTCCACAATCTCTCGCTCTTCAGCGCTTAAATCAGTATGACCACTTACTAACTCCATTAACTCCACATCAGAAATTTTAGTTCGCTCACTTTGCGCGGTAATGCCAAAAATTTTTACAATTAAATCTGTCGAATGTGAAAGTAGCCAAATTATTGGTTTAAAAACAATAGCAACTCGATCGATAATCGCAGCGGTAGCGAGTGCAATTTTTTCAGTTTTAAATAATGCCAACCGCTTTGGTACTAACTCACCAAATACTAAAGAGATATAAACAATTACTAAGGTGATACCAACAATTGATAAAATCTCACTCGCCTGCTCTGAAAAACCAGCCTGCTTTAAAGCAGGTATGACATAGGTACCTAATTGTTCAGCGCCGAAGGCGGCTGATAAAAAACCGCACAGCGTTATGCCAACCTGTACTGCAGCAAGGAAGCGATTTGGGTTTGAGGCTAATTTTGCTACCCGCGCCCCACGCTTGCCTTTACTGGCAAGCTGCTTTACCTGTGACTCGCGAAGAGATATCAAAGCAATCTCAGCGGCAACAAAGATTCCACCCAAGGCAATTAGGCCCAAAACGATTGCGATACTTATTAAAGCACCATCAGCCATATCTCTAATGATATCTATTTGCGCTGGGATCCCAGCCGGCAGGCGTAATTTACGCCCCACCCTTCCCTTTTTTACCTGTTCTGTCGTAGCCTTTGCCAACTCTCACAACCGTGAGACCTTCATCCAACGGATCGTCGGGCGCGTACCTGCCCGGAAGAAGGAGTTATTAATCATGGCATCAGTTGTATTTTCACAAGCATCTCGAATCTATCCCGGCACAACAAAACCTGCAGTAGATAAATTAGATCTCACCGTAAATGATGGTGAGTTTCTGGTATTAGTTGGACCATCTGGTTGCGGAAAATCTACATCACTTCGCATGTTAGCTGGTCTAGAAGAAATAGACACTGGATCAATTCGCATTGGTGATAAAGATGTAACAAATGTTGCACCAAAAGATCGTGATATTGCGATGGTCTTTCAGTCATACGCCCTCTATCCACATATGTCAGTTGCTGAAAATATGGGATTTGCATTAAAGATTGCTGGCATCGCTAAGGAAGAGCGTGATCGTCGAGTAAAAGATGCAGCCAAATTATTAGATTTAGAGGATTATTTAGATCGCAAACCAAAAGCATTATCAGGTGGACAACGCCAGCGAGTTGCTATGGGTAGAGCGATTGTGCGCGAGCCACAGGTCTTCTTAATGGATGAGCCATTATCAAACCTTGATGCCAAGCTTCGCGTCGCAACTAGAACCCAAATTGCAGCGCTACAGCGCAGGCTTGGAATTACAACTGTTTATGTGACACATGATCAGGTGGAAGCGATGACAATGGGTGATCGAGTTGCGGTATTAAAGGATGGAGTCTTACAGCAGGTTGATACCCCAAGAAATCTTTATGAAAAACCACAAAATGCATTTGTGGCTGGATTTATTGGCTCACCTGCAATGAATCTATTAACTGCGCCAGTCTCTGGTGGCAAAGCAATGCTGGGAAGTCTTGGTATTGCTGTTCCTTCATCTGCTAGCTCATCTGTAACAGTTGGTATTAGGCCAGAGGGCTTCGCCCCTGCCACTACCGGTTTTGAGGTAGCTGTTGAGGTGGTTGAAGAGTTAGGCGCCGATGCATTTGTTTACGGTAAGCCAGTTGATAAATCACTGAATTTTGCCAACACCAGTGAGGAACTCGGTCAGGTAATTATTCGCTGGGATCCAAAGAGCCCACCAAAGCCAGGTCAAACAGTAACTGTGGGTGTGAATTCAAATATTGTTCACCTATTTGATGCTGCATCTGGTAAACGCTTAAATTAATTATTAACAAAAAAACCCCACTAACTCAAAGTGGGGTTTTTTTATTTAATCCCTTACGCCATTGCCTGCTTTAAATTATCATCAATTGCAGCTAGAAACTCCTGAGTATTAAGCCAAGGTGCATCCTTACTAATTAAAAGTGCAAGATCTTTTGTCATTTTTCCACTTTCAACAGTTTCAATACATACGCGCTCTAAAGTCTTTGCAAACTCGGCAACCTTTGGCGTGTTATCTAATTTTGCACGATGAGATAAACCTTGAGTCCAAGCAAAGATGGATGCAATTGGATTAGTAGATGTTGGTTTACCAGCTTGGTGATCACGATAATGCCTAGTAACTGTGCCGTGCGCTGCCTCTGCTTCCACGGTTTTACCATCAGGTGTCATAAGTACGGATGTCATAAGGCCAAGTGAGCCATAACCTTGCGCAACGGTGTCAGATTGAACATCACCATCATAATTCTTACAAGCCCAGATATAACCACCCTCCCAACGAAGTGAGGTGGCAACCATGTCATCGATTAATCGGTGGTCATACTCTAAGTAATTTTTAGCAAATTCAGCCTTGAACTCTTTCTCAAAAACTTCAGCAAAAATATCCTTAAATCTGCCATCGTAAGCCTTCAGAATTGTATTTTTTGTGGAGAGAAAGACTGGATACTTTCTTATAAGGCCATAATTAAATGAGGCTCTGGCAAAATCACGAATTGAATCATCTAGGTTATACATCGCCATTGCCACCCCTGATGATGGAAAATCAAAGACATTAAACTCCATTGGCTTTGAACCATCTTCTGGAGTGAAGGTAACCGTAAGTTTTCCAGCACCTGGTACCCGAAAATCAGTTGCTTTGTATTGATCACCAAAGGCGTGCCGGCCGATCACAATTGGTTTGGTCCAATGTGGAATCAAGCGCGGTACATTTTTAATGATAATCGGCTCCCGGAAAATAACTCCACCGAGGATATTTCGAACAGTTCCGTTAGGTGACTTCCACATCTTCTTTAAATTAAACTCTTTAACCCGTGCCTCATCTGGAGTAATAGTTGCGCATTTAACTCCCACACCATGCTTTTGGATTGCAAGGGCTGAATCAATAGTTACTTGATCATCAGTCTTATCGCGGTATTGGATTCCAAGGTCGTAATACTCAAGATTTAGATCAAGATAAGGCAGAATTAATGAGTCTTTAATGAACTGCCAGATTATTCGAGTCATCTCATCGCCATCTAATTCAACAACAGTTCCGACTACCTTGATTTTATTCATGCTCACTCATTTCACCTTATAGATTTTTAACATCCGCTTGCTTTGTGCGTACTGCCTCTGCTGCTGCCTTTAATGATGTGAGCTCCTCTGTGGTCAAATTACTCTCAACCACTTTGGTAATACCTTGTTTACCGATTTGGGCCTCAACACCTAAATACACTCCAGAGATCCCATACTCACCATTAACCCAAGCACAAACTGGCATCACTTCATTTGAATTGGTGATTACCGCCTTTGCCATTCGGGCAGCGGCAGCAGATGGTGCGTAGTAAGCAGAGCCTGTTTTTAACAATGCCACAATCTCTGCCCCACCATTTCTGGTGCGATCAACTAGATCTTTAATCTCATCAGCTGATAAAACATCAGTAAGTACTTCTCCGTTAACCGTGCACCGGCTAGGCACTGGCACCATAGTTTCCCCATGTGATCCCAGGGTTAAAGTTTTAACAGCTGAGATTGCAACTCCACATTTTTCAGCAACAAAATTAGTAAATCTTGCAGTATCCAACATTCCAGCTTGTCCCATAACTTTGTTATAGGAAAATTTGGTGGCAATTTGGGCCAGAGCGGTCATTTCATCTAGCGGATTAGAAACTACGATTACCACTGCATTCGGGGAGTGCTTAGCAATATTTTCAGCAACTCCGCGGACAATTCCAGCATTAATCCCAATTAAATCCATTCGACTCATACCTGGTTTGCGGGGTAGGCCAGCGGTAATAACTACGACATCTGAATTAGCGGTTTTTTCATAGCCACCGCCATCTGCAGTAGTAGTTGCGCCAATTACCTTTGTTTCAAAATTTTCAATTGACCGTGATTGATTTATATCTAAAGCTAAACCTTCAGGCTTTCCTTCTACGATGTCAGTTAGAACTACTGTTTCAAAAAGGTCATACTCGGCTAATCTCAGTGCGGTAGTTGATCCATAAAACCCAGCTCCGACAACTGTTACTTTTCCAGATCTACTCATTGAATCCTTTCACCGCCGACCTCTAATATTACTGATTTATGTCCAATCAACTAAATCCGCATCTTTCTACCTGGCATTGGGCAGTGAGAGCGCCAATCCAAACAATGAGATGCAGATAAGTATTGGCAAAATTAGTTCAATCTTTCGCTTTACTTTTTGCTGTGAATACCTATCTATGATAAAGGCAGAAGCACCAAGTGATAAGACAACTGATCCTGTGCGAACCGCGCCAGTGATTCCAATGATTACACCAATCACCACAATTATTAATGAGAAATTTCTAATCTGATTTGAGGAAAAAGACTTTTTCATTGTTTTGCTAACTCAACTAAATTGCTCAATAACATCGCCCTAGTCATAGGTCCAACGCCACCTGGCATTGGTGCAAAGTAGGAGCAGATATCTGAAACTGCTGGATCAATATCACCCAAGAGTCCCTGTGGTGTTCGAGTGATACCCACATCAACTAGGGTCGCACCTTTTTTAACCATTGCAGGCTTAATGAAATGTGCAGATCCAAGGGC
>Ga0208960_1002122_pt1 | contig 10227 bp, 11 predicted proteins | sample GreLakmeON33MSRF_FD_187703 | JGI IMG/M metagenome (GOLD analysis project Ga0208960, IMG submission 187703) | Freshwater lentic microbial communities from great Laurentian Lakes, MI, USA - Great Lakes metaG ON33MSRF (SPAdes) | ecosystem: Environmental > Aquatic > Freshwater > Lake | place: Great...
AACATCTGCGTGGGCAACGAGCACGCACAACATTTCAGCCTCGTCTGGTAATGCTTGACTGCCTCGTGGATAGACATGACCGATCTCCCACAAAGCAATTCTTTGGGCACGGTGTGACAAGTTATAGCGAATTGCGTTCAGCAAACCCGGTCGCAGACTCGTTCGAAGCACGGACTCCTCTGTCACTAGCGGATTGGCAATCACTAGTACATTGCTCTCGTTAAGCCCTGCAAGCGAAAGATCACCAGGAGACAAAAATGGCGAGGGCATCGCTTCGTCCAGCCCAAGGCCCAACAGCACTCGGCGTAGATGGCGACGGCGCTGCTGAAACACCGAGAGTCTCCCGTGTACGGCCGATTTGGGTACTCTTTTGCCAATTTTTTCATATCCGTAGTGACGGGCGATTTCTTCGATGAGATCAACTTCAATTGTGCAGTCAGGTCGCCATGACGGCACTCGAACATTAATTATCCCTGCGCGATCACCAGTGTTTTCTACGCAGTTGAATCCAATCCCTGACAGGATCTGGATTGCACTGGATCTGTCAAGCCGTACCGAGAGTACGCGCTCAATCTCAGAGAGGCGCAACTCGATCGCGTCGGGATGTACTTGGTTTGGTGCTCTAGCGACAACGATCTCTCCGCACAAAGAAACCGAAGGACATGTGTGCGACAAGATTGTGACAAACCGATCTATCGCCCCACGAACTCCTTCTGGATCGACCCCGCGCTCAAAACGCGCCGATGCTTCACTTCGCAAACCGTGACGATTCGCCGTGAACCGAATTGGGTCAGCGACGAACGCCGCAATCTCAAGAGCCAACACAGTCGTTGAATCGGTAATCTCAGAATCTTGACCACCCATTACTCCGGCAAGCCCGACGGCTGAATCATCTGCGGCGTTACAGATCAAAAGGTCATCGGCATGCAAAAGTCTTGTGACTTCGTCAAGAGTAACGATTGTCTCTTTTTCATGTGCGCAACGAATGCGAAAAGAGTTGACGACATCAGCGTCATAGGCGTGATTGGGCTGATTCAACTCCAGCATCACGAGGTTTGAGGCATCAACGACATTGTTAATGCTTCTCATGCCGAGTGCATGCAGACGGCTTACAACCCAGTTTGGAGATGGGGCAACTTTGATACCCGAGATGACTTGAACCGAAAACATTGCACAGCGATCAGCTCGAACAATGTCAATCGATGCGCTAGGCCCAACGGACTTGCCGGCAGTAAAGGTCTGTGCTTGGCGCATCGGAATTTTAAAATGCGCAGCAAGATCGCGCGCCACACCAAGGTGCCCCCAACAATCTGGTCGATTTCTGGTGAGATCCAGATCAAACAGCACGTCACGCTCGATATCTAATATGGCGAATGGACTGAGACCCAGCGGCGTGTCGGGCGCAAAGATCATGATTCCGCTTGTGTCATCACCAAGCCCGAGCTCGATGGCTGAACACAACATTCCTTCGCTATCGATTCCTAATATTCCGCGACGAGCGATGTCTCGACCGTCTGGCATCGTGGTCCCGATGGTCGCTAATGCAACAACATCGTTTGCTTTCATATTGGTGGCGCCGCACCATACATGCTTTTCTATGCCGTCACCGCTGTCCACCCAGACGCGTGTCACGCGATCTGCCTCTGGATGCTTTTCAGTTCGCAGAACTCGTGCTGTCACGACACCCGCAACAGGAGTTCCGACAACCTCTATTGACTCAACTGCCAAACCCAATGTATTGAGAGCCGTTGCAATGACGTCTTGGTCATCACCGACATCTGCGTACTCACGCAAAATCGACAAAAGCACCTTCATGTGAACTGTCCCAAGAATCGAACATCATTGCTATACATATCTCGTAAGTCACCCACGCCATGACGCTCTTTTGCCATGCGGTCGATTCCGAACCCGAAGGCAAATCCACTCCACTCCTGTGGATCGAGTCCACCGGCTTGCAGCACACTTGGGTGCACCATTCCGCATCCACCAAGTTCTATCCATGTTCCGTCTGGTCGGCGGATATCAAACTCGGCACTGGGCTCAGTAAACGGAAAATACGATGGCCGCAATCGGCTTGTGAAATCGCTGCCAAAAAATGCTTGCGTAAAAGCTTCAATAGTTCCGGCGAGATCAGCGAACGTAATGTTCTTGTCGATAACAAGACCTTCAATTTGATGAAACACTGGCATATGCGTGGCATCGGGTGTGTCGCGACGAAATACGCGACCAGGCATGACGGCGTAGATCGGCGGAGGCCACTCCTGCATGATGCGTATTTGCACCGGTGAGGTGTGTGTGCGTAAAACGACGCTTCCCTGTGGATCGGCATCGATAAAGAGCGTGTCCCACATGCTGCGCGCAGGATGTGATGGTGGCATGTTAAGTGCTTCAAAGTTATAAAAGTCAGACTCAACCTCGGGGCCTTCTGCAATTTGAAAACCAAGTCCAATAAACACATCCTCTAGACGCTCTGTTGACTGCGTGACAAGGTGCATGCGCCCCCGGCGTTGTGTTGCAGATGGCGCTAATAGCAACTCAGTGATGTCGAGGCGCTCTCGCCCAATTTGTGCGTCACGCTCGACAGTTTCAAGTTCAGAACGACGCTCATTCGATGCGGCTGTAATCGCCTCTGTTGCTGAGTTAATGAGTTGACCGAATTCTCGACGCTCATCAGCATCATTTATTTTCCCAAGAGACGCTTTGAGAACACTCAGTTCTCCTTTTTTCCCCAATGCCTGTGCAAGTGCCGCTTTCAGGGCATCACTCGTTGGAGCTGATTTCATCGCGGCTAACGCCCCTGCCACGACTGCGCTCAGCGCATCATGCGCAGCGCTCGAGGAAGAAGTATCAGAAGCCATAACCGATGTAGACGCTAGTAGAGCACGGTGCCCAAGACGGGGCGCTTAACGTGCTGATTCTCTGTTGTGGGCCACATACATGCACGCAACCGTGGCCGCCATCGCCGCATTGAGGCTCTCTGATCGACCTACGTGGGCGATGGTGACCCACTCATGGATCGGAGCAGATTGGGAAATCCCGTGAGACTCGCTTCCGACCACCAGACCTAGTCGACCCGAGGTTGTCACGTCATAGAGCGATGATGGCGACTTGCCCGCTATCACGTGATGTGAGGTCAAGCCCAGGAGACGAACTTCTTGTGCCACCAACTGCTCGTACGTGTCAGCAAGCCTCATCTGCACGTGAAACACAGCCCCGGCACTGGCCCTCACAACCTTCGGAGAAAACGGGTCAACGCAGTTTCCGACAAGGGAGATCGTTGATGCTCCTGCGGCCTCTGCAGAACGCATGATGGTTCCGAGATTTCCGGGGTCAGCAATAGAGTCGCAGACCACGCACCATGTCATGGTGGTCTTTGCTAATTTCGCTGGGGGTTCCATTGACACAATTGCGGCAACTCCCTGCGGTGACATCACATCGCTGATTTTCTTAAAATCGTCACCGTACAAAAAAGATACTGGTGGACCATCGCGAAACTGATCGCGAGCATCGATGCTCTGAAACTGCTCAATCACATTCCAGCCAGCGTCAAAGGCCTCGGCAACGAGTAGTTCGCCTTCCACAACAAAGAGACCCTCGTCATAACGAGAACTGCGGCGCCCCAAAAGGCGCCGCAGACGTTGAACCTTTGGGTTCGTGACCGAAAGTATTTCTCTTGTCAGTTGAGCGCAGCCTTTGCGGCTGCAACGAGACTTGCAAACGCCGCTGCATCGCTCACAGCGAGTTCAGCAAGTATCTTGCGGTCGACTTCGATTCCGGCAGCATTAAGGCCAGCGATGAAGCGGCTATAAGACAGATCGTTGATACGACAGCCTGCATTGATTCGTTGGATCCAGAGGCGACGGAATTCGCCTTTCTTTGCGCGACGGTCACGGAAGGCATACTGCCCAGAGTGCATGACCTGCTCGTTGGCGGCACGGAATGAACGGCTCTTATTGCCGTAGTAACCCTTTGCCTTTCCTAAAACTTCTTTATGCTTTTTGCGAGCATGGACTGCTCTTTTTACACGTGCCATCTGATGTTCCTCTCGTAGAAATTAAATGCTTTGAATGCTTGACTATCGCTCACACAGAAGACGCTTGATCTTGCGAGCATCTCCGGGGTGTACGTCGGCGGTTCCGGCCAGGCGTCGAGTGACGACGCTTGACTTCTTTTCAAACAGGTGTTGTCGGTTCGCGTGCTGGCGACGCAACTTGCCCGTTCCCGTTTTCTTGAACCGCTTCGCTGCGGTCTTGCTGGTCTTCATCTTTGGCATGTTCTTGACTTTCTGTGACTAAATCGCTCGTATTACTTGTGGCGACAACAGTATTTGTTGACACCTTTGACTCTGTAGAACCTTTCGAATCCTTGCTTGCACTTTTTTTAGTTGGTTTTTTGTCTGGAGACAACACCAATGTCATATTGCGTCCCTCAAGTCGTGCCTGGGTATCAACCTTGGCGATGTCTCCGAGTTGCTCGATGACTGCATCAAGAATTCGGGACCCTAACTCGGGGTGTGCCATCTCGCGTCCGCGGAACTGCAAGGTGACTTTCACTTTGTGTCCATCTTCCAAAAACGCATGCATATGGCGAACTTTGGTATCAAAGTCGCCCTTGCCGATTTTGGGACGGAACTTCACTTCTTTGATAGTGACGTGAGTTGTCTTCTTGCGAGACTCCTTGGCTTTTTGTGCTTCTTCGTACCGGAATTTGCCGTAGTCCATGATGCGGCATACTGGCGGATTCGCCAATGGTGCAACTTCGACCAAATCAAGATCGATTTCACGGGCTAACACGAGAGCGTCCGCAGTACTGCGAACACCCATCTGGCTACCATCCGGTCCAATGAGGCGAACCTCGCGCGCACGAATGCGTTCGTTGTAGCGAGGCTCTGAGATTGGCGGAGCTATGACTGTCTACTCTGATGCAATGGGTATGACCCTCCTTCGTTGGATTCCTGCGTCGCACGCACAAAGCCATGAGAGGGCGCGAACGCCACCTGCACACAACCTGTCAACTCCGTGTCACGACTCGCGTCATGCATCGGGTGGAAAGGTGGGAGTGCTGCTGCACCCCGCTTCGCTCGATTAACCCCCTGTAGGGTACAGCCTCATGAGTACAGATGACACTTTTTCCGCAGACACCTCGGCGGACGCCGATTCTCAATTGGCCCAGGCCGATGCCGCACTGAGTCAAGCCCGTGAGCGCCTCTCCGAGGCCCCAGCCGAAGTCGTGGTCGTCAATCATGTGATGGGACTCTATGAACTTGGGGCGATTCATCTCTCCGCGTCTCCACCGCGCCTACACGAGGCAGCACTCGCCATTGATGCAGTTGCCTGTTTGGTGGAAGGTCTCGGGGGGCGTCTCGGCGAAGAATCTGAGACACTTTTGACCGCGTTGAGCAATATTCGCTTGGCGTTTGTTCAGGTCAAAAGCAGTGTCGGAAGCGACACATAAGACCTATTTATCTAGAGGCGCAATATTGACTGCCTCGTACCCACCCAGTACCGGCCAGATCTCACAGGTCACTTTGGCCCCAATGTTTATCTCGCGGGACTCATCATTGATCTCGATGCAATGAAAGCGATATGACTCACCTTGCATCGTAAGGATTTGTCCGAGACCAGATGCCGAGTCAAAATGACTGACTTCACCGTTGACTGCAATAAAAGATTGGGGCATCTGCGGAACTTGATTTTTGACTAGTGGACAATTTTAGAGATGGGGATTTCGAGCAAGTCAGTCGCTCCAGCATCCTTGAGATCGGGGATCAAAACATTGATGGTTTGCTTGGGCACGACAGACTCCACTGCATAGTCACCAGAAGCAAGGCGAGAAACAGTTGGTGATTTTGCAGATGGCAACACTTTAAGAACGGCTTCTAATTGCGCCTCTGACACATTGAGTTTCACCAACACCCGGCCGCGAGCCTCGAGAGTTCCGTTGAGCAGTGTCAATAGTTGCGACATCGCATGACGCTTTTGGGGATTCTCTGCGGCCTCTGGATGTGCGATGAGTTCGGTGTAGCTCGTCAATATTGTGTCAATCACGCGGAGCCCCGCAGCTCGCAATGCTCTTCCGGTTTCGGTGATATCAACGACGCAATCGGCAATGTCTGGAATCTTTGCTTCACTCGCTCCGTAACTCAAACGAATATCGGCTTGCACCCCGCGTGCTGCAAAAAAACGCTTTGTCAACTCTGGATATTCGGTACTGACCCGAACACCGGCGCCAAGGTCGTCAACAGACTGAGCAGGAGAATCTTGAGCAACAGCCACAACGATGCGCACTGGATTGTCAGTGACTTTGGAATACTTGAGTTCGCCAAGACTCACGACATTGCTCGATGTTTCTTCGATCCAGTCACGTCCAGTGATGCCGATGTCAAACAGACCCTCTGCTACATATACGGGAATCTCTTGCGGACGCAAGATGCGAACGTCGGCCACTCGGGGATCATCGATTGTCGCCTTGTAGTCAACAGATGATGACCGTCGAATTTGAAGGTCGGCCGCCTCAAACAACTCAAAGGTTGCCTTTTCAAGTGAGCCTTTAGGAATGACGATACGAAGCACACGTCAAGACTACCGATGTCACCCTCCTGCTCACGAGGGATTTAGCGCCAAACGCGACTTAGTGCTCTGTGGGGGTTTGGTTCAGCAATGACACAGCATGCTCAAGTACATCAATGACGCAAGCCAATTGCTCAACACATCCAGCAGGCGAGCCAGGCGTATTGATAACGACCGCGTTCTGGATAATGCCTGCTATCCCTCGCGACAATCGACCAAGTGGATTACCAGCCCGCATCGCTTCGGCCAAGCCAGGCGCTTGACGATCAATCACCATCAGTGTTGCCTCAGGGGTAACATCGCGAGGAGAGAACCCGGTTCCGCCAGTTGTGACAATAACTCCAGAAAATTCGTGAGCCATCTCCCGCAACGACTGAGCAACAGGTTCTTGGCCGTCGGGACACACGCGATGTTCTTGAACATCAAAGCCTGACGATGTCAAGTACTCAACGAGTGCGCGTCCAGACACATCATCACGAGTACGCGCGACGACACCGTCGCTCACGGTCAGTACCTTTGCTCGCGTTTGTGTCATAGATCAACCGTACCTTTTGTTATATGCCAATGTTGTCGCCAACAACAACGCGTGCGCCTCGCAGCCAGTCTTGAGCGGTCATCGCCGCCTTGCCTGCAGGTTGCACTCGAAGAATCTGAACAGAGCCGCTAGACGTTGCAATGGTGTCCGGAGCCACAAACTCCCCGACTTTGCCGTTTTGGTGTGGCTGTTGGCATGCTTCAAGAATGCGCAGTCGTTGTCCTTTGTGCTCACAATATGCAGGTAGTGCTCGCACCTGGCGACAGATCTGCTCACTGGATTGCTGCCAGTCAATCAACCCCTCTGTCGGAGAAATTTTATGAGCGTACGTTGCATCTGCGCTTTGCGGCGTTGCGTGCACAGGCCATCTTGTCAAGACATCTATTAATGCATCTGCGCCGAGCAATGACAGACGAGTTGTGAGTGACTCCGATGTATCAGAGTCCAAGATTGGTGTCATGGATTGAGCGAAAACGGCTCCAGTGTCAAGTGTTGCCTCGACATCCATAATGCATACTCCGGTCTGGCTATCCCCTGCCAAGATTGCACGCTCAACGGGTGCCGCGCCGCGCCAACGCGGCAACAGCGAAAAATGAACGTTGATCATCGAAAGATGCTCCAAGATGTCAGCAGAAATAATGCGGCCATATGCCACGACCACTCCAAGAGTGCTTTCTTTAAGCGTCAGCAGATCGGAGATATTGTGAGTGACAGTGAGACCGTGCTCAAGTGCACGCATCTTGACGGGTGTTGGACTCAGCAATGATCCCCTGCCACGTTTCGCGTCGGGTTGCGTGACAACAGCTTCGATGTTCGCACCTGCGGCGACAAGAGCATCTAACACAACAACGGCGGGCTCAGGTGACCCGAGAAACACCAGCGTCGGCAGATTGTTCCTGCTTGTAGCCACCATTGCGATAGCGCTCTACTTCAGTCCAATGTGTTTGGATTCACCCAGCGATGTCGACTCTTGGGACATCTTGCGATATTCAATCAAACCTTCTTTGCGTTGTTCTTCTGACATGCGATCAAACATCAAAATTCCGTCCAAGTGATCGAGTTCGTGCTGGAATAAACGAGCAAGCAGTTCATCAGCCTCGATCGTGATGGTGTTTCCCTCAAGGTCGAGTGCCTCGAGATGAACCTCTTTGGGGCGAAGAATCTCCACATACAAACCGGGAATGGACAAACATCCTTCGTCGTACACCCATTCACCACTTGATTCGACGATACGTGGATTGATCAAGGCCATCGGATGTTCGTCGACGTCGTAGACAAAGATTTGCTTTTGTACGCCGATTTGCGGGGCAGCCAATCCCAAACCAGGGGCGCGGTACATGGCTTGCAACATGTGGTCAACCAGGCGGACCAGTTTGCCGTCAATGTTGTCAACGACCGCAGCCTTGGACGCAAGCACGGGGTCGCCATATGTTCGTATGTCATAGGCCATGTCTGACAGGCTATCTAGAAGAAAGACACCGATGCCAGAACCAACTCCCACTCCCCCCTCTCATTATTTTGATGAAAACCCAGTGGCTCCCAGTGCCGAATCCACTTTTGTGGTGCGCGGCCCAATACGACACCTCACATTGACAAGCGATCGCGCGACTTTTAGTCACGGTTCCCTTGATCGTGGAACAAAGATTCTTTTAGAAAATATCGGCGACACAACAGTGCTCCCTGATGGAGACTTGCTGGATCTGGGCTGTGGTGTCGGACCAATCGCGCTCACCTTGGCGCTCAGAAACCCCAACAGAACTATTTGGGCGATTGATGTCAACGAACGAGCGTTGGCGTTGTGTGAGCGCAATGCTCGAGACAACTCGCTTGACAATGTGCGGGTGTGCCATGTGGATCAGTTAACACTTCGTTCTGGACCAGCACAATTTGCTGCCATCTGGTCAAACCCACCAATTCATGTTGGCAAACCCGAACTTCATTCAATGCTCTTGCGTTGGCTTGTCTGTCTAGCACCCGGTGGATACAGCCGTCTCGTAGTCAACAAAAATCTCGGAAGCGACTCGTTGCAAAAATGGCTAGAAGACGAACATTACCCAACTCAGCGAGTTCTGAGCAGATCTGGATTTCGGATACTACAAGTGAGCCCTCGCACTATTTAGTCACATCCGTGACGGATCGATGCGTACACGAATTTTTTCTGACACAGTCTGACGCAACTGCACAAGATATGTCACCAAGTCATTACGACGTTCAGATTTAACAAGATAGATATTGCTCGCCTCGTCTTGTTTCTTTTTCACATTGCCCAGAGTCGCGATTTGTATGCCAAGCGCCTGAGGTGGTTCGTCAACCAGTCCTTCTACAAGGGAGCAATATACAACAGGAGGCAAGGCCATTGAGCGTCGTCGCCCCGCTTCGGAACGCAGCAGCACCATGATGGCTTCTTGAATGTGGGGAGCATCTGCTTTTTGTATCGCCTGAATCAATGGATGATCAATTGCTCGCGTCTGCACGATAATTCGTCCGTGTATTCCGACAACTCGTGCTGCGCGCACCAATAACGCCAACGTGTCGGCCAACGCAGACAAACGCGGAGCCATGAGTTCGGCGTCAATGTCCAAGAAAACGACAACATCAGCGGAAGAGACTCGATACAGCAGTGCTTCTGTGCCGACATAGGCACAACTCAGGTCAAGTATTTCAAGCGATGTCTCTTTTGTTACCTCAACAACAGTTCGTGCAGCCGTTGCTGATAGCTCACGTTGCAGTTGTGCCGTCCCAGCGCGAAGAACCGAAAATACGGTGCGACCACATGCATTGCAGACTGCCGGTACAGCCGTATCGCATACACCACACCGCAACACACCGACTTGATCTTGGGCTAGCACCGTTGCGCATGTAGAACATTTCGCAATAGTGCGACATTGCTTGCATGCCAGCAAGCGACCGCTTCCCGTGGTGTTAAAGATTGCGAGAACAGTCTTTTTGGGTTCGCGTAACTCTTGCACGAGCGAGGTTGTTACAAGCGAGGTTTTGACGGGCTGAGCAGAAAGATCTTCAACCACGAATTGTGGCCAACCATTCGCAGTCACAGGAGTCTCGTGTATTTCTTCTGACGATGCGGTGCTCAGAGTGCGCAATGACGGAACCGAGGAGACGGCA
>Ga0208960_1002128_pt1 | contig 10216 bp, 7 predicted proteins | sample GreLakmeON33MSRF_FD_187703 | JGI IMG/M metagenome (GOLD analysis project Ga0208960, IMG submission 187703) | Freshwater lentic microbial communities from great Laurentian Lakes, MI, USA - Great Lakes metaG ON33MSRF (SPAdes) | ecosystem: Environmental > Aquatic > Freshwater > Lake | place: Great...
CTGGCGGAGAGGGAGGGATTCGAACCCTCGGTACCTTGCGGTACACTGCATTTCCAATGCAGCGCGATCGACCACTCTGCCACCTCTCCTTTGCTCAGTTAGAAGGTGCATCAAAGGAAGGGAGAGGGGTGGGTCAAGGGTGAAGAAAGTCAACAATTAGAGGCTCGGAGGCCCAGAGGCCCAGGATGAGTTGATCGGTTGACCAGAGGGCCAGTTGGCCGGATGGGGGATGGAGGAAAAGAGGCATGGTGCTGGGTAGGGGCGCGACTGCGTCGCGTCCGTGGGCGGACGGATTTGGGAATACCCGAAAGCTTACCCGAATCAGGCGAACTAAGTGGCGAACGGACGCGACGCAGTCGCGCCCCTACCCAGAGACAGAGGACAGCACGTGGTGCTGTCCCACCCTTATTTGGCCACGGCCTTAGCCCAGGAGTCTCTTAGGCCGACGGTGCGGTTGAAGACCGGCTTGCCCGCTTGCGAGTCCTTGGCGTCGACGCAGAAGTAGCCCGTGCGCTCAAACTGGACCCGGGTCGATGGATTAAGTTTAAGGAGTGCCGGTTCGACGAAGCCGCGGATGACCTTGAGCGAGCCGGGATTCAAGAAGGTACGCCAATCAGCGTCCTCCGGCAGATCGTTCAGATTCTCGTGGGAGAAGAGGCGGTCATAGAGGCGTACTTCCACGTCGCCCGCATGCGCTTCGGAGACCCAGTGAATCGTGCCTTTGACTTTACGGCCATCCGCAGAGTCGCCGCCACGGGTCGCCGGATCGTAGGTGCAGGTGACTTCGGTGATGTTACCGGCGGCGTCTTTATTGCAACCGGTGCAGGTGACGAAGTAACCCCAGCGGAGCCGGACCTCTTGGCCAGGCGTGAGGCGGAAATATTTCTTTTCCGGAATCTCCATGAAGTCAGCTCGCTCGATAAGCAGCGTCTTGGAGAAGGGGACTTGGCGTGAGCCCGCCGCCGGGTCTTCGGGGTTATTCTGGGCTTCCAAGTGTTCGACTTGGTCGGCCGGGTAATTTTCGATGACGAGCCGGACGGGGTCGAGGACAGCCATGAAACGCGGCGAGGTCATATTAAGGTCTTCGCGGATGGCGTGTTCCAGCAGGGCCACATCGGTGAGCGAGTTGTGCTTGGTGACGCCAATGGTTTCGCAGAACTTGCGGATGGCAGCCGGTGTGTAACCACGGCGGCGCATGCCCGAAATCGTGGGCATCCGCGGGTCGTCCCAGCTGGTGACACGCTTTTCCTGGACGAGCTCGAGCAGGCGGCGCTTGGACATGACGGTGTAGGTCAGGTTGAGGCGGGCGAATTCGATCTGTTGCGGTTTGGCGGGCGTGTCGAGCGTGCGGAGGAGCCAATCGTAGAAGGGGCGATGCACTTCGAATTCCAATGTGCAGATGGAATGCGTGATGCCTTCGTAGGCATCTTCGAGCGGGTGGGCGTAATCGTACATCGGGTAGACGCACCATTTGTCGCCGGTGTTGTGGTGCGAGGTCTTGCGGATGCGATAGATGATGGGGTCGCGCAGGTGGAAATTAGGCGAGGCCATGTCGATCTTGGCCCGCAGTACCGCCTTGCCTTCGTCGATCTCGCCGCGGGTCATCTTCTCGAACAGCGCGAGGTTTTCTTCGACGGAAGCATCGCGCGTTGGGCTATTTTTCCCGGGCGTCTTGTGGTCGCCGCGGTAGGCGTTCATTTGCTCCAGTGTGAGGTGGCAGACGAAAGCTTTGCCCAATTTGATCAGCTTGATTGCATCGGCGTGCATGCGGTCGAAATAATCGGAGGCCTGGTAATAGTGTTCGTGCCAGTCGAAGCCCAGCCAGCGGACGTCTTCCTTGATTGAATCGACATACTCGATGTCTTCTTTGGTCGGGTTGGTGTCATCCATCCGGAGGTGACATCGCCCTTTAAATTCAAGGGCTAAACCGAAATTGAGGCAGATCGATTTGGCGTGGCCGACGTGCAGGTAGCCGTTGGGCTCGGGTGGGAAACGGGTCGCGACGACGGCATGCTTCCCCGCCGCGAGGTCGGCATCCACGATTTGCTGGATGAAGTGACGCGGGGTGGGCGCCGAAAGAGGGGTGTCGGAGGACATGGGTGAGAATCGTAGGGAAGGTGCAAAAGTGCAAAGGTGGGATTAGGCGGCGAAGGCTTGGAGGCGGGCGAGGGTGGTGTCGCGGCCGAGGACGCGCAGGACGCCGAGGAGGTGCGCGCCGCCGCCTTGCCCTGAAATCGCATAGCGCACGGGGGCGAAGTAGTCGGTAGGTTTGCGGCCGTGCGTGGTGCCGACGGCGGTGAAAGCGGCCTCCAGCGCGGTTTCCTCCCAGGCGGCGGCGGTGAGCGTCGGCAATAGTTCGCGGACGCGGGTGACCGGATCGCCGCCTTTTTTCGATAGATTCGCCAAGGCGTTTTCGTCCAGATTAAACTTATCCGTGAAGAAGAAGGCGAGGAACTCCGGTAGGTGTTCCACGGAGACTACTTTCTCCTGCACGATACCCAAGACTTCGGTCAGGCGCGCGTCCGAAACCGACGCATCGATGACCTTGGTCTCGAGTAGTATCGGGCGGGCGACGGCGGCGAACTCGGCGGGCGGCAACAGGCGTAAGGTCTGGGCGTTGACGTGCGACATCTTTCGTTCGTCGAAGCGGGCATTCGATTGGTGGACGGCCGAGATTTCAAACTGCCGGATAATCTCTTCGATGGGCATGACCTCTTTGCCGTCGGCCGGCGTCCAGCCCAATAGACAAAGGTAATTCCGGACCGCGGCTGGCAGGTAGCGGCGTTGCTGATATTCCTCGATGAGGGCACCGCGATCGCGCTTGGACATCTTGCCTGGGCCATCGGTCTTGAGGATGAGCGGAATGTGGGCGTAGCGGGGCGGAGTGACGCCGAAGGCTTTGAAGATCTCGAGGTGCTTCGACGTATTGGAGAGGTGGTCCTCGCCACGGATCACATGGGTGATCTTCATCTCGATATCATCGACGACGTTGACGAAGTGGAAGACCGGTTCGCCGTTGGAACGGAAGAGCACGAAGTCGCGATCTTCGGCGCGTTCGACGCGGCCGCGGACGAGGTCTTCGAGTACCATCGGTGCGGCCTCTACTTTCTCGATGTCTTTCTTAAGGTGATCGTCAAAGACCGTGGAACGGGCGCCTTCGAGGCGGAGCCACCAAGCACCGTCTTTTTCGTAAGCCCGGCCTTTGTCGGCCAACTCCTTGAGCTTGGCGCGATAAAGTTCGGTGCGTTGGGATTGAAAGTAAGGACCAAAATCGCCGCCGACCCCGGGACCTTCATCCCAATCCATCCCCAGCCAATGCATCGAATCCAGGATGATCTTCAGGAACGCTTCCGAGTTACGTTCTTTGTCGGTATCCTCGATGCGCAGGATGAATTTGCCGCCCGTATGGCGGGCGTAGAGCCAATTGAATAAGGCGGTCCGGGCGCTTCCGATATGGAAGAAGCCGGTGGGGCTGGGAGCGAAGCGGACGCGGACTTGGGACATGCGGGAGAAGAAGGGGGTGGGCTGGAATCAGCCTCCGTCATGCCATTTGGAGGCAGGGAAGGGGTGAGGGGAAGCGGAAAAGAACCGGGAGGGTCCGCGGGGCCTGAAAGCGCGGCGAGTTCACGGTTTTATGGGGAGCATCCTTGCCCGCCTGATTCGGGCGACGGCCTATCATTCATAAGAATAAAAAAGGCGGCGGGTGCCGCCTTTTCAGAACGTCCGGCCCGGATTTATTTAGCGGCTTCAGGCTCGGGCGGGGCGGTCAGATCTTGGATGAGCCCCATCGAAGTGAAATAGGCGTTCCGTCCGGAAATACGTTGGACGAACAATTTGGTTTCTTCGGCCGTGGAGTCATCTTTAGGGACTTCGGATTTAGCGGGGCGCAGGAAGACATAATCGCCATTGCGTGTCCGGATGGGAGCGGTGATTTTACCGACGCCAGCGACTTCGATGAGTTGGCCGGTATTCTCGGTCACGCCCGTGAGGTTTTCAGGTACGGTGAAAGCGGTGAAGGCGGCGGGCGAGGAAACGGTCAGGCCGAGGGCCTTGGCGCTGTCCGTGAAGCTTTTACCAGCAGCCTGATCAGCGAGCAGGGTTTTGTTGAGGCGGCCAACTTCTTCGGTCAGCAGGCGAGAGCGTTCCGTGGCTTTCCAATTGCTCAAGGCGAGAGCCTTGACTTCGGTAAATTCGGGCAGACGTGATTCGGCGCGCTTGTTGAGTAAGACGAAAACGGCGCCTTGTTCGGTGCGGTAGACGTCGGTGCGCCATTCTTTTTCGTTAAGTTCGCCGCCGGCTCGCAAAGCTTCGACGGGCACTTTGTCGTTCACCGGAGGGCTGCCAGCGTCGTAAGCTGGGAGAACGGTGAGGGTCGCCTTCTTGGCCTTGAGCCAAGCAGCAAACCCTTGATTATCGGCCTTAGTCGTATCCAAGGCGAATTTTTCGGCGAGCTCGTCGGAGATCAAGCCGGCGAGGTTGGTGACGGCGCGTTCGGCTCGGATTAATTTCTCAATCTCGCCGCGGCGAGCCAAGGCCTGTTCCTTCACCTTACCGGTTTCGAATTTAAATTTCTCGGCGATATTATAGCCGAAAGTGACCACTTCGTCGTCTGAAATCGGGGACGTGTCAGGGGTGACATCCGTGATGGTCACGGCACTGACTTCGACCTTGGCCGGCAAGCGGTAGGTTTCCTTATTGGCTTCGAAGGAGGTCTTGGCCTTGGCTTCGTCGTCCGCAATGGTGGCTTTGAAATTGGCCGATGGGAGGGTGGCGGCGTCTACCGTCCATTTGGCGCGTTCGCGCTCCAGGATGCGTTTGACTTGAGCTGCCGTGGCGTGACCGCCACCGGAGAGGATCGTCATCGCCTTGTTGATGCGCCAAGTGTCCTTGATGAAGGATTCGAAGCGGGCGCGGGTTTCCAGATCAGAGGCGTTTAACTGCTTGGAGGCGAAGTCGATGAATTTACCGAGCGTATCACCTTCGGCTTTGCCGTCCGGAGGCATCGTGGCGTCCTTGGCAATTTTGCGGATTTCGGTTTCGGAGGGTTCGGGAATATGCAGCGAATTAGCCAGACTGAGTTCGGCGACGCGCTGTTGGAGGCTGACATTGTCCATGCGTTGGCCGGTCATGTTCGCGAAGAACTGGGCATCGCGGTGGCGGAGGCGGATGGCGGGGTCGTTAAGGTTGACGCCCAGGTACACGTAGGAATCTGAGCCACTGAGGGCGCCGCGACCGGCAAAACCGTAAAAGACGAAGGAGACCACGATGATCACCAGCAAGAAGCCGAAAATCAGACGATGGTGTTTGCCGGTGGCGTTCTGTAGCCAAGTAATCATCCCGCCAACTTGCCTAGCCCTTTGGCGGCTGTCAATCAGTCGGAGGGGGTGCCCTTGCGCTTGCGCTTGGGAGGCTTCCTTTTATCCCTTTTGACGTGCCTAAGCCCGTCCAGTGCATCGTTGCCGTCGCCCAAAACGGGGTGATTGGTGTCGAAGGGCGTCTGCCTTGGCATATCCCCGAGGACTTGGCTTGGTTTATGTCGCAGACCCAAGACGGCGTCATGATCGAGGGCCCGGCTTGCTATGCCGAATTAGGGAAGGCTTTGCCGGGACGGGGTACCGTGGTGGTTTCGCGCGATGCGACCAAGTCCTTTCCAGGGGCCGAGCAGGCGACCTCCTTGGCGGAGGCCATCATCATCGCCGAGCGTATGGATACGTGGAAGGGGCCGACGTGGATCACCGGTGGCCAGCGCATCTACGCCGAAGGCCTGCCGCTTTGTGAACGCTTGCTCATCACGCGCCTCGACCGCGATTTCGCAGGCGACCGTTTCTTCCCCGCCGATTGGCAGCGCACTTTCACCAAGCTCGTTTCGTCGAAGAAGGGGATGCAGGATGGGTTGGGGTATGCGTTTGAAATCTGGGAGCGCTGAGCACTCCAGATTTCCAACGAGGGGGCACGCGGGCAGGGTGACACGTGGACACGGGGAAGACAGAACTCAAAGGGAGACCGGAATGTATGCTGCGGACATGTGCCCCAGCTAACTATCCGGTCTCCGGTTTCCCTTTGAGTTTTGTCTCAAGGTAGGGCTGACCATTGGCATGGCTGCCGTTCGCCGAATGGTGAACGCAGGGTAGGGGCGCGACTGCGTCGCGTCCGTTCGCATAACCGTGTTCGACGAATCGGGCAGGGTGGTTGGGCCCTCTGAAGTCCGTCCGCCCACGGACGCCACGCAGTGGCGCCCCTACCCGAGGCAACTTGGGGCAGCACGCGGTGCTGCCCCTACCTCTGCCTTGCCCCTTCGCAACGATGGCCCATAGTCGCGTTATGCTTTTACCCCTGCTCATGTTGGCCGCAATTCCAGCCACGATCCTCGAGGAATCTAAAGTACCGCCGTATGTCCTCCCCGATCCGCTGATCTGTGCGGATGGCCGAAAAGTCACCGATGCGAAAACGTGGGAAACGGTCCGACGCCCGGAAGTGATGAAGCTGGTGGAAGATAATATTTTTGGCCGCACGCCGGACACCCATGCGGCGCAAGCCGAGAGGGTCATTGAGGTGCGGGAAGAAGATAAGCAGGCCTTGGGCGGAAAGGCCACGCGGTCGCAATGGAAAGTCTGGCCTATCGGTAAGAAGGGGCCGGCCTTCGACTTGCTACTCTATACGCCCAATGGCATCAAGGGTCCGGCTCCGGTGTTCTTGGGGCTGAACTTCGGGGGCAATCACACGACGGTGGCGGATGCCGCGGTCTTCTTGCCGTCGACTTGGGTTTCCAAGCAATGGACAACGGTCGACAAGGCCAATCGCGCCACGGAGGCGAGTCGCGGAGCCCAGGCAGCGCGTTGGCAACTGGAGATGATCATCGCGCGGGGTTATGGCATGGCGACGGTCTACGACGGAGACTTCGAACCCGACCATCCGGAAGGCTGGAAGGAATCGTATCGGGCGGCGCTCTCGCCGCAAGGCACGCAGACGCAATGGGCCGATGGACAGTGGGGCTGCATCGGCGCTTGGGCGTGGGGTCTCTCTCGCTCGCTCGATGCGTTGGAGAAAAATCCTTTAGTCGACGCAAAGCGTGTTGCTGTCATTGGGCATTCGCGGCTGGGTAAAGCTTCGCTCTGGGCGGGCGCGCAGGATACGCGATTCGCTTTGGTTATATCCAATGATTCCGGTTGCGGCGGGGCCGCTCTCGGCAAGCGGATTTTTGGCGAGACCGTCGGCGTCATCTCGGGACATTACAAAGGCAAAGGGTTTCCGTATTGGTTCACGGCGCGCTACGAAACCTACTCGGAAAAAGAGGACCAGATGCCGCTCGATCAGCATTACCTGTTGGCGCTCGTGGCGCCGCGTCCGCTTTACGTCGCCAGTGCCGCCGAGGATCTGTGGGCCGATCCGCAAGGTGAATTTCTGGGAGCCGTGCATGCCGATCCCGTTTATCATGTCCTTGGCCTGCCGGGCTTGGGGACGAAGGAATATCCCAAAATCAGCCAACCTATCGGGCAAACCATCGGCTACCATGTGCGTCCGGGTAAGCATGATATCAATGCCGAAGACTGGCAAAACACCCTCAATTTCGCTGATCGGGTTTTAACGAAGAAATAAAGCCGGCCCGCGTCGCCACTCGGGAAGGATTGACTAAATATCAATTCACGGGATTTTAACTGCTGCACGCTCTCGTATTTCAATGGATAGAATGCTGGCCTCCGAAGCCGGCGATTTGGGTTCGACTCCCAACGGGAGCACCACTTTTAAGCGAGTAAGTTTGCAAGGACAGAAGGTAGGGGCAGCACCGCGTGCTGCCCTAGTCGTATCGGGTAGGGTTGAGCGCCCTCGCTTAACCGCGGCTGACCAAGGGTGGTCAGCCCTACCTCGATCCAGAACTCAAAGGGGAACCGGAGACCGGATGATTGGCTGGGGTGCATGCCCGCAGCATTCTTCCCGGTTTCCAGTCTCCCTTTGCTTTAATTAACGGAAGCCCCCTCCTCCTGCTCTCCGGTCACCTTACTACCGACGGTGAGTAAGACGATAAAGCCGATGACCGCATAGCAGATCGCGGAGCCGAGCAGGACGTTGCGAAGTTTGAAGAGGTCCGTCATCCAACCCATAATGATCGCGGCGAAAGGCAGGAAACCGAAGAAGCTAAGGCCGGCGACGGCGGAGACGCGTCCGCGGATTTCGGCGGGCGAACGTTCCTGCACGATGGTATTAGCAAGCCCGACCAGCGTTGAGACCCCTACGGCGAGTGAGAACAAGGAGAGGCCCGCCCAAATCTGTTGATGCGCCTGACTGAGGCTGACCAGCGCACCGCAGGCAATGACCATGCCCAGGGCGATGGCGAGTCGACGAAAGTGCCGAGGCAACGCCATGATCAGAAGGGAGCCGAGAACCGAGCCTGCTCCGGAGCACAACATAAGTAAGCCCATTTCTTGGGCGTTCGCGCCGAGGTCGTGCTTGGCGTAAATCGGCAGCAGCACGATGATGACTGGGAAAACAAAGAGCGTGTTGGTGGCGAGCAACGCTACCATGGCAAGGCTGGGCGGATCTTGGCGAACATGTCGGAAACCTTCACCCGCGCCGCCTTGGCGCTTCTCTTCTTCTTCGGCCGTGCCTGGTGGGCGTCTGGGCAGGGTCGCCAGCGCAATCATCAGGGCGACGAAAGAGGCGGCGTTCAGATAGAATGCCCATTCGGCGCCGTAGCGTCCGATAAGAAAACCCGCAGCAGCGGGCCCGACGAGACGGGTCGCATGAAAGACGGCCCGATCCACCGCAATGGCTTTGCCCACGTGCTCTTGGGGGACGAGTTCGGGGACGATGGCCGCTGCCGCTGGCATTTCATACGAACTGGATACTCCGAGAAGAGCGGCGGCTAAGATAATATGCCAGGCTTGCAGCGTGCCGTGAGCGACAAGAATGCCGATGCCCAGGGCAAAGAGGATTTGGGCGAGTTGGCAGACTTGGAGGATGCGCCGTTTGTCGTAGCGATCGGCGTAGGAGCCCCCGACACGAAAGAGCAGTAGCATGACGACCCCGCTCGCCAGATGCGGGGCGGCTTGCAGCAGGCCTTCCCAGCGGCCCAGGCCTTCGCGGGCGACGACTTCGGTCATCACCCAGCCGAGAGCCATACCTTGCATCCAGGTACCAGTCATCGAAATCCCTTCGCCGAACATATAGCGGACGAAAGGGCCGTTCGGAAAACGTTCACCGGTAGGAATGGAGGAGGGGGAGGACATCGGTATCAGAGTATGGAGTATCGAGTATGGAGTATAGGTAAAGACAAGGTGTCGCGGGCAAATCGCCCCCGATACTCGATACTCCATACTCGATACTCGGCCTACTTCTTATAGGCCGCTTCCGTCGCCTTCCAGGCGGCATCGACGGCAGGCTTCAGCACTCCGGCGATGGCTTTATAACCGTCCACATCGGGATGGAGATTGTCCTTCAAGTAGTGCCTTGGCTTGCCTTCGCCGTTCGGCAGATTGAGGGCCAGATTGATGTCCACGAAGTAAAGGTTCTTTTCTTCCCGACACAATTTTTCGAGCTGACGGTTATACTCGTCCAGGAGGTCCCACTTGGGTTTACGGGAAGGAGCCCGGGTGGTGGCCACGAAGACCACGGCGCAGGCCGGGTTCTCCTTGCGCAGGCGGGCGAGGTATTCGCGGATACGCGCGATGGGTGCTTCGACCGGGTCGCCAGAATTGATGTCATTGCCGCCGCACTGGAAGACGACCACGCGCGGGTGATAGGGCAGCGTGATGCGATCCATGTAGCCGAGGACCTCGGTCGTAAAGGAACCACCGAAGCCGCGGTTGATCACCGGGTAGGGCTTCATCTCCTCGGCGACATTTTTCCACATGCGTAGCGTACTGGCACCGGTGAAGAGCAGGGCGTGCTGGGGCGGCGGATTAGCCTTATCGGCGGCTTCGAAGGCGGTGATACTCTTGGCCATGCGCAGCGGCTGCTGGGCGAGCGGGATGTGGGGTTTGGTCTCGTCAGCTGCGAGCGCGGTGAGGGCGAGAAGGCAGGCGAGGAGGGCTTTCATATCGAAAGGGGTCGGGGTAGGGGTAGGGGTAAGAAAAGGCGGGGAGGGGAGGACGGCAACAAAATGGTGGACTGGAGGGCCTGAACTGAGACAAGGAGTTGATTCGTTGATCGGTTGGCCAGAGGGCCAGAAAGGGCATAAGACAAAGGGAGACCGGGAACCGGGTGTTATGTGGCGGGTGGC
>Ga0208960_1002130_pt1 | contig 10212 bp, 8 predicted proteins | sample GreLakmeON33MSRF_FD_187703 | JGI IMG/M metagenome (GOLD analysis project Ga0208960, IMG submission 187703) | Freshwater lentic microbial communities from great Laurentian Lakes, MI, USA - Great Lakes metaG ON33MSRF (SPAdes) | ecosystem: Environmental > Aquatic > Freshwater > Lake | place: Great...
TTGATTGACAGAGTTGTTCCGTCACGCGTAGTGAGATAGCCAAATCCAGGAGCAGTAAGAGATTGGCTGGAGTAGAAACCTTCTGGCGCTGCAGCATCAAGAGCACGCACGTCGACAGGTGCACTCTGGGTTTTTGTTTGCGGTGAGCGCACCGTCAATGATCCCGATGAAACTTTTCTAAAAAGTACTGCGCCTTGCGTATCGGCAGAGATAGTTTGCACGACCTTGTCTTTGCCTGATACGAGTTCGAGTTCTTGACCAGCCGTAGCACCAGTCACGAGAACCTGCTCCCAGCCACCAGTCACAACATATGTGGCGAGGTCAAGTGTGGAACTCGAGCCACCACATGAGACCAATAAAGACGTACTTAGGGCTGCAATTGTTGTTATTCGTAGCAATGCATGTTTCATGTATCCAGTCTCTCATCTCTTGTTAGTTATTCCTTTATCCAATAACTAGCAGCTATTTAATTGTTATCGCCCATGTCTTTTGCATTTGGGGGAACTTGCTGGTCTTTGCCACCGCCACCCGAAGCTTGCATACCCCAGCCTTGGCTGATGCTTTGAGCATCGTCGCAGTTAGCGAGCACCCACCTTTTATCACCTTCCAGGTTTTTTTCCCGGTGGATTGAGTGGTGATGACCTGCGTCAGTTTGCTCGTCTTGGCCCGCTTCATTGATGTGATTTTTTCTTGAATACCACCCACCACTAGCGAATCAGTCACGAACATTGACAACACCGTGACCGTGGATGTTGCACCGTTTACGGTAAAAACATACGACTTACCGTTCTTAAGTCCCTTGATTTTGCAAAGCATCAAGATGGTGTCAAGAACACAGGACTTGCCACCTTGCGTTGATGCGGTGTACACGGTCTCCGATGTGTTGCCGTCGACGAGTGCAATCTCAATAGATTTATTTCCGAGTACGGTGCGTACTTTTGTGATTACTGTGGCTGTGGCGATAACACCAACGCCTGCTGCATTTGTTGCGGTCACAGATGCGGTGTATGTAGTGCCGGCTAGTAAGCCAGTAAAGACACACGACAACTCAAGCGTTGAACATGTTGCGCCACCAGGAGTGAGCGTCACCGTATATGCAGTGATCGGAGAGCCGTTGACACTCAGTGGCGCAGTCCACGAAACCGTTGCAGATTTTTTTGTGGCAACTGCAGCAACAGTTTGCGGTGCGGTCGGAGCAGAAATGCCCGGAGGTGTAAATTTCAATGTGATTTTTTTACTTTCACCAATTGAATTTTTTGAGACAAGAACCGCACTATATTCGAACCCTTTTGCTAGCCCTGAGAAGGTACATGTAGTCAAAGTAGTAACACACTTGGGTATCTCTCCTGACAACGTAACTGAACTTTCAATTAGTGAAGACCCGTTAGACCCGGGAGGCTGGGTCCAATTGAATGTTGCCGCGACTCCCTCCACACTCAGAGTGACGTTTTGTGGCTCACACGGAAGTCCCGGAGCGGCATCCATTTGTATTAAACGACTCAAACTATTATTTAAACGCGTTTGTGAATAACTAGTCACCGAGCAATACGTTGCGTTTGCACTCATCCAATCCCAAACTTGCATTGGCGTGGCTGTTGGATTTCCCTGGAGATATCGCGCGACAACACCGACCACATGTGGTGCCGCCATAGATGTTCCACTTCTTTGTGCATAGCGATCATTGCCCCTATGGTCTGCAGAGAGTACTAACACTCCAGGAGCAAAGATGTCAACACACGTACCGTAATTACTAAAAGATGCTTCTTTGTCATCTTGATCGGAGGCAGCGACAGAGATGACACCAGCCACACTCGCCGGAAGAACATTGCACGCATCTAAGGCAACACCATTTTTATCACCGTTGCCAGCAGCAGCAACGACAGTAATGCCATCTGTGATCATATTGAGGACTGCTACTTCCAAAGTGGTCATCCGGTTTTCTGTCGTTACACCAAAACTCATGTTTGCAACTGCTGGTCCAGAAACATGATTCGCAATCACCCACTCAATTGCTTGTAAAGCAATCGCTGCAGTGGCGAGTCCACACGAGTTCAGTGCGCGCACGGCAACCATCGTTGCGCCCTTGGCAACACCCGTCGCTGTGCCTCCAATGGTGCCAGCAATATGTGTTCCGTGTCCGTGGTTGTCTGTTAGGCCAACATCACTAGGCGTATACACATCAAAAGTACCTGCGGGAACAGATAGCGACGCTTCCGTGGCGGGCGTACATGCTGTCACAGGAATATTGCTGGCATTTGCCATCCATGACCAGCCACCGACAACACGAGACGGCGACGCAAACTGTTCGTGCGTCGCGCGTATTCCGGTATCAATGACGTAGGCCGTCACGCCAGTGCCGTCGGTGCCGTACGTGTACGAATTATCGCCGACTGTTGCTCGCTGATCAATGCGATCAAGACCCCACGGCAGTTTTCCGTCCAAGATTCCGGGGACGCCTACTGTTTGAGTGGCGGAGGTCTGTATTTGATAGTCAGGCTCAACAGAAATGACGTCACGAGTTGATCGCAGACTCGTTGCTTGAGATGACGTCATTGTGCCCACAAAACCGTTGATCGCCTCGGTGTAGATAACGCGATCAGAGATACTGCTCCCGCGTGTAGCCAAAAAATCTGTTGGATTGATTTCGTCGGCCAGCCGAACGATATAGCGACCACTCTGGCTCTGGCTCTGGTCAGACGATATCGAAGCCTGGGTGACGACTGGTTGTAGGGCTACTGTGAGCAAAATTGCACAGGCAGCAACCAACTTTCGAATCATCCCATCATTCTAAACCAAGCATCATCTTTACTAACATCAAGCCATGGGAATTCAAGAGCTATCACATAATCGGGCATTGGTGGTCGTCGCAGGGGTGTACACCCTCTTAATTGGCGTCGCAGTTGCGATATTTCCACTGTTTGACGATTGGCATCCGCTCGTTGCCACATTGGTCGTCGACTGTGTCACTACGGCAATTATTTTTGCGCTGTCATGCGCCGTACATAACGGCAGTCTGTATGACGCGTATTGGAGCACTGCACCAATACTGATTGCATGGGGATTCGCGGTGCGGGGCACAGATGTTCCTGGCATACGGGTGGCATTAGTGCTCATCTGTGTTGCAATCTGGGGACTTCGTCTCACGTCAAACTGGGCACGAAACTGGCCAGGATTTAAGCATGAGGACTGGCGCTACACCCAGATGAAAGAGGAGACGGGCTTACCGTGGTGGGCGATTAATTTGACAGTTGTTCATGTATTCCCCACACTTCAAGTGTGGACTGCTTGCATCGGTTTATACGCCGCGTTAACACTGGGAACTAACGAAATTAGTGTTCTTGATGCTGTCGCTGTTGTTCTGATTATTGGTGGTGCAGCTATTGAACTTATTGCCGATGCACAACTACGTGCCCATCGCACTGCGTCAACGTTGCCATGTCGCACCGGATTATGGTCGCTCTCGCGCCACCCAAATTATTTCGGAGAACTATGTGCCTGGTGGGGAATGTGGTGCTTTGGTGTTGCTGGTCATCCATCTGCGTGGTGGTGGACACTCGTCGGACCGGTCACGATGACCGTACTTTTACGAACAGCATCTGTTCCGATGATGGACAAACGTTCCGTGCAACGTCGCCCCGGATATGACGTACTTATGCGTGAACTTCCGGCTATCTTGCCGATTGGTCGGCAGATATTTAGACGTCAGTAATTGCTAGACCGCAACACCTTGCATACGGGCAGCACTGAGCGTATTTTCTAATAGACATGCCACGGTCATCACGCCAGTTCCACCTGGCATCGGAGTAATTGCTGAGGCAATGCCTTTCACTAAATCAAAGTCCACATCGCCCACGATTCCGCTTTCAGTGCGAGAGATACCGACATCAATGACACATGCACCGGGCCGCACAAACTCTGCTGTAATGCTGCGCGCCATTCCGGTTGCTGAAATTAAAATATCTGCTTCATGACACACTGCTGCCAAATTTGGTGTGCGTGAATGAGCAAGCGTGACAGTGCAGTCAATACCTTTTCGTGCAAGCAAGATTGACAGCGGATACCCCACAAGCGTTGAGCGTCCCACAACAACTGCACGTTTTCCTGATGTTGTGATGCCGTAATACTCAAGCAATCTCATGACGCCGAGCGGAGTGCATCCGACATGGCCATCAAGACCACGCACAAGACGCCCGAGCGAAGCGGTCGTCAGACCATCAACATCTTTTACTGCAGGAATAAGATCAAGCACCGCTTCTTCGTTGAGATGCGCTGGCAACGGAATCTGCACCAAAATGCCATGCACTGTGGCATCGTCGACAAGTTTTTTCACAGCCGACTCCACCTCGGCTTGTGTGGCCGTGGCAGGCATATCGACCCCCACTGATTTCATTCCAACTGACTGCGCCTGCTTGTGTTTGCTCCCCACATATGTGCGACTCGGGGCATCGTCTCCCACCAAGACTGTCGCCAACGTAATCCCAGGCCCTCCAGCAGCGTCAATTCGATCCTTGAGCCCCGCAAGGAGGGCGTCTCGCACCACTTTGCCGTCCATAATGATGCCGTTCGCCTGAGCCATATATATAGGTTAGTTCCTGAGCTCCCGATGAACGCTGAGAGACAAAAGCCGACCTATTAGGTCGGGATTGACGAATTCGCCCGTATCCTTAGGACATCTGTTGAAGAAATTCACACTATGCAAGGAGACATCATGACTGTTCGACTCGGAGATACTGCCCCTGATTTTACGGCTGACACCACACAAGGTTCAGTGACTTTTCATGATTGGCTTGGAGACTCATGGGGAGTGCTCTTTAGTCACCCTAAAGATTTCACGCCGGTCTGCACCACCGAACTTGGCTACGTTGCAAAGATCAAGCCAGAGTTCGATAAGCGCAATGTCAAAGTCATCGGACTCTCGGTCGACCCAGTGGACTCACATGTCAAGTGGGAAGCCGATATCGCGGAGACCCAGGGAACTCCCGTGAACTTCCCGATGATCGGCGATCCAGATCGCGCCGTCAGCAATCTCTACGACATGATTCATCCAAATGCAAGCGACACAATGACTGTGCGTTCGGTATTTGTTATCGGACCAGATAAAAAAGTCAAACTCACACTCACCTACCCTGCATCGACCGGTCGCAACTTTGACGAGATCTTGCGAGTCATTGACTCATTGCAACTCACGGCCAAGTTCAAAGTGGCAACACCAGCAAACTGGAAAGATGGCGGTGACGTCATCATCGGCGCAGCCGTAACAGATGATGAGGCCAAGCAATTGTTCCCTCAAGGATGGAAGACCGTCAAGCCATACCTTCGGGTGCTCGCACAGCCCAACAAGTAATCAGTCACACCCCTGGTTTCTTGACTATTTTTTAGATAAGAAACCTAGAATGGCGTTGTGAATTCCCCCCATATAAATACGGCAATTGCTGCAGCCACATCGCATGCGGTGAAGTCCTACGGCTCTGGAGACGGAGCTATCTTTGCCCTGAATGACGTCAACGTCGAGTTCGTTTCTGGCCAATTCACGGCCATTATGGGGCCAAGCGGATCCGGTAAATCAACTCTGATGCATTGCATCGCCGGGCTTGACCAACTCACTTCCGGAAGTGCACTCATTGACGGGGTCGATCTCTCTACGCTCAGCGATAAAGAACTTACATTGATGCGGCGCGAACGTGTTGGCTTTATTTTTCAAGCATTCAATCTTGTGCCTACTTTAAGTGCAGAAGAAAATATTCGTCTGCCCTTATTGCTAGGCAATAAGACCGGCGACGCTGAGTGGATAAAAAAAGTCATTGATACCGTTGGCCTAAGTGATCGCCTTTCGCATCGTCCGAGTGAACTCTCAGGCGGACAACAACAACGAGTTGCCGTTGCCCGAGCCTTGGCCACGCAACCACGAATTATCTTTGCTGACGAGCCAACAGGCAACGTTGACAGCACCACCGGCACTGAGATCCTGACATTTATGCGCCGCGCTGTTGACGAACTCGGACAAACAATCGTTATGGTCACGCACGACCCCGTGTCAGCCGCCTTTGCAGATCGCATTATTTTCTTGGCAGACGGAAAGATTGTTGACGAGATGTTGGAGCCAACCGCTGTCAAAGTACTAGACCGCATGAAAAGCATTGGCAGTTAACTCATGTTGCGAATAGCTCTCAAGGGAGTTCTTGCTCGAAAAACGCGACTCTTTTTGACATCAATTGCCGTTGTGCTCGGCACAGCATTCCTGTCGGGAACATATATTTTCTCAGACACACTCAACACCACCTTCGATCAATTATTTGCTGACATTTATAAAAATACAGATGGTTATGTTCGTTCAAGTCAAGTCATTGATGCGGACTTCGGACAAGAAGAACGGCAACGAATTCCAATTTCTACTGTTGACCTGGTGCGCAAGATTCCTGGCGTGAGCGGTGCTGCCGGAAACATCCAGGCATTTGCTCGAATTATTGGCAAAGACGGTCAGCCTCTCGGTAAAGACGGCTTTGGTCCACCAACCTTTGGGGCATCTATCTCGGACTACAAAGGTGAATTGTGGACAATCTCTCAGGGTGCCCTGCCAACAAAACCAACTGAGTTCGCGATGGACGATATCAATGCAAAAAAAGCAAAATTTGCAATCGGAGATTCGGTCAAGGTGGTTGCCGCAGGCGGAAGTCGTACTTTTACGTTGGTCGGTATTGCACGCCACGGCCAGGCTCGATCCCCGGGTGGCGCAACTTTTGCGCTCTTTGACATTACGACTGCGTCAGAGTTTTTAGTAAAGGCCGGATTTATTGATGCCGTGTTGTTGCAAAGCGACGGAACACTCAGCGACGAAGCGCTCGCTGCAAAGATTACAGCCGTTCTTCCGCCCACTCTTAATATCGAGACACTGACTGGAGCGCAGATCACACAAGAAATCCAGAGTGATGTCGGAGAAGGCCTATCATTTTTCTCGACGTTGCTCACTATATTTTCTTTTATTGCTCTCGGTGTTGGTTGCTTCGTAATTTACAATGTGTTCTCCATCACGGCTGCACAACGCCAAAGAGAAAACGCACTCTTCCGTGCCATCGGAGCCAGCAAACGACAAATCACACAAGCGATGCTCATTGAGGCGGTTGCCGTCGGAATCGTCGGATCTATTGTTGGCCTTTTTTCGGGAGTACTTTTAGCCCAAGGTCTCAGCGCTGTTCTGCGAGTAACTGGTGTTTCGCTTCCGCCCGGAAGTCTAATTTTTGCGCAACGAACCATCGTGACGGTCTTGACAGTTGGAATGATAGTTACAGTTGTCTCGGCAATCTTGCCCGCACTACGCGCCGGAAAAGTTCCGCCACTCGCTGCAATGCGAAGCACCGCCCTTGACACGCCAGGCTCCATTACTCGAAGAGTTCTGATTGCGTCTGCATTTGGCATCAGCGGATTCGGCATACTTTTGGCAGTTATCCTCGGTGCTGACAATGCCTTGCTCGGTCTGGCAATTTTATTAGTCTTCATCGCGATTCTCATTGCAGGACCAGCCGTCGCTCGTCCTGTGAGTCTTTTTATTGGCAGACCGGCGGCACGTCTGCGTGGCATTACTGGTGCAATGGCGCGCCAAAATGCGGCAAGAAACCCCAAGCGCACCTCTCGCACCGCAGCACCGGTCTTGATCGGAGTCGCATTAGTAATGGCAGTCACAGTCCTTGCCTCCACAATCCGCGCTGAGATCTCCGATGCATTCGGAAAACAGTTCACAGGTGATTTCAGTATCACCGCTGAGAGTAATTTTTTTGGAGGCTTTAGTCCGTCACTTGCAGACGACATCAACGCTCTCCCAGGTGTTCAACGTGCTTCAGGCCTGGGAGTATCTGTTGCCAAGATTTCTATCTCCGGAAAAGATACGGGCAAACTCGTCACCGTGATCGACCCACTCACCGTCGAGGGTATTTTTGATATTGGTCTTATTGACACGCCCGTCACGTCACTGACAAAAGATGGTGTCTTCGTCAGTCAGAAGGCTGCTCTCAAGAACTCTCTGGTTCGTGGTTCAACTGTTGCGGTCACATTGTCTGACGGATCACTTTATAATCTTGTAGTTCAAGGAATCTACGTGCGCGATCAACTTGCGGGCAACTACACGGTGAGTCGACAACTTTTTGATGAAACAACTGTAAGTAGATTTGATACTGCAATATTTATTCTTAAAAAAGATGGCGTGCAAGACTCCGACCTTCGAACATCCCTCAACGCCGCCATTAAGAAATATGGCACCGGAGAATTACTGAGTAAATCTGAGTACATCAAAAAGCAGGCAGCGCAAGTCAATCAATTGCTGGGTCTCATCTACGGTCTTCTTTTCCTCTCCGTGATTATCGCAATCGTCGGCATCATCATCACTCTTTTACTTTCGGTGCACGAACGCCAGCGCGAGATTGGCCTACTGCGTGCAGTTGGCATGACAAAGTCTCAGGTGCGCACAACAGTTCGCTGGGAAAGCGTCATCACATCCTTGTTCGGAGCTTTAATGGGGATCTTGCTTGGCTTGGGACTCGGATGGATCGTCATCTTTTCTTTGAGAGATCAAGGAATCAAGCGCTTCACAGTTCCGACAACGGGAACAGTGGTCATCCTCATCCTCTCATTCATTGTCGGAGTCATTGCCGCTGCGTATCCAGCACATCGTGCCACCAAAGTTGATCTTCTTGATGCTCTTTCAATGACATGACGCCCTCTGATCTGACCCCATCCATGCTGGCATTTTTATCAGAACGACATCTTGCTTCTCTCACCACTCTGCGAGCAGATGGATCACCACATGTCGTTCCGGTTGGATTTAGTTTTGACACCCAACAGCACATTGTGCGAATCATTACTTTTGACAATTGCACAAAAGTACGCAATGCCCGCCGAGGCGGCCGTGCAGCGGTAAGTCAAGTAGACGGTGGCCGGTGGCTCACACTTGAGGGAACAGTCAGTGCAACCTCAGAACCACAACGCGTAAGCGCAGCAGTGCTCGGATATGCATCGCGATATCGCCAACCCAAAGAACGCAGTGACCGTGTCGCGATAGAAATCATCGTCGACCGTGTGATGGGCAATGCCTAATCGCTATAGGCCCGCTGGTGCCTCACGGTTACGAAAAAAATCAGACATAAACAAGACTGCTGCAGGATGAGGGTCCATCAGTCGAGCAATAGGGTCTGAATTGTCAAGTTCGCGGAATGGCTCACCTGCAATTTGACACCCTGGACACCAATACACCGGTCTTTTTTCTGCACTAATACGAGAGATTGAAATGATGTCTGCGCATCGAGAACATTTATGTCCGTTGCGTGCATACACCGCTAGTCCACCCTGCACATGTGGCGCTGTCACTCTGGCAGGAGATTCAAGATTGGCACGTACTTGCGATGCTGCCGTGAGCACAATGTCAAGAATTGATGACTTCGGAAGGTCGGTAATACGCGCCCATGGATGAACACCACATGCCCATAACACTTCACAACGAAAAACGTTTCCGACTCCGCGCATCACTCGCTGATCAAGAAGTGCTTCAGAAATAGTTGCATCAAGATTGTCGTAATGCATTATTCGGTTGGCGCACTCTTGTAGATCGGCATCAAGGCGACTGATGTCAGGACCGCTCCGACCAGCACGCGGATGTCGGTGTTGATCAAAAGATCGATACGTTTCTGCACTAGCAGCATCAAAACACACCGCCACCCATTCACCAGTCTCAATTATGACATCGGCTTTGCTTCTGCGTTTGTGCCATTTTTCGCCAACACGATATAAATTCCACGAACCTTTTCGACGCAACTGTGTGTGCATGACGATTCCGTCGTCAAAGACAATCTCTAAGTGATGACCATGACACAAAATGTCCTCGATAACTGCGCCATGCGTTGGTGCAGGCCCCATCAAACTTTGAGCAAAAAATGCCTCTGTCGTACGACCCAAAAGCGCTGTCCTCAATGCTGCTGCAGAATGAGGAAGTGTGTCACTTTGGTGCACCCCAATATTGTAGATGACTTCCTGTAGCGCAGATGAGCATCATCGCAAGCAACGATGCTGAGTTGAATTATGGAAGTTGACCCACTGACGCCAGTGCGATTCGTAACAGACGATCATGGCCACTCGTCATGGCCTTGCGTACGTCGTCACTGACGGCTTGTTGCGGCGTGAACCACACCAGGTCAAGGGCTTGTTGCGTGGGCGTGCACTCCCCCGTGA
>Ga0208960_1002131_pt1 | contig 10211 bp, 9 predicted proteins | sample GreLakmeON33MSRF_FD_187703 | JGI IMG/M metagenome (GOLD analysis project Ga0208960, IMG submission 187703) | Freshwater lentic microbial communities from great Laurentian Lakes, MI, USA - Great Lakes metaG ON33MSRF (SPAdes) | ecosystem: Environmental > Aquatic > Freshwater > Lake | place: Great...
CAATGTGCATGCAGTGTGGCGTACAGATGCAACGTGCCGGCTCGTGTCATGCGTGCCCAAGTTGCGGAAGCACAAGCGGCTGCAGTTAATCATCCCTTGCTATTACGGCGCGGTGTTCGGTGGCTCATAGCCGCAGTCGTCGTGACGATGATTCCATCAGCTGCGGTGAGTCGTGCTGCAACGTCAGAACAAAAAGGTCGCGTTACCCTCGCCTTTGGGGGTGACGTCAATCTTGAACGCAGGTCTGTAGCACAGGGATTTCCTGGCGGGTTTAGCACTCTGCCTGATCTACTGGGCGGTGCCGACATTGCAATGATCAATCTTGAAACTGCAATTACCACACGCGGAACTCCCGAGAGAAAGATGTATCAATTTCGAACGCATCCTCGCGTTTTGGAATCCTTATACCAATCTGGAGTCGATGTTGTGTCAATGGCGAACAATCATTCCATTGACTTCGGAAGAGAAGTTGGTCTTGCCGACACACTGCGAGCAAGAGCGAAATCCAAACTTGCAGTCATCGGAATAGGTGAAAACCTTGCAGATGCGATGTCTCCGTACAGAAAAACAATCAACAACACCGCGGTCAGTATTTTTGCAGTTGCTGCAATGGGAATGCCGGGGAGCACATCAAATACATGGCCAGCAAAGAAAGATCGATCCGGAATGGTGTTATGGCAACAGCATCGAAGTGCAGTTCTTAACGCTATTAAAAAAGAATCCAAAAAAGCCGATGTCATTGTGGTCTTTATGCACTGGGGTGACGAATACGCAGTGTGTCCAAACGGAACTCAAAAATCTATTGCGGATGAACTATTTCTGGCTGGCGCTGATGTCATTGTCGGAGCACATCCTCACATTTTGCAGGGAACCTCACTATCGAACAACAAATTGATTGCATACAGTCTCGGAAACTTTTCGTGGTATGCCAACTATTCTCTGTCTGGAGCGTTGCTCACGGTAAAAATAGATGACGGCAAAGTGACGGGGTATTCGATGACTCCAACGATCTGGGATCGCTACGGTTTGCCAATGCGTGCAACCGGAAGCCGGAAATCACAAATTGAGGCTTCAATAAAAACTGCAAATGCCTGTGGTGGGCTGAAAAGAAACACCTAGGGTGCCGTGAGCTGCAAGAATGTCGTTTTGTTGCCATCGCTTGGTCGGCCCGCTTCAGATTTTGATGATCTGTGTGATGTGCTCGCGATGCACGGATACGCGGCACTTGCGATAGATCCGACAGAGAGTTTTGTCGGCACTCCTACATTGCACGACTTGGCTGCTGATGTTGTGCAAAAGGTCTCAGACCGAGGCATTAATGAGTTTCATTTGGTGGGGCATGCATTTGGTAATCGGCTCGCACGAATGGTGACAGCTGATTTTTCCCCACGCGTGGCCTCGCTCACGCTTCTGGCATGCGGTGGTTATATCGAGATTGAAAAATCTATTGCTGAATCCTTAACTGCCTGCTTTGATCCAACTGTCAGTACTGAAGACCTGCTTGCACATGTCTCTCGCGCATTTTTTGCGCCCGGCAATGATGCAACTGTGTGGTTGACTGGCTGGAGCGCGCATGTTGCTGCGTATCAGCGCCGTGCACTTGAGGCCACTCCGCGACATGAGTGGTGGGATGCCGTTGCCTCGCGGGTCTTGGTAGTTCAAGCAATGCAAGATGCGCTGGCAGTGCCCCGCAACAGCGAAATATACGTTGAGGCTCATCAAGATGTTGCTACTTTGGCACGTCTTGAAGGTGCTGGGCACGCAATGTTGCCAGAACAACCAGCCCGAATTGGTCAACTACTGACGGAGTTTCTTGACAGTGTTCATTAGGCACCACCACGGAGCTGGCGCGAGCGGTTACGGTACGCAGTAATGGAAGCGCGATTGATGACATGGAACCTGTGGTGGCAATTTGGGCCCTGGCGCGAACGTCAAGGTGCGATTTTGGCAACGATTCGTCAAGAGCAGCCAGACATTGTGTGTTTGCAAGAAGTATTCGAACAAGAAGGAGGGCTGAACCAAGCAGCCTGGATCGCAGAAGAACTCGGACTCTACGTGGTGCACACAGAAGGACCTTGGTACGACGGCGTTAGTTTTGGAAATGCAATCTTGAGTCGCTGGCCGTTGATCTCGTCGCAAGAACATCGATTGCCACAAGTAGATGGACTTCCGGGACATCGTCGTGCGATAACGGCTGAAATTGATACGCCCTATGGTCGTTGGTGGGTGGTCAGCACGCACCTTGATCACAAATTTGATGCGTCGGCAACGCGGCTCGGACAATGTGAGGCATTGTGTTCAATTGTTGACTCGTTGCGCAGAGATCCCGAAAACGAATCACCCGTGTTGATGGCTGGAGATTTTAATGCTGTTCCCGATAGCGATGAAATCCGAATGTTGACAGGACGTAAAGAACCCGCGATCGCGGGTCTCGTGTTTACTGATGCATGGGAAGTTGCAGGCGAAGGAGACGGTTTTACTTGGCGCCGTGATAATCCATACATTGCAGAGACAACATGGCCAAATCGACGACTTGACTACGTATTCGTATCGTGGCCGCGACCAAAGCCGATGGGCAACCCAGTTCGGGCATGGCTTGCAGGCTGTCAAGCAGTTGATGGCGTACAACCCAGTGACCATGCGGCACTTGTTGTTGATCTACAAATGATTTCCTTATAGGAAAAGCAGAGTTGTGGTTACCACGCACACTGCATGCGTTTGATGCCGTTGATAAAAGCACTTTGCAGGTAGGCGGGTTCGCCCGTGATGTGCATCGTGGGTAGACGACGACGCAGTTCATCAAACATCACCATGATTTCGCGTCTGGCGAGGTTTGCGCCTAAACAAAAATGTGGGCCGCCAGCTCCGAAGCCAATTTGCACCGGAGATGGTTGACGAGTGACGTCAAAAGTAAATGGATTCTCAAAGGCTCGTTCGTCACGATTGCCAGAGGAGTACCACATCACCACTTTTTCGTTCTCTTTGATCGGTTGACCATTGATTTCGGTGTCTTGAGTGGCTGTGCGACGAAAATGTATGACAGGTGTGGCAACTCGAACGATTTCTTCGACGGCAGTTTTTGAGTGCTGATCGTAGTTATCAAACCAGATGGCGCGCTGGTCTGGGTGATCAGTCAGGAGTTTCATTCCGTGACTAATTGCGTTTCTGGTTGTCTCATTACCCGCAACTACCAGCAGAATAAAAAATGACCCGAACTCTTGAGGTGTGAGGCGTTCTCCGTCAACTTCGGCGTGCATCATCGCTGACGTCACATCGTCCTTGGGGTGAGCCAGACGATCTTCGCCGAGCGTTTGGGCGTATTGAAAGATCTGCATTCCGCATGAGATGAGATCATCAATGGAGCTTCCGAATTCTGGATCGCCAACCCCGAGGATGATGTTGGTCCATTGAAAAATCTGCTTGTGATCTTCTTCGGGAATTCCCATCATGTCGCAAATGATCTGCAGTGGAAGCATGGCGGCAACTTCTTCAACGAAATCACATGACCCGGACGGGAATTCTTCAAGCAAGCGATCGACAACCTTGGCTGCACGAATTCGTACTTGGTCCTCGACGCGAGTGATTTCTTTTGGAGTGAATCCGCGAGACACAATAGATCGCAGGCGAAAATGCTTGGGGTCATCCATGTTGATCATTGATCCAAAAAATTCATTCATCTCGACGGGGAGGTCGCCAATGTTGGAGCCCTTGCCGCTGCAGAATATTTCTGGATTACGACTGACATGCCAAATATCTTGATGACGGGTGAGTGCTCTGTATCCGGGGCCCTGCGGGAAAGGTGAGCCTTCGATCAGGATCTCTTCAAAGTACTGAAATGGCGATTCGTCGCGCAAGGTTTTGAATGCACCTTCGCGAAACTCGCGGTCGGCTATCCAAAACTCTTGGCTCGATAAATTGATCTCGTCGAGCGATATGTGGGGAAGTTCCATGACTTGAACTGTATTGCTCGGTGACGCACGGAGGCACTATTGGTCCTAGTTTTGGGTGATGGCAGAGTTCACCTTTTTTGTTGATGCAGATTTATACATCACGTACGGAGCAGAACTGCCAGCAACTGAGGCAGACCTTCAGGACGCTGGTGTGCGCAAAGTAGACATCCCCAATGAGTATGGAGCCGACCTCGGCGAACGCATTCCGGTACGAGTGGAGGGCAGTATTCAGGGGCTGAGGTTCTATGCGGCTTTGCTTGGAATCCGCGATGAAATGCAGTTGGAAGAACTCAATCGCGTCTTGAATGCAGCTCAGGCTCGAGGCGAGAACGCCATTGACGAGTAGGTGGACTAGTCCCAAGGCAGTGATGTGGGGCACAAGTGAGTATCGTTGAGCCCTGTTCCAAAGTCTGGAACCATTTACGAGAGAGAACACTATGCCCGAAGCAGTCATTGTCGCCACAGCCCGCAGCCCGATAGGTCGCGCTAACAAAGGTTCGCTCAAGGACATGCGCCCTGACGACATGTCAGCACAAATTATTCGTGCGCTCATGGCCAAAGTTCCTCAAGTAAAAGCATCTGATGTTGAAGACCTAATGATGGGCGTTGGTCAGCCAGCCGGAGAAGCAGGCTTTAACGTGGCACGAATGGCAGCACTGCTGGCCGGTCTTGACAATGTTCCGGGCGTTACCGTGAACCGCTATTGCTCGTCAAGCTTGCAGACGATTCGAATGGCAGCACATGCTATTCGTGCCGGAGAAGGCGACTGCTTTATTGCCGCTGGTGTCGAAACCGTCAGTCGCTACCAGTTCGGTGCATCCGATACTGCGCCCAACTCAATATTCCAAGAGCCAGGCAAGCGCACAAAGTTGCGCACTGCAGGTGGTCAACCAACATGGACACCTCAACAAGGAATCGCAGATGCCTACATCGCGATGGGGCAAACTGCAGAAAATGTTGTTGAAGTAGAAGGTGTCACTCGCGAAGAGATGGATATTTTTGGTGTTCGATCACAAAATCTTGCATGTGAACATGTTGACAATGGTTTCTTTGAACGAGAGATCACGCCGATCACCTTGCCAGACGGAACAGTCGTCTCTAAAGACGATGGTCCACGACCCGGAACAAATATCGAGTCGGTCTCACAACTTAAGCCGGTGTTTCGCCCTGATGGCACCATCACGGCTGGCAACGCATGCCCACTCAACGATGGTGCGGCTGCTGTCATGGTGATGAGTGAAGCAAAAGCCAAGCAACTCGGACTGACTCCACTGGCACGAATCGTGTCATCGGGTGTGTCGGGATTAAACCCCGAAATCATGGGTCTTGGTCCGATCGAGGCTTGTCGTCAGGCGCTCGCGCGCGCTGGCATGACGATCGATCAGATCGATCTCGTCGAAATCAACGAAGCATTTGCTGCTCAAGTAATTCCGTCAGCCAAGCACCTCGGTATTCCAATGAGCAAACTCAATATTCACGGTGGAGCGATTGCTCTTGGTCATCCGTTCGGCATGACAGGTGCCCGCATCATGACAACCTTGATCAATGGTTTGCAGTTTGAGAACAAGACATTCGGCATGGAGTCGATGTGTGTTGGTGGTGGCCAGGGAATGGCAATGATTATTGAGCGTCTGAGCTAAGTCCTGAGTCGGCGCGCGCGCCGCGCAACATCAGTGCAATCAAGGCACACAAGACACACATCGCAATAGCAGCAGAACCAAAGGTGGTCATCGCTCCGTAACGCCCATAGATGGTTGGGGCGATGAGCGAGACGAGAGCGGCAGCAAGTAGATCACCAGCGCCAAGGATTCCTTGCGCGGCGCTAGCCCTACCTGGTGGAGCTGCAGTGGCCATGAGTGATTGAGCAGCCGGAATAGCAAATGCCCCAACGATTCCTTCAACGCCACCCATCAAGACAATGGCCCACGACTGCGTGAGTAATCCGTATGCGAACACAATCGGAGCACACATCGCGATTCCGATGAGCACCATTCGTTGTGCCCCGTAAGTGTCTGACAGTCGACCACCGCGCGCACCAAAGGCGATAAACGGCAGGGTATAGACCAAGAAAGAAAGTCCGACCATGAAGTTATTGCCACCCCGATCGGTGATGTAGCGGTCCCACAGTGAGTCATAAATACCGACGGGAAGAAAAAGTGTGAGCGATGCAAGCGCAGATGCACGTACGGAGCGATAGCGCAAAAGTTCAAGGCTTGGTTTGTTGGAGGTCTCAGTTTTGGGAAGCGTTGGCAACTGACGCGGAGCCATCATCAACAGAACCACCGCAGCAAAAGCGGTGAATACAAAGAACGTGACGCGAAGACCAAACGGTTCAATCAGCAAAGCACCAATCAGTGGTCCGCCCGTGAATCCAGCAAGTTCTACGCCTCGCAAACGACCTAAACGTTCGGCTGCTTGAGACGGATCAAGATGTGCAGCAATTGCACGAATTGCTGGCTGCGTGCAACCCATTGACGCACCTGTCAAGGCGCGAGCAATGATTAACACTCCCAACGATCCGCCGACTGCAAAGAGCGCTGATCCACACATTGCGATGACAAGACCAGCCATGACAAGACGCTTGGGATGCCCACGGTCTGCGAGGGGAGCAACAACGAGTTGCACAATCAGCGAAGCCAAAAAACCTGCTGCTGATATAAATCCTAAACCGGAGTCGCTGAAGTTGTACTTATCTTGTAGGTCCGAGAGCGCACCAAAGATGATGCTGTTTGATGTTGCTATGCCAAAAGAGCATGCCAGAAGAACTCCAATTCCAAGACTGAAATTGCTGCTCTTTTTAGTGACTGAGTGATCTTGTTGTGCCACAAGCAGTTAATTCCATTGCCGTGGTAGATCAGCGCGCAGTGTGACGTCATTTGCGGCATTGGGATCTGTATGCACGCGAACAACGTATGTTTGGCCGCCGCTATGCACTTCAGCGAGTGCCCATGTGTCGTTGCTATCTCGCAGTCCCGCTCCGAGTAAATAAATAGCATCAATTTCGATGCTGGCTGTTGCAGCCTCTTCTTGCCAGAGCGCGCAGAGTCCTTGACGTAAATCTGGATTATCTGCGAGGTCGACTCCGCTCAGGACGAGCGAGATGCTTGTGATCGACAGAATCTCAACTTCGCTTAAGTCCACAAGGTTGCTGCCCATGTCGTCGTCAAAAACCACGATCAATGGTCCGTTCGCAGCGACAACTGCATTAACAGTTCCGTATCGCACAATAGGGAAACCGTCGTCACACGTTGTGCGCGCACAGATGCGTTCGCCCGCTACAAAACTCATCGGGCGAAAGCCATCAGAACGGAATCATTAAAAGCAGGCCAATATTGCATTCCCCATGTGCTGAACTCACCATCCGACAACATGACACAGGCGATGTCTGCGAGGGGGTCTACCCACAGAAATGTTCCACTGCCGCCAAAGTGCCCAAACGTACTTGACGCATTGCGATCACCAAGCCAATGTGGATGTTTTGTTGATTTGATTTCTGGGCCAAGACCCCATGCACACGGATCGAATTTCCCGACACCCGGAACCATTCCAGAAAGTTCAGCAAATGTTGGCGACGTAAGCGCGGTGTATGTTGTGCGATCAATAAGTGATGGCGAACGCATTTCTTGGGCAAACAACACCATGTCGGCAACTGTGGAGTACATGTCTTTAGCGGGCGAACCATCTAAATGCGTTGACTGCATCCCAAGGGGCATCAGCAGAGATTCAGACAAGTAGTCCTCAAAAGATATTCCAGATTCTTGGGCAACATGTTGAGCAAGCATGTCGTAGCCAGTGTTGGAATAGATTCTGCGTTGTTCTGGTCGTGCAACTGGTTCGGTTCCTTCGAACGGATAACCGCCTGCATGTGCGAGCAGGTGAGCAACGGTGCAACCATCTTGTCCGATCGCAGCGTCAAGGTGAGTCGTTCCTTCTTCGATGGCGATATGAACGGCCCATGCTGTGAGCAACTTGCTGACTGACGCAAGGCGGAGACGAATTGAGGTTGATCCACTTGTCTGTACGCCATCTCGCGAGATAACTGCGATTCCATAATGGGGGACCGGCCATGTCTTTGCAAGTGCAAAGGCTCCTCCTATGAGGGTCATGTCAGTGTCCAGCAGATACGCGAATTAATTCGGCAACACGGAACGCCAAATCAAGAGACTGTCGTGCATTGAGGCGCGGATCGCACACAGTCTCATAGCGAGTGCTGAGGTCGGCGCTTGTGAGATCATCGGCACCACCAAGACATTCTGTGACGTCTTCTCCGGTCAGTTCAATATGGATTCCGCCTGGCCATGTGCCCTCTGCTTTGTGAGCGCGCACAAAACCAGCAATTTCTGCAATGATCGAATCAAAGTGTCGTGTCTTGTGGCCTGATGGATCGGTAAATGTATTGCCGTGCATTGGGTCGCATGCCCACACCACTGGATGACCAGCCTCATGAACTGCGCGCAAGAGTGGACGGAGTTCATGCTCGACGTTGTCAGCACCCATGCGACTAATGAGCGTCAGTCGTCCCGGAATACGCGCTGGGTTAAGTGTCTGACATAACTCCAGAACCCAATCGGGGGAAGTACCTGGTCCAACTTTGCACCCAATTGGGTTTCCGACACCGCGCAAGAATTCAATATGGGCACCATCAAGTTGGCGTGTGCGCTCACCGATCCAGAGCATGTGCGCAGAGCAGTCGTACCAACCACCCGTCAAAGAGTCTTGACGCGTGAGTGCTTCTTCGTATTCGAGAATGAGTGCTTCGTGGCTGGTGTAGACATCTACTTGATGCAACGACGGATTATTTTCTGTGTCGACGCCACACGCGCGCATGAACGACAGCGCTCGTTCAATCTCTGAAGCGATTGACTCATAGCGTCGACCCTCTGGGCTAGTGCCGACGAATTCTTGTGTCCATGCATGCACACGGTTGAGATCTGCAAAGCCACCTTTAGTAAATGCTCGCAACAAGTTAAGCGTGCTGGCTGACTGATGATACGCCTGTACGAGTCGATCAGGATTAGGCGTGCGTGCAGCAGCGGTCGCTACGGGGTCATTGACGATGTATCCGCGGAAAGACGGAAGACTGATTCCGTCAACCATCTCGGTGTCGCTTGAGCGGGGTTTTGCGAATTGACCAGCCATTCGGCCGACCTTCACGACTGGAACCCCCATTGAATATGTGAGAACGACAGCCATCTGCAAAATAACTCGCAATTTTTCGCGAATGTTATTAGCGGAGAACTCATCAAAACTTTCGGCGCAGTCACCTGCTTGAAGCAGGAATGCATTTCCGGCTGCTACTTGAGCAAGTGATGCTTGAAGTGAGCGCGCCTCGCCAGCAAAAACGAGGGGAGGAAATGAATTGACTTGAGACAGAGCATGATCCAGTTGTGGTCGTTGAGGCCATGCGGGCTGTTGCGCCGCCGGGAGTGATTGCCACGATGAGGGATTCCAACTACGCGCCATACGCTAAGCCTTGCCTGTCATGCGGAGCTCCGCAAAATGGATTATGTGAGGACCTAGTGCCAGGCACTAGTGACACGCACTAGGAGACGAGAATTCGCTCAGCATCTTGTCGCAAACCGTCAACGGCGCGACTTACCAAACGACGGGCAGCCTCAGCGGTCACACCAAGGTCTTCGCCTACTTCGCGAAAACTCTTGCGCTCGCCATCAAGCATGCCAAAGCGGGCTTCAACGGCATAACGAGCACGTCCATCAAGTGTGGCAAGGAGTTCGCTCAAGAGTTCGCTGTCCACGAGTGCCATGACGGCGTCTTCAGGAGTTCCCTGACCGTTGTCCATGAGATCTCCCAATGTGGCGTCGCCATCATCTCCGACTGTTTTGTCAAGAGACACTGGTGTGGTGAGGCGATGCAACTCAGCATTACCTGTATCAAGAGTGTCTCCGTCACCTGAAGCTTGGCGCAATGCAGCGCGCAGGCTTGCGGAACGATCTCCTGGAATACGAATCAGGCTGGCCTTTTGGTCAAGGGCACGACCAATTGCTTGGCGAATCCAAAACGTTGCGTATGTGGAGAATTTAAATCCACGACGCCAGTCGAACTTGTCTACAGCGTGCTCAAGGCCAAGGTTTCCTTCTTGGATGAGGTCCAGAAGATCCATTCCTTGTGGGAGTGGGTAGCGACGAGCGATTGAGACAACAAGGCGCAAGTTGGAGCGGATAAAGCGATCCTTGGCACGCGCTGCGTTGCGCAGGTCTTTTTTGAGAGCCACGCTTCGTTCGCCAGCGTCTATGCGTGCAG
>Ga0208960_1002133_pt1 | contig 10210 bp, 10 predicted proteins | sample GreLakmeON33MSRF_FD_187703 | JGI IMG/M metagenome (GOLD analysis project Ga0208960, IMG submission 187703) | Freshwater lentic microbial communities from great Laurentian Lakes, MI, USA - Great Lakes metaG ON33MSRF (SPAdes) | ecosystem: Environmental > Aquatic > Freshwater > Lake | place: Great...
ACGTTGACGTCCGGATTGATCCTCGGCTAACCCTTTCTGGGCATCTGTGATTGAGAAGATTTCTTCACTTGAGGAGTCCATAGAGGTAACGCTAGAGAGTTTTTACGCATGACGCACCTTTAGATGCCTATTTACGCACCAGTAACGAGTAAGTTTTCTGTCATGAGTCGAGTAGTCCTAGTTACAGGCGCAAATCGTGGCATTGGAGCAGCGATCGCCCAAGCTTTCGCATCTGAGGGTGATGTTGTGATCGCCGGACATAGGAGCGCTGAGCGTCCAAGCGGGATGCCAAGTGAATTAAAAAACGTGCAAATTGATGTGAGAGATTCAACAAGTGTTGATGCTGCTTTTGATTTGATAGAGAAGGAGTGGGGAACGGTTGAAGTTCTTGTTGCCAATGCCGGAATCACTAAAGACAATTTAATGTTGCGAATGAGCAATGAGGATTTTAAAGATGTAGTGTCAACAAATCTAGAAGGTGCATTTTATTGCGCCAAACGCGCATCAAAAGGAATGCTAAAACTTAAAAAGGGAAGAATAATTTTTATTGGCTCAGTCGTAGGTTCAATTGGATCAGCTGGCCAGGTTAACTACGCGGCGACTAAAGCTGGATTAGTTGGCATGGCGCGATCAATTGCTCGGGAATTAGGTTCAAGATCAATTACAGCAAATGTCATAGCACCTGGATTTGTTGAAACCGAAATGACCGGAGATCTAACTGCTGATAGACGTGCTGAGATTTCAAAAGCTGTCGCATTAAATCGTTTTGCATCTGTTGATGAAATTGGGGGAGTCGCTGTTTTCTTAGCGTCTCCAGCGGCGGCTTACATTACTGGAGCAATAATTCCAGTTGATGGTGGATTAGGAATGGGGCATTAATAAAATGGGAATATTGGCTGGAAAACAGATTCTGGTAACTGGTGTACTGACGGATTCTTCAATTGCTTTTCATATCGCAAAAATCGCTCAAGAAGAAGGTGCAGAGATTGTGCTTTCATCTTTTGGGCGAGCGATGAGCATTACCCAAAGAATTGCAACTAGATTGCCTAAAACTGCGCCGGTGATTGAGTTGGATGTTTCAAATAAAGAACATTTAGCAAATTTAGCAAGCGAAGTTAAGAAACATCTTTCTGGTCTAGATGGATTGGTGCATTCAATCGGTTTTGCACCAGAGGCCGCGCTAGGTGGAAATTTTTTAAACACTGAATGGGAAGATGTAGCAACAGCACTCCACGTTTCGGCTTACTCATTTAAATCTTTATCTATGGCTGCTCTGCCGCTATTTGGTGAAAGTGGCTCAATTGTCGGTTTGGATTTTGATGCCACCGTAGCTTGGCCTAAGTACGATTGGATGGGTGTTGCAAAGGCAGCTCTTGAATCAACTAGCCGGTATTTAGCAAGAGATCTTGGTCCAAAAAATATTAGAGTTAACTTGGTCGCCGCGGGCCCAATCAAAACTATGGCCGCTAAATCAATTCCGGGATTTGCAGAGTTTGAAACAGTTTGGAATGACAGGGCTCCACTTAAATGGGATGTATCTGACCCAACCCCAGCAGCCCAGGCCACTGTTGCGCTGCTTTCAGATTGGTTCCCGAAGACCACGGCCGAGATCATCCACGTAGATGGCGGCGTTCATGGAATGGGCGCTTAGTTCACAAAAGGCGGGAATTGGTTTAAATCCTGGGCTCAGGTAGGATTCAAGAAGTCCGGGTTACCCCCTGGGCTCATAGCAAGTGGAGTTCACTCCCACCGTCTGGCCTCAAGGCATAGCGGTTTGAATGGGTCTCCTCCTGCTTTGCATTCACAGTAGCAAGGAACAGAGGAGCACTTATCAGCGCAGAACCCCGCATCAACGATCAAATCCGAGTTGCTGCTGTTCGATTAATTGGACCAAATAGCGAACAGATCGGAATCGTCGCAATAGCTGAGGCGATTCAAATGGCAATTGATGCAGATCTAGATTTAGTCGAGATCGCACCGGAAGCTGATCCACCTGTTTGCAAAATTATGGATTTTGGAAAATTCAAGTACGAGATCGCTCAAAAAGCGAGAAGTGCGCGAAAGAACCAAACACATGTTTTGATTAAAGAGATGAAGATGCGTCCAAAGATTGATACGCATGATTATGAGACCAAGAAAGCTCATATCGAACGTTTCCTTCGCGGCGGGGACAAGGTCAAAGTGACGATGATGTTTCGCGGTCGTGAGCAAGCTCGTCCAGATACCGGTTATCGCTTGTTAGTGAAACTGGCAGAGGATGTAGTTGATTGCGCAACTGTCGAGTTTGCACCAAAACTTGATGGCCGCAACATGGTGATGGTTCTGGCGCCGACAAAGCGCAAGAACGAAGCAGTTGCTGAAGCAAGAGCAGCAAGACAAGCGGCTCAAAGTTCAGTCGAGAATTCAACCCAGAATTCACCGGAATAGTTTTAAGTAGAAAGCAGGAGAGTAGAAATGCCAAAGATGAAAACCCATAGTGGGGCAAAGAAGCGGTTCAAGGTAACTGGAACCGGAAAAATTATGCGCGAACGTGCTGGAAAGCGCCACCTTCTAGAAGGTAAGAGCTCTCGACGTACTCGTCGTCTCTCCGGTGATGTTGTTGCTAATGATGCAACTACAAATACCGCCAAGCGTCTACTCCGTTTGAAGTAAGGGAAGGGTGATCTAGATGGCAAGAGTTAAGCGCGGTGTTCATGCCGCCAAAAAGCGTCGTACAACTCTCGAGCGTGCAAGTGGTTACACCGGTCAACGCTCTCGTTTATTCTCACGTGCGAAGGAACAAGTTACCCACTCGATGGTGTACGCCTTCAACGATCGTAAAGATAAGAAAGGTCAATTCCGTCGTTTATGGATTGCGCGCATCAACGCCGCTGCACGCCAAAACGATATGACCTACAACCGTTTTATCCAAGGATTGAAAATTGCTGGCGTTGAAGTTGACCGCCGAGTACTTGCAGATCTTGCGATTAACGATCCACAAGCGTTCAGCACATTGGTGGAAGTAGCACGCAAGCACGCTGTTGTTGCATAGTTAATTGATCGCTAATGAATAGCGTTTTGACGAGCCTTCGCTCACCCCACATCGGGAGAGTGAAGGCTCTTCATACTTCTAAGGGTAGAAAAGCAGCAAATGAGTTTTTAGCTGAGGGACCTCAAGCGGTAGAAGCTGCAACTAAATCTAAGCGATTCAAAATTACACAGTTGTACGCAACTGAGGCAGCGCTAGTTCAGTTCAGCAAATTGCTCGCCACTGATCCAATAGTTGTTAGTGAAAAAGTGATGGCTGCGATGAGTTCAGTTGAAAATGCGCAAGGAATTTTGGCAACATGTGCTAAAGATGCGCTTCCTGATTTAAATAAATTAACTGCAGATTCAAACTTATTAATTTATTGTCATGAAATAAATGATCCAGGCAACCTTGGGACAATATTAAGAAGCGCTCATGCGCTTGGAGCACAAGGTTTAGTACTTTCTCCAGGAAGTGTTGATCCTTTTGCACCTAAAGTAGTTCGCGCATCTGCAGGCTCTTTGTGGCACCTTCCATTTATAGTAAATGTTGAATTTCAAGAGTTAATGAAATCTGCACAGGAAGTTGATATGAAAAGCATTGCTATGACCGGAAGTGGAAAAAGTACATTAAAGGATTTTATAAAAGTGCTGCCAAAAAAGAGTGTTTTCATCTTCGGCAATGAAGCTCATGGATTACCGACAGAAATCAGCAAAAAATGCGATCATCAGGTGCGTATTCCAATGAAGGCTGGGGCTGAGAGCCTAAACCTCGCCACGTCAGCCGCTCTTGTCATTTACGCAGCATCTAACGCCCTCTCGCCGATAGAATAAATATTGTGTCTGCTGATCTTGAAGCCATCGTTTCGGCTGCCTTAACCGCATTTAGTGAAGCTGGAAACTTAGAAGAGTTTAAAAACGCCAGATTGGCTCATGCAGGGGATAAATCTCCGATCGCTTTAGCAAACCGTGAACTTGCATCTTCAGCCGCGAGTGAAAAATCTGAACGCGGGAAAGTCATTAATGAAGCAAAATCAAGAATTGCTCAAGGTGCGGCAGCACGTGAGGCGTTGCTGGTAGAAGAGCGAGACCTACGGGTGTTAGTTGAAGAGAAAGTAGATGTAACTCTTCCGCTTGATCGCACATCACGGGGTGGAATCCACCCTCTGACATCACTACGCGAAGATATAAGTGATCTCTTTATTGGCATGGGGTATGAAGTTGCTGAAGGTCCTGAGATCGAAGCAGAGTGGTTAAATTTTGATGCTTTGAATATTCCAGCAGATCATCCGGCACGCACGATGCAAGATACTTTTTTTATTGAACCGATATCTGCTGGTTTGGTTTTGCGAACCCATACATCTCCGGTCCAAATTCGGACGATGCTCGAGCGCACTCCACCGATTTATGTTATTTGCCCAGGACGAACTTTTCGATCTGATGAACTAGATGCCACCCACACGCCGGTTTTTAATCAAGTTGAAGGTTTAGTCATCGATCGCGGAATTACGATGGCGAATTTAAAAGGAACTCTTGATCATTTTGCCACCGCGATGTTCGGTGAAGGAATACTTACCAGATTGCGTCCATCATTTTTCCCATTTACTGAACCAAGCGCAGAAGTCGATATTCGATGTTTTGTCTGTCGTGGAGAAAATCCAGGAGATGCTGATTCTTGTCGCACTTGCCGCGGTGAAGGATGGATTGAGTGGGGCGGTTGTGGAATGGTGAACCCTAAAGTTTTGCAAGCGTGTGGTGTAGATCAAAATGTGTATTCTGGATTTGCTTTTGGAATGGGATTAGAAAGAACGCTGATGTTCCGTCACGGGATCACCGACATGCGTGACATTGTTGAAGGCGACATCAGATTTACCCAACACTATGGAGCTGGAAGATGAAATTTCCAATCTCCTGGATATCTGAATTTGTAAAACTTCCACCTGGAATAGATGCCGACAAAATTACTCAAGCCCTTGTGGGTGCTGGTTTCGAAGTCGAAGGTGTGCAAGATTTAGCAAAAGAAATAAATGGTCCAATTAAATTCGGAAAAGTAATTTCTATCGAAGATATTACCGAGTATAAAAAACCAATCAGATGGGTAAGTGTTGATGTTGGTGAGATTCGCAATGTAATTTGCGGGGCACAAAATTTTAAAGTCGGCGACCATGTCGTTGTCGCGTTACCTGGTGCTTTACTTCCGGGACCTTTCCCAATCACCGCGAGAGAAACTTACGGTCGCACCAGCGATGGAATGATCTGCAGTGCTCGAGAATTGGGAATGGGAGATGACCATACTGGAATCTTGGTCATGGATGAACATGATTCGCCGATCGGTAAAGATGCGATTGCAACTTTAGGATTAAATGACAAGATTTTCGATATCGCGATTAATCCAGATCGTGGTTATGCCATGTCTATCCGCGGAATTGCTCGCGAGATTGCAACTGCACTAAATCTTGATTACCTAGATCCAGCATCCTTAGTTGAAGTAAATGATTCGAAAGACCCATCAGGCCCAATTAAAGTGAAAATTAAAGAGGGTGCTGACCGAATTCACCTTCGCTCCGTTAGCGATGTTAACCCAGATGCACCATCTCCACTTTGGATGGTTCGCAGATTGCAAATGTGTGGCATGAGATCTATCTCTATCGCAGTTGATATTACAAATTATGTCATGATCGAATTAGGACAGCCTTTGCACGCTTTTGATTCTGACCGCATAAATGGTTCCATCACTGTTCGATTGGCAAAAGAGATCAAAACAATCAAGACGCTCGATGAGCAAAAGCGTGAATTATTCGCAGAAAATTTATTAATCGCAGATGATTCAGGGGCTTTAGCAATTGCCGGAACTATGGGCGGATTTGAATCTGAAGTAACCTCTAAAACCAAGGCCATTACGATTGAAGCAGCTCACTTCGATTCAGTAATGATCGCCAAAAATGCTCGCTCCCAAAAATTATCAACGGAAGCATCACGACGGTTTGAACGCGGTGTAGATCCACAGCTCACTCATATTGCATCGATGCGAGCAGTAAATCTTTTAGTCGAGCATGCCGGAGCAAAATATATTGGCTTTAATGCGGTAGATAATTTAATCCCAGCGCAAAAAATCGACTTTGATCCACAAGCACCCAGCAAAGCAATTGGTGGAAATTACAGTAACGAAGTAGTAAAAGGCGTTCTGCTTTCAATTGGTTGTGAAATTAGTGAAGGCAAAAACGGGCATTGGCAGATTACCAGCCCTTCTTGGCGACCAGATTTAAATGTAAGTATTGATCTTGTTGAAGAGGTAGCTAGGTTGAATGGTTATGAAAATATTCCATCCATTCTTCCTCCGTCACCACTCAGTAGGGGATTAACTCCAGCCCAACGTCGTCGCAGACGCGTAGTGCAAATGCTAGCTAATCGAGGATTAACTGAAGTTCAAAGTTATCCATTTATCAGTGCTGAAACTATTTCGATAATGGGCTTTACTGGAGATCGCGCAAAAGCGTATCGACTAGCAAACCCAATCTCAGAAGAAGAACCATTTTTACGAACGCATTTAGTTCCTGGTTTGATTCAAGTTGGGTTAAAGAATTTCAGTAGGGGAGTTAGATCACTTGGTATCTTTGAAATCGGAAATATTTATCGTGCACTTAATGAACCATCTGATTCACCAATTCTTGGAGTGGATGCAAAACCATCGGCTGAAGAGATTGCCAAATTATTAGCTCATGTTCCCAAGCAACCACTTTGCGTTGGTGGATTTTTCGCCGGTGCATTAGAACGTGAGAGCTGGTGGGGTAAGGGTCGGAATTTTGATTGGAGTGATGCAACGCAAATTGCTGTTGATGTAGTTCGTAGTTGCGGATGGGAACCAACGATTCACGCAAGTGATTTCGCTCCATGGCATCCCGGACGATGTGCAGAGTTGCGAGTAAATGGAGCCATGGTTGGACATTCAGGGGAGTTACATCCACGAGTTATATCTGCGTTGGGATTACCAGAACGTTCTGGTGCATTTATGGTCAATCTCGATGCGATTCCTTATCCTGAATCGGTAAAAGCCAAATCGATCACAACTATGGTTCCGACAATTCAAGATATAGCGCTAATTGTTAGTAGTGAAGTTGTGCTCGTTGATTTAATAAACGCATTAACTCAAGGGGCTGGCTCCTTGCTGGAGAAAATAGAATTATTTGATCGGTACACAGGACCAGGGGTGGCTGCGGGTCAAATTTCCTACGCTTTTACCCTTACCTTCAGGGCCGCAGATCGAACTTTGACCGCTGAAGAGGTGGCTGGTTACCGCGAAAGTGCAATCGAGAGCTCAAATAAGGCATGTGGAGCGGTACTTCGAGGTTAGCGGCTGTGCTGCTGCTCAACGCATAAACTTGCATTAGAGTGCATAAATACTGTATATTACCTTTATGAAAATCGGAGTGGTTGGTGCCAGCGGTTATGCCGGTGGGGAGTTGCTACGTTTATTGAGCACACATCCTGAATTTGAAATTTGTGCGGCGATGGCCGCTTCCTCTGCCGGAACTCAGATCACCGAAATCCACCCCCATCTACGTTCCTTTTCAGATCAAAAATTCACTGCGGTAGATATCGCATTACTCAACTCTTTAGATTTGGTTTTTTTAGCATTGCCACATGGGGAATCAGCTAAATTAATTTCACAGTTAAAAACTCCAAAGATTGTGGATTTGGGAGCAGATTTTAGATTAGAAAGCGCCGAATCCTGGAATAAATTTTATAGTGGGACGCACGCAGGTACCTGGATTTATGGTTTACCAGAAATGCCCGGAGCGAGAGAGAAAATTAAAAACGCAACGCATATTGCAAATCCTGGCTGTTACGCAACTGCAATTTCGGTTGGGTTATTGCCATTAATTCCATTTGTAACAAAGGAAGGATTGAAAGAGATAACTATTGTCGCTGCTTCGGGCACAACTGGAGCTGGAAGATCACTGAAAAGTAATTTACTGGCAAGTGAAGTAATGGGCTCGCTCTCAGCTTATAAAGTTGGGGGAGTTCATCAACACACTCCTGAGATTGAAGAGAACATTCAACGGATCACAAGAAAAGAGATAAAACTTTCTTTTATTCCAATTTTAGCGCCCATGCCAAGAGGGATTTTGGCAACTATCAGCGCTACCGTATCTGTTGATTTAACATTAACGCAATTACAAGATACTTTCGAAAATGCATATATGAATGAATTTTTTATTGAAGTATTAACCCAAGGTGAAACATTACAAACATCTTCCTTGACTGGAAGCAATGGATTGCAAATTCAGATTTCTTTGGACAAAAGAACCAATAAAGCAATCATTATTACCGGGATAGATAATTTAGGAAAAGGTGCGGCTGGGCAAGCAATTCAAAATGCCAACTTAATGAGTGGGTTTGCCGAAAGTACAGGGCTAACTCCAATTGGTTTACACGCATGAGCAGTAATCCAAAAGGGTTTTTGGCAACAGGGGTAGCTGCCGGTTTGAAAAGCAGTGGCTTACCTGATTTGGCTTTGATCCAAAATGTTGGTCCGCACAAAAGTGCCGCAGCGGTATTCACAAAGAATCGGGTGATTGCAGCACCTGTCGTGTGGAGTAAACAGGTAATCAAAGATGGACAAATAGAAGCTGTCCTACTGAACTCTGGAGGAGCTAACGCCTGTACTGGTCCTGAAGGTTTTGCAGACACACATAAAAGTGCTGAAATTGTTTCGGAAAGTTTAGGGATTTCATCTTCAGATACCTTTATTTGTTCTACCGGATTGATTGGTGTTCGATTGCCAATGGAGAAAATTGAATCAGGAGTTGCTCTGGCTGTGAGCAATCTGAATTCTGATGATTGGGATGGCGCAGCAAATGCCATCATGACAACTGATTCCAAACCGAAAATTGCTCGGTCAAATATCGAAGGTATTTCATTTATCGGAATTGCAAAAGGTGCTGGAATGTTAGCGCCATCTTTAGCGACTATGTTATGTGTCATAGCAACGGACGCAGTTGTCGAGCCAGATGAATTAAAGGCAGCTCTTGAATTTGCAACTGAACAAACATTCGATCGAATTGATTCAGATGGATGCACATCCACAAATGACACCGTTTTGTTAATGGCTTCAGGGTCCTCCGGAGTAAAAATCTCCAAAGAGAGCTTAAAAGCACAGTTGGTGGAGGTCTGCTTCTCTCTATCTCACCAATTGATTAGTGATGCAGAAGGCCATACAAAAATAATCTCGATAAAAGTTGTTAATGCAGTAAATGAAAATGATGCCGTAGAGGTTGGTCGGGCCTGTGCACGTAATAACTTACTGAAATGTGCAATTTTTGGGGAAGATGCTAATTGGGGACGGATTCTTGCGGCGGTTGGCATTACAGATGCGATCTTCGATCCAGCAGATTTAGACGTATCCATCAATGGAGTCATGATTGCGAAGAACAGTGCCCCTTGGGCTGATCGAGCCCTTGTCGATATGAGTGGAAAAGACGTTTCGATTTTAATTGATTTAAAGAGTGGCAAATCTGAAGCAACTATCTGGACTAATGATTTAAGCACAATGTACGTTCATGAGAATTCGGCGTATTCATCATGATAGTTATTAAATATGGCGGTCATGCTATGACTGATGCAAGCCTCCAAAACGCATTTGCCAATGAAGTACTTTCATTACAGCAAAGTGGCAAACAACCTGTTGTGGTGCATGGGGGAGGACCACAGATTGAAGCTGCGCTGGAAAAGCTTGGGATTAAGTCAGAGTTTATTTCCGGATTGCGAGTGACTACGCCTGAAATTATGAGCGTTGTTCAACAGGTCTTATGCGGAGAGGTACTCCGTTCGGTGGTCAGTTCAATAAACCATGCCGGCGGAAAGGCTGTCGGAATAACTGGCCGTGACTCAAATTTAATTACAGCTATTCGCAAACCCAAACTCATTAATGGAGAGTCAGTTGATTTGGGATTTGTTGGCGAGATTGCCGAGGTCGATCCATCATTAATTAATACCCTTTTATCGGAGGGATACATTCCGGTAATTGCCCCAGTAAGTCAAGATAAATCTGGCGTACCATTAAATGTAAATGCAGACATCGCTGCCGGTGCAATTGCAGGTGCATTAAAAGCCGAGTTAGCTCTGTTTTTGACTGATGTATCGGGCCTATATCGAAATTGGCCAGACGAAGGAAGTTTAATCAGCGAGATATCCAACATAGATG
>Ga0208960_1002136_pt1 | contig 10206 bp, 9 predicted proteins | sample GreLakmeON33MSRF_FD_187703 | JGI IMG/M metagenome (GOLD analysis project Ga0208960, IMG submission 187703) | Freshwater lentic microbial communities from great Laurentian Lakes, MI, USA - Great Lakes metaG ON33MSRF (SPAdes) | ecosystem: Environmental > Aquatic > Freshwater > Lake | place: Great...
AGGTGAAACTCTGGCAAAGTTGGCGCAGCGTTTAAATATTTCTGCCGCAGATGTAATCACTTTTGGCGACAATCCAAATGATATTTCCATGCTTGAATGGAGTGGCCGTTCCTACGCAATGGCCACAGCACACCCAGCGGCGCAAGCTGCTGCAAAAACTATCGCGCCAGAGTGCAATGATGATGGCGTTGCTCAAGTTTTAGAGGAGTTACTTTAGAAAATATGGAAAATAATCGAAAATATTTACGTAGGCAAGCCGCTTGGGGCGGGGCACTTGCGGCGTATCCTGTTTTTGCTATTCCATATTTACTCCGACTTGACGCATCAATTACTTTAATAAGTGTTTATGTCGGATTAACTGCTTTAGGTCCACTTGTCTTAGGACCGGCAATTGTTGTGTACTTGCAAGGTTCAGCTCAAAAGAGAGTATGGATGTTAGTTTCAGGATTTGCGGCACGCATTGGTTTATTTGTGCCGATGCTCTCACCATTTTTTGGAGAAAATGATGCGATTTTTGCAACGGCCGCCTTCATAGTTTTTGCAATACCGGCAATAGTTTATGGCGCATTATGGATACCGATTCCAGGCGTGGCCATCCATCAAGATCAACGCCCTGAGTTAATTAGCTCTAGAATTAGAATTGCAAACTCTGGATTCATGGTGGCAAATATTTTGTTTGGTGCTGGAATGATTTTCCTAACTTTCCCCAATAATTATTATTTTATTTTTATTGTTTCAACATTTTTTGGGGTTTTAGAAATTTACAATGTTTCAAAAATCCGAGTACCTAAAGCGGACCCATGGGATCAAGGAAAATTACGTAGTAAATTAAAGACTCAAAAAATTGGTGAAGAGCGAGATTTCTTACTATTTATTGGTGTTATTTGCTTAGCTATTTCGGCTATGTCTGTCGCTGGGCCGCTGCAAACTGTATATTTCTTAAAAGAGCTAAATTTTTCAGATAGATGGATGGGTGCTTGGGCCATCCTCTTGGCATTTGGCGCTGTTGTTGGGATCTCAATTTGGCAGAGAGTGCAAAAAAGATTTGGAAGTTATCGAATTCTTACTATCACAATCCCATTGGCACCTTTGTACTTTATCTTTATGACTATTTTCCCTGACAAGTACATGATTCTATTGGCGGTTTTTTATACCGGAATTATGAATGCAGGTTCTGATTTAGGAATCCAGCTTGGGCTTTATCGGTTGGGTTCTGACAAAAGTCGTGAAGTACTAATTAATCTTTACGTTGGAATCTCCGCAGGTATTGGCTTTGTGGCCGCATTTTTCATTCCAATTTTCACCGCCCATTTTGCACTCACCTCTATATTCATTGCTTCATATGTGCTTAGATTCGGATTGTCCTTTTTGTTCTATATTCCAAGAGTAAGTAGGCGTTTAAGTGATGTGCCTAAGGTTTAGAAGGAAGTGATTTAAGTGAGCGAAGGTAAAGCACTTGCTGACCGAGTAGTCATTGTTACTGGCGGAGGCCGCGGCATTGGAAGCGGAATTTCAGAGGTGGTTGCCGGGGCTGGTGCACACGTTGCGATTATTTATCCCGTGGCAAGCGAAGAAGTTCATGCGAAAAGCATGATTGCGAAAATTGAAAAAGCTGGCGGAAAAGCAAGTAGTTATTTGTGCGACATCGGATACCGCGAACAGATTGAAAGCACTGTCGCAAAAATTCATAAAGATTTGGGCCGAATTGATGGGCTCGTCAACAATGCTGGAATCTGTAACTTTGCTTCTTTTTTTGAAATAACACCAGAGAATTGGCAACGTCATCTTGATGTAAATCTTTCTGGGCCGTTCTTCTTATCTCAAGCCGTGGCTCGGTTTATGAAAGAAAAAGGTAAAGGCGCAATTGTAAATATCAGCACGGTTTCAGCTTTCCGAGGTGGAAACAAACAGGTTCACTACATTTCAAGTAAGGGTGGATTAAACGGCTTAACCACATCAATGGCTCATGAAATAAAAGGTTTTGGAATTAGAGTGAATGCAATTTTGTGTGGTGGAGTCGCAACCGATATAAACATAAATCAAAGAGCTGAACAAGAAGCTCGTGATGGAAAACCATATGTTGATCCACCAGGAGTTCGTGGAAGAGGGATTCCAACAGATTTAGGAAATGCAGCACTATTTTTGCTATCTGATGCAAGTGAATGGGTTACCGGCTCATTAGTTGCAGTTGATGGTGGAGCTTTAATCAGTTAATCCAGAAACTCAAAAGATCAATAACGAGGGAGTGAATATGAAAATCGCAGAGGTTAAAGTTTTCTTGACTGGCCCTAGTAAATCTAATCCAGAAAAAGATGCGAAGAACAAAGGTGCTTGGCTGTCTGAAACTGAGATTGCAAACCCAATGTCTATTCATGCCGAATATCGGCCAACTCGTTCACTTTGGAATGGCATGGGTGGTCGCACCATTGTCCAAGTTATTGCAGAAGATGGAACTTATGGACTCGGCGAGAGTGCTGGCGGACGGGCATCAGCTGAAATTATTGCGGGGCATTTAAAGAAATTTTTAGTTGGAAAGAATCCATTTGAAGTTGAAAGACTTTGGGACATTATGTTTCGCGCTTCACTTCCTTATGGTCGTAAAGGTGCGCCGATTATGGCAATCTCTGCAGTTGATTACGCATTATGGGATTTGATTTCTAAAAAGCGTCAAGAACCGCTTTATCAATCACTTGGTGGTTTAGCCAAAGACACCGTTCAAGCATATTTAACTGGAAATGATATTGAGCGAACTAAAGGTCTTGGATTTATGGGACACAAGTTAGCGATGCCATGTGGTCCAGCATCAGGTCGCGAAGGCATGAATCGAAATGCTGCTCTCGTAAAACAAACTCGCGAAAGCATTGGCTGGGATGTTGAATTAATGCTTGATTGTTATATGGCATGGGATGTTGAGTACACCGTAAGAATGGCGCAATTGATTGAGCCTTATCGAGTTAAGTGGATTGAGGAAGTACTTCCACCAGATGATTACAAAGGTTATGGAATTTTGAATCAGAAAATTTCCTCAACTGCAATTGCAACTGGTGAACACGAGTACACCCGTTATGGCTTCCAACAATTACTTGATGCTCGCGGTGCTGAAATTTTGCAACCAGATATCCAATGGTGTGGTGGATTAACTGAAACTAAAAAGATTTGCGCGATGGCTTCTGCTCAAGCGATTCCAGTAATTCCGCACGGTGGTGGATTGCGTCATTGGGACCTTCATCTGATTTTCGCAGAAGTTGGGATTCCATATGCTGAGTACTTCATCTTCGGCGAAAACAATAAGCCAAACCCTGATCCGATCTTCACCGGAACTCATGCACCGATTGATGGTTGGTTCACACCTCCTCCAGGAATCGGTGCGGGTGTTGACTTCACGGATAATGCGCACGACTACCTCTATGAGATAACTGGAGATCTTCCTAAGTAAGATCGAGTTCTAGGTATGCGAACTTTCCGGTAGATTTCCCCTCGGAGGGCTCGCATAGCGGCCGAGTGCACCGGTCTTGAAAACCGGCAAACGAAAGTTTCGTGGGTTCAAATCCCACGCCCTCCGCCATTTTTACGCTCAACTGTGGGAAAACTCATACATATATATAGGCCAATTTAGCCTTCTGGTATGGCGCTCCTGAGAAGCCTTAGCGGAAAATGGTTCCATCAACTTTATTAGTTGGCGGTTAGGTGGAAGTTAATGGCAGGGGTAAGAGCTGAAGGTCGGGCGAGTATTAAAGAGCGCACCCTTCGAGTTGATCGTTGGTGGTTGCAACCTGCAATAACTGTTTTTGTTCTTGTTTCTTTTATTATTTATGCAACATTTCGCGCATTTGAAAACGGATATTACTTTGTTGAGTCCTCACATTTAGTTTCACCATTTTATTCTCCTTGCCTATCGGCTTCATGCGAGCCTGGCGCGCAATTATTTGGCGTTGTGGCACCTCAAAGTATTTTGGGATTTGGATTGTCACCTGCGTTATTAATTTTAATTTTCCCATTAGGTTTTAGATTAACTTGTTATTACTACCGAAAATCTTATTACCGTTCATTTTGGATGTCACCACCTGCATGTGCAGTTGCAGAACCCCATAAAAAATATACTGGCGAAACACGCGCTCCGCTAATTTTGCAAAATGGTCACCGTTGGTTTTTTCTTGCCGGATTAGTATTTAACGTAATTCTTACTTACGATGCGTTGATTTCCTTCCGACATGAAGATGGATCATTTGGGATGAGTGTTGGAACACTAGTTTTATTAACAAATGCAACTTTGTTGTGGCTCTATTCGCTTTCATGCCACACATGTCGACACATAATGGGTGGAAGACTCCGCCACTTTTCTAAACATCCAGTCCGATACAAAGGATGGACAATAGTTTCTAAGTTAAACCACTACCATCCAGTTTTTGCGTGGATCTCCCTATTCGGTGTGGCACTCACAGATGTATATGTACGTTTTGTTGCAACTGGCGCTATTTCTAACTACTACTTCTTCTAGAGAGTTGAGATGACTAATACTGATATCGAGCGCCACTTATACGATGTAGTTGTAATAGGTGCAGGTGGTGCAGGTCTGCGTGCTGCAGTAGAAGCACGCGAAGCTGGTTTCCGTGTGGCAATTATTTGTAAATCACTTTTTGGTAAAGCCCATACCGTTATGGCCGAAGGTGGAATTGCCGCTGCAATGGGAAATGTTAATAGCAGCGATAATTGGCAAGTCCATTTCCGCGACACTATGCGTGGTGGAAAATTTTTAAACAACTGGCGAATGGCTGAATTACATGCAAAAGAAGCACCTGAGCGCGTTTGGGAACTAGAGATGTGGGGTGCACTTTTTGATCGCACAAAAGAAGGAAAGATCTCGCAAAGAAACTTTGGTGGACATGAGTATCCACGACTTGCACATGTCGGAGATCGCACCGGCCTTGAATTAATCCGCACCATGCAACAACACATAGTCGCATTGCAACAAAAAGATGCGGCTCAATATGGCGATGCAGAAGTTAACTTAAAAGTTTTTGCTGAAGTCACTATTACTGATGTGCTCATGGAAAATGGTGTTGCAACCGGTGTTTACGGATATCGTCGTGAAAGCGGAAGCGAAATTCTCTTTGAAGCACCTGCAGTTATTTTGGCAACTGGTGGAATTGGAAAATCATTCAAAGTAACAAGTAATTCTTGGGAAGGTACGGGAGACGGTCACGCCCTTGCACTCCGTGCTGGCGGAAAATTAATCGACATGGAGTTTGTCCAATTTCATCCAACCGGAATGATTTGGCCACCTTCAGTTCGCGGAATTTTAGTTACTGAATCAGTTCGTGGTGATGGTGGAATTTTGACCAACTCCGAAGGCAAACGATTTATGTTTGATTACATTCCGGAGATATTTAAAGATAAGTATGCCGATACCGCTGAAGAAGCAGATCGTTGGTACAAAGATCAAGAAAATAACCGCCGGCCACCTGAGTTATTGCCACGTGATGAAGTTGCCAGAGCAATTAACTCTGAAGTTAAAGCAGGTCGCGGTTCACCACATGGTGGCGTTTACCTAGATGTTTCTTCACGCCTTCTAGCAGAAGAAATTAAACGCAGATTGCCAAGTATGTGGCATCAATTTAAAGAGTTAGCTGATGTGGATATCACTGAAGTAGCGATGGAGGTTGGTCCAACCTGTCACTACGTGATGGGCGGAGTGCAGGTAGATCCAGATACTGCAGCAGCCGTTGGAGTCCCTGGATTATTTGCTGCGGGTGAGGTTGCTGGCGGAATGCATGGATCAAATCGTCTTGGTGGAAATTCGCTTTCAGATTTATTAGTTTTCGGTCGTCGCGCTGGATTTGGTGCGGTTGCTTACTTAAAGGATGGAAGCGCAAAACCAAAACTTTCTGATGCAACTGTTGCTAAAGCACATGCACGACTCAACGCTCCTTTTGGGCGCACTGGTGGCGAAAACCCATACACAATTCATCAAGAGTTACAGCAAACTACAAATGATTTAGTGGGAATTATTCGAATCAAAAGTGAGCTAGAAGCCGCACTTGCTAAATTGCAAGAGTTCCGTACTCGAATTAAAAATGTAACTGTTACCGGCGGTCGTGAATACAATCCAGGTTTCCACCTTGCATTTGATTTAGAAAATATGGTGATTGTCTCTGAATGTATTGCTCGTTCTGGCCTTGCTCGCGAGGAATCACGCGGCGGCCACACCCGAGAAGATTTTCCAAAGATGGATCCGAAATGGCGACAGATCAATTTAGTTTGCGCAGCAGATGGAGAAGGAACCTCATCGACAGCAAAAACTGCAACAATGATGAGTACTGAGTTGGCCGGCTTATTTGATCCAAACGAACTTGCTAAGTACTTCACCGATGAAGAGTTAGCGTCAGTGAAAGGTGGTTCCAACTGATGGGCCGTCAAGTGAAATTACGGATCTGGCGTGGCAATAAAGAAAATGGCGATTTTCAAAATGTAAATGTTGAAGCCAATGAGGGTGAAGTTGTTCTTGATGTGATTCATCGCGTTCAGGCGACCCAGATGCCAGATTTAGCTGTTCGCTGGAATTGCAAAGCCGGAAAATGTGGCTCTTGTTCTGTTGAGATCAACGGTAAACCACGTCTTGCTTGCATGACCCGAATGAATACTTTTGAAGAGGATGAAACTATTACTGTTACTCCACTTCGCGCTTTCCCGGTAATAAAAGACTTAGTAACGGATGTTTCTTTCAATTACAAAAAAGCGCTTGAAATTCCAGCATATTCACCACCTGCAAATCTTGGACCTGGCGAAGCACGCATGGAACAGATCGATGTAGAGCGCAGTCAAGAATTCCGTAAATGTATTGAATGTTTCCTCTGCCAAGATACTTGTCATGTGATCCGCGACCACGAAGAAAACAAGAAATCATTTGCTGGTCCACGCTTTTTCATTCGAATCGCTGAATTAGATATGCACCCACTTGATACCTTGCGCAATCGTAAGAGAACAGCACAGGAGGAGCATGGTCTGGGAATGTGTAACATCACTAAATGTTGTACAGAAGTTTGCCCAGAACATATCCGGATCACCGATAACGCAATCATTCCGATGAAAGAGCGCGTAGTTGATCAGAAGTACGATCCAGTACGTTGGCTGGGATCAAAAATTAGCAAGCGAGAAGGTATCTCCTAAGGTTGAATATCAAAGCGCGCCACCTTGCCTATGTATCAATGGGTGGGGTCGCGGGTTCTCTCTGTCGTTGGGCTATTGCTGAGTTAATTAACTCTGGATTAATCGCTACCTTTATTGTAAATATTTCTGGCGTCGCATTGGCTGGGATTTTCCTTTACCGAATGCATCTCTCGACAGAACAGCGGTTAATTTTAGTGACCGGTTTTTGTGGTGGATTTACAACTTTTAGTGCCATCGATGTTGGTGCATTAGATGTATCGATAGCCGCTGCTGGATTTTATGTAAGTGCAACTGTTTTAACATCTCTTGCGCTTTTGCGAATTATTCGTAGACCGATATCGCAATGAGAGTTTTAATGGTCGTACTTGGTGCTGGCTTTGGAGCGCCATTGCGCTATGCGGTAGATCATGCCTTTAGAAGGCGGTTTGAATTCCCTCTTGGGATTTTAATTGTGAATGCAGCCGGCTCTTTTCTACTTGGGTTAGTTAGCAATACCGGGCCAGAGGTAAGTGCACTGCTTGGCTCTGGTTTTTCCGGAGCATTAACCACTTGGTCAACCTTTGCCATCGACTTAGATGCGCAAAGACACAAGCCCAAGAGATTTTTACTTAACTTATTTGCCAATATAAGTATTGGATTTTCGGCCGCAGCCTTCGGCCAATTCCTCGCTAATTAATTACTTTTGCAACTCTGCAATCCAATTTTCAATCTCAGAGATTGTACGTGGAAGCTTTGCGCTTAAGTTTTCGGATCCAGTTGCAGTAACTAAAAGATCATCTTCAATTCTCACGCCGATGCCGCGATATTCAGCAGGGAATAATTGATCATCTGGCTGAATGTAAAGGCCTGGTTCAACAGTTAAAACTTCGCCAACTTGAAGTACTCCATCAAGATATTGGTCGCTGCGGGCTTTGGCACAGTCATGAACATCAAGACCCAGCATATGTCCACTTGCGTGAACGCTCCACCTGCGATGTAATCCATTTTCAGGCTTTAATGATTCCTCCGCCGAAATCGTAAGTACGCCTAAATCATGCAATCCTTCAGCAAGTACTTTCATACAGGCATTATTTATATCGCGATACTTTGCCCCAGGTTTTATAGCGGCGATACCAGCGCTCTGCGCGGCTAAAACTAATTCATAAATTTTACGTTGTGGTAAATTAAACGTTCCATTTACCGGGATAGTGCGCGTGATATCTGCTGTGTAATGTGATTCAACCTCAACACCGGCATCAACCAATATCAAATCACCAGATTTAACAACTCCATCATTACGAATCCAGTGCAGCACACAAGCATGCGCACCTGATGCAGCGATAGTGTCATATCCAAGTTCATTGCCTTCAACACGTGCTCTTCCATAAAAGGCGGCGTCGATAACTCGTTCACCGCGCGGATGACCTACAGCTTGCGGAAGCACTTTGACGATATCGGCGAAACCCTTAATCGTTGCATCAACTGCATGGCGCATCTCTTTAATTTCAAACCCATCTTTAATTAAACGTAACTCTGAAAGTGCAACGATAAGTTCATTATCGCGAGCGTGCTCTGGAACATGTTGATCAACAATTACATCTCCTCCACGCATTGCAATGCTTTCAACTTTTTCATCGAGAAGTGATTTCAACTCTTTAACATCACAAACTTTGATTCCATAAATTTGCTCAGCATCAATAATGGAAAGCCTTGGGCCAACCCAAAACTCACCATGTCTGCGATCACGGTAAAAAGTTTCTTCATTCCGATCATTGCGCGGATGGATATAGAGCACCGCTTCATGACCGCCAGAGATAGGATTCAAAAGTAAAACTGATTCCGGAGTGATATCTCCAGCATTCATTCCAGTTAGGTGGACAAATGCTGTAGTCGCTCTGAAGCGGTAATCGCAATCATTATTGCGAACTTTGAATACTCCAGCCGGGATTACTAATCGCAAACCTGGGAAAGCAGCGCTAAGTTTTTGCCGCCTAATGGCGGCGAAGTCGGCTACCTCAGCTCTAGCGCAATCATTGGATTGGTCAGAACTGGCCCAGCCAGAGCGCATGAGTTGGCGAAGTGGCTCTGAAACCGGCAAGTCATAACTGGTCGTTACTGCTTTATCTGCCACATCACACCCCCAGAAATCCTCTGTATTGAACCTAACAGTACGCGCTTTTTAAGAGATTTAGCCTGTGCCCAAAGATTGACTACAGTTTTCCTATGACTCGAATAATCTCTAGCACCAGCCCACAAAAACCATCCGATGTAGTCCTTGAATCTCCAGCAACATCAGCCGCGCAAGTAGCTGAAGCAGTTGTGCGGGCACGCATTGCCCAAAAGAGTTGGGGCGAAAATGCGATCGCGCGAGCTGCCGCGTTACGTGGATGTGCTGAAGGAATGCGCGCACATAGTGCAGAGATGGCTGCGTTAATTACTCGTGAAGTCGGAAAAGCAAGTGCAGAAGCAAAAGGTGAAGTTGCACGTGCGATTGCAATTTTAGATTACAACGCTCAAGCAGCTCTTGATCCAATCGGAACTGTAATTCCACCAACAACACCTGGTTATTTAATTGCAGTTCGTCAGGCTTATGGTGTTGCTGGATTAATCACCCCGTGGAATTTTCCAATCGCAATTCCCACTTGGAAAGCTGCACCTGCGCTCGCCGTTGGCAACGCAGTTGTAATGAAGCCAAGTGGAATGGCAATCGGTGTTGCAAAATTTATGGAAGAGATTTTTGCTGAGCACCTACCAAAAGATATTTTCCAAGTACTAATTGGTGGAGCCGAGTGTGGGCAAGCAGTAATTGAATTTTCAGATGTAATTTCATTTACCGGTTCTTCAGAAGTCGGCAGTCAGATAGTTGCGCAAGCAGCAAAGTTAGGTAAACCTGTTCAAGCAGAGATGGGTGGACAAAACCCAGCAATTGTTCTCGCTGATGCAGATTTAACTCTTACAGCCGCACACCTTTCGAATGCATCAATGGCTTTCGCTGGACAAAAATGCACAGCCACAAGCCGCATTATTGTTGTTGGCGATGATGCAAGATACAAAGAAGTT
>Ga0208960_1002137_pt1 | contig 10206 bp, 11 predicted proteins | sample GreLakmeON33MSRF_FD_187703 | JGI IMG/M metagenome (GOLD analysis project Ga0208960, IMG submission 187703) | Freshwater lentic microbial communities from great Laurentian Lakes, MI, USA - Great Lakes metaG ON33MSRF (SPAdes) | ecosystem: Environmental > Aquatic > Freshwater > Lake | place: Great...
TGCGCGGCGGCGATCGCTTGAGCGTGAAAGCCGGCGATCATGCCGGTGCCAATGATACCAAAGCCAAGAGGTGCTGCGGCCATAGAGAGAGGAGAGTGCGGCGAAAAGAGTTAGTTTGCGGAGCTAGCTTTGAGGGCGGTCGAATGATGTCGAGCGTGGCCTTTGGCCTGGAGCCGCCCAGGGGTTAAAGCATCAGCAGGAGGAAGCTAGTCCTCGCCGTGCAGTTTGGGCGCTTTGATTACAAGCCGAGGAGGCTGCCGTTGCGCTTGAGCCATTGCTCGGCGTCGCGCCACCACGGACATACTTCTTCGACGCGCGCCCAAAAGCGGGCGGAATGATTCATTTCCCGTAAATGCATCAGTTCATGTAAAATAATATAATCACGCACCGTGGCGGGAGCTTGCATGAGCCGCCAATTGAGGGAAATGGTGCCACTCGCCGAGCACGAGCCCCAGCGCGAGCGTTGATTGCGCACGGCGACTTGTTTCACCGCCACCCCCGTTTCTGCCGCTAGCTCCCACGTCCGGCCCGGTAATTCTAAGCGCGCGCGGCGCGCAAAATGCGCCTCAAGCGTCGGGCGTAAATCTCGCTCCAAGGTGGCGACGCGAAAAGTATCGGCCGCAAGACTGACCACGGGCTTCGCGCTCGTATTGGTCGCGCGAATTTCTGTCATTAGCCCGCGCCATAATACCGTGGTACCGAGTGACCAAACCTCCGCGCTGCGAGGCTTTTTGGCTTGGCGCGCGCGGGCGCGGGTGAGCCAGGCGTGCTGCTCGGTCACAAAACGCTGCGCTTCCCGCTCCGTGCCGCGGGCAGGAATCGTCGCCACCGCCACGCCATTCCGCCGCAAAGTCAGGCGGTAATTACGGGCGCGGCTGCTGCGCACAAAAACTAAATCGGGCGCCGCTACCATGGTCTGGGGGGAGAAAAACTCCTGCTGTTTGTCGCTCACGTAGACTGGGGCTAAATGGAGATATCCCGCAAAGCCAGTCGAGAATTTATCCGATATTATTTACGCGCTTTTTTAACCGCCTTCATCACGGACAATCTGCAGAATGCCCAATGGCCGGCGGACGAAGCCGCGCGCGTGATTCCTGCGGAGATAGCGGGTTCCTTAGGCGCGAGTTTCGAACTCAGATCTCCCATCGGCGGATATTACAAATGGGATGACCTTCGGGGCGATTGCGGAACTGCCCCCTGATACGGTTAAGGTTGACTCGGGCAATTCGCCTTGGCGCAAAGTGCTAAACTAGGGTCCTGCGCTTAGAGTAATTCTAGCCGCCAATCGAGCGGTCGTCCGGGCGACAAGGTGAGCCAGGCAAAACTAGCGGGCTTTCCCCGTTTGGGTCGAGAGATGCAGCCGGGGTTGAGCCAACGGATGCCCGCGGCATCGGTTTCATCACGCGGTATGTGCGTGTGCCCGTGTAACACTACCTGAGTTCCCGGCGGCACTCGCCCGGGGGGAATATGCGTGAGGAAAAATTTCCGGCCCGCCCGCTGTAAGCGGAGCTCTCTGGGCCAGAGATCGTGGAGCTCATTGTTGCCGAGCACCACCAAGAGCGGTTTACCCAAGGCTGCGAACGCCGTGAGCGTAGCCGGATCACAGACATCGCCGAGATGCCAAATCTCATCGGCGGCGGCTAGTCGCGCCGGTAAATTTAGCGGAAACTGATCGTGGGTATCGGCAATGACCGCGATGCGCATCATTTAACCGACACTCCTGAAATAGAGACGTAAGGTTCTTCACGCAGCTGAGCGGGGCTCTGGTGCACGAGTAATTTCCACCATACCCGGGCATTCGCCACCACCACGGTACTAACGAGGAGGAGGAAAAGTCCCGTGACGACGGCGTCGACGCGATTATTGAACAGCTGGGCTTGCCAGGTGATGAGTTCCGCCGCCTTGCCGCCTGCGGCCAGCTTAGCCTCGAGCGCGCGAGCCGTGGCTAAAAACCCGAGCGGGGCGGGGCTGAAAATTTTCATCAGGCCGGCCGTCAGGGTGACCGCCAGTAACCACAGGAGCGGCACTACGGTGACCCAGAGGTAACGCACCCGACCCATCTTGATGAGTACGGTTGTGCCTAGCGCGAGCGCGAGGACGGCGAGCAGTTGGTTCGCGATACCGAAGATCGGCCACAACGAATTGATTCCGCCGAGGGGATCAACCACCCCTTGATAGAGAAACCAGCCCCAGAGGCTGACAAATAGCGCCGTGGCCAGCGTGCCGGCCCCGAGCGAACGCGTGTCGCCGAGTGGGGCCCAGAGCGTGCCGAGCAAATCCTGCATTAAGAAACGCCCGACGCGCGTGCCGGCGTCGATGGTCGTCAAAATAAACAAGGCCTCAAACATGATGGCAAAATGATACCAGAGCGCGAGCCCCGCCTTGCTGCCCATAGCGCCAGCGAACATATGGGCCATCCCCACCGCAAAAGTGGGCGCGCCTCCGGTGCGACCCACCATGGTTTTTTCGCCGACACTCGCCGCGAGATCAGCCATCTGGGCGGTCGAAACGGGAAAGCCGAGGGCCGTCACTTTGGCCGTCACCACTTCAGCCGTCCCTGCCATATTAATCGCAAAATATTGCCCCGGCTCCATCGCGCACGCCGCGATGAGCGCCATAACGCCCACACACATCTCCGTTATCATCGCGCCATAACCGACGACCCGAATGTGTGACTCGCGGGCGAGTAATTTAGGCGTCACTCCGCTGGCGATCAGCGAGTGGAAGCCCGAAATGGCGGCGCAAGCGATCGTGATAAAGCAGAAGGGAAACACCGGTCCGGCAAACACGGGACCCGTGCCGTCGATAAATTTTGTTACCGATGGCATCTTCAGCATCGGCGCCAGCATCACCACGGCCACGGCCAGCGCGGCCACCGTTCCAATTTTCATGAAGGTGCTCAGATAATCTCGCGGCGTGAGCAGGAGCCATACGGGCAAAATGGAAGCCAGTAAGCCGTAGCCCATAATCCACCAAGCAATGGCGGTGCCGGATAACGTGAAGGCGCTTTCGAACACCGAGCCGTGCAAAAATTGTCCACCCCAGACGGCCGCGAGCAGGCCTATGACTCCGAAAATGCTGATGATGGCTAAGCCCCGCGAACTCTGACCGACGGCCTTCATGCCCAGTCCCATCACCACCGCAATCGGCATGGTTGCCGCAATCGTAAACAATCCCCAGGGGCTTTCGGCGAGGGCCTTCACGACCACGAGCGCCAGCACGGCGAGCAAAATAACCATAATGGCCAAAACGCTGATGGAGGCTACCCCGCCCGCAAATGAGCCAACTTCCTCCCGCACCATTTGACTGAGTGATTTTCCGCGGCGCCGAATAGAGCAAAATAAAATAACAGAATCATGCACCGCGCCCCCGAGCGTCGCGCCAACGAGCATCCACAAAAGGCCCGGCAAAAAGCCAAATTGCGCCGCGAGCACGGGCCCCACTAAAGGTCCTGGTCCCGCAATAGCCGCAAAGTGGTGACCAAACACCACCCACTTATTGGTCTTCACGTAATCTTTGCCGTCGGCATTAACTTCCGCCGGCGTCGCCCGCTGCTCATCGAGTGTCAACACCTTGGCCATGAGCCAGGCCGAATGAAAACGATAGCTCACCGCAAAAACGCACCCAGTCGCCACGACCATCCAGAGGGCATTGACCGGCTCGCCGCGCGACCAAGCCAGCACACCGATCGCCAGTGCGCCAAGCACCGCGACTAAACTCCAAAGCACAATACGCAACCAAAGGGGAATTTTCATGGGTAATTAATAACGCGACTCGCCGCCAACAAGCCCCGAGATCCCCCGCGGAGCAACCGCGAAATCGATCGATCTGCGTGGGTCTCCATCCGCCCCAGGGTTTTTCCCTCAGCGATTTGCCAATGGCATTGCCATCGCGCGGGGTGAGCGCCTTTCTCGCGCCATGGCTCAAAAAGCAGACGGCATGAATTACGCGCCCCAAGGCAAAGTGCGGCCCGTCGTTAAAGCTGGGGAATTTATTTTCGCTGCCGCTTATCTCGAGCACGGTCACATCTATGGTCAATGCAACGGTCTCATTGAAGCCGGGGCTGAGCTCAAATGGGTGTACGATCCCGATGCTAAAAAAGTAGAGGCCTTTCGCGCTAAATATCCGACGGTGCAGGTCGCGCGTTCTTTTGATGAAATTCTCGACGATCCCGCGGTTAAGCTAGTCGCCGCGGCTGCCATTCCTAATGTTCGCGGCGGCATCGGCTGCCGGGTGATGGCGGCGGGCAAAGATTATTTTACGGATAAAACCCCTTTCACCACACTCGAACAATTGGCGCAGGCGCGGCAGGTCGTGGCCGACACGGGTCGCAAATACATGGTTTATTTTAGCGAGCGACTCCACGTGGAGTGCGCGATGCATGCGGGTGATCTTGTGCAGGGCGGCGCGATCGGGAAAGTTATTCAGGTCCTCGGACTCGGGCCACACCGGATCGGCGATAAAGCGGGCCGACCCCCTTGGTTTTACGAACACCTGCGCTACGGCGGCATTTTGTGCGACATCGGCAGTCATCAGATTGAACAGTATCTTTTTTATAGCGGAGCCACGGATGCGACCGTGACGCAGGCGGCCGTCGCTAATTACGGCAATGCGGACACGCCGGAGTTTGAGGATTTTGGGGAGGCTTCTTTGGTCGGCAACAATGCGACGAGTAATTATTTTCGCGTCGACTGGTTCACCCCGCGCGGCCTCAGCACTTGGGGCGATGGGCGCACGGTTATTCTCGGGACCAAGGGGTACATTGAATTGCGTAAATATGTCGACGTCGGCCGCGCTGCCGTCGGGGATCAGCTCTACCTTGTGGATGACAACGGAGAGCAGCACTTGAGTGTAACGGGTCAAGTCGGGTACCGCTTCTTTGGCGAATTGATTCTCGATTGCCTCAATCGGACCGAGCAAGCGATGAGCCAAGCGCATGCTTTCAAGGCCGCTGAGCTCTGCTTAAAGGCGCAAGCCGCGGCGCGGCGACTAACGCCCTAAACGCGGCGCAGCGAAAAACAACTTTATGCTATTAAAGATTAAGTGGAACGACGATCGCGTACGCGGGGCCACGACGGCCATTTTACTGATCGGCCGCGCTCGGCTAGCGCGGGGTCAGACCGAGAATTTAATTGCCGATGCGCTCGCCGAATATCGCGACGATCCGGCCGGTTATAAAGCCAACAAGGCCGCGTGGCCGGCTGCGCAAGAACTGGGCCCGTTGACTAAATCTATCCACGTGGAGCGGTACCAAAAATTACTTTTAGCGGTCGCCGCGCTGCAGCAAAAAATGACGGAAAATAAGCGTCAGTCTAACAGCCTGCTCGAGCTCGATAATTATCTGATCGCCAGCCTCAGCCACGTCACGGCGCGGCCGGCGGAAAATCTTTCAGCTGCGCCGAAGGGATGGGCTGCGCCGAAACGGTAAATCGGTCGATAAGGCTTGGGCCCGCTTGCTCCGCCGGCCGCTTATTTAATCTCGAGCAGCTCGACCTCAAAACGGAGGGTCGCCCGACCGGGGATCGCGCCTTTGCCGGTCTCGCCATAAGCGAGCCACCACGGAATCAAGAGGGTGCGTTTTTCGCCTTTTTTCATGGTGCCGACGGCTTCATCCCAACCTTTGATTACGCGGCCCGTGCCCACGCGAAAAATAAATGGGGTGCCCCGATCGCGCGAGCTGTCGAATTTGGCGCCGTCCAGTAAATAGCCATCATAGTGCATGACAACTTCCGCGCCGAGCGTGGGCGCGGGACCGGTGCCCGGTCGGCGCACGAGATAACGCAGACCCGAGGGCTGGGGATGCGCGGTCCCGTATTGTTCGCGCAGGATCGCCGCATCGGCTGTGCTGAGTTGGGGATTCTCAAGCACCTGTCGCATGTAAATATTCATCGGCTCCCCGATATTTTTCCGGCGGAGGATGCCGGTGCGGGCTTGGAAAGCGATGAAGGCGAGCAGCAGGCCAAGAATGAGGAGGATGCCGAATTTGCGCATGAGGCGGAGAGCGGACTATTTTTTAGCCAGTAAGTCGAGCGCGGCCGCGGTGACCGCGGTGATGCCCGTCTTGATCGTTGGTTCCGGCACCGGCGCGAACTTGCTGGAATGCAGCGAGGGTAGGGCCACCCCCGTACGCTCGCTCTCGGCGACTTTCTCGGGAGCGACTGCGCCGATCCGAAAAAGGCACAGCGGCACTTTTTCTGCCGTGCGACCGAACTCACTGAAATCTTCGCCGCCCATTTCTGCTTCAATCGTCCGCACCTGCTCGGCCCCCAGCCACGTGGTGAGCGTGCCGCGGATTCTCCGGGTGAGTTGGGGGTCGTTGTACGTCGCGGGCGTGAATTGAGCCCCGACTAAGGTAATCGTCGGCATCAGGTTTTCGGGCAGGCCGGCCGCGATGGCCTCACCGCGACAAATCCGCTTGATGGCTTCGATCGTGTGCCGCCGCACCGCGTCAGAATAGGAACGAAGCGTGAGCTGCAGTTTCACCTCATTAGGAATAATGTTGTGCTTGGTGCCGCCGTGGATGGAACCGACCGTAATTACCGCCGGATCAATGGGCCGGGTTTCGCGACTGATAATCGTCTGAAGCGCTCCAATGATTCGTGCAGCGAGCACAATGGGATCCTTGGTCGTATGCGGATACGCGCCATGGCCACCAACGCCGTGCACCGTGATGTCCATCGAATCGACGTTGGCCATAATGTAGCCTTCGACGGTGCCGACCGTACCCGCTGGCAAGGTGGCGCTATCGTGCACCGCGATAGCAAAATCCGGCTGAGGAAATTTCCGGTAAAGTCCGGCCGTGAGCATCGCGCGCGCACCGACACCGAGCTCTTCGGCCGGCTGGCCGACTAGCACCAAGGTGCCCGACCAGTGGTCCTTGAGGGCCGCGAGAGTCCGCGCGGTGCCGGTGAAAACAGTCATGTGAATATCGTGACCACAGGCCTGCATCACCCCGACCGTCTGGCCGGACAAGTCGCTGGTGCGGGTTTGGCTCGCGTAGGCGAGGCCGGTTTCCTCGGTGACCGGCAGGCCGTCGAGATCGGTGCGAATCAGCAAGGTGGGTCCGGGGCCATTTTTAAGCACGCCGACGACGCCGTAGCCGCCAAATTTTTCGGTAACCTCGAAACCTGCTTGGCGCAGCTCGTGCGCGATTTTGGCCGAAGTTTTCTCTTCCATCAGCGAGAGCTCGGGGTGCGCGTGCAGGTCTTGATAGAGCCGCTCGAGCGAAGGATATTCGGCCGCTACTTTAGCGGCGACGAGGCCATGGAGGCCATCGGCGGCGAACAAGAGCGGGCCGGGGGCGAAGAGGAGCGCGGCGAGAAAAATACGGGTGGGGGCGTTCATTGTTGAGCGGGTAGTTTAATTTTAGGTTCGAGTTTAAAGATTAGGCTATCAAGTAACGCATCGGTGCGGAGCTTGAGGTGTTGCGCGGGGGGCGGCGGCTGATCGGCCGGAGCATTTTTTTTCTGCTGCGCAAAAGCGGCGTGGCCCGCCGCGGCGGCTTGCGCCAAGAAGATTTCCTTTTGTTGATGAAAAGTCCCGTCTGGCTTTAGATCAGCCAGCGTCGGGGGTGAGCCAAAAAAAGCGGGCGTAGACTCGGTGCCGATCCAGATGCGCCAGTCGTCTTCATCAGCAAAATAAGCCGCGACGGCGCCGCGTTGCGCCGTGCCGAGTTGTTGCGCGAGCGCCTGCATGAAAGCGCCGGGCGCATTGTCTTCCGCGGCACTCGGGGATTTGGCAAATAACCGCGCGACAATTTTCAACCCCGTAACGCGTTCGAAATTCGCCAGCTTGAAATTAAAGTTTTTGGCCCGCGGAATTTCCTGGGGTAAGAGATGCGCAGGATCGTCAAAAGGGGCGGTCGGACCCGGGGTCGCCGCGCCCGAGTATTTTTTAGCCGCCGCCGCCAGCGCTTGAAAGGTGGCGCGATCATTCTTGAAGGCCTGCGCCGCGCGGCCCACGCGCTGGATCTTAATCGTGAAGGCTTCGTTGGGTTTAATTAGCGGGAGAATAGCCAAGCCCCGCACCACGCGGCCGAACACGCTGTGCAGGTAATTAAGCCGATCGGTCGGGGCTAAGGTGAGAAAAAATTCGCAACTGTTGGTGTCCGGCCCGGCGTTGGCCATCGAGAGAATGCCCGCTGCGTCGTGCCGCAGACCGAGGACAAACTCATCCGCAAAATGATGCGGGCTTGGAACTTTTTCATCATCAGTGTCCTTGAGGCCGGGGTTGCCGCTTTGGATCACAAAACCCGGAACGACGCGGTAAAAAGTGAGGCCAGTGTAAAAAGGTTGCCCATTTTTCGGGGCGAGGGTGCCTTCCGCGAGTCCGGTGAAATTAGCGCAAGTGAGGGGAGCTTGGGGGTAATAGAGTTCGGCGGTAATCACGCCGTGCGGCGTGATAAAATCCGCGTACAGTCCATCGGGGAGTGGCTCCGCCGCTAACGGGGCAGCGAGGAGAGCCAAGCCTACGGCCAAAACGGCAGTCGAAAGGAAGCGCATTGCGGCAACCTAGCGGGATCGCGCCCTCGCGCGAGCAAGTTTGCGCATCAAAGTAGCTCAGCTGGTCGCGAGTGCTGGCCGCACCGCGCACCGCTTAGAGGAACGAGCAGATGTATTCGCAGATCCCGGTTTTTACCTCGATCGTGAAACCGCTTTTTCCTGGCACATCAAACGCCGTGCCTTCCGCATAATTTTTCAGGCCAGTTTGGCCATCGAGGGTCACGTGGCAGCTTCCCGCGACAATTTCCATCCGCTCCGGCGCGCCGGTGCCAAAGTGATAGCTGCCCGGGTAAATTAACCCGAGGGTTTTTTTGGCCCCATCAGGCAGCAGGACGGTGTGGCTGACGACGCGACCGTCGAAATAAATATTAGCTTTGGCGTGTACGGTGACGCCGGCAAAGGAAGAGGGCAGAGCCATGAGATGGATAATGGTTAGGGGGAAATCGTGAGAGGGGGGCGGAGAGTTGGGGATTTAGCCCTGAGCTTGATACCATTTTAACAGAACTTGCGTCCCGTTTTCGGACCAACCCCGCGCGGCGACGTCTTCGTAGAGTTTATTCGCCTGTTGCAAGCCCGGCAGGTCGAGCTGCATTGCGCGCGCTGATTCTAGGGCGATGCGCATATCTTTGAGAAAATGTTTCACGTAAAAACCAGGCGCAAAATCACCACGGAGGGCGCGTGGGGCCAAATTATTGAGGGACCAGCTCGCGGCGGCGCCGCCCCCGATGCTTTCGATGACGCGACTGGGATCGAGGCCGGCTTTTTGCGCGTAAGTGATCGCTTCGCACCAAGACATCATAATCGAAGCGATGGAAATTTGATTAGCCATCTTGCAGTGCTGACCGGCGCCGGGTCCGCCTTGGCGGATGATGTTTTTACCCATACATTCTAATAATGGCCGCGCCTGTTGAAAAGCTGGCTCCTCGCCCCCGACCATAATCACGAGGCGCGCTTCTTTCGCCCCAATATCACCCCCGGACACCGGCGCATCCAGCGCGGCTAAACCTCGCGCCGTGGCCGCGGTGGCGATGCGTTGGGCCAGCAACGGACTCGAGGTAGTCATATCAACGAGCACGGTGCCGGGCTTAGCCTGAGCCAAAATGCCCGCCGGACCAAAGTAAGTCTGCTCTACATCCGCGGGAAAGCCGACGATGGTGAACACAAAATTCGCCTGCGCGGCCGCGGCCCCCGCCGACTCGTGCCACTGAGCGCCGCGCTCTAGTAAGGCCTGCGCATTGGCTTTGGTGCGATTAAAAATATGCAGTTGGTGGCCCGCGGCGAGGAGATGCCCTGCCATGCTGCGACCCATGACGCCGGTGCCGATGAAGGCGATAGATTGAGACATAGCGCCACCGAAACAAATTTGCTGATGCGAGGCGAAGCAATATTTGCCGCGGCCGGCTTAGGCTTCGCGCAAATATTATCGCGGCCTCCCGATTAAAAAAACGGGTGATCCCGCCCGGGTAGCGGTCGCTTAGGGGATGCGCAATTGCGTGCCCAGGCGCAGCACGCCGTCCAGGCCAATTTTATCCGGGTTGGCCAAATAAATATCCTGCCAGCGATTGGCGGTCCCATAGTAGCGTTGGCTGATGCGGGCCAGTGAATCGCCGGCCGCCACCAAGTGAGATTTTTCACTGGGGCTCACGGCGGGAGGGGTGGGACTGACTGCGGAGGTCGCGATGCCCGCCAGGCGAGTTTTCAGTTG
>Ga0208960_1002139_pt1 | contig 10197 bp, 8 predicted proteins | sample GreLakmeON33MSRF_FD_187703 | JGI IMG/M metagenome (GOLD analysis project Ga0208960, IMG submission 187703) | Freshwater lentic microbial communities from great Laurentian Lakes, MI, USA - Great Lakes metaG ON33MSRF (SPAdes) | ecosystem: Environmental > Aquatic > Freshwater > Lake | place: Great...
CCCGGGTGCTGGGTGCGAGCCTGCTGTTGCTACCTTGGGGCTGGTGGCTGGTACGCAAAGACCGGCGCGCAGGCTCGGGTCAGTCCTGCCTGTTTGGGTTCTCGCCACTGCCCTGGCGGATCACGGCCCAGATCGGAATGTTTGGCGGCTTTCTCTATGCCCTGGTGGTCTACAGCGGCTTTGTGTTCGCCCCGGCTGCGCACGCCAGCGTGCTCATGCCAGGCAGCATGCCGCTGTGGACCACACTGCTGGCGGCCTTGCTGCTCAAAGAGCGCATTCTGGCTGGGCGCGCGCTCGGTCTGACGCTGATTTTGAGCGGTGGCCTGCTGGTTGGTGGTGCCAGTCTGTTGCAAGCTTTTGACGGCGGCCAGGTCTGGCAGGGTGATCTCTTGTTCATGTCGGCTGCCCTGTGTTGGTCGACTTACAGCGTGTTGGCGCGCAAATATGCGCTAGACCCAGTGCGTGCCACCATCGCAGTCACCGCCTTTGCCTTCTTTTTTTATCTTCCGCTGTACAGCCTGTTGCTGCTGACAGACGTTTTGCCAAATAATCTTCTGAGCGTGCCAGTGCCAGAGTTTTTGTTTCATGCCCTGTTTCAGGGCTGGGGCTCCGTGGTGATCTCGGGCATCGGGTTCACCCTCATGATCCAGCACTACGGACCGGTGCGATCAACCATGATCACCGCCCTGGTGCCTGGCCTTTCGGCCTTGGCGGCGGTTCTTTGGCTGGGGGAGCCCCTGCACTGGAACCTGCTTGCCGGCCTGATGCTTGTCACGCTGGGCATTGTGTTTGGTGTGCGCCAGAGCCAAGCGGAGCTGCCAAACCATGGTGCCAAACCTGGCTATCTGTGATGAATTTGCTGGCTTTTGACATCAGTACCGAGCGCCTGTCTGTCGCCGTGCAGGCGGCGGCGCAGCCGGCGACAGTGTGGCAGCACGAGGGTGCCGGTGGTGCTTTGAGCTCGGCCAGCTTGATTCCCTGCATCGAGGCTCTGATGGCGCAGGCAGGCTTGGATTTTGGGCAGCTTCAGGCGATTGTGTTCGGCCGTGGGCCGGGTTCATTCACCGGACTGCGCAGCGCCTGCGCAGTGGCCCAGGGCCTGGCCTGGGGTGCGGGCTTGCCGGTGTTGCCAGTCGACACCCTGCTGGCCGTGGCCGAGGATGCTCGCTTCCAGCAGGCTAGCGGTCCAATGGGCCAGGCGCCGGCCTGCCGGGTGTGGGCCCTGCTGGACGCGCGCATGGACCAAATCTATGCCGGCTGCTACCAGTTCAGCCGGGGGCTGTGGCAAACCCATGTAGCGCCTGCTCTGCTGCGGCCTGAGCAGCTCAGCCCGGAGCCCGGCTGCCTGATGGCGGGCAATGTGTTTGCCGCCTACGGGCAGCGCCTGCCTGCCGGGCCCCGGCTGCTGGCCTGGCCCAGTGCGACAGCCCTGTTGCGCCTGGCGCCCGCCTTGCTTGCTGCTGGCGGTGCTGGCCCGGCAGACCAGGCCCTGCCCAGCTATATCCGCGACGATGTAGCCCAAACCATGCTGCAGCGCGCCGCGCGCAATTTGCGCTGATGAGTGCCCAAGCGCAGCAGCTTGAGGTGCGGTTTGAGTGCCTTGGCCTGGCCGATCTTGATGATGTGATGCGCATCGAACGGCTGTCTTATGGCCACCCCTGGTCACGCGGCGCTTTTGAGGACAGCATTGCTGCCGGTTACCAAATGCAGCGCCTGTTGGCAGGCAACGCTTTGCTGGGGTACTTTGTCGCCATGCTGGGGGTAGACGAAGTGCATTTGCTCAACATCACCGTAGCGCCCTCGCACCGCCAGCGTGGCTGGGCCAAGTTGATGCTCGAGGCGCTGGGCCTGTGGTCGCGGGGGCAGGGCGCGAAATCGCTCTTGCTCGAGGTTCGAGTGAGCAACAGCCGGGCGATTCTTGTCTATGAAGCCCATGGCTTTGCGCGCATCGGGCGGCGCAAGAGTTACTACGCGAGCGGGCACGGCCAGCGCGAGGACGCCTGGGTCATGCGTCTGGCTCTGTAAGAATGCAGCCATGAGCCTTGACCTTGATGAGCGACAGCGAGCCATGCTGCAAGAGATGGGTGTGCGTGTCTGGCAGCCCGCGCCGCAGCGCCCGGCTTTACCGGCTTTGGCGCCGCTTGCTTCGCCGAGCGGGCGGGCGAAGCCGCCTGGGCCGGTGTCAGCCGCGCTCAGGCCGCTGGCTGAGGCGGCTGCGCGCCAGCCGTCGCTCGTCGCCGGGTTGGCCAGCACTGATGCCAGCGCGGCCCTGATGGTTTTGCCCGACGGGCAGGACTGGCCAGCATTGGCCGAAGCTGTGTCGCGTTGCCAGTCTTGCGAGCTTTGCCGGGGGCGCCGCGCGCCGGTGTTTGCGCCGCCGCAGCCACCCTTGCCGGCCGACTGGCTGGTGCTGGGCGAACCCCCTGACGATGAGGAAGAGCGGGCGGGCGCCGCCTTTGCCGGGCCAACTGGCCAATTGCTTGGCAACATGCTGCGTGCCCTTGGCCTGAGCCGCCAGGGTGGGGCTGCGCAGACAGCGGCGCAGCGGGCCTACTTGACCAATGTCGTCAAATGCCGGCCGGCTGTGCTGCGCGTACCGCAGCCGCAAGAACTACGGGCTTGCCAGCCCTACTTGAGCCGTGAAATCGCACTGGTGCGGCCCAAGGTTATTCTGGCCATGGGCCGCTTTGCCGCGCAGTCGCTGCTGCAAGACAGCCTGCCAGGGGCGGCCGAGCTGCCCTTGGGCAAATTACGCGGGCAGACCTACCATTACCTGGGTATTCCGGTGGTGGTGACCTACCACCCCGACTATCTGCTGCGCACCCAGGCCGACAAGGCGCGGGCCTGGGCAGACCTGTGCCGAGCAGCAGCCTTGGTTCAGGCTGCTGCGGCAACTGCCGGGCCTTGATCGCTGGCTATTGAGATGGTCACTGAGCGGCGTGCGCCCGGGCGGCTTCTTACAATTGCCCTATGAGCTTTCTTGACAGGCTGCGCGCAGCTGAGCGCAGCAACCAATCCATGGTGTGCGTGGGACTAGACCCAGAGCCGGCCCGCTTCCCTGGCGCGCTGCGCGGCGATGCCAGCCGCATTTTTGATTTTTGCGCTGCCATTGTGGAGGCCACAGCCGATCTGGTGATCGCCTTCAAACCGCAAATTGCCTACTTTGCCGCGCACCGCGCCGAGGATCAGCTCGAGCGGCTGATGGCCCACATGCGCCAGGTGGCGCCTGGGGTGCCGGTGATTCTGGACGCCAAGCGCGGCGATATTGGCAGCACGGCGGCCCAATACGCGGTGGAGGCCTTCGAGCGCTATGGGGCTGATGCGGTCACCCTCTCGCCTTTCATGGGCTTTGATTCGGTCGAGCCTTACCTCAAATACCAGGGCAAGGGCGCGTTTTTGCTCTGCCGCACCTCCAACCCCGGTGGTGACGACCTGCAATCGCAGCGCTTGTCCAGCGTGCCGGGCGAGCCGCTGCTCTACGAGCACGTGGCCCGGCTGGCGCAGGGCCCGTGGAACCTGAATGGCCAGCTGGGCCTGGTGGTGGGCGCCACCTACCCGGCCGAGATTGAGCGGGTGCGTGCCATTGCACCCACCCTGCCCCTGCTGATCCCGGGTGTTGGCGCGCAGGGCGGCGATGCCGCGGCCACGGTCAGGGCGGGCTGGCGCGGCAACGCACAGGCCACGGTGGCGCCGATCATCGTGAACTCGTCGCGGGCTATTCTGTATGCATCTTCAGGCCCAGACTTTGCCCAAGCCGCTCGCCGCGAAGCCGCCAAAACCCGCGAGTTGCTGCAAGCGGCCCGGGCTTGAGGCCGCCGCCTACGCCCGAGCAGCCGAGAGCAGGCGCTTGAGGTAGCGCCCGGTGTGGCTGCTCGGGTTGTTGGCGATCTCCTCGGGGCTACCGGCACCCACCAACGTGCCGCCGCCGGCGCCGCCCTCCGGGCCCATGTCGATCAGCCAGTCTGCGGTCTTGATCACATCGAGGTTGTGCTCAATCACCACAATGGTGTTGCCAGCGTCGCGCAGCTGGTGCAGCACCCGCAGCAGCAGGGCGATGTCGGCAAAGTGCAGGCCGGTGGTGGGCTCGTCCAGAATATAGAGCGTGCGCCCGGTGTCGCGCTTGCTCAGCTCCAGCGCCAGCTTGACCCGCTGCGCCTCGCCGCCCGACAGCGTGGTGGCCGCCTGCCCAAGGCGGATATAGCTCAAGCCCACATCGAGCAGGGTGTGCAGCTTGCGCGAGATGTTGGGCACGGCCTTGAAGAACTCGGCGGCGGCCTCCACGGTCAGGTCCAAAATTTGCGCAATCGTTTTGCCCTTGTACTGGACTTCGAGCGTTTCCCGGTTGTAGCGCTGGCCGGCGCAGACATCGCAGGGCACATAGACATCGGGCAAAAAGTGCATCTCTACCTTGAGCATGCCATCACCCTGGCAGGCTTCGCAGCGGCCACCGCCCGCCGCCGCACCGACATTGAAGCTGAAGCGGCCGGGGCCGTAGCCGCGCTCGCGCGCCATCGGCACCTCGGCCATCAGCTCGCGGATTGGGGTGAACAGGCCGGTGTAGGTGGCCGGGTTGGAGCGCGGTGTGCGCCCGATGGGCGACTGGTCGACATTGATCACCTTGTCGAAATGCTCGATGCCCTCGATCGACTCGTGTGGCGCCGGCTCCTCGTGGGCGCGGTAAAGCTGGCGCGCCACGGCTGCATACAGCGTGTTGTTCACCAGGGTCGATTTGCCCGAGCCCGATACGCCGGTCACACAGGTGAACAGGCCCACCGGGATGTCGATGCTGACGCCACGCAGGTTGTTGCCGCTGGCACCGATGATGCGCAGGCACTGCGGCACAGCCTGGTCTTGCAGCCGGTGCCGCTTTTTGGGGATGGCAATGCTCAGCGTCTGCGCCAGGTAGCGCCCGGTCAGCGAAGCGGGGTTGGCGCGCACATCCTCAAACGTGCCCTGGGCCACCACCCGCCCGCCGTGCACGCCAGCGCCCGGCCCCATGTCGATCACATGGTCGGCGGCGCGCATCATGTCCTCGTCATGCTCAACCACCAGCACGCTGTTGCCGATGTCGCGCAAGTGGTGCAGGGTGCTGATCAGGCGGTCGTTGTCGCGCTGGTGCAGCCCGATGCTGGGCTCGTCGAGCACATACATCACACCGGTCAGGCCCGAGCCGATTTGCGAGGCCAGCCGGATGCGCTGTGACTCGCCGCCACTCAGTGTTTCGGCGCTGCGGTCCAGGCTCAGGTAGTTCAGGCCGACATCGTTCAGAAATTTCAGGCGCAGGCCGATTTCACGCACCACCTTGCCGGCAATCTCGCCCTTGGCACCTGACATGTGCAGCTGCTCAAAGTAGGCCTGGGCCTGGGCCAGCGTCATGCGGCTCACTTCAAAAATGGGCCGCGACTGCGCCCCCTCGCCAATCTTCACATGCCGCGCTTCTAGCCTCAGCCGGGAGCCCGCGCAGTCGGGGCAGGGCTGGGTGCTGCGCAGGCGGCCCAGGTCTTCTCGCACCACGGCTGAGTCGGTTTCGCGGTAGCGCCGCTGCATATTGGGAATAATGCCCTCGAACGGGTGCTTCTTGCTGAGTTTCTTGCCTTGGCTGGCGCCAGAGTCGATCACGTAGCTGAACTTGATGTCTTCCTCGCCCGAGCCGTGCAGCACCGCCTGTTGCACCGGCGCCGGCAGGGATTCGAACGGGGCCTCGATGTCAAAGCGGTAATGCCGGGCCAGGCTTTCCAGCAGCGCAAAGTAGTAGCCGTTGCGCCGGTCCCAGCCCTTGATGGCGCCGCTGGCCAGGCTCAGCGTGGGAAAGGCCACCACCCGCGCCGGGTCAAAAAACTCCTGCATGCCCAAACCATCACAGGCCGGGCAGGCGCCCTGAGGCGAGTTGAAAGAAAACAAGCGTGGCTCCAACTCGCCGATCGAGTAGCTGCACAGCGGGCAGGAGAACTTGGCGTTAAATAAGTGCTCAACTGGGCCCTGAGCTCCGTCGTTGTTGGCTTGGGTGCGGTCGGTTTCGACAGCAATCGCCCGCCCGCCGCCCACTCGCAGCGCTGCTTCAAAGCTCTCGGCCAGGCGCTGCTTCAGGTCGGGGCGCACCTTGATGCGGTCAATCACCACGTCCAGGTCGTGTTTTTCGGTTTTCTTCAGCGCCGGCAGTTCGTCAAACTCAAACGCCTGGCCGTTGACCCGAAAGCGCACATAGCCCTGCGCCTGCAGGCTGGCGATCAGGTCCTGAAACTCGCCTTTTTTGCCCCGCGCCAAGGGCGCCAGAATCATCAGTCGCGTGTCTAGCGGCAGCGCCAGCACGGCGTCCACCATCTGGCTCACGGTTTGTGCTTGCAGCGGCAGCTGGTGCTCCGGGCAAAACGGCGTGCCGGCGCGGGCATACAGCAGGCGCAGGTAGTCATGGATCTCGGTCACCGTGCCCACGGTGGAGCGCGGGTTGTGCGAGGTGGCTTTTTGTTCGATGGAGATCGCCGGGCTCAGGCCCTCGATCACATCCACGTCGGGCTTGTCCATCAGCTGCAAAAACTGCCGGGCATAGGTGGACAGGCTCTCCACATAGCGGCGCTGCCCTTCCGCGTACAAAGTGTCAAAGGCCAGGCTGGACTTGCCCGAACCGCTCAAGCCGGTGATCACCACCAGCTGGTTGCGGGGTATGTCGACGTCGATGTTCTTGAGGTTGTGGGTTCGCGCACCGCGGATGCTGATCTGGCGGGCGTTCAGGGGCTGGGGCAGACCGGGGTGATCAGTGTCAGGTTGGGGCATGGGTTTGGGTGGCGCGGGCAACCCTGCATCATAGGTGCTGGCTACCGAATCAAGCGTGGGTGACTCGGCTAACCCCCAGCAACCAAGCTTGGAACAGCGCCACCACGGCGCTGTGGGCTGCGTCTTGCACACCGCGCTCGCGCGGCTCCACAAACCAGTAGCCCTGGGGGCCGGTGAGTTCGTGCTCGTCGAGCCGGCGCAGGCGGTGTTCGTGCAGGTCGCGCTCCACCATCGGCGCATCCACCACCGCCACACCGGCGCCTGACACCGCCGCATTGATCGCCTGGTCCATGGTGGAAAACGCGATGCCGGGGCGGGCGTCCACCTGGCGCATCCCTTTGGAAGCCAGCCAGTTTTCCCAAACGGGCAAGCGCTTGGCGCCGGCCAGGATGTGCAGCAGTGTGACCTTGGCCAGGTTGGGGCTGCGGCCGTCTGACCACAATTCGGGGCTGGCCACCGCAATGTGCTGCTCCTGGCGCAACAGCCGGCAGTCGCAGGGGCTCCAGGGCTCTGCCAGGTACATCACCAGGCAGTCATATTGGCGGGCCTCGCGCAGGCTGGCCACGGCATTGGTGGTGATCGACAGGTCGATGTCGGGGTGGCGGCTGTGAAAGCCGCGCAGGCGTGGCGCCAGCCAACGCGAGGCAAAGGTCTCTGGCACGTTGACTGAGATGCGCTGGCGCGCGCCCAGGTTCTGAATTTGCGTCACCGCACTGGTGAGGTTGCCAAAGGCCTGCTCGATGCTTTTGGCCAGCACACTGCCAGCCGGCGTCAGAATCAGGCCCTGTGGGTGGCGAATGAAGACCGGCTTGCCCAGCCATTCTTCCAGCTGCTTGATTTGGCGGCTGATCGCGCCCTGCGTGACATGCAGCAAATCGCCAGCTTTGGTGAAGCTGGTGGTACGAGCAGCCGCCTCGAAGGCGCGCAGTGCGTTGAGTGGTGGCAAAAGTTTCACAGCGCTTGAATTCAGGTTTTAGCCCGGCAGGGTAGAGAGATGCGGATGGCCGACAATCTGCTGCTCAAAAAAGAACATGGCTGTGACCGGCGTGACCCCCCATTCTCCCGCAAGCGCTTACCGCATGACTGCGCTGGAGCGGCGTACCAGCCTGTCCTTGGCCGCCATCTACGGCCTGCGCATGCTGGGTCTGTTTTTGGTGCTGCCGGTGTTTGCGCTGGAAGCCGCCAAATACCCTGGCGGCGATGACCCGGCCCTGGTGGGGCTGGCCATGGGCATTTATGGCCTCAGCCAAGGCCTGTTGCAAATCCCTTTTGGCATGGCTTCGGACCGGCTGGGGCGCAAGCGGGTGATCGTGGCTGGGCTGATGCTGATGGCCGTGGGCAGCTTTGCTGCCGCCCTGGCCGACAGCCTGATGGGGCTGACCATCGGGCGGGCCCTGCAAGGCGGTGGCGCGGTGTCGGCGGCGGTGTCTGCTTTGTTGGCCGACCAGACCCGCGACGAGGTCCGCACCAAGGCGCTGGCGCTGGTGGGGGGCAGCATTGCCCTGACCTTTGCTGTCTCGCTGATTCTTGGGCCGCTGCTGGCCGCCCGCTTTGGCCTGGCCGGGCTGTTTGGCCTGACTGGCTTGCTGGCATTGGCCGGTGCGGCGGTGGTGATCTGGCTGGTGCCGCCCGAGCCGCCGCTGAGCAGCTCGGCCATGCTGCGGGGCAGCCTGGCCCAGGTGCTGCGCGACCCTGCCATGCTGCGTCTGGATGCGGGTGTGTTTGTGCTGTACGCGGTGCAAATAGCGATGTGGGTGGCAGTCCCGGCGCTGCTGGTGCAGGCCGGGCTTAGCACAGAGCAGCATTGGTGGGTGTACCTGCCCGCTGTTTCGGGCTCTTTTTTGGTCATGGGCATAACCCTCTTTCCGCTCGAGCGCCGGGGTTATTTGCGCAGTGTTTTTTTGCTCGCTATTGGGCTCATGGCGCTGGTGCAACTGGGCTTTATGGCCGTGGCCAGCGCGCCGACACTGGGGGCTTTGGCGGCCTTGCTGCTGGCTTATTTCTGCGGCTTCAATGTGCTGGAGGCAGCTCAGCCCAGCTTGGCCACCCGGCTGGCGCCGGCACACGCCCGCGGCGCGGCCCTGGGCGTGTACAACACGCTGCAATCATTTGGATTTTTTGCCGGTGGCCTGGTGGGCGGCATCCTGGTGAAAACCACCGGCACCCAGGGACTTTTTGCGGTTTGTGGCCTGGCCAGTCTGTGCTGGCTGCTCATTGCCTGGCCAATGCGCGCCCCCCCACCCAGGGCTGCACAACAGGCCGCAAAGGCTGGATAATCTTCGAAACTCTGGAGGAAAAAACCATGGCATCCGTCAACAAAGTCATTCTCGTGGGCAACTGTGGCCGAGACCCGGAAATTCGTTATCTGCCCTCTGGCCAGGCGGTGGCCAATGTCAGCGTCGCCACATCCACACGGCGCAAAGATAAAAACTCCGGCGAGTCGATTGAGGACACCCAGTGGCACCGCGTGACCTTTTACGACCGTCTGGCCGAGATCGCCGGCGAATATGTCAAAAAGGGCCAGCCGATCTATGTGGAGGGCCGCCTCAAGTACGGCAAGTACACCGACCAGGCCGGTATTGAGAAAAACACCGTCGACATCATTGCCACCGAAATGCAATTGCTCGGCAAGCGAGAGGGCATGGGCGGCCCCGGTGGGGAAGAAGGTGGCGGTGGAGGCGGTGGTGGGGGCGGTGGTGGCTACTCGCGCCCGGCGCCAGCGTCCCGTCCTGCCCCGCCAGCGCAGCGCCCGGCGCCCGCGGCAGCCGCCTCCAAGCCATCGAGCGGCTTTGACGATATGGATGACGATATTCCGTTCTAGGTCCTAGCGCTCATTCGCTTTGTCGCGATTGAAAATCCAGCCATCAAGCCTGGCCCCAGAGTTCAAGCAGCGCTCTTCAAACTGCGACCATTGCTGACCAGTAACTCGCCAAGGCTTGTGTCCTCCAGTGCGTAAACACCACGGGCGGCCTTCCAGACCAACCCTTTTTCTTGCAAGGCGGCAAGTGCCTGCTGGACATTGGACAGGTCAGGGGCAACATCGCTCTTGGGCGAAATGCTGGACATTGCGCTTTGATACAGCTCCATGGTTTTCCCCTCAAAAGGCGCGTAGTCTGTCCCTGCAGTGGCCAGAACCTGAAAAACTGCTGACTGCAATGGCGTCAGACTGTGAATAACGCGCATCGCTTCTTTGTTGGTGGAGTCGATTTCAAGTTGAACTTCCTCGTAAAACCGACTTTCTATGTCATTCTTTTCGACTCCAAAGGCGAAACGCAATGTGTCCGCTGCGGCGCCCAATATCTCTGGTCGGAATGACGCCTTACTGAACAGCTCAAACACCACCTCAGGCTCGAGGGTCGCACCGAGATCCGCATGAGCGCAGAACCATTTGACGTACTCTCTACCGAGGGATGGGAACCGAACCAA
>Ga0208960_1002143_pt1 | contig 10192 bp, 9 predicted proteins | sample GreLakmeON33MSRF_FD_187703 | JGI IMG/M metagenome (GOLD analysis project Ga0208960, IMG submission 187703) | Freshwater lentic microbial communities from great Laurentian Lakes, MI, USA - Great Lakes metaG ON33MSRF (SPAdes) | ecosystem: Environmental > Aquatic > Freshwater > Lake | place: Great...
AAGTGAAGCCGAGGAGGCGAGCAAAATTCAATAGCGGGGCTGGGAGGGGTCGATTTCGTCGGACCAAGCATCGATGCCGCCCTTAAGGTTGAGCATTTTTTGGTATCCTTGCTGCTGGAGAAAAAGAAGAGCTTTGGCGCTGCGAATGCCTGCTTTGCAGTGGATGACAATCTCCTGATCTTGTGGGATCTCGGACCAACGTTTGGGGAGTTCGCCGAGTGGGAGCAGGGTGGAGCCGGCAATCTTGGAGATTTGAAATTCATGCGGTTCACGGACATCGAGAAGAAAGAAGGGTTTTTTTGAATCGATCTTCTTCTTCAGGTCTGCGCAGGTGATCTCGGGAACGGTGGGGCCCGTTTGCTGGACGGGACCTTCTCGTGCGGGCATGCCACAAAATTGTTCGTAGTCGATCAGGCCCGTGATGGTCTTATTTTTCCCGCACATCGGGCAATCGGGATTCTGGCGTAGTCTCATCTCCTTAAAGCGCATTTTCAGCGCATCGAAAAGGAGGAGGCGACCGAGGAGAGGATCCCCGATTCCGAGGATGAGTTTGACGGTCTCGATGGCTTGGAGAACCCCAATGACTCCAGGTAAAATTCCTAGAACGCCCCCTTCGGCACAGCTGGGAACGCTTCCGGGCGGTGGGGGTTCGGGGTAAAGGCAGCGATAGCAGGGACCTTTGCCTGCCCAGAAGACGGTGCACTGACCCTCGAATCGAAAAATGGAGCCGTAGACATTCGGTTTACCTAAAAGGGCGCAGGCATCGTTGACGAGGTAGCGGGTGGGAAAATTATCGGTACCATCTACCACGACGTCGTAGTCACGGAGAAGATCGAGAGCGTTGTCGGAGCGAAGAGCCACTTCGTGGGTGACAACCTCCACGTAGGGATTGAGTTCGGAAATCGTACGACGGGCAGATTCCACTTTGGGCTGACCGATCGAGGTTTGACGGTGAATAATCTGGCGTTGGAGATTGGATTCATCCACGCGGTCGAAATCGATGATGCCGAGGCGACCTACTCCAGCAGCAGCGAGATAGGCGAGAAGAGGGGAGCCGAGGCCGCCTGTGCCGATGGCGAGAACGCGGGCGGCCTTGAGCTTTCGCTGACCTTCGACTGTGACTTCGGGCATGATGAGATGGCGGGCGTAGCGCCGCATTTCTGGGGTGCTGAGTTCTTGGGCACTGGTTGCTTGGGCAATGCGAGGAATCAGAGACATTGGACTACGCTAGTCAAAAAGGGTTTCTGGGTCGAGTACGCCTGTGTCATCGGTGGGCGGTAGGGTGGCCACCGCCGCATCCTAGGATAGGATGCTACTGGCCCTTGAAAAACTCGCCTTGCAGTTCTAATTCGTCGGTAAACTTGGGGCGTTTTTCGACTTCGTCGAGGTATTTAAAAAAGTCGTCCGAGGTTTCGAAGAGATGACCTTTTTCAATATAGGAATCGGTGGTGAAGGGGCTAAAGCCGCCGCGTGGGAAGATCATGTAGCGAGATTTCATATAATCTCGTGCATGGCCTAATTCGTCCATCATTCCGGTGGAGAGAGGGGGGCGTTCGGGGTAGGGATGAATGGCAATGACGGCGTGGACTTTGCCTACATACCAGTGCAAATCGCGATGGACGGTGTAGGCGTAGATCGATTCTCGGTCACTGGCGGGGACGCCCTCAAAATTAGTGCCAATTTCGATCGACTGGGGATCGACGATGACTGCGTATTTGCGTAGGCGATGGATGACCTTATCGATTTCTTTCCGTTTCTCAGGGGTACCGTAGCTCATGGAGTAGCTGGCGTAGACGACCCAAGGGTTGGGGTGGGTGACCAGTTTGTAGAGCGCCTCTGGGGGTTCGCCAACGGCGATGACATAGTGGGGAACCCCCATGTAGCGGGCCCAATCTTCCGAGAGACTCACTTCTTCATTCATCCAGGAAAGAATGTCGTAAAGGGTATGGTTGCGCTCTTTGAGAGCGACGAGGAATGGATCCGCCTCTTGTAGAGTCTCCAACTTGAGTTTAATCGCCCACTCCGCATCGATCAGGGTGACGATGAGGTCAGGTTTGATAAAGTCTCGGAGGATGCGCTGGTCCTTGAACTTGCGATTGATGCGATTCCACTCGACGGTGGCGGGAGCGCGGATGATGACGTCTTGGTAGTTGTGGCGGTTAATTTCGTAGCCAATTTTTTCGTACTCTTTCTCGCGGGTCAGTTCAAAAACATAGTCGGTTGCGCCGAGAAGACGTTCGAGCGGTTTTTTGCCTGCTTTGGTGAAGTCATCCACCGCGTGGTAGACTTTAATGTCACGGTGATTTTTTTGGCCGAGGGCGACAACACGCCGGAGGTAGTCGGCGTCGTCCATCCCTGCAATCATGCCGGTGACGAGGACTCTCATACCTTAGAATCTATCTGTTTTGCAGGCGAAAGGCGATGAGCTTTACCAGATCAGAGGAATGGAAAGTCCCCACGCAAAGCGCAAGGTCGGAAAGGAGGTCGCGACGCAGAGGCGCCGAGGAGAGTGGTTTTGTGGGTGGAATTTCTTGTCATGGGTTGTGGTAGGCACCCATCTTAAGTGGATGAGTGAATTGGGCCATCCAGAGGCGAAAAAGCCTGCTTTGACAGGAGAGGGGTTACAGATCTTGGGGGATGTAAGGCTGGGTAGGGACGCAGTCATTCGAGCTAAGGTGAAGGGAAATGTGCGGGCCTCGGGTAAGCTTATTCTTACGGCGGAGGCGAGTGTGAGTGGGCTTGTGGAGGCTCAGGACGTGCGTTTGGAGGGAAGGGTGGATGGGGGGTTGCTGGGGCGGGGGCAGGTTTGGCTTGGACCTCAGGCCATTTTGAGGACGAGGTGTAGAGCGAAGGCACTGCGAATTGAGGCGGGGGCCGATTTCAAGGGGGAGCTTTCCGTAGGGGGATGAAATGACGGCGAGTGTTATTGCCAAGGTAGAAGTCGAATGCCCTGAATGCGGGCAAACGCAGATGGAGTCGGAAAACTTTATTTCGACGGCTTGTCGAGGTTGTGGAAAATATATGGAATCTTTGCCGAAGGGTGAGGGGCGCGGTCGCAAGGTGAAAAGGTCGGCTGTCAAAAAGCGGGAGTTGACCTGTGTGGATTGTGGAGCCGTGCAGAGGGTGGCGGAGGAGGCTCAATCTTCCAGTTGTTTGGAGTGCGGGCGTCATCTTGAGTTGGGGCACCGTGAAATTATGGGGGAGCATTTGGGGAACCTCAGTCTGGAGGGACAGTTGACCATCGGACCGAAGGGAAACTTTGGCGGGGCCAAAGCGCGGGCGGCTTATATTATTTTACGGGGTAGGTCGAGTGGTGCTTTGGAGGCGGCGGATTGGTTGCGGGTGGAAGGACAGGCTAAGGTGCGAGCGGGGGCAACGGGGGGGAGATTAGAGATTAAGGTGGGATCGAGTTTAGAGTGTAGCGGACCTGTGGTGTTTCAGGAGGGAAGGATCGATGGGGAGTTACGCTGCGGAAGTGCTCGTTTTGTGGGCTTAGTCGAAGTGGGGCCTAAAGGGAAGGTGGTAGCGGAGATGATGAGTTTTGCGGAGTTGACGGCCGAAAGTGGAGCTCGGATTCGCGCGCAAGCGGAGACGCACGCGGCGTAACTTGCTGACTTATTTCGATTTTGGGGAGAGGCGACGGAAGACAGGAGAGAACTCTGGAGCGGCCGCTTTGCCTTCGATCGGATCGGAGCGACCGCGGAAGGTGGCGGACTCCGACAAAATAAATTTCGCGCTACGGACATCGCCAAAGAGTTCTGCTTGATCACAAACCTCAACAGAATCGGTGGCGATAATATTACCCTGAACTTTGCCGCGAATGATTACTTTGGCGGCCTGAATTTCGGCTCGGATGACGGCTTCTGGGCCGATAGTGAGAGTGCCATCAGAAATAATTTCGCCCTCAAAGTTGCCGTTAAATTCGAGGGCGCCATCGAAAGCCAAGGTTCCTTTGATTTCGACTTGGTCGGTGATCATGGCGGTGCGGGGCGAGGAGGAATCGATGCGCGCGGGGGAAGCCTTTGGGCTATCGGGATAACTAAAGGTAGCGTCGAGGGTTTCGGGCTTCTTGCCGTTTGGATTTGGACGATTGAACATATTTGTTTAAAAATAATGAAAAAGAGGGGGCTGACAAGAGTTATCTTACTGGGAAAGGCTGAGGTTTTTTGAGGTTCTTGACACAAGGTGTGGTCCTCTCGCAACCTTCTTCCCGCGTATGATCCATCATCTTAAACTGATCCAGTTGAAAGCGGGCCTACCCGTGGATCGGGTTGAGGAGATGATGGTGGAGAGTCGGATTCGACTTCTTAAAATTCAAGATGTTCTGAGTTTGGCTTGTGGAAAAAAGATGCCTGTTCTTGGACATAAAACGTTGGCGGATTTTTTTATCGCGTTGGAATTCGAGAATAGCTTAAAGCGGACGTCGGCCTTTGATCATCCCCTGTATCAGCAGTTTGAGGCGCAGGTTTTGAAGCCCAATGCGGAGACGATTGAGGTATTGGAGTTTGAGATGGATCCGGGCAAAGACGTCCGCTTTTCCTAAGCGGGTGCGGGCGAGATTCCAACTGCGGTGAAGAAGCGGGCGGTGGTGGGGGTGGGGGTGGCTGGGTTCCCGGAGAAGGCGGCAGGAAACTCTTGGGCTTTTTTGCAGTGGGGGTTGGGGTTACGGGATTTGGGTTGGGAGGTGTGGCTGGTGGAATCTTTGGCGGCCAAAGAAATTAAAAACAGTCGAGGGGAACTGTGCGTCTTAGAAGAAAGTGTGAATTTGGCGCATTGGCAGAAGATTTTACAAGAGATCGGTTGGGATGGAGGGGCGACTTTGTTCGCAGAGGGAGAGAAGATCGAAGAAAAACCCCTGCGTGAGTTTGCGCAAGGGGCAGATCTTTTTCTGAATCTTTCTGGGCATTTCAAAAGAGCGGATTTGGTCGAGGGGGCGGAGCGAAAAGTCTATGTGGACTTGGATCCTGCTTTCACCCAGATCTGGGCGAAAGTGTACGGGAGTGCGATGAACTTTGCGGGGCACAATGCGTTTTGGAGTGTGGGGCTATCGATGGGGCGTGGGGCGGTAGTGCCGGATACGGGGCATGACTGGAAGCCGGTGCTTCCTCCCGTGTGCCGCAGGTATTGGTCGCGGGAGGCGACGGGAGTTCCGAAGGGTCGAGCGGCTGAGATTGGGAAGAACCATTGGACGACGGTGACTCACTGGTACGGATATGCAGCGGTGGAGTGGGAGGGGCGTTCCTACGAAAGTAAGTCGCCAGGATTTGCGAATTTGAAAAGGTGGCCAGGGCAGACGGGGTTGACCCCAAGAGTGGTGACTGATTTAGGAGAGGGGGAAGAGAGGACGGAGTTTGAGAAAGCGGGTTGGGAGTTTTTCGAGCCTGGGCCGGTTTGTTCGGATTGGCGGGAATACCGGGCGTTTTTGGCGGCAAGCCGGGGGGAATTTTCGCCGGCGAAGCAAGGATACGTGACGGCCCAGACGGGGTGGTTTAGTGATCGCAGTGTACTTTATCTGTCGCTGGGGAGGCCGGTGCTTTTACAAGAAACGGGTTGGTCAAAGTGGTTGCCTGAGGGGAAAGGGGCGGTTGCTTTTCGGTCGGCAGAGGAGGCGGTGGAGAAAGCGCGGGAGATTGAGGGAAACTATGAGAGCCATGCGCGTGCGGCGGAGAAGCTGGCGGAGGATTACTTGGATACGCGTCGATCGATTCCGCAGGCGTTGGCTTGGCTTTGAGGGGTCACCTTTTCAGGTGAGAAACTAAGAAATGGGGCTGAGGCCAAGGAAGGCGAGGGCGGGATTTTCAACAAATTTCTTTATTTCGATGAGAAAAGTGACGGCCTGTTTGCCGTCGATGAGTCGGTGGTCGTAGGAGAGGGCAAGGTTCATCATGGGACGGATTTCGACTTGGCCTGAGATGGCAACGGGGCGTTGTTGGATGGCGTGAAGTCCAAGGATTGCGGATTGGGGAGGGTTGAGGATGGGGGTAGAAAGAACGGAACCGTAGACCCCGCCGTTGGAGATGGTGAAGACGCCGCCTTCGAGGTCGGGCAGAGTTAGCTTTCCTTCGCGAGCGCGGGTGGCGACGGCGCCGAGGGCTTTTTCGAGACCTGCAAGATCGAGTTGGTCGCAATCACGAAGAACGGGGACGACGAGGCCTCGTTCGGTACCGACGGCGACCCCGATATCGAAATAATTTTGGGAGACAATCTCATCGCCTTCGATGCGGGCGTTGACCGAGGAAACCGCCTGGAGGGCGCGGACGGTGGCTTGGAGAAAGAAGCTCATGAAGCCGAGTTTAACGCCGTGTTGAGCTTGAAAAGTGGTTTGAACCTCGGTGCGAAGAGCGATGAGATTGGAGAGATCGGCTTCGTTGAAGGTGGTGAGAATGGCGGCGGTGTGTTGAGCGCTGACAAGGCGATCGGCAATTTTGCGGCGAAGCGGGGACATTTTTTTTCGGCTCTCGCGGTCAGAGCGGGGAGAAGAAGTGGAGGGTGTAGCGGTATCGGCTTCGGTGTGAAGGAGTGAGGTGGTGAGGGGGGGAGCAGTTTCCCGAAGGGGGGGTTGTTTTACAGGATGGGACGCTTGGGTGGCGGCGGGGGTGGGACTGGTTTTACGGGTGGGTATCTTACCGAGATGGAGATGACCGACGGTTTGGCCTACTTTGACTTCGGTTCCTTCGGGGACGAGAATTTCTAGAGTGCCATCGGTCTCGGCGAAGACTTCCGAGGTTACTTTATCGGTCTCGATTTCGAAAAGGGGATCGCCGGAGGCGACGGTTTCGCCGTTTTTACGTTTCCAACTGCCGAGCGTGCCTGAGGTGATGGACTCTCCGACGGAGGGAATGCGGATGGGGATCAAAGAGGTAGCGGTACTCATGGTCGTTTTTTTCCAGTCTTGGTTTTTGAAGTTTTCGGGCGAAGGGGCGAAGTCTTTTTCAGTGCGGGTGCGGGCGCCTGAGTTGGGGAGGGGGCGGCGAAGGCTTCGCGGACGAGTTGGTCTTGTTCGAGAAGGTGGATCGCGAGGGAACCGGTCGCGGGAGAGGAAGATGCGTCGCGTCCTGCGTAGCGGAATTTGCGTTTTGTGAGGTCTTGTAAGCGGAGAGCGAGGTGAGACCAAGCGCCCATATTTTCGGACTCTTCTTGGCACCAGACGAGCTCGGCATGGGGGGATTGGAGGGCGAGGAGAGAGAGAAGCTTCTTTTCGTGGAGGGGATAGAGCTGCTCGAGGCGAAGAATGGCGGTATCGCGGATTTGGTGTTTTTCGCGATAGTCGGCCAAGTCGTAAAAGACTTTTCCTGAGCAGAGAATGACGCGCTGGGCGTTCTTGATCGGGGTTGGATCGGGGAGAATTTCTTGGAAGGCGCCGTGCGTAAGCTCGTTGAGTGGGCTGGTGGCACGGGCGTCGCGGAGGAGGCCTTTGGGGGTCATGACGATGAGGGGTTTGATGATTTTGCGAAGGGCTTGACGTCGCAGGAGGTGGAAGTAGTTGGCGGGAGTTGTGGGGTAGGTGACGGTCATATTGTCTTCGGCACAGAGTTGGAGGAATCGTTCGAGGCGGGCACTGGAGTGTTCGGGACCTTGGCCATGGTAGCCGTGGGGGAGAAGGAGAGTGAGGCGTGAGGTGGTGCCCCACTTGGATTCGGAGGAGGAGATATATTGATCGATCTGGGTTTGTGCGCCGTTAGCGAAATCGCCGAACTGCGCTTCCCAGAGGACGAGCATGTCGGGGCAGTCCAGAGAGTAGCCATAATCGAAGCCGAGGACGGCAGCTTCGGAGAGAGGACTATTGTAGACGCAGAAGGAGGCCTGATCTTGGGCAAGATTTTTCAGAGGAATATAGCGGGCACGGGTGCGAAGATCGTAAACGGAGGAGTGGCGATGGCTGAATGTGCCGCGGCGACTATCTTGGCCTGAGAGACGAATGGGGACTCCTGAGGTGAGGAGGGAAGCGAAGGCGAGGTGTTCCGCGCAACCCCAATCGAGGGGAACTTTGCCTTTGGCCATGGCGTGGCGATTATCGAGGAGTTTACGGATTTTGGTATTGATCTGGAAATCGGCAGGAATATGAGAGATGGAAGCTCCGAGTTGGGCGAGACGAGAAGCAGGGACTCCTGTGGGGACTTCTTGGAGAAGGGCGGGGCAACGGAGGGGAGGATGAAGTTGTGGTTTTAATTGGGCCACGGCGAGGCGGGATTCGCGCAGAGCTTCCTCGGACACGGTATCGATCTGAGATCGGATTTTTTGGATTTCTTCTTCGGTGATGATTCCGGCATCCAGAAGTTTGCGAGCGAGCAAGCGACTGACGGAGGGGTGGGCATCGATTTCGGAGTAGAGGGTCGGTTGAGTGAAACTGGGTTCATCGCCCTCGTTGTGGCCGTGGCGGCGGTATCCCACGAGGTCGAGAATGATATCTTCGTGAAAGCGCTGACGGAATTCGAGGGCCAGTTGGATGACGGAGGCAGCGGCCAGGGGATCATCCCCATTGATATGGAAGATGGGGAGACCCAGAGATTTTCCTGGGGCGGTGCAGTAGCGAGTGGAGCGGGAGTCTTCGGGGAGGGTGGTGAAGGCGATCTGGTTGTTAACGATAATGTGGATGGTGCCTCCCGTGCGGTAGCCCTCGAGGCGGGAGAGGTTGAGGGTCTCGGCGACGATGCCTTGGCCGATGAAAGCGCCATCGCCGTGGATGAGGACGGGCACTACTTTTTCACGTTTGACGGTATCTTGGCGAAGGCGCTGGCGGGCGCGGGCCTTGCCCTCGACGACTGGGTCGACGGCCTCAAGGTGGCTGGGGTTGGGGGCCAGAGAGAGACGCAGTTTTTTCCCTGAGGAAGTCGTAACTTCATTCTCGTAGCCGAGGTGATATTTAACATCGCCGTCCCCGAGGACGGTTTGGGGGACATAGTTCTCGTGGAATTCGGTGAAGAGTTTACGCCGAGATTTTCCGAGGGTGTTGACGAGGACATTCAGGCGACCGCGGTGAGCCATTCCGATGACTACTTCCTCAACTCCGGCCGCAGGGCAGGCCTCGAGGAGAGAGTCGAGAACGGCGATGAGGGTTTCACCTCCTTCTAGGGAGAAGCGTTTTTGGCCAACATAGCGGGTGTGGAGAAATCGTTCGAGGGATTCGGCGGAGATAATTTTTTCGAGGATGCGGCGTTGTTGGGCGGGGGTGAGGGAGGGTTGGTTGCGGTTGCGTTCCATGCGATCGCGGAGCCAACGGCGGATGCTGAAGTTCATGATGTGCATGAATTCGACGCCGATGTGGTCGCAGTAGGTTTGTTTGAGGAAGGCGAGAATATCGCGAAGGGTACGTGGGCCGCCGCCGCTGAGGGTGCCGGAATCAAAAACGGAATCGAGATCGGCGTCGGTGAAGCGGAAGGTGGAGAGGGATAGATCGGCGTTAGCTTCTGGAGTTAGGCCGAGTGGATCGAGGTGGGCGAGGGTGTGGCCGAGGGCGCGGTAGGCGAAAAGGAGATTATAGATGCGGGCTTGAGGGAGGGTGTTACCGAACTCTGGAGAGGTGGCGGAGTTGGGGATGGGGGTGGAGCCGGAGCGGGTGGGGGGGCGGAGCTGGCAACCGAGTTCGAAACCTTCGAAGAAAGCGCGCCAGGTGGGATCGACGGAGGTGGGATCTGTTTTCCACGATTCGTGAAGTTCTTCTAAGAAGGCACCGTTTCCTGGGTGGCCAATGCGACCGAGGGCAGGGGAAGGGGCAGTGGAAGAGCGGTTGGGATTGAGACGGTCCAATGTTTCTAGGGCGGGATCTCGTTCAGAAGAGCTGGGAAGATCTTGGGCCATGCTTTTCTAGATTGGCAGAAAACGAGTAAAATGGCGAGGTTGTAGTATTCGGAGCATTGGAAGCGAAAGTAGTTCTACCACAATCGCTTATTTCGATAAAAAATTTAGCCAAGATGGTATCCATCGGAATTGGGGAAGGCGTTTGATTTGCTTAATGAACGGGGCAGACTAAAAATATGAAAGTTGTGAGGGCAGGGCAAAAAAATGTATTGGGTGGGGAATTAAAGATTTGTTCGGCGGATCCGATGACGGGGTTCACCCGATCGGGAAGTTGCGAAGGGCATGAGGACGACCATGGTTGTCACGCGGTGTGCGCGCAAATGACGGAGGAGTTTTTGAGGTTTAGCCAGAGGGCGGGTAACGATTTGTCGACGCCTCGGCCTGAGTATGGTTT
>Ga0208960_1002144_pt1 | contig 10191 bp, 10 predicted proteins | sample GreLakmeON33MSRF_FD_187703 | JGI IMG/M metagenome (GOLD analysis project Ga0208960, IMG submission 187703) | Freshwater lentic microbial communities from great Laurentian Lakes, MI, USA - Great Lakes metaG ON33MSRF (SPAdes) | ecosystem: Environmental > Aquatic > Freshwater > Lake | place: Great...
GGGGCTAAATCTTTCGGTCCAAGATAAATTGACCATTGCCAAACATCTGGATGATTTGGGAGTTGGGTTTATTGAAGGTGGCTGGCCTGGCGCAAATCCAAAAGACACTGAATTTTTTGCCCGAGTCGCCAAAGAGATTAAATTTAAAAATGCACAATTTGTAGCTTTTGGTGCCACACGTAGGCCGCTAGTGAAAGCCGGCGATGATGCCCAAGTTACCGCGCTTCTTGATTCCCAAGCACCAATCATCACACTTGTTGCAAAATCTCATGATGTACATGTGGACCTTGCTTTGAAAACAGAGCTTGCTGAAAACCTATTGATGATTCGGGACACGATTACACATTTGAAAAATCATGGCCGGCGAGTATTTCTAGACGCGGAACATTTCTTTGATGGTTATCGATCTAATCGGGCATACGCACTTGAAGTGATTCAAAGTTCAATGGCAGCCGGAGCAGATTTAGTTGCTCTTTGCGATACAAATGGTGGCGCGTTACCTGATGAGATCAGTGAAGTAGTTAATGATGTAATTGGCGTTACTTCAGCGCGAGTTGGAATTCATTGCCATAACGATGCTGGTTGCGCAGTTGCAAACTCCCTCGCAGCCGTTCATGCCGGGGCAACTCATGTGCAAGGAACTTTAAATGGTTATGGAGAACGAACTGGCAATGCAGATTTAGTAACAATTATTGCAAATCTTGAATTGAAACTAGGCAAAAAAGTATTACCTACTGGTTTGCTAAAAGAAGCTTTTAGAATTTCACATGCAGTTGCAGAGGTAACAAATATCGCACCAAGTGCGCGCCAGCCATATGTCGGTCTTTCAGCATTTGCTCACAAAGCTGGATTGCATGCAAGCGCAATTAAGGTTGATCCCGCTTTGTATCAACACACTGATCCAGCAGAAGTTGGAAATGATATGCGGATGTTGGTCTCTGATATGGCCGGCCGTGCATCAATTGAATTAAAAAGCCAAGAACTTGGAATTGATATTGGACCAGATCGTGAAGTTTTAGGTCGAGTTGTTGAACGTGTCAAAGATTTAGAGTCGCATGGCTATACCTTTGAAGCAGCTGACGCCTCATTTGAACTTTTGTTGCGCGCGGAAATTGCTGGCGCAAAGTTACGTTTCTTCACCGTGGATGAATGGTCAACCACAGTTGATAAGAGTGCAGACGGAGCAGTTACCAGCCGAGCATCAGTAAAAATAACTGCACGTGGTAAAAGTTATGAAGCCACTGGAAGTGGAAATGGACCAGTTAACGCGATTGACCGCGCACTGCGCACCGGCCTTGAAAGTATTTACCCAGAACTTGCGATCCTTGAATTAACTGATTACAAAGTCCGGATTTTGGAAGGCCGTCTTGGTACCGGAGCGGTAACGCGGGTTCTCGTACAAACAAGTGATGGTAAAGCGGAATGGACCACTTTAGGGGTTCACGAAAATGTTATCGCAGCCTCGGAAATGGCATTAGAGGATGCAGTTACTTATGGCTTACTGCGTCAAGGGATTAAACCCGAGTAACCTTTACATATGTCAGAGATGGTAAGCGAAGCTTTTGCTGGCCTCTTTGCTCAGTACGAGGAACATTTGCGGTCACAACGGGATCTTTCTGAACACACAATCCGGGCTTATATCGGCGACTTAACATCATTAGCCGAGCATGCACAACGGATGAAAGTTTCCGAACCAAGTGCACTGAGTTTGGCGATCATCCGTTCTTGGCTAGCAAATCAACAAAGTAAAGGTGGCGCGCGAACCACAATTTCACGTCGAGCAGTTTCAGTAAGAACTTTCACTGCATGGGCGGCACGGAAAGGGATTTTGCCAACTGATGTGGGGGATCGATTAGCCACTCCACGAGGCCATCGCACTCTTCCGCATGTGTTAACTATTTCTGAAGCGACAGAAGTTTTTGATTCACTGGAATTAGCCTCTGGAGAAGAACAAACTCCACTCGCACTTCGAAACATCGCATTAGTTGAACTACTTTATGCAACAGGCATACGAGTATCAGAAGCATGCGGTATGGATTTAGCTGATATAGATCGCAATCGAAATACAGTTCGCGTATTTGGAAAAGGAAGAAAAGAGCGGACCTGTCCAATAGGTGCACCTGCATTACTAGCGATTGATAAGTGGATTAATCAGGCTCGCCCAGAGTTAACTGCGAGCAACTCGGGGTCGGCGCTTTTCTTGGGTGCTCGCGGAAAACGAATTGATCCACGAACGGTGCGTGAAGTTGTTTACAAAGCGTTGGAAGCGTTGCCCGGATCTCCAAAGATGGGTCCACATGGATTACGTCATAGTGCAGCTACTCATTTACTTGAAGGCGGTGCAGATTTGCGCGCAGTACAAGAACTTTTAGGTCATGCCTCATTAGCAACCACTCAAATTTATACACATGTTTCAGAGGATCGATTGCGAAGTGCATACCAACAAGCACATCCGCGGGCTTAACTTAAATTAATAATCACATCTGCTAATTCGCGCGTTTGAGCCACAATTCTTGCATTATTTTGATCGCTACCTGTCGCCCAGGAGTGCGCATCAACTTTACTTTTACCAAATTTGTGGTGGCGATCGACTAATCTTTCGATTCGAAGTTGATCATCAACTTCGATAAACCAACTTTCATCAAGTAACTTCTTAACTCCGCCCCAATTATTCTCATTGTGTAAAAGATAATTTCCTTCGGTGATTACTAATTTAATTTCAGGTGTAATTACTCCTTGAGCTGCGATAGATTCTTCGATAGACCGGTCAAACACTGGAAAGTAAATATTCTGGCCAACTTCATTTTTTACTCTTTGTAAAATTGCAGTAAAGCCAAGTGCGTCAAAAGTATCAGGTGCACCTTTGCGATCGGCACGACCTAATTCACGCAAAGCTAAATTACTTAAATGGTATCCATCCATATTTAAGATAGCGGCTTGATCACCAAGCTGCTCAATCAATTGCCCAGATAATGTGGATTTTCCAGCACCGGGTTTTCCAATTACTCCTACAATTTTGCGCTCTCCACCCATTAATGATTTTGCACGGGTGACAACTTCTTCAAGTGAAGTTAGTAGAGTTATTGAAGTGGACATCTACTCAGTTTAAGACAAACGTGGCAAAAGTACAGGTGCGCCTAACCGTCGTAAAGGGTTTTTATACTCTCGATTTAAACGCTCGCCCCAATGTAGAACTGTTTTGCCATAAAGATGAGTTTGTGCTCCGACTACTCCAATTAATTGTGAGCGACTGACCGCGTCCCCAACTATTAATTGAGTTTCAACTGGGAGATAAGTTGTCCGTACCCGTTTATCAGCACCCCCATTACCTCCGCTATTTTTATGCGCAATCACAACTATCGGAATGGAATTAATAACACCTACATATGCAACAACTCCATCAGTTGGAGCAAAAACTGGATCTCCAACTTTGCTCAACAGATCAACTCCACGATGAGCCGCTCCATAATGATTTGCTTGGTATGCGGCCCCATCAAAGCCGCGAGCCACAATTAATTTGCCGTTAAGCGGGCCAGTCCAGCGCTCATTGGCAGCTGCTGAAAAAGTGGGCAGCAAAGAGAGCAGTATTGCGAGGCAGATTTTCAATCGGCTCATATTGTTCATATCCGGCAACCCTGCCAAAAATTGCCAAATCAAGGGGCTGAGCAGGGCAAATGTGGGGAAATTGGGGTGCTGTGGGTCAGGTAGGATTCGGCTCAGCACTTAAGTAATTAAGTGACTTCGCGTGGTTGAACTTCATCTACTCGGTCTGCATTAAATCCCATCGTCAAAAGCGGTGAGTTGAGTGCAGCAGATGACCAGCCACCAGGGGTAAGCCCGGCAAATTGCCACTTACCGTAAACCGAGAGCACAACTTCGAGTTGTGCGAAAGGAGTGCGCAACCATGTCGGTTGTCACCATGAGAGAACTCCTCGACAGCGGAGTCCATTTTGGACATCAAACCCGTCGTTGGAATCCAAAGATGAAGCGTTACATATTTACCGAACGCAATGGCATCTACATTATCGATATCCAACAATCACTTGGAATGATCGATTCAGCCTATGAGTTTGTAAAGGAGACTGTCACACGTGGCGGTCACGTACTTTTTGTTGGAACCAAGAAGCAAGCACAGGAGCCAATCTTGGCTCAAGCTGCGCGCGTTGGCATGCCATCAGTAACAGAGCGTTGGCTCGGTGGAATGTTGACCAACTTCAACACCGTGGCAAAACGTATTCAACGTTTGAAAGAGCTCGAAGGACTTGAGGGAAGCACCGATCAAGGTCGCACCAAAAAAGAACTTCTGATGCAACGCCGCGAAAAAGATAAGTTAAAGAAAAACCTCGACGGCATTCGTAACATGACCAAACTTCCAAGTGCTATCTGGGTTGTTGATACCAAGAAAGAGCATTTAGCGGTTGCAGAAGCCAAGAAACTTGGAATTCCAGTTATCGGAATCCTTGACACAAACTGCGATCCAGATGAAGTCGATTATGGAATCCCAGGAAATGACGATGCTATTCGTTCAGTTGCATTGTTGACTCGCGTAATTGCAGATGCAATTGCTGCTGGTTTGCAAGCACGTTCAGGTGCTGCGAAAGTTAAAGAAGATGCAGCATTGGCAGCTCAAGCAGAAGCGCTCGCCGCTTCAGCAACTGCTGAACTTGAAGCCGCTGTTGCAGAACCAGTTGTAGCCGCTGAAGTTGCACCACTCGTGGAGGCTTAGTAAATGTCGTATACCGCATCTGATGTAAAGCGCCTGCGTGAATTAACTGCTGCAGGAATGATGGATTGTAAAAATGCACTTGAAGAGTCTGGTGGAGATTTCGATAAAGCAGTTGAGCTCATCCGCGTTAAAGGACAAAAAGGTGTTACCAAGCGCGAAGGTCGTACAGCTTTAAATGGTTTAGTAAGTGCATCTGTCACAGGTGATACTGGTGTGATCTTAGAGTTGAACTGCGAAACCGACTTCGTTGCAAAAGGCGAACGTTTCCAAGAATTAGGAAATGAGATTCTGGCAAAGTTGAGCACATCTGCAGCAACTGAGTTAGATGCATTTCTTGCAAGTGATTTTGGTGGCGGAAAAACTGTGCAGGCACATATTGATGAAGCCAATGCAACTTTGGGCGAGAAGATCGTCTTGCGTCGAATTGGTGTACTAAAAAATGGGCCCGTTTCGGTTTACTTACACCGCACTAGCCCGGATCTACCTGCTCAAGTTGGCGTTCTTGTGCAATTAACAAAAGAGCATGCAATTGGTAAAGATGTAGCACAACACATCGCAGCATTTGCGCCTGCTTATGTTAAACGTGAAGATGTTCCCGCAGATTTAATCGAAAGCGAACGTCGTATCGCCGAAGAGACCGCCCGCAACGAAGGCAAGCCAGAAGCTTCACTTGCCAAAGTCGTTGAAGGGCGCGTCACTGGTTTTATCAAGGAAGTTTCCTTGATTGAACAGGCATTTGCGAAGGATTCCAAGAAGAGCGTTGCCCAAGTCCTCGAAGAAGCTGGCACAAATGTGAGCGCCTTCTTCCGTTTCCGCGTAGGACAGTAAGAGAATATTGACCATGACCTACTCGAGAGTCCTACTAAAACTCTCGGGTGAGGTTTTTGGTGGGGGAGCCGGAATCGGCGTTGACCCTGATGTTGTTCAAGGAATTGCCGCGCAGATCGCCGATGTTGCTCGATCTGGTGTTGAGATTGCAATTGTTGTCGGTGGCGGAAATTATTTCCGTGGTGCGGAATTGCAACAACGTGGAATGGATCGATCTCGTGCGGATTACATGGGAATGCTCGGAACAGTTATGAACTGCTTAGCGTTGCAAGATTTTCTAGAAAAAGAAGGCGTCGCAACTCGCGTGCAAACCGCTATTCATATGGGACAAGTTGCTGAGCCATATATCCCTCTGCGTGCAATCCGACATCTAAATAAAGGTCGCGTTGTTATATTTGGAGCAGGTGCTGGAATGCCATTTTTTACAACAGATACCGTCGCGGCACAACGTGCACTTGAGATTAATGCTGAAGCACTTCTCCTCGCCAAAAGTGGAGTTGATGGAGTTTATTCAGCCGATCCTAAGAAGGATCCAAATGCAAAGAAATATGAAAATATCTCCTTTGATGAAGTTTTAAGTAAATCTTTGGCAGTAGCTGATGCAGCCGCATTTTCACTTTGCCGTGAGAATAAACTTCCGATAATTGTTTTTGATTTAATGAAAGAAGGAAATATTGCTCGTGCTGTAAGTGGCGAATCTATCGGAACATTAGTCTCGTAAGGGGATGAAATAAATGTCTGATCTAGCAAATAAAATTCTCAGCGACGCTGATGAAAAAATGAGCAAAGCTGTGGAAGTAGCGAAAGAAGATTTCGGTGCCATCCGAACTGGTCGTGCACACCCATCGATGTTCGCCAAGATTATGGTTGATTATTACGGAACATTTACACCACTTTCACAATTAGCTTCCGTACAGGTTCCTGAAGCACGGATGGCAGTTGTCTCTCCATATGACAAAGGCGCGATGCCATTAATTGAAAAAGCTATTCGCGACTCAGATTTAGGTGTGAATCCGGCTTCAGATGGAGCGGTCATCAGAGTTGGTTTCCCACAATTAACTGAGGAGCGGCGTAAAGAGTTCATCAAAGTAGCCAGAACTAAAGCGGAAGAGTCCAGAGTTTCGATTCGAAATATTCGCCGCCATTCAAAAGAAGCGCTTGAAAAATTGGAAAAAGATGGAGACGTTGGCAAAGATGATGTGGCTCGCGCAGAAAAGGATTTAGAAAAACATACTTCTGGGCATGTTGCCAAGATCGATGACTTATTACAGCATAAGGAGAGTGAACTTCTCGAGGTTTGAGAGTTCTAACAATAAATGTCGGATCTCCATGCTTTAAATGAAGCGATAAATAAAAAAGCCGGACGAAAATTATTTCCTTCGATCGCTGTCGGATTAACTTTGCTAGGGCTTGTCATCGCATCTTTGGCATTTCAACGTGTCTTATTTCTTCCACTTGCAATCGCTGCAATAATTCGTGGAGTTTGGGAATTAGGTCAAGCATTAGACCGAGCTAATATCGAGATCTCAGTACCAACAATCTCATTTTGTGCCGTAGCGATCATGACAAGTGCTTGGGTCAAAGATGTAACTGGATTAGCGGTGGCGACTGCAATTTCAATTCCATTTTTGTTGATATCGGGATTACCAAAAGGACATCATAATTTTGTAAAAAATGCCACCGCAACTGTTTTTGCAACTATCTATCTTCCATTTCTAGCAGGTTTTCTGATTGTTCTAGCAAAGCCAGATGATGGATTAGCTCGCGTAATGACTTTTGTAATTGTGGTTGGATGCAACGACACCTTTGGATACATATTTGGCGTTCTGCTAGGTAAGCACAAACTTGCGCCAGCGATCAGTCCTAAGAAAACATGGGAAGGGTTGATTGGTTCACTAATCTTCTCAATTCTCGGTGGTGGGTTAATGCTTTCACTTTTGTTTGAGAAACATTGGCTGGTAGGTGCCGCAATTGGAGTTGCTGCAGTATTTACAGCCACATGCGGTGATTTGATTGAGAGTGCAATCAAGCGTGATTTAGATTTGAAAGATATGGGAGCAATTTTGCCAGGCCACGGTGGAATGCTTGATCGGCTTGATTCGGTATTACTCTCAGCCCCAATTATCTGGGCAATTTTAACTTTGGTCGGGTAAGTAAATATGCCCACAATAGAAATTTCACCACTTGTAAAAAAGCCACCACGCCATTTTTCAGATCTCTCTCCGGAGAACCGAGCAATTGCAGTAACTGAATTAGGTGAACCAGCTTTCAGAGCTAAGCAGTTAGCGAATCATTATTTTGGGCGTCACAATGAAACTCCTGAAGCGTGGAGTGATATCTCTATAGATAGCGCAACTAAGTTGGCTACTGGATTATTTCCAACGCTTTTGACCAAAGTGCGCAGTGTTACTTGCGATGGTGGAACAACCCGTAAAGATTTATGGAAATTACATGATGGCGTGATGGTTGAGAGCGTTTTGATGCGTTATCCAGATCGGGCCACATTATGTATTTCATCTCAAGCAGGTTGTGGAATGGGCTGTCCATTTTGCGCTACCGGTCAAGCGGGTTTAACTCGGAATCTCAGTGCTGGTGAAATTACTGCTCAAGTTTTTGCAGCATCCCGCGCGATGGAGTTGGGTGAGATGGGCGCTCCAATGCGTTTATCAAATATTGTTTTTATGGGGATGGGTGAACCTCTCGCAAATTACAACGCAGTTATGCGCACCATCCAAAATATTACGGCGCCAACCCCGGATGGGTTTGGAATTAGTGCGCGCTCAGTCACACTTTCTACAGTTGGCTTAGTAAGTGGAATTGAAAAGCTCATGGAAGAGGGGATTCCCGTAACGCTGGCGGTTTCGTTACATACACCTGATGACGAACTTCGCGATACTTTGGTGCCGATCAATACTCGTTGGAAAGTCCGCGAAGTACTTGCTGCAGCGGATAATTACGCAACTCAGACTGGACGCCGCTATTCGATTGAATACGCAATGATTCGTGATATCAACGACCATGCATGGCGAGCAGATTTACTTGGACGAATGTTGAAAAGCCGCGCAGCACATGTGAATTTAATACCACTTAATCCAACACCTGGATCTAAGTGGACCGCATCAAAACCTGAAGATGAAAAGAAATTTGTTGAAGTTCTGGAAAGTTATGGAGTTCCCGTAACAGTGAGAGATACTCGTGGCCGTGAAATTGATGGCGCCTGTGGTCAATTGGCTGCAGCGGAAAAAGTTAGCAAGCGAAATAAGTTTAAAGTTATTAGTACTGAAAGTTAATTTCCAGTAACTCTGCTTAAAGCTTTAGCCAATAATGAAGGTTGATTTGTGGCAGCCTCTTCGCGATCAGCAAAATCCGTTAATTTAACAACCGAGTTCACGCCCAACCAACGCAGAGGTTCTGGCTCCCATAGTGGGGGAGTGTGATTTACAAAAGGTAATTTTGTTAACTCAGAATCTTTTTCTAAAATTAAATCTGCCAAAGTTTTGGCAGCCAAATAAGAAAGCGTTACCCCATCTCCGACGTAACCACCAGCTTTTGCTTGGCCTGTTGCCTGATTAAAATTTGCAAAAGGTTGCCAATCTCGGGTAACACTTACAGCTCCACCCCATCGGTGGGTGAATTGCCTATCAACCAGCGGTGGAAACCAAGCGCGCACCATTGCAATAATTTGATCATGTATTCGTGAATTATTTTCCGCCGCAGAGCGCATAAGTGAGCCAAATAGATATGGGGCTCCACGTCCACCAACAGCCAAACGATTATCTCCAGTTCGCTGGCCGTAGGTAACTAGATGACTGGCTTCAGCAAATGATTCACCATTAGATAAGCCAATCTGATCCCAAATTTTTTCATTTATCGGCTCAGTAGCAACCATGAGCGAGTAAAGCGGAATACGTTCACGGCTGCCTTTGGCAAAGGCTTCGGTCGCAGAAATTACACTTCTCGCAATTAATGCACCTGAAGGTGTACTTACTTTATGGTCAGTATTTCTAAGCGCTGGTGATTTTTCATAAATCCGTGCTCCAAGTTGTTCTACATGATTGGCCAAAGCCCGGACAAATCTTCCCGGATGCATAGTTGCGCAATCAGGAGTAAACAAACTACCTAATGCGCCATTGAGTTGAACTTTGGCTAAAGTTTCACTTTGATTTAAGAAAGTAGCTGAACCAATATTATTTTTCAATCTTTTTAACTGACCACTATTGCGAGCAATAGTGAGTGAACCACCTTTTTGAAAGTTAGCGTCAGGTGCGTACTTACTTGCAAAAATACCAATCTCATCTATTGATCTCATCAAGTGCGGCGTTACTAAATCTGCTCCCATCTCACTCGGATAAAGCGCACTAACCCATCCACCATTTCGTCCACTGGCGCCGAAGCCAACTCGCTCCTTTTCAATTATCGCAATCTTTAAATCAGGTTTAGTACTCAGCAGGTGATAGGCACTCCATAATCCAGTGAAGCCAGCGCCAATAATTGCAACATCAACCTCTTCAGTTGTGCGCAGCGAAGCTCTTTCGACAGGTTTACTATTTAAAGTGGCATCCCAAAGATTCATGTCCGACCTTCTGGCCACCTTGAAAGGTAATCAGGAATTGGAGTTCCTGGAATTAAATTTGGAT
>Ga0208960_1002146_pt1 | contig 10183 bp, 8 predicted proteins | sample GreLakmeON33MSRF_FD_187703 | JGI IMG/M metagenome (GOLD analysis project Ga0208960, IMG submission 187703) | Freshwater lentic microbial communities from great Laurentian Lakes, MI, USA - Great Lakes metaG ON33MSRF (SPAdes) | ecosystem: Environmental > Aquatic > Freshwater > Lake | place: Great...
CTGCGGCGGCAAACGCGATGCCGCGACTCGCGCCGCACACCAGCGCCACTTTTCCCGCGATACCGAGATCCATTTAGCGCGTCCCGCGGAGATAGTCGTCGGTCTTGTCGATCCAGTCCTGCCGCGGCGGATTGAAGATGTCGACATCGAGCGTGTCCTCGAGCGCTTCGGCGCGATGCCGCACGTTGCTCGGGATCACCAGCACATCGCCGGCACCGACATCGGTGTAGGTCTCGCCTGGTGCATCGGCGTGCGCGCCGAGCCAGAAGCGCAGCGTGCCCGACAGGACGTAGGTGAACTGTTCGTTGATGTGGTCGTGTGCCGGCACGATGGCACCCTGCTTCAGGTACACGTGCGCGAGCATCATCTTGTCGCTGTAGATCAGTCGGCGACCGATCAGCGGCGTGAGCTCTTCGATGGGAAGGTCATCCCAGTTCTGCTTGCGGACGTCGGACATGACAGGATCGGTTGAAGGGAGAATAACGTCGGCGACTCAGCGATTGGCCGCGTATACGGCTTGCTGCGCGAAGCGCGGCTCTTGAATTTCACGCACCAGCGCGTTGGCCAGCGATGCCCGGGAAATGCGACTCCGCATCCCGACGGAGAGCGCCGGGCCGACGTCCACCGCGTCGGTGGCGGGGTCGTCAGTGAGACGCGGCGGCTTGACCAGCGTCCAGCCAGACAGCGTGCTATTCCGCACGAGGCGTTCCTGCTCGTTGCGATCCTCCACCATGCCGTCATGCGCCGATCGCTGCACGATTTTGCGCATCAAGCGCATGAACAGCGACACGTTGGCCGGCATGCCACCCGTCATCGCGCCGGTGACCACCAACAACCGACCCTGCGACTGCGTGTGCAGGGCAGCGATGATCTTCTTGGTGGCGGCGGCGCAAAACGGGACGCGCGCATCGTTGTGCGGACCAAATAGCACGACCGCGGCGTCGGCGCCGCGCAATACTTCGCGCACGGCCGTGGGATCATTGAGCGATCCCACCACGACCGTGGACGACGTCGGCACCGTCTCCGAGGGCTTGGCCCGATAATGCAGCCGCAACGAAATCCCGGCGGCCGTCGCGCTGGCAATAAACGCGTGACCTGTACGCCCGGAGGCGCCGAATACGGAAACGATCATGAAATCCTCTGTCGGATTGCGGCGGGCGCCATCGGGCGCATCGCTCGCACGGAGTCGGCGCGTCGGCGAGCCGACTGCCACGAACTACCCGCTGGGCGCCACATCGTCAGTGAATCGGCGCCACGATATCCGAAACGCAGTCCATTGCAGATCGCCCAGCCCGGCTCATCTTGCGATGCCGCGAGCGGCACCAGATCCCACGCGAGCACCTCGCGACGCGCCTGCGCCACGACCGTGTCACCGCGCAAGACCAACGGCTGCCATCCATAATCGGCCAGCAGCAGCGATGGGAAGTATGCACCACCGCCATCCCCACAGGCAGCCAAGGCGTCGGTCCGCGTGGAATCTCGCGCCGGATCGGCGGCCGCCGCCTGGGCGCGCCCGGCCAACCGTCGCGTTCTACGGTATGTTCGGGGCGTGCATTGGTCGGCAGGATGACTCGGGTGGCACATGCACCCAACATGCATCCGGAACGGCCGATGCGGGAGCATCCGGTCCCCTAGTGGGACATCGTCTTTCACTTTCATGAACCGAGTCGAATGACCGCCACCCCTCCGCTCGTCCCGTCGGATATCGAGATCGCACAGCAGGCGCGCCTGCGCCCGATCACTGCGGTGGCGGCCGACCTCGGCCTCGGCCCCGACGACATCGACCAGTACGGACGCTACAAGGCCAAGCTACCCCTCGCGCTGGCCTCGCAGCCCCCCAAAGGCAGATTGGTGCTGGTCACGGCTATCAGCCCCACCCCGGCGGGTGAAGGCAAGAGCACGGTCAGCGTCGGGCTGTCGCAGGCCCTTCGCCGCATTGGGCACAACGCCGTACTCTGCATGCGCGAGCCCAGCTTGGGTCCGGTGTTCGGCGTCAAAGGCGGCGCGGCCGGCGGCGGCTACGCACAAGTGCTGCCGATGGACGACATCAACCTGCACTTCACCGGGGACTTCCACGCTATCGCCAGCGCGCACAGCCTGCTGTCGGCCATGCTCGACAATCACCTGTATCACGGTAATGCGCTGGGCCTCGACACGAAGCGCATCACCTGGCCGCGCACGATCGACATGAACGACCGCGCCCTACGTCAGGCCATCATCGGCGTAGGCGCCGGCAACGGGGTGATGCGCGAGGAGCGCTGGGTGATCATCCCCGCTAGTGAAGTCATGGCCATTGTCGCACTCGCCTCCGATGCGGAAGACCTCGAGCGGCGACTCGGCAACATCATCGTGGGCACCACCAGCGGCAAAGAGCGCAACCCGATTCGCGCGCGCGATCTGCAGGCCACGGGCGCCATGTCACTGCTGCTAAAAGACGCGCTGCGCCCGAACTTGGTGCAAACGCTCGAAGGCGGTCCGGCCATTCTGCACGCCGGTCCGTTCGGCAACATCGCGCACGGCTGCAACAGCTTGGTGGCTACGCGCGCTGGCCTCGCGCTGGCCGACATCGTGGTCACCGAAGCGGGCTTCGGCTCCGACCTCGGCGCCGAGAAGTTCTTCGACATCAAGTGTCGCGCCGGCGGACTTAATCCCGAAGCGGCGGTGCTGGTGGCCACGGTGCGGTCGCTCAAGATGCAGGGTGGACTGCCCAAGACCATGCTCGATCAGGAAGACCTCGGCGCCCTCGAGCGCGGACTGCCGCATCTCGCGCATCACATCACCAACGTGCGACAGTTCGGTGTGCCGGTGGTGGTCGCGATCAATCGCCGACTCTCCGACACGGCGGCTGAGTTGGCAATGGTGGCCGACTACGCCGCGAAATACGGCGTGCGCGTAGCGCTGTGCGACGTGTGGGCAAATGGTGGTGCCGGCGGCGAAGCGTTGGCGCACGAAGTGCTGGCGCTGCTCGACGCAAAGTCGGCGAACTTCCGTCCGCTGTACGACACCGCGCTGCCGATCCGCGAGAAGATCGAAACGATCGCCGCCAAGGTGTACGGCGCCGATGGCGTGGACTACTCGCCGGCCGCAGAAAAGTCGATTGCGTGGCTGGAGCAGCACGGTATGGGCAACACGCCGGTGTGTATGGCGAAGACGCAGTACTCGCTCACCGACGACGCTACCAAGCTTGGTGTGCCGACCAACTTCCGCATGACCGTGCAGGAAGTGAGCGGCTCGGCCGGTGCTGGATTCGTGGTGGCCAAATGCGGCGACATCATGACCATGCCGGGGTTGTCGAAATCACCGGCGGCCGAGCGCATGAAGCTGCGCCCGGACGGTACGATCGAGGGACTGTCGTAGGGCGCGCGCTCAGTCGTTGCGCGTGATCACGGCGGCGCCGCGCGTAGCGTTCTGAATCGCCTGCTCCATCGCGGCCAAACGTACGCGCGGCACCCGCACGCAAAACTCGGCCTCGACGTCGAATCGCTGCTCGAGCAGTTCGGCGTCAAACGCAGGCCACAGTTGCTGCAGCGCCCCGATCGCGCCGTATGCCACCTTCACCGTGACATCGACGCTGTCGATGCGCTCTGCGCGCGGCATATCGACCAGGGCTTCCTGCACAGCACCTCCGTAGGCCTTTACCAGGCCACCGGTGCCCAATTTGGTGCCGCCGTAATAGCGCGTCACGACGGCACCGATTTCGCCAATGCCACTGTGCAACAGCACGGTCAGCATGGGCCGACCGGCCGTGCCGTGCGGCTCACCGTCGTCGCTCATCCCCACGCGATCAGTGCTGCCGGGCGCTCCGACCACGTACGCCCAGCAATGGTGCGTGGCGTCGGGGAACTCGGCGTTCATCGCCTTGATGAACGCCTGCGCCTCCTCACTCGACTGTACTCGTGCCACCGTGCAAATAAATCGACTGCGGTCGATCACCTGCACCGCGCGATGCTGCTGCGCCGGAACCGGGTACCGCGCCGGATCCCCTTCGGGATTTCCGACGGCGTCACTCACGCGTACGGGCTGTCTCCACCGCCGCGCGAGGAACCACCGGCACCGCCACCGCTGTTGCCGCCACCGCTGTTGCCACCTTGGCCACGATGCGGGCCACGACGCACACGGCCGGCCGCTCCGCTCTTCGGGGCACCACCACCGGCGCCAGCACCGCCACCACTCGGACCCCGCGAACCAGCCGACGGACCGCGCGATTCACTGCTCTTCCGGGCCGGAGCGGCCGGACGACCACCCGACGGCGCCGACGGACGGGCACCGCCCGACTGGGCGGCGCTACGGCGCTCCACCTTGGCCGCGGCACGCGCCCGATCTTCCGCCTTCTTCTTGCGGATCTCGGCAATACGCTCGGCCAGTGGCACTTCCAGTTTGGTTTGCGGCTTGGCGCTGTAGTCGAAATCCGGCACCGTCACCCGCGGCAACGTCTTCTTAATGGCGCGCTCGATCTGCTTCAGATCCCCTTCTTCATCGGGCGACACGAACGTGAACGCCTCACCCGTCGCTTCGGCACGCGCCGTACGACCCACGCGGTGGATGTAATCCTCGGCGGCCAGCGGCACGTCGAAGTTCACCACGTGGCCGAGTGCTTCCACGTCGATACCACGGGCCGCGATGTCGGTGGCCACGAGCACCTGATAGGCGCCGTCCTTGAACCCGGCGAGCGCCTGCGTCCGCTGCGCCTGCGACCGGTTGCCGTGAATGCGCTCGGCCTTGATGCCAGCGGCCACCAGCTGCGCCGCCAAGCGGTTCGCGCGGTGCTTCGTGCGCGTGAACACCAGCGCCTGCGGCATGTCACCGCGCTTGAGCAGCGCGACCAGCAAGCCGCTCTTGAGATCCTGCGCCACCGGGTACACGGCCTGCGTGATGCCGACGGCCGGAGCCGACTGACGCTGCAGGTTGAGCGTAAAGGGATTGGTGAGCAGATCCTTCGTGAGCGCGGCGATCGGCGCCGGCATCGTGGCACTGAAGAACAGCGTCTGCCGCTTCTTCTGCGGCAAGTGGCGCAGCACTTTCTTGATCTCGGGCAGGAAGCCCATGTCGAGCATGCGATCGGCTTCGTCGAGTACCAAGTACTCGAGATGCTCAAGCTTCGCGTACGGCATGCGGAAGTGATCGAGCAGGCGACCCGGCGTGGCCACGATGACATCGGCACCGCTACGGAACGCGTGCTCCTGCGGTCCCATGCCCACACCACCGAACACCGCGGCGCCCGTGAGCGGCGTGTGGACCGTGACGTCGTTCAGGCTCTCGACGATCTGGGCGGCCAACTCACGCGTGGGCGTGATGACGAGCGCCCGCGTGATCCCGCGCGGCTTCTCCATGATGTGATGGAGAATCGGGAGCAGGAACGCATACGTTTTGCCGCTGCCCGTCATCGCGCAGGCGAGGACGTCACGACCCTCCAGAGCCGGCGGAATCGCTTCCGCCTGAATCGGGGTGGGACGGGCAAAGCCGAGCTCCTTGAGGCCCTTCTGAAGGCTCGGATGCAGTTGCAGCGAAGAAAACGACGGCGGAACGGTCACGTAGGCTTGGTCTGGGAAATCGGACGGGGACACCGGAAATCTAACCCCCTGACCAAATGAGGCGTCTCACCCTGTGGCGGCGATCTCCTCGCCCGGATTAATGAACTGGTCCTGCTCCAGCTGATACTGCCGGTTGTAGAGGTCACGGTAGCGTCCGCCGACCGCCAGCAGCTCCTGGTGCGTGCCGCGCTCGACGATCTGGCCGTGCTCGAGCACGAGAATCTGCTCGGCGCTCGTGATGGTGCTCAGTCGGTGCGCAATGACGAAGGTGGTACGGCCGGCGCGCAGGCGACGCAGGCCTTCTTGAATGAGGTGCTCGCTTTCCGAGTCGAGCGACGACGTGGCTTCGTCGAGAATGAGCACGCGCGGATCGGCAAGGATCGCGCGCGCGATCGCCACGCGCTGCCGCTGTCCGCCGGACAGCTTCACCCCGCGCTCACCAACGATGGTGTCGTACTGCTGCGGGAAGCCTTGAATGAAATCGTGCGCGTTGGCGATCTTGGCCACCGCCATCACTTCTTCCTGGGTCGCACCGGGCTTGGTGAAGGCGATGTTCTCCATCACCGTGCCATCGAACAGGAAATTGTCCTGCATGACCACGCCCAGATGACGGCGAAATTCGCGCAGCTTGAGGTCGGACACCGGCGTACCATCGACCTTGATCTGCCCCTGCTGCGGCTGCGCAAAGGCCATGATCAGCGAAATCATGGTGCTCTTGCCGCTACCGCTTGAGCCCACCAGCGCGGTGGTGGTGCCGGCCGGCGCCGTGAAGGACACATCCTTGAGCACCGGGTTGCCCGCGTCGTACTCAAACGACACATGGTCAAACTCCACGCGTCCCACAACCGACGGCACCGATGTCTTGTTGGCGTCCTCTTGGTCTTCCGTGGCCATGTCGCGCAGCTCGCGAATTCGATCAAGTCCGGCGAACGCCTCGGTGATCTGCGTGCCGATGCTGGCGATCTGAATCAGCGGTGCGGTCACCATCACGATAAAGAACACGAAGGTGATGAGGCTACCGACCGTCATATCCCCGTTGATCACGTCGCGTCCGCCCACGTACATCGCAATCAGGCCGATTACGCCCACCACGGCTAAGCCCAGCGTGCCGGTGAGTGACGTCCCGGTGATGGTTTTCGCGATGTTCTGAAACAGCTTTTGTACGCCCTGCCCGAATACCGCTTTTTCGCGCTCTTCGGCCGTGTACACCTTGATGAGGCGGATGCCGCCCAGCGTCTCGGTGAGGCGTCCCGTTACTTCGGCCGTGATCACACTGCGCTCGCGGAAGATCGGTCGCAGGCGCTTGAAGGCGATCGACATGACCACGCCGAACATGGCCAGAAATACGATCGTCGCGGCGGTGAGGCGCCAGTTCAAGTAGAACAGCACGCCGAGGGCTGCGATGGCACTCACGATGCCGCCCGTGAGCTGGATCAACCCGGTGCCAATCAGGTTACGAATGCCTTCCGGATCGCTCATCACGCGCGACACCAGCACGCCACTTTTCGTGCTGTCGAAGAACTTCACGGGCAGGCGAATGAGGTGCCCCTGTACCTCCTCACGGAGCCGCGCGATGGCCTGCTGCGCCGCGACGCTCACGACCTGCGAGAGCGCATAGCCGGTGATCGACTGCACAATGGTCGCGGCCAAGCCGGCCAGCGCGATGTACCCGAGCATCCGGATGTCGCGATTCGGTAAGACATCGTCGAGCACGTACTTGGTGGAGTACGGCAACACGAACCCCGCGGCGCGACTAAAAATCATCAGCACGAGGCCGACGGTCACGGAAGTGCGGTGTTCCCAGATCAGCGCGCGGGCCTCGGCCCAAGCGCGCTTGGTGTCGTACTTGGGCTTGCCTTTGGGAGGGGGCGTCATGCCGCTGAATGTAACGGTGGATACCGCGAGGGAAGCTGTTTGGGGAGGAACGCGTGGGGGCAGGCGGAAGTGCCGCTACGATGCCCGCAGCCGAGTTGGCCTATCTCGCTGGACCCATCGCTGGGGCACTTCCGCCTCCCCCCACGCGTTCCTGACCAAATCACTTCCCCTGTGGTATGCATCGGTCGCACCCGTGGATATCTTTAGGATTATGTACATTCCCGACAACGAAACCATCGCTAAAGTCGAGGTCCTTGCGGACCTTGAGCAGGACGTCGCTGACCTCACGGTCGCGCATGAAGCCAAGCGCATTCTGTGGTTCCCGTCCGAGCTGCTGGCCCCCGAGCCGGATACGGACCCGGATGCGTTCGTGAAACAGCTTCGGGAGCGTGCGAAGGGCATCAGCATGCCGGCCCGCGTTGCCTTGGCGCTGAACACGCTCACCGAGGAAGGCCTCCCCCATTTCCACCGGCTGCTGGCTACGTACCTGGGTGGTGACACGTTCTGGGCCAAGTGGACCAATCTGTGGACGGCCGAGGAAGATCGGCACGGCGCCGTGCTGCACGACTACGCGCATGACAGCAAGATCCTGGACAACCCGGTGCTCGAGCGCATGCAATTCGAGTATCTCAAGGCCGGCTTCGAGCCCACCTGGGACAAGGATCCGTACCGCGTGTTCGTGTACACGTCGCTGCAAGAAAAAGCCACGCAGGTGAGCCACGCCAACACGGGCAAGTTGGCGGGGCAGTACGAGCCACTCATCGGCACCGTCCTGCAGAACGTGGCCAAGGAAGAAGCGCGGCACTACGTGTTCTACCGCGAGATCTTTTTGCGCGTACTGGCGCGTGATCCCAATCGCGCGCTCGAATCGGCCGCGCTGATCATGCCGAGTATTGATATGCCCGGCATCAGCATGCCGCACTTTCGGGAAATGGCCGACGTGATTCGTCGCGCCGGCATCTACGGGCCGCGCGATTACATCAAGATCGTCGAAGACCTCATCAAGTTCTGGTCGATCGACAAAATCGAAGGGCTGAACGAAGCCGGACGCAAGGCGCAGGAAAAGATCATGGCGATCACCGAGCGCTTAGAGCGCGTGGCCAACATGATGGAAACGCGCAGCCGCGCGAAGACCTTTGCGTTCAACGTGGCATTCGCCCGCGAATTCGCGATGGAGTGACGCCGGACCGCGGTTAGTGGCGGAGCCCCCGCACTACCTGATCGGGATAGTCGCCGAACAATCCATCCACCCCCAATCGCACCAGCTCGCGCACTTCGGCGAGGGGGTCGCCACCGTAGCGCTTGGCGAGGAACACCGACTCGGGTCGGAGCGTCCACGCGTGCACACGCAGTCCCGCCGCGTGCGCGTCCGCGATCAGCGATGTTGGCACCGCCGCGGAGTCCTCACCCACGATCTGCCGCGTATTCGCGCCCACGCCGTAGGCATACGTCGCGATGTCGCGGAGCGCAGCCGGTGTGACCTGCGGCGCGGTGGACACGAGCTGGATCAGGCGGATGCGCGTCTGTTTCGAAAGCACGCGCAGATTGCCGCTTTCGAAGCTTTGAATGAACACCGGCGCATCGGCGCGATCGAGGCCGCGCGCACGCAGCGCGCGCAGCATCGGCTCCTCGATGGGGAGCCCGATGCTGCGAGAGTACGTGGGATGCTTCGTTTCCGGATAGACCCCAACCGCGCGGCCGCGGCGCCGTCCCAGCGAATCCGCCAGGGCAAGGACGTCGTCGAACGTGGGCACCAGGAACTGCCCGTCGTATACGTGTGATCGGAACGACAGGCGTTCCTTCGCGCGAAGGGTGCGCAACTCGGCCAGGGTAAAATCCTCAGTAAACCATCCGCTGATCGTATCGCCGTCGACCACTTTGCGCGTTTTACGCGCGGCGAACTTCGTGGCCACATCGGTCGTGGCGCCAATCTCGTTCTCATGACGCGCCACCAGCACACCGTCCTTGGTGCTCACGAGATCGGGCTCGATGAAATCAGCGCCCATCTGCACCGCCAGTGCGTAGCCCTCGAGCGTATGCTCCGGGCGATGGCCGCTGGCGCCACGATGGGCAATCACCAGTGGAGCCGCGGTGGGTTGCCCAAGGGCCGGCTGTGGCACCCGCGCCGTTGAACACGCAGACAGCAGGGTGGGCGCGAGAAGGCGCAACACGGACCGAATTCGAGTAGGCATGCGGCGAGTTTAGCGCGCGAGCGGGGGGCGACGATAGCCAATCGGCCGTCCCGTGATCAAGTTGAGACACGGATGGCACGCACTGAACCACGCGATTCGCTCGAAGGATCGCGTCACGATCGCGGCCGTGTCCGACGACCCGGAGCCGAACGGTTAGACAATGCCCCGTGAGCGGCGAACCGTCACGGGGCATTCTCACGGAGAGATCAACCGGGCGAGCGACGCGCCCTACGCGAAGCCCCCTAGCGGTCGTTCGGCTCGCGGCCTTCGCCGTCAAGGCCGAAGAACCCACCGCCGCCTTCGCCGCCGCTCACGCGCTCGATGCGCAACATTTTTGAGTACGACGTGCCGCCCACGATGATGGTGATCTTGTAGTCGCCCGTGCCGGCCAGCCCATTCTGCCCGCCGCGTCCGCCACGACCGCCGCCGCCGCCGGGGCCACCACCGCCGCCACCCGGGAAGATCCCGATGGCCGCAAAATCATCACCCAGCGCCTCGCGCAGCGGACCGAACATCGCCTGCAAGCCGGCCGGACCGGCAGCTGCGCCGGCACCTGCTGCGCCGGCACCTGCTGCGCCGGCACCT
>Ga0208960_1002149_pt1 | contig 10167 bp, 8 predicted proteins | sample GreLakmeON33MSRF_FD_187703 | JGI IMG/M metagenome (GOLD analysis project Ga0208960, IMG submission 187703) | Freshwater lentic microbial communities from great Laurentian Lakes, MI, USA - Great Lakes metaG ON33MSRF (SPAdes) | ecosystem: Environmental > Aquatic > Freshwater > Lake | place: Great...
CAAGCTGTTTTATTGGGTGAATTTTATCCTTTATTTCACGATTCTACTTACACTTCCTACCAAGAAAATTTAAGTGTTCTGTACTGCACACCTAAAAGAGAACAAACCGAATTGGTTATTCAAAACAAAGGATTTTCTTCATCTTCAAAACCCTTTCATGCTATTTGGCTAAACGACGATAGCACACGTGTTCAGCGCGTTTACTATCAAGAACCCATTAAAAAAGTGATTTTAGATATCGTGTACTTAAGTAGGTACGATGACGATAAAAAATTACCTAAAAAAACAGAGGTGAGAATGAAAGGCAAAGACGAAAAAGAAAGCAATATTCGCTTAGAATTAAACAAAATAGATATTCAAAAAGATGCTTTAGACACTGAAATAAAAATTCCTCAAGGATATGTTAAAATGCAATAAAATATTCTTTGTCGTTTTACTTTTTTCTTTTTCGCTAGGCTATGCGCAAAAAGACAATCAGAGCGAACTTGCTAAAAAGAAAAGCAAAAAGGAAAAAGAAATGCAAGATCTAATTGCATTGGAAAAAGAGACCAAACTCAAAAAGAAATCTACCGAACTTACCCTCTTCATCCTCAATAAAAAAATAAGTGTGCGTGAACAAATGATTAACGCATACAACCAGGAAATTAGAAAGGTTGCAAGAAATATTGAAGGGCAGCAAACTGTAGTTAGAAAATTAGAACGCGACTTAAGCAACTTAAAAACGCAGTATTCTCGCATGTTACGCTATGCTTATAAAACAAGAAAATCAACCGATAAATTGTTGTTTGTTCTATCGGCAGGTAGTTTTAACAAGGCTTACAAGAGATGGAAATACATTCGCGACCTCAATAAATTTCGCAAGAAGCAATCCGAATTGATTGAAGCCAAACGAGCCGAAATAAAAGGAGAAGTTACCAAATTAGAGGACATTAAAAACGGCAAACAAACTTTGTTGGCTTCAGAAAACGAAGAAAAACAAAAGTTAACGGGCGAAAAAACAGAGAAGGAAGAAGTGTATCAAGATTTGCGTAAGCAACAAGATGACATCAAAAAAGAACTAAAGAAAAAGAAAAAAGAAGCCGATGAGTTAGATGCGGCCATTAAAGAAATCATTAAAAAAAGCATGGAAGTGGCCAAGGGCAGTGGCAAAACGCCTGGCGCCTACATTGCTACTCCTGAAGAAAAAGCACTCTCGGCAAATTTTGCAGGTAATCAAAAGAGATTACCTTGGCCTGCAGCAAGTGGCGCCATATCACAAACTTTTGGCGACCACAAACATCCTGTTTTAGAAACAGTGATGACACACAACAATGGTGTTGATTTAGTAGTGCCTAAAGGAAGTATTGCAAGAGCAGTGTTTAAAGGCACTGTAAGCGCGGTGCTTATTCTACCTGGAGATAAATATGCCGTATTAATCAAACATGGAGAATACTACACCATGTATTCTAACCTAGATAATGTATCAGTTAAAAAAGGCGACGAGGTGGGCACCAAAGGAGAAATAGGCGTGGTGAAAACCAACAGCGAAGATGGTAAAACTGAATTGCACTTTGAGCTTTACAAAGGAAGTGTAGTAATGAACCCAGAAAGCTGGTTGAGTCCGAGATAATTTTCTGCAAAACCTTCGTGATTTGCAGCTCAAAATGCATCGAAATAAAGCTCAAAATGCCTTGCTTTTGAGCCACAAATAAAGTATATTTGAGCCACAAATAATTAATATGCTTGCTTCAAAAAATAATATTCATCATTCTCTTTTAGAATACATTAAAGAAAACCCTAGCAGTTCTTCTAAGCAAATACACAATGCTTTTGTTAAAAAAGTAAGCTATGCCACCACCAAAAGACTTTTACAAAAATTTGTTGCAGAGCACTTAATTATTACTCAAGGGCAAGGGAAAGCAACGACGTATATAATAAGTCACTCCTTTGAAGTATTACATCACATTAATGTAAATACTTATTTCGAAAAAGAAATTGATGAAAGAAGAATAAAAACAGGTTTTAATTTTTCATTGATAAAAAAAACCTTAGGTAAATTGAATTATTTCACAGATGCCGAAGTAAAACACTTAAACGCACTACAACAAGAATATAAAAACAATATTTCCAAATTATCGAAATCAGAATACAGCAAAGAACTTGAACGCCTAGCTATTGATTTAAGTTGGAAATCATCTCAAATAGAAGGAAATACGTATTCTTTACTAGAAACCGAAAAACTACTAAAAGAAAAAGAAACCGCTTCGGGAAAAACAAGAGATGAAGCAACAATGTTACTCAACCATAAAGCAGCATTAGATTTCATTATTCAAAATCCTAACTATATAAAACCATTAACGGTTTCAAATATTGAAGACATTCACAGTTTATTAATTAAAGAATTGGGCATTGAACGCAACGTGAGAAAGCGCAGAGTTGGTATTTCAGGAACAAATTACAGACCGCTAGACAATGAATATCAAATTAAAGAAGCTTTAGAAGACATGTGTATCTTGGTAAATAAACAAAAGGATGTGTTTGCCAAAGCTTTATTGGTTTTAATACTTCTTTCCTACATTCAAGCCTTTTCCGATGGAAATAAAAGAACAGCCAGGATCATTAGCAACGCGATTTTAATCAACAATAAGTTTTGTCCGATTTCATTTAGAACAGTTGACTCTATTGAATATAAGAAAGCGATGTTAATTTTCTACGAGCAAAATAATATTAGCGCTTTTAAACAAATATTTATTAGTCAGTTTGAATTTGCTGTTAAAACATATTTTTAATTGCAGCATAAGCAGGCCGTATTTCACCGATAATCACAAAACCATTACTTCTTTTTCACTCGTTTCTCCTCCAACAAACCATTCAATTTTTCTAACAAATAATTTTGTTTTTCGAGTTCGCTAATTTTAGTGATGTATCTTTCTTTTTCTTCGTTGATGGTGGAGAATGCTCTTTCCGCGTAAAAACTGGACCGATTATGCAGCGGTTATAAAGTTAAAAAATTCATTTGGTGTTTTCATGTCTAAAGCTGAATGAGGAGCAAATTTATTATACTCATCCACCCTTTTTTGTATTTGTTCATATACAACATCAGGGTTGTCTAGACAGCTTTCATAAACATAATCTCTCTTGAAAGTACCGTTAAATGGCTCGCACATACCATTTGATTGCGGTGAATAGGTTGGAGTATTGCAGTCTTCGATTTGCCATTGGTTAATACTTTTCTTTAGCCTTTTTTCGATGTATTCAGGGTATACTAAACCTAATATCAACTCATCCCCAATTTTTGAAGACAAGTTTTGGTCATATAAAACGGCATCTGATGAATTAATTTTTTGTTTTAAAAACAACGCATCAAAAGAGGTTTGGCTAAAAAATAATGATCAGTTAACAGTTGGGAATTGGAATAAAATAAACGAAAATCAAATAGAAATAAAAACGAATTCATCGTTGAGATTATACAATATTGAAGAAATAACCAATGGCACATTGCGTATTTGCGAATCGGGGACAAACAATAAAATAAATTTAACACTATCATAATGGGCTGGGGATTTCGAAAATCAATAAATATTGGTCCTATTAGAGGTACTATTACTCCAAATGGAATTGGAAAAAGTATTGGTTTTCTAGGTTTTAGATTTGGAATAAATTCAGAAGGGCGAAAATATTGGAGCTTTGGAATACCTAAAACTGAATTATATTATCTTAAATATTTCAAATAATGACCAACCTCATCAAACTCATCCTATCCTTCCTCTTCCTACTCTGTTTGGCCAGCATGCCATACGGCTATTACCAACTCGTTCGTTTCTCAGCGCTAGTAGGCTTTTCAATTTTAGCTTACGATGCCAACAAAAAAGAAAACAAAACACATGTAATTTATTATGTTGCTTTAGCACTATTGTTTCAGCCCTTCTTCAAAATCGCCCTCGGCCGAACACTTTGGAACATTGTAGATGTTATCCTAGCCCTACTTCTAACCACCTCTGTCTTTATGGAAAGTAAGAAAGCTAAATAAGCCAATTCCACAAAATTCTGCGCAATCTGCAGTCGTATTTATTGACCAACAGAAAAAAACATTTCCTTTTATTGCCAAAATAAAAACAAACTTTTACCTTCCGCACGATTTGCTAGAATCCTAACTAAACAAAAACTAAAAATGATTACTCCAGAGCACAAAATCTGGCTGAACGACATTAAAAGTAAAATTGGTTAAAATCAAGCCAAAGCAGCATTATCGGTAAATTAGGTGCTAATTAATTTCTATTGGGAATTGGAAAAAATGATTTCCGCGAAAGAAACCCATTGGGGAAAAAAGCTTATCGAACAAGTAAGTATTGATTTAAAAAAGGCATTTCCGGAGATGGAAGGGCTATTGCGAAGAAATTTATTTAATGCGAAGAAATTCTTTGAATTTTACTCAAATAAATTAGTTTAACAAGCTGTTGCACCCATTAGCCAGCAGCTTGTTGTGCAAATTCCTTGGGGACATAACATTCCCACAAAGAGCTTCTGGTAACCACTTCTGCGTAAATCTGCGCAATCTGCGGGCACCCTTTTGTTAAACTGCCACAAAAACTTTCGCACTCCCAATAATTTATTACCTTTACTGTCTAATAATTTGAATTATGGGGAAATTAGGAATTACTGAAATCGTTGTTATTTTACTGATAGTGCTTTTGTTATTTGGTGGTAAAAAAATACCCGAATTAATGAAAGGCTTAGGAAAGGGCATCAAAGAATTTAAAGATGCAAAAGACGGCAATGCTGCTGATGCAACTAACATTGATCCTAAAAAAGATTAATTACAAGGCTGCTGACAAGCAGTCTTTTCATTTACCTAATTTCTTACTGAACTATGCGAGGCATTTCGCCTAAATTTCTTCGTTGGAACAATGTTATTATTGTTCTTCTCCTCGCTCTCAACTACCCTTTAGTACAAGCCAAAACAGATACGTTAAGCATGCAGCAACGCATGAATAAGCTAGATGAACAGTCGGATATCCATTTTGTTTTAAACAACCTTGTTAAAGAAAAAATCACCGAATTTGGCAAACAAAAAAAGCTAATTGCTTTGTGTATGGCCGATGGTGAACTGCACTTTCCGTTGATTGAAGCCGAGTTTTCGAAAAGCAACATTCCTTTGGAGCTCAAATACATTACGGTGATGGAATCTCATGTGAATCCGGCCGCTGGGCACAGTGACGGTCCGGCTGGTTTATGGCAAATCACCAATGGCACAGGAAAAGTTATGGGCCTGCGCAACGACAAATACATCGACGACCGCAGAACTACACAGGCCAGCACCAAAGCCGTAAGCGCTTATTTTGCTAAGTTGTACAACATTTATGGCGACTGGCAATTGGCCATTACCGCCTATCAAATTGGCAACGGAACACTCGATAAAATCATAGCCAAACATGGTAAAAAAGAGTACTGGTCGCTGCGCCCTTATTTACCAAAATTTGCGAGTGATTATATGGCTAAGTATTTTGCTGTTTGCTATGTAATGGAGAATTACCAGAGCTTTGGTATTGTGCCCTATGCAGGCAAATACAATGCATCAAAACTTGATACGGTGCACATAACGCAAGCTCTTGGCTTCGAAAGAATGGCGCAAGCCTTAGGCATCCAAAAAAGTGAAATTTCAAAATTGAATCCCCAATTCAAACAACATTTTTTTCCTGGTGAAAATGGAATTTATGCTGTTCTTACAGCAGAGGCGGCTAAAGCTTTTCGGGAAGACCCAAAGAAAGTTTACAACTTTGCGGTGAAGAAAATAACGGTACAAAATCAATCGGCACCTGCAAAGAAAAGCACTAAAAAACCCGCCAAGAAAAAGAAGAAATAGTACAACATGTCGGCGCCAAATACTATTAAACCAATTCAAATTCTTCTGCTTATTGTGCTGGTAAACCTAATTTTATTGGCTGTGTGGCTTATTGTGCCCGCCAAAGGCATTGCCATCACCAAAGAACTTAGCGTTGAGTTTCCATCGCCTACCGAATACTTTGACCCCGAAGTGAAAAAGAACGAAAAACCGGTGACCGATCAAATTACGAAAGCACTTAAAAACAACACTTTTTCTCAAGATTCTGTTCAACATTTCATTCCGCTTAGCGATGAAGATATCATCGTTTCGGCGAACGAAAAGATTATGCATTCTGGCGATTTTGAAAATGCATTGGAAGCTTTTTATGGCAAATTGGAAACTATAAAAGACGGACAACTTGTGCGCGTTCTGCACTTTGGCGATTCGCAAATTGAAGGTGATAGAATTAGTGGTGTGCTGCGCGATATTTTACAAAATAAATTTGGCGGTTGTGGCGTAGGTTATATTCCTGTTAACGATCCTTCTTACAGCAGAAAGAATGTAAATAGAACCTCTGTGGGCAAATGGACTAAACACGCTGTTGTTCGCTCTACCAATACTCCTCCTCACAACAATTATGGCTTTTTAGGTAGCTTTTACCAATGGAAAAAGTTAGCCAAAAACAGCAGCGTAGGCATCAATATCAAAAAGAACAAAGGCAGTAACCAAAAGCTTCAACAGTTCGAACAAATTTCGTTGATGTATAGAAATTATTCTAAGCCTTTTGATTGTAAAATTACTTGTGATACCAGCATCATTCATCAAGGATTGATGCAAGATTCGGGCATCTTTCAGCAGCAATGGAGCTACAAAGGTTTTGGCAAAGGCGCATTGAATTTTACTTTTAGCGGAGAAGGAAATCCCGATATTTATGGCGTAAGTTTAGATTGTAAACAAGGCGTTGCCGTTGACAATATTTCTTTGCGCGGCTCTTCGGGCAACGACTTCACCAAAATGAATAAAGAGAGTTTGAAACAGCAGTTTTCGAATATGAATATCGGACTCATCATTTACCAATTCGGAGTGAATGTGGTGCCCAACGAAGTGGCAGGTTATGGCTTCTACCGCGATATGATGGTGCATCAAATAAACTACCTTAAACAAATTGCACCAACATCATCTATATTGGTGATAGGCGTTTCAGATATGGGTAAAAAAGAAGGAAGCGAATTTGTATCTTATGGCAACATTGAAAAAATTCGCGATGCACAAAAAGAAGCTGCGCAGCTGACTGGCTGTGCCTTTTGGGATTTGTATGAAGTGATGGGCGGACAAAACTCTATGGCCGATTGGGTAACAGCATCTCCCTCACTGGCCGAAAAAGATTATACCCATTTTAACTGGCGTGGCGCGAATGTGGTAGGTGAAAAACTAGGCAATGCTATTTTAAAAGACTATTATGATTTTAAGAAACTGGAAATATATTAGTTCAATGTTTAATGTTCAATGTTCAATGTTGGAAAAACAAGGCTTTATGTTTTTTGGCTTTTTGCTTTTTACATTTAACTTATTCTCACAACACACCATTGATACGCTTAAACAATACTCTTTCATTGATTATTCTTCGAACAAAATCTTAGTAAAAGACAGCAGCACGCTGAAAGGTTTTTACAATAAATTGTGGGAGTATGAGTCGAAGAAAAGCGGACAAGTTAAAATTCTTTTCATAGGTGATTCACATACGCAAGCAGGCTACTGGACCGCCAAAACACGAGAGCTTTTTCACCGCTCTTTCGATTGTGGAACCAGCGCGCGTGGCTTTGTTTTTCCTTACTCGATGGCCAAAACCAACGGCCCGCTAAACTATGGCATTCGCTTCAACGGCAAATGGTATCCGCAGAGATGTATTTATCCCGATACGGCTTGTAACTGGGGATTGGCAGGCATTACCGTTAGTTCGCCCGAAGACTCTTTGTTTGTAAGAGTTTACTGCAACAACAAAACTTTTGAAACATATTATCACGATAAAATTTCGGTGTTGTACGACCCTACCAAAGCGCAACGCAACATCTCTGTTTTCTCGCAAGGAGCTAATGTCATCAACAGCACCAGCGACAAAAAACTGGGCATTCAAACTTTCTATTTCGATAAACTCACCGATACCATTACAGTAAACATTCGAAAACCCGATAAAACCGACAATCAATTCGCCTTGCAAGGTTTTATATTGGATAATTCGCGTCCGGGCATCATCGCCAGCGAAGTCGGCGTTAACAGCGCAACAGTGGGCGCCTTCTTGCAGTGTAAAAATTTTGCCAAACAAATCAACTACTATCATCCCGATTTAATTGTATTGTCGTTTGGCACCAACGATATTTACAACACCAATTACACCGACTCTACTTTTTACCGCCATTACGATAGTTTGCTCACTTCCATTAGAAGAGCAATGCCCTTTACGTCCATCGTTTTAACCACTCCAGGCGATTGCAAAAGAAACAGAAAAACCACTATTAGAGCATCGTTGGCCGCACGAAAAATAATTATCGCATTGGCTAAAAAACACAACTGTGCCATTTGGGATTTCTTAAAAGTAATGGGTGGCGTAAATTCTATTGAACAATGGGTGGCCAATGGTTTGGGCAACAGCGATAAAGTGCACCTCTCTGAAAAAGGCTACAACATGATGGGTTCTTTGTTTTACAATGCTTTGGCTGAGGGCTACGACGCGCACACCAAAGGTTGGAAAGTGCAGGTGATAGAAGAAAACACCGAAAATATTTTTTGGTACGGTTTGAAAAAAGTGTTTTCTACCGACCCTAAAGACCCTATGATTTTTAGCAATTACAGCTTCTGGATTTTCTTCATCGTACTTTTAATTGGCTACGTTTTTCTATACAATAAATTCAAGGCTCGAGCACTTTATCTCAGCGTTTTTAGTTTATATTTTTATTACAAATCGGGGGGCTTCTTTTTTGCCCTCCTTATTTTTTCTGCCATTTTAGATTATTACCTCGCACTAAAAATTTATAACTCGAAAAACAAATCCACACGCAAAAGCATGCTCTTCATCAGCTTGTTCATCAATTTGGGCTTGCTCGCTTTTTTTAAATATTCTCAATTCTTTATCGACAACGTTAACTTATTACTTCACACCAATTTTAAAGCCACCAACATCTTCTCTATCGCAACGAATTCTTTATTTGGCACTTCACTGCCTATCGATAAAATTATTTTGCCTGTGGGCATTTCCTTCTTCACTTTTCAAACATTGAGTTATACCATTGATATTTACTTTGGCAATTTAGAACCTACGGAAGACATTTGGGATTTTGCTTTTTTTATTACTTTTTTTCCGCAGCTTGTTGCCGGACCAATAGTGCGCGCTTCCGACTTCATTCCGCAAATCAAAAAAAAATACAGCTTAACACAAGAAGATTTTGGAAGAGCAGTATTCTTAATTCTAACTGGATTGTTCAAAAAAGTAGTCATTTCCGATTTCATCTCAGTGAACTTTGTCGATCGCGTTTTCGATAATCCGCTCAGTTATTCGGGTTTCGAAAACCTCATGGGTATTTACGGTTATGCTATTCAAATTTATTGCGATTTTTCTGGCTACAGCGATATGGCCATTGGTATTGCACTTTTACTCGGATTTCATTTACCGGTAAATTTTGCTTCTCCTTACCTCGCCTTTAGCATCACCGAATTTTGGAAAAGATGGCACATCTCTTTATCCACTTGGTTGAAAGATTACCTCTACATTCCTTTAGGAGGTAACCGATTGGGGAAAGTGCGAACCTACTTCAATCTTTTGCTCACCATGTTGATTGGCGGATTGTGGCACGGCGCAGCTTTCAAATTCATTGTCTGGGGCGGAATGCACGGCGGAGCGCTGGCTGTAGAAAGAGGATGGAAAGACAAATTTTCGTGGAAAATGCCGCGCTTCTTAGGCTGGCTAATCACCTTTCATTTTATAGCCGCTTGCTGGATATTGTTTCGCGCCGCCGATTTTGAAGCTATTGGTCACATGTTTTCGCAAATTGCCTACCATTTCAACTGGCAACAAATACCTGCTTATCTATCCTCTTATTACGCTGTATTCTTATTGATTTTATTAGGATTCGCAGCACACTGCATTCCCATGAATTTCGAAAAAAAAGTGGAGCTCTCTTTAGGAAAGCTCCACATCTCTTTTTTAAGTGTTGTTACCGTAATTATGATTGTAATTATTTTCCAGTTTAAATCGGCAGATATTCAGCCGTTTATTTACTTTCAGTTTTAAAGCGCCATCTTCTCCTTCGCCATTTCAAAAGAAGAAATCGATTCCATAATATCATTCAATCTATCCATGTGAAAAGATT
>Ga0208960_1002150_pt1 | contig 10159 bp, 8 predicted proteins | sample GreLakmeON33MSRF_FD_187703 | JGI IMG/M metagenome (GOLD analysis project Ga0208960, IMG submission 187703) | Freshwater lentic microbial communities from great Laurentian Lakes, MI, USA - Great Lakes metaG ON33MSRF (SPAdes) | ecosystem: Environmental > Aquatic > Freshwater > Lake | place: Great...
GCGCACGATATGGTCTGTCAGGCAGCGCTTGCCGGGTATGATTTCCTCATGCAGGGTATTTTCTGCATCGATTCTGATCCGTGTAATCATGTGATCCGGATAAATCATGCGCCAGCTGAGTTTTACCAGTGGGAACCAGGACAAGGCGGGCAGGGTAAAGCCGCTTTCATTGGGAAACCCGGCTTCCACATGTACCGCTTTTACCGCCGCAGCAGACGTCTGCAGCAGTTGCAGCACACGGCGATGAATCAGGATGCCGCTGATAAGCACGCAGAACAGACTCGCCACCAGAATTGACAGGGCGCAGATGGCCAAAGCGAACACCACCAGATCCATGGCGCCGTAGCCGTAAATGCTCAAGGCGGTCGCTGTCACCAGCAGTGTGATCAGCCCCTGCAGAGTGAGCGGAAACATGCCAGCAATGCTGCGCAGGCTGTGGACGAAAGTGTGCAGGCAGTTAATGAAGAAGCTGCGCATGGTCATATAACGATGGTCATATAACGATGGTTATATCAGTGGTAACAGAGTTGGCAAGGAAGCATTGTGCATGGGCCTCGTGGTGCATGGACTCAATGGTGGTTTTATCCGGCAGCTTCGCCGCGGAAAAATTGGCTAGCGGATGCAGCGTAGCCTTAACTAGTGCAATTTTGCCTTGCTGGTTTTTACCCATATGCCCTTCGGCCGCGTCGGTGTAGCTATCCACCTGATAGCCTTTGGCAGCGGCAATGTCGAGGAAGAACAGCATATGACAGGATGCCAGCGCGGCAATGAAGGCCTCTTCCGGATCGACATGCGCTGCTACTGACCATGGTAACGGTACAATCTGCGGCGACGCCGAAGCCGGCACTTCACAACCGCCATCGAATTGCCACACATGGGCGCGTGAATATTTATGCGCCAGAAAATCAGCGTCATTGCGCTGCCATTTTACGGTTGCCAGATAATGGGACATGTTAGCCCTGCTTGCGCACGCGTGCGGTGGAGGCTGGATATTTTTGCAGCATGGCAGCGGTGCGGACCGGTCGCTCCACCAGATTGCCGCTGCAGTTGGGACAAACCTTGAGCAGGATCTGTTCGGTGCAGGTGCGACAGAATGTGCACTCAAAGGTGCAGATGTAGGCCATGTTCTGGTCTGGTGGCAGATCGCAGTCGCAGTGTTCGCAATTTGGGCGCAGTGTCAGCATGTTGATGTTACTCCGCAGCCCGGTTCGCGATGAGTTGTGCAACCACGGCAGGGTCGGCGAGAGTCGAGGTGTCACCCAGATTTTCCAGTTCATTCGCAGCAATCTTTCTGAGGATGCGGCGCATGATTTTACCCGAGCGCGTCTTCGGTAAGCCGGGTGCGAATTGCAGTAACTCAGGTCGGGCAAACGCGCCAATTTCCTGGCCAACGAATTGCTTCAATTCAGTGCGCAAGGCGTCAGATTCGACCGTGCCATGCATGAGTGTTACGTAGGCATAAATACTCTGGCCCTTGATCGGGTGCGGATAACCCACCACAGCGGCCTCGGCCACTTTGGGATGGAGCACGAGGGCGCTCTCGATTTCAGCTGTGCCGAGGCGGTGGCCGGATACATTGATGACGTCATCCACTCGTCCAGTCACCCAGTAATAGCCATCAGCATCACGGCGCGCGCTATCACCGGTGAAATAGTAGCCCGGATAAGCCTTGAAATAGGTATCAATACAGCGCTGATGGTCACCATATACGGTGCGGATCTGGCTGGGCCAACTGCGACACAGCACCAGGTTGCCAGTCGCCGCGCCTTGCAGTTCCTTGCCGTCAGCATCCACTAGCGCCGGTTTCACCCCAAAAAACGGTAGCGTGGCCGAGCCGGGTTTCTGGGCGATGGCGCCGGGCAAGGGTGAGATCATGATGGCGCCAGTCTCGGTTTGCCACCAGGTGTCGACGATGGGGCAACGGCTGTCACCGACCACATGGTAATACCATTCCCAGGCTTCGGGATTAATTGGTTCACCAACAGATCCGAGCAGGCGCAAGGAACTGCGAGAAGTCTTCTGCACGGGCGCATCGCCATCTGACATCAGCGCGCGAATCGCAGTTGGCGCGGTGTAGAAAATATTTACCTGATGCTTGTCGATCACTTCCCAGAAGCGGGATGTGCTCGGGTAGGTGGGCACACCTTCGAACATGAGGGTAATGGCGCCATTCGCCAGCGGCCCGTACACAATATAGGTGTGCCCCGTGACCCAGCCCACGTCGGCAGTGCACCAATAGATGTCGCCATCGTGATAATCAAACACATATTTGTGGGTGATGCTGGCCGCCACCAGATAACCGGCCGTGATGTGCAGCACGCCCTTGGGTTTGCCGGTGGAACCGGATGTGTACAGAATGAATAATGGATCTTCAGCGTCCATCAATTCGGGTGCGCATACTGCGCTCGCCGCGCGCGTGGCCTTGTGGTAGCAGATGTCCCTTGGTTCGAACCAGGGCACATCCGCTTGTGTGCGTTTGACGACAAACACGCTGTGCACACGTGGACACTGCTCGAGCGCCTTGTCCACATTCGCCTTTAATGGAATGGTTTTGCCACCGCGCACGCCCTGATCGGCGGTGATCACAATCTGGCAGTCACTGTCCAGGATACGGTCTTTCAGCGATTCTGGTGAGAAGCCACCAAAAACCACCGAATGAATGGCACCGATGCGAGCGCAGGCGAGCATGGCGTAGGCTGCTTCCGGTACCATTGGCATATAAATACAGATGCGATCACCCTTCTTCGCGCCACGCGCCTTGAGGGCATTCGCGAAACGGCACACGTGCTCGTGCAACTGCCGGTAGGTGATGTGCTTGCTGTCGGTCGGTTCATCGCCTTCCCAGATGATGGCGGTTTGCTCGCCACGCCGATCCAGATGGCGATCGATACAGTTGTAGGACACATTGAGTTTGGCGCCGATAAACCAGCTGGCTTCCGCTTTTTTGAAATCACTCTGACAGACGGATCGCCACGGCTGGTGCCAATACAGCAGCTTGCCTGCCTGTTCCGCCCAGAATTCTTCTGGAGCGTCTATCGACTGTTGGTAGAGCTCGAGATAACGCGCCCGGTCGAGGTGAGTATCTTTGGCAGCAGCGGCGCTGACGGGGTAAAGCTTTTCTTGAGACATCGTGTATTCCCTTCTGAGTACAGAACAGGCCGCAAACGCGGGCTAGCTCTCAAATTGGCAGGGGTGTTGCGGCAAGCAGATTGGTGGTGTCATGCCGGTGTCGATTATTGCCTGTCCAGTGTAAACCTCACATTGTCGAGCAAACGGCTGGGACCTACCTGTACCGCAGTCAATATAACAAATTCGCGATCCAGTTTCGAAGCGGCGCGCAGGGTTTTTGCATTGCAGATTGAAAAATAATCAACCTTGAAACCGGTGTCATGCAAGCGCTGTACCGCCAGTGCTTCGAGACTGGAGAAATCCAGATTGCCTTTTTTGATGCGCTTTTCGATATCCAGCAATGATTGATAGATAAGGGCCGCTTTTTGCTGCTGCTCGTCATTTAAATAACGATTGCGTGAACTCAGCGCCAGGCCATGGGCCTCACGCTGAATTTCAACACCCACCAAGTCGATATTGAATTCCAGGTCAGCGATCATTTTCTGAATCACCAGGAATTGCTGGTAATCCTTCAGGCCAAATACTGCCGTATCGGGTTGCGCCAGATTAAACAATTTACAGACAATGGTGGCGACGCCTTCGAAATGTCCCGGTCGACTCTTGCCACAATACAGGTTCGTAAGCTCTGGTACCTGCACGGTGGATTGTGCGCTCAGGTCGCTGCCATAAATCTCGGACACGGCCGGAATGAACAGGCAATCGCAATCGAACGAGGTGAGTTTCGCGATATCTTCACCCAGCGTGCGCGGGTAAGCATCGAGATCTTCATGTGGTCCGAACTGCAAGGGATTGACAAAAATCGTGCACACGACGAAGTCAGCTTTAGTCTTCGCCACTTTTACCAGTTGCAGATGTCCGGCATGCAGATTGCCCATGGTAGGCACCAGGGCAATGGTCTGCCCAGCCTGTCTGGTGTCAGTCAGCAGCTCACGCAGAGGTCGTTTGTTGGAAATCGTGTGCATGGTTCAGCCGGTATCAAGTTAAAACGGTCAACGAATGTGGTTAATTAAAACAATGTTTCTCGGCTGGGAAACTCTGGGATTTTACGGCGTCAACATAGGCCTTGATAGCACCCGGGATGCCACTGCTGGATTCCTGCAGGAAATTTTTGACGAATTTAGGGGTGATGGGCGATACACCCAATACATCATGCAACACCATGATCTGACCAGTGGTGTCAGGACCAGCACCGATTCCGATCACTGGAATATCCAGTTTATCTGTGATGGTTTTCGCCAGACTGCGTGGTACACATTCCAATAACAAGATGCTGGCGCCGGCGTTCTGCAGCAGCAGGGCTTCTTCGATAATCTGCTGCGCCTGATTGGTGTCTCTGCCTTGCACGTGGAAGCCGCCAATTCGATTCACCGACTGCGGCGTCAGGCCCATATGCGCACACACCGGCACGCCGCGTTCTGCCAATAGACGCGTGGTGTTGGCAATCCAGGCGCCGCCCTCGAGCTTCACCATCTGCGCGCCTGCACGCATCAGTGCCGCGCAATTGTCCAGCGTTTGAGTTTCCGAGGAATAGCTCATGAACGGCAAGTCAGCCATCAGCAAGGCGCCGCGATTGCCGCGCTTCACACATTCCATATGATAAATCATATGCTGCATGGTTACAGGAAGTGTGCTGTCGTGTCCCTGCAAGACCATGCCAAGTGAGTCACCCACCAGAATTACTTCAACACCGGCTTCGCCGAGTATGGAAGAAAAGCAAGCATCATAAGCGGTGAGGCAAGCGAATCTTTCACCTTTGCGTTTGATTTCTTTCAGTGTAGTCAGAGTAACGCTTTTGTGTGCACTGGCTGCGCTCATATTTTATTTACTCTTCGTCCGCGTTATGCGCAATCAAAGCAGCGCTTGTCTCGGATTAAAATAAGTCGTCCCCTTTGGCAATGCGACAATATAATCCACCAGTTGCTGGTAGTCATCTTCATTTTCTACCAAATCTATCTCTTCGCAGTTCACTATAAGCAATGAAGATTGCTTGAAGTAGTGGAAAAACTCCGCATAGGCGCGATTGAGATTTTCCAGATACGCCAGCTCGATATATTGCTCTGCCGGGTGACCGCGTTTCTGAATGCGCTCGAGCAAGACCGCAGTAGGTGCCTGCAGATAAATTACCAGATCAGGTGTCGGTGCGTTAAGGGTCAGGTGCTGATACACCTTTTCATACAATGCATATTCATCCTGGTCCAGATTCTGTTGTGCGAAGAGCTGGTCTTTCTCGATGAGAAAATCTGCCACACGTACTGGCTCGAACATGTCGTCTTGACGCAGTTCTTGCATCTGCTGCGCGCGTTGAAACAGAAAGAAGAGTTGGGTTGCCAGGGCAAATTGCTGCGGCGACTTGTAGAAACGATCGAGAAATGGATTCTCTTCACTCTTCTCCAGCAGCAAGCTGTAATTGAATGTATCGGCCAGACGTTTGCACAGGCTGGTCTTGCCAACTCCAATAGGACCTTCCACGGCAATAAAGCGCGGCAGGTTTTTCGCTGGAATAGTCTGGCGTGTCATTCTGGTTTTCGCTCAGGTGTTCTCTCAAGTGTTCTCTCAAGAGTAGCCGCAGGTTTCCGCTTGCTGCGACGGCGGCGGCGTTTCTTGACGTCAGCGAGCGCGCCAGTCATTTTTGTTTGCTGCGCAGTATCACCGAGCTGATAATTCGTCCACCACTGACCTATGCCCTGCAAGTCCTCGCCGGATTCCTCGCGCAGTAGCAGGAAATCATAGGCAGCCCGAAAGCGCGGATGACTGAATGCGCTGGCAATGCTGCGTTTATTGGTGCGTTGCAAACGCGCCTGCAATTCCCAGATTTCTTTGGTCGCGATAGTGAACCGCTTTGGGATCGCTGTGTATTGCAATTGTTCGTGGATTACAGCATCGGCACACTGCTGCAATAGCGCGGGTTGTTCCTGGGCGGTCTGGTTCGAGGGACGTGCTACACGTTTCTGCAAGACTGGCCAAAGCAATGCAGCAAACAGGAATGCAGGAGTAATCGATTTGCCTTCTGCCAGCCGGTTGTCAGTGTTGATAAGCGCCAGATCGATCAGTCTATTTGCTGGTTCGTCCGCTCTGGCAAGTTCCAGAACCTCCAAAGTGGGGGCGAACAAATAACGACCTACCCGGAATTCTTTGAGCAGTTTGAATGTTGCGAGCGAATTACCGCTGGTAAATAATTTAATGGTTTCATCGAACAGTCGGGCAGGAGAGATCGATTCAAGCAAGTGTGCGAATTCATCGATGGGCGCTCGGGTATTCGCTTCAATCTCAAAGCCGAGTTTGGCAGCAAAGCGCAGTGCGCGCAGCATGCGCACCGGATCTTCCTTGTAGCGCTCACGGGCATCGCCAATGATGCGAATCTGCTTTGACCGCAGATCATCCAGTCCATTGCAGAAATCAAGAACCTGGAACCGGTCAATCGTGTAATAGAGTGCATTTACGGTGAAGTCACGCCGCAGAGCATCGGCATCGATGGTGCCGTAGACATTATCCCGCAGCAGCATGCCACCGGTGGAGTGGGCCGAGTCGAGGCCCTGAATCTGGCGCCGCGATACATCATCAGCTATTTCGTTCTGCTGCTCATGGTGTGCGCGAAAGGTAGTAACCTCAATAATCTCGCGTCCGAAGTGAATATGCACGATCTTGAAGCGGCGACCAATGATGCGCGCATTGCGAAATACCTTCTTTAATTGTTCAGGCGTGGCATCAGTGGCGATATCAAAATCTTTGGGGGTGCCGCCGAGTAGCAGATCCCGTACGCCGCCACCCACCAGGAATGCATAGAAGCCGGCGTCGCGTAATGCATACAATACTTTCAAGGCATTCGGCGAAATATTGTGGCGGGAAATGCAATGCTGATCGCGTTCAACAATTTTGGCTTGGTCAGCGCCAGGTAACGCTGCGAGAGTATTCATCCAGTATCGCTAATTCAATGGAGAGAGAAATGCTTCCGGGATGATACACAGATACATCAAAAATTAAAGCAATGCTTGAGCGAAGGGGGTAAGGAGAGACCTGGATTGAGGAAGTTTATTGGGAGGGTGAATACCACCCTCCCGAGGAGGATATAGCAATTGTTATTATTATTAATCCAACTTTTCTTTTTGTTATTTAGTGGGCCCCATACACGGTGCCGCATAAGCGCTAGGTTGTTTGGCAAGGAGCGCAGTAACAATCTCATTACTGTTATCTGCCCCGAACCCGACCTTATTTTTATTTAATGCACTAACTTATTGTCTTAACTCAGTAATGCTATTTTTGTTTTTATTGAGGCTTATTATTATTATTTATCGTAGTTAGCGTGCGATATGGAGCAGGAACTGTGCCAATACTTGAATATCTCTAGTTATCAATGAGATATACTTTATGGCACGACGCTTTATTACTGAATAATTGCAAATTGTTACTAACTGCCACTGAAAATATGGGTATTTGGGTAGCGGTAACACATCAAGCTGATTTTTTCTTGCGCGGAATCCCGAAACGCTGACGCCTTTCCCACAGGCATTTGCGACTTATTCCCAGCTTCTTGGCCAATTGGGTTTCGTTCATCGCATCCTGATGTTCCAGCACGAAACGCTGGAAATAATCTTCCAGAGAGAGCTCTTCACCGGGCTCACTCATCAGCGACATAAGGCGCGGGGAGTTTGCGCCTTGCTCCTCGACGACTTTAGCCAGGTCTATGGCGAGCAATTCTTCATCGATTTCGTCTGATTCTGCCAGCACTACGGCACGTTCCAGTGCATTTTCGAGTTCGCGCACATTGCCAGGCCAGGAATAAGCGGCGATGGCCCTGGTCGCGCTGTCAGTCAGTGTCAGCATCGGAGTCTTGAGTCGGGTACAGGTTCTTTTCAAAATGGCTTGTGCCAGTTCGAGAATGTCATTGCTGCGTTCGCGCAGGGGTGGCAGCACCAAGGTCATGACATTGATTCGATAGTAAAGGTCTTCCCGGAACTGGCCGTCGATCACGAGTTGCTTTAAATCCCGATGCGTTGCTGCAACCAGGCGCACGTCCACTTTTCTCGATTGTACCGAGCCTACCTTGCGAATTTCGTTTTCTTGCAACACGCGCAACAACCGGGCTTGTGCTTCCAGCGGCAGTTCACCGATTTCATCCAGAAATAAAGTGCTGTCATGGGCCGCCTCAACGAGACCGGTACGCGTCGCTGTGGCTCCGGTGAATGAACCTTTTTCGTGCCCGAACAATTCTGACTCGATCAGGTTTTCAGGAATCGCCGCGCAATTTACCGAAATCATCTCGTGGCCATGCCTTACACTTAAATTATGAATGGCGCGTGCCACCAATTCTTTGCCGGTACCGGACTCGCCGTTGATCAATACCGTGGAGTTGGTCTGGGCCACCTTGCGAATGCGCCGAAACAGCTCCAGCATTTGCGGACAGCTACCGATCATGCCATGCACGGGTGGGGCGGAGATGTCTTCTTCGGGAAGTGGCGGTTTGACCTTGTGGCCACCTTTCTCGCGAATGATCCTGGCCACCGAGTCAATCAATTCATTGTGTTCGAAGGGCTTGGCGATGTAGTCGACCGCGCCCATTTTCATTGAGTCGATCGCGGATCGAATACTGGAGTAGCTGGTCATGATCAGGACCGGGGTCTTCGTGGCTTTGATCAGGTCAGTGCCAGGAGCGCCGGGTAAGCGCAAGTCGCTGATGATGACGTCAAAGTCATCCATATCAAATTTTTCCAGCGATTCTTTTACAGTGCCAGCTTCGCTAACGCGATAATCGTGACGTTCGAGCAGGCGCTTCAATGCCGTTCGGATTACCACTTCGTCTTCTACTACCAAAACCTGATGAGTTGCTGCCATGGATTACTTCGTTAGCTCACATTGATACAGAAGCGAGAGTCGGTTTCTGAACAGTGACGGCACTCCAATGAGTGCACTACTCATATCAGAAAAAATCACTCTATTGTGCCGACTCAGGCTCCTCATGATAACAGGGAAAACGCAGTATTACTTGTGTGCCGATACCCCGATCCTTGTCTACTGGGCTGATTATATCTACATCTCCATCCAAATCTTCAACTATGCTGAATACCAGCGACAAGCCCAGTCCGGTACCTTCGCCTGCTTCCTTGGTCGTGAAGAAAGGATCGAACACGCGGTCGCGAATGGCCGCGGGAATGCCGATGCCATCATCAGTAACAGTAATTCGTACCTGCTTGCCGGCAACAGTTGCCTGCAAGGAAATATTGCCATTATGCTGACAGGCATCCCTCGCGTTATTGATCAGATTGATCAGCACCTGCAAGAGTCGCTGCGAATCACCGCGAATGACTGCGTTGGGGTCGCAGTCCAGCTGGAAATGTAAATCCTTGCTCTTCTTGTCCAGCGAAATAAGTGTCTTCGCTTCTTCCATACACTCGGCAATTACAACCTGAGCATTGGCATACTGTGGATTGCTGGTGCCCGCGTGCGCGAAGCTGACGAGTGACTGCAAAATCTTCGACGTGCGGTCAGTCTGTTCAATAATCTGCCTGGCAAGTTTATTTAATTCGTCATCGCGGTATTCATCGCGGATCGTTTGCGCGAGACAGGCGATACCGGTGATCGGGTTACCGATTTCGTGGGCGACACCGGCGGCCAAACGTCCAATCGAAGCCAGGCGTTCGCTGTGAGAAAGACCAGCTTCCAGAATTTCAGTTTCGGTTATGTCTTCAAGCAACATGATCATACCTTCATGTGGACTACCGGCAGCAGTGGTGTCCTCGATGATTGCCTTGTGCAGGTTGACTGATTTCTTTTGTCCGTTCAGTTCGAAATAATGTTTAAAGGAGTGATTGGAGTCTTCGTCGATAAAATTCGTGAACAATGACAGCCATGGCTCTTTCAGGTCGACAATATTTAACCCGAGTATTTCTGTGCTGTTAATGCCGCTGAAACGCTCCATCGCGTGATTCCACATGACAATCTCATCGTCGGAACTCAGCGAGCATACGCCGAGTGGCAGATCGAGTAATACCTGCCGGTGATAACGCCGCAGACTATCCAATTCGGCTGCCATGCC
>Ga0208960_1002151_pt1 | contig 10159 bp, 12 predicted proteins | sample GreLakmeON33MSRF_FD_187703 | JGI IMG/M metagenome (GOLD analysis project Ga0208960, IMG submission 187703) | Freshwater lentic microbial communities from great Laurentian Lakes, MI, USA - Great Lakes metaG ON33MSRF (SPAdes) | ecosystem: Environmental > Aquatic > Freshwater > Lake | place: Great...
GCCCTACTCGAGGCCTCCCCACTTCCCCAACCCCTCTTCACTCCCACCACCAAAGCCGAGGCAGGCCACGACCTCCCCCTGACCGATGCCGAAGCTGAAAAAGAACTGGGCTCAGATCTTTTCCAGAAAGTTCGCCATCGCAGCCTTGCCCTCTACCAAGCCGCCCAAATCCAATGTGCCAAGGTGGGTATTGTTTTAGCCGACACCAAATTTGAATTCGGCCTCGACGACAAAAAAGAACTTCTCCTCATCGACGAATTGCTCACTCCAGATAGCAGCCGATTCTGGCCTGCTGATCAATACCGTCCCGGCAGTTCCCCACCCAGTTTTGATAAACAGTTTGTTCGCGACTACCTCACCACTCTCAAAGACTGGAACCGTCAACCCCCAGGTCCAACCCTCCCCCTGCCCGTGATTCAAGGAACTCTCGGTCGCTACCGCCAAGCTTGCCGCCTTCTCACCGGTTCCGAGCCCTCCCTGCCCACCTCGTGAGCCAACTCGACCACCGCCCGATCGAGGATTTTCTCGCTTCTGGCGCCATGGAACGAGGCCACGCCCTCCGCACCCAGTCCATCCAAAGAAAACTTCTCGAACGCCTCAGCGCTTGGCTCGAGCGCAAAAAACCGAACCAAGACTGGCGCCACTTCAAACCCGACGACCTCCGTGAATTTCTTACCTATCGACGCTATTCGGGTCGCGTCGGTCCCACCACCTTACGTCTCGAAACATCCATTCTCCGCAGCTTCGGCACCCACCTCAACCGTATGGGTCGAACACCCGCCAATATGGCCATCGGACTTCGCTCTCCCAAACTTTCCCGCAAACTCCCCGCCTCACTCACCCACGCACAAGTCGCTCGTATCCTCGATACCCCGTCCGTAAAAACTCCCCTCGGCCTCCGCGACCGTGCCCTCCTCGAACTCCTCTACGCCGCAGGTCTTCGCGCCGCCGAGATCCTCTCCCTCCGCCTCGAACAACTCGATCTCGAAAGCGGCAGTGCCCGCGTCATCGGCAAAGGCAACAAAGAACGCCTCGTTCTTCTAGGAAAAGCCGCTGAGGATTCAATTCGCCGCTACCTCGATACCGCCCGACCTAAACTGGTTCGCGCAAAATCAGGCGGGGAAGTTTTCCTGGGGAATCACGGACGCCGGATTACCACCGCCCACCTTTGGGGAATCGTCAAAAGAGCCGCCCAATCCGCTGGCCTTGATACCCGCGTCTACCCCCATCTTCTCCGCCACTCTTTTGCTACCCACCTGCTTTCAGGCGGAGCCGATCTTCGCGTTATCCAAGAACTTCTCGGTCACGCCAGCATCGCCACCACGGAAATTTATACCCATGTGGACGAAGATCGACTTGCAACAACGTTTGACCGATTTCATCCCCGGGCGCAGAAGAGTTCTACGAAGCCATGAAGACACCCCCCCTCGGCCATACCTTTCAGCACGGCGATCTTCTCGTCCGTGCCCTTACCCACCCTTCCGCCCGCACCGCTCCAGGCCCCTCTGGCGATAATCAGCAGTTAGAATTTTTAGGAGATGCAATTCTTCAGGCCACCCTCAGCGATTTACTAATCCAAAAACATCCCACCGCCCACGAAGGCCAACTGACCGCCATGCGCGCCAGTCTCGCCAATCGGCATACCTTAGCTGAACTCGGCGACGAGTTGTCCCTCTCTCCCTGCCTTCGAGTCGGAGTCGACGCCGCTCGCGATAAAATTCACGAATCTACCGGCGTCCTAGCCGATGCTTGGGAAGCAGTTCTCGGAGCTATCTTTCTCGATGGGGGCTACGACATCGCCCGTGCTTGGGTCAGCAGGATTTATGGAGAGCGAATTGCGCAGGCCAAAAAACTTGCCGATCAGGCCAACCCCAAGGGCCAACTCCAGGAACTCCTCCAATCCCGCAACGGCCCCATGCCAATCTACGAAATGGTCGAGTCGATCGGACCCGACCACGAAAAGATTTTTACCATTCGCGTTCTCCTTGCCGAGAAAGAGATCGGCCGTGGCACGGGGCGCAGTCGCAAATCGGCCGAATCCAAAGCTGCCGCTAGTGCCTTGGGCAATTTACCCGCCGCCTAGCCCGCCTCCGTTCTCGCCAAATCCTATCTCGCAGTTAAAAAGGTTTTCATGAAACGATTGATCCACGGCCCGGGCTTTCCCTTTGTTGCCCCCTTTCTACTTTTCATGGGGCTCCTCTACTTTCGCCAATCCCTCCCAACTCAAGGATGGTGGCTCTATGGAGTCTGTTCTCTCCTTGTTCTTGGGTTGCTTCTCTGGCTGAGACCTCGCTACCGCGGCCAAGACCCTGCCAACCCCCGCACTCTGCACTCTATTCTTCTTGGCCTTGGAGCCATCGTTCTTTGGATTGCCCTCGATCCTTGGATGCCTCGTTCAGGAGAACGCAACAACGCTTTCCCTTTCGCCGCCGCCTTCGAGATAGGCCTTATTCCTGGGGTTCTCTCCATCCTTTTCCGTGCCTTAGGCCATGTTCTCATCGTCCCTATCGTCGAAGAACTTTTTTGGCGCGGCTTTCTTATGCGCACCATAATCAAACCTGAATTCGAGGAAGTCCCCCTCGGTACATTCCAGCCCCTATCCTTTTATATCACCACCCTCGTTTTTGCCGCTGTCCATGCCGAATGGGGATCCGCAGTTCTCTTCGGATTAATTGCAGGAGCTTGGTTCTGCCACACCAAATCCTTACGCTCCGTCATTCTTCTTCACGGCGCCGCTAATCTGGGTCTCGCCATCTATGTCTTAATATCTCGTCAGTGGTTCTTCTGGTAGTCCAAGTGCCCCGCCTTTTCTTCCTGCCCGCTACTCTGGCTCTCCTCATCGTGGGTCTGCCCGTCTTCAGTTACTCAGCCGACACTCGTGCCGATCTGTTTTCCTTAATCAACCAAGCCCGGATCGATGCGGGAGTGAATCCCCTCACCCGCGATCCTCAAGTCGACCAACTCGCCACCGATTGGGCTGGAGTCATGGCCGCGAAAAACATTCAGAAGCATCGTCCTCTTACCAAAGATCTACTTAATCTTCACGGCTGGAAAAATCTTTCCGAAAATATTTACGGCCCCGTCGCTGGACCGGTCTCCGCAAAAACTATTTTTCAGGCATGGATGGGAAGCTCGGGCCACCGTGCTAATCTCCTGCGCGAATCCACCACCCTTGGAGGTTTGGGAATCGTCACCACCCCCTCTGGATCCGTCTGCGCCGTTTTCAACGGAGCCAAACTCGCCCCAGCCGCGCCATCCTCGACCGCCACCTCCTCTTCCGCCAACACCAACGACAGCGAGGTCGCCTTTCCAGGAATTGGGCTTCCAGATTTCATCCCCAAAACCATGAGGGATCCCGCCGCCGCCCTCCCTTCTAACTCCGACGGTCGCAAACTGAACCAACTCGGCCGCACCAACCTCTAGCTCTCCCCCTCCCCCGTGCTCGCAGCACGATATACTAAGGTAATATACTCTACTCTGACACCTTCCCCTTGCCTTAGGTCCAAACCAACCCATTATCGCTCCTTATGCTTTCTGTTATCATCCGCAAACGCTTTGCCAAATATGGCAAGCTCGCTGGGCTTCTGCTTGCTTCTCTTTTCCTCATCAAAGGCATCCTTTGGCTTCTCATTCCAGGTTTGATCATCGGAAGTTGCGCCAAATGAAATCCACCACCATTTTCCCTACTCCATCCGCAGGAATCATGGCCCAACTTAAAGCAGGCACCGCCGCCCTCCATGCCGTCGCCGAATCCAAACCACTCGAAGCCGCCCTCATCTCTGGGGACATCGGCCAGGAACAGTACAAAAAATACCTCTCCCAACGCTGGCTCATCCATCGCGATCTCGAAGCCGCCACCGATCGAGCCATTACCCGCGATCCCCGCCTCGCCTCTCTCCACCTCCCGTCGCTCTATCAAACAAAAAATCTCGAGGCTGATCTCTCTCTCCTCCGAGCCCCGCTCCATACCATCCAACCTATGCAAGGTGCCACCACTCTGCTTCAAGAAATTAAGAACGCCCCATCTCCCGCCGCCCTCATGGGCATCTACTATGTCTTTGAAGGCAGCAAAAATGGTGCCCGCTACATCGCACGTGCACTCGCCAAAGCTTGGTCAAAAGCCGATACCACCACCATGCGCTATCTCGATCCTCACGGCGAAGAGCAACGCAGCCTATGGCAAAAGTTTAAAACCGAAATGGATGCCCTCACCTGGTCCCCATCTGAACAAGAGCAAATGGTTAAGTCTGCCCAAACCACTTTCACTGCTATCTCAGCCCTCGACGACGAAATCCACGCCGCCTGATTTTTTAAGGAGCCCAGTTTGGGTTGTCTTGCCGAGCGGCTTCATCGCACCAGCGTCGCATATCACGCAGCTCAGAAAAATTAAGCAAAGATACGCTGCCATCTAATTGAGCCGTTACCGCCTTTTCCGAATACGCCAGCCTTACCTGCCCATAAGCTTTCGCCGACCCACTTGCGCTCCAAGCGGACGGCCACTTGGGTGATGATTGCGGTGAAGTCACATAGTAGTATCCGTCCACATTTTTGCCTTTCATAGGATCAACACCCCTTGCTGAGGAAAAAACAATCAACTGGGATGGCTTGACCGCCTGAGCTAGACGAGTCAAGCAGATGCCGTTACCCACATAAGAGTAGGAGGGTTGCCCATTTTCATGTCCTCCAACGAAATAGGAATTCATTCCTAAACTCGGAGAAGCACTAACCAAATAACTTTGATTCGGATCATTTGGATTCAGCGCATTTGCCCTTTCGTTTACCAAGACAGCTCCCTCTAGCTGATAATTTAAATAGGGCGCCAACCTCCAAGGCCATCTGGACGCCTGACTACTTCCTGCTTGGAATGGGTTTCCGTGGGTATCACTCGCTTCCCCATCCTCATCGTATCCTTTAAGCAGAACCCCGTTATGATCCTGAGCGGAAGCCAAATAAGCAGTAATCAGATTTTTCGCAGCTGCGGTCTCCGCCGCTTGCTGTCCCGCTAAACGTGCTCGACCTAAAACGGGAGAACCCAACCCAGCAAGCAGGCCCACAACCGCCAATACCATAAGCAGCTCGACTAATGTGAAAGCCCTCTTTCGATTTGATCGGGCAAACTGCATCATCAAAATGGCAGGTTAGGATCGACGGCGACGCCGATTCGCAAGGGCCACTGCAAAACCGAAAGCCAGCAGAGATCCGACTGCAGGCTCAGGAATCAAAACCGCTCCCAGATTCCCTGCAGCCTCCATGGAATAAAACCGAGCCGTTGTGGCCATAGGGGAGCTTGTGATGCCAACAAGACCAAACCCAAAGTTTGTAGTTGGGTTTTCAATCCAATCGTTCACTGCGGACGTTACATCAATTTGTACCTGCCCCGCTTGAGTAAGATCGACCTCCGCAAGGCTAGTTTTTCCAAAAAGGTTACTTTGATACCAGGTGGAAAGGTCGGCTGTTTCGCTTTCCGAAAATTCCGCACCGAGAGCCACCACCGCAAGTCGAAAGCTACCAGTTGCAAGATAGTCGTATGCCGGAGGGCCTTGATAGCCGGGAATAATGGCGCCAGGGGTTTTAAAATCTTTTAGGTTGAGCTGAAGAAACTTAGAGCCCGCAGTGCTCAATCCCGACAGATCTGAAAATTCGATTCCAGCAAAATTAAAATGCCTGTAATAAGTCGAAACGGTATCTAGGTTGTGCATCCCAACATGAAATGTACCACTGTTCAGGGTTCCCGTTCGTGCCGTGTTGTAAGTTTGGGTAAAGTGGTAGGTGTCTGCATCCAACGAAGCACTGATAGTTTCGGCTTGGACCGATCCAAATCCAACAATCCAAAGCCCCAACAATAAAACTTTCATTCCATTCATGGTTTAATAATTAGAGTACATATTCTTTTTTGCAAATGGGAATGCCCTTCCGAAAAAAGTTATTCAACCTCTTGGACTTCCACTATTAGAAAGACTACTTCTATTCCTTATTTGTTGCTCATAGCGAACTACTTACCAAGTATTTTTGAGCAAGCCCACCATCTCCTCTAGACCCATTTTCCTACCCCATTCTTGCGAATCGAGTATTTTCAGCTATCAACTAAACCCCATGCAGTCGCTCGATCTCAAAGACACCATTCTCACCCGCCTAGGAGAGAACTACGATCTACACGACAAGTACGTCAATCGTACTCTGGTCAAAGTTCAACGCACCATCGGCTTCGATAAAATCTACGCCCGCGCCGAAGGCGCCTACCTTTACGACCTCGACGGCAAGGACTACCTCGATTTCCTCAGCGGCTACAGCGTCTTTAATCTCGGTCGTAATCATCCCACCGTCCAAAAAGCGATCCAAGACGTCCTCGAACTCGATCTCCCCAATATGGTCCAGATGGACTGTTCCATCCTCTCCGGCCTTCTCGCCGAAGCCCTTGTCAAAAAACTCGGCCCCTCCCGCGATGCCTGCTTCCTCTGCAACTCGGGCACCGAAGCGGTCGAAGGCGCCCTCAAGTTCGCCCGCGCCTTCACTAAACGCCCCCGCATCCTTGCTCAAGAAGGCTCCTATCACGGACTTTCCTATGGTGCCCTTTCCATCACCCACTCGGGCAACTTTCGTGAGGATTTCGGTCCCTTCCTCCCTGGAGCCGAATTCGTCAAATTCAATGACCTCGCCGATCTCGAAGCCAAACTCCGCTCCCGCGACATCGCCGCTTTCATCTTCGAACCCGTCCAAGGAAAAGGGGTTAAATATCCTTCCGACGACTACTTCCCCGCCGCCCAAGAGCTCTGTCGCAAATACGGAACCCTTTTTATTGCCGACGAAGTCCAAACCGCCATGGGCCGCACCGGAAAATGGTTCGGTTTCCAACACTGGAACCTTGATCCCGATATCGTCACTATGGCCAAAGCCCTCTCGGGCGGATACGTCCCCTGCGCTGCCATCGTCATGCGCCGCCCCATCTACCAAGGCATCTTCTCCCGCCTCGATCGCTGCGTCGCCCACTCCACCACCTTTGGTCGCAACAACCTCGCCATGGCCTGCGGACTCGCCAGCCTGCACGTCACCGAAACCGAACACCTTGTCGAAAACGCCGCCCTCCGCGGGGAGCAACTCATGTCCAAACTCCGCGCTCTCCAAGAAAAACACGACGTCATCTCCGAAGTCCGCGGCAAAGGCCTCATGATCGCCATCGAATTCAAAGAGCCACGCTCTCTCAAACTCAAACTCGCCTGGAAAGCAATCCACGCCATGGACAAAGGCCTCTTCCCTCAAATGATCGTCACCCCGCTTCTCCAAAAACATCGCATCCTCTCCCAAGTCGCCGCCCACAACTCCGATATCGTGAAAATTCTCCCCCCCCTCATCATCGGCGAGAAGGAAATCGACCGCTTTGTTCACGCTTTCGACGATGTCCTCAACGATCTCGGCAAATTCCCTGGCCCCCTTTGGGACTTCGGCCAAAATCTCGTTAAAGCCGCTCTTTCCCAAAAGAAATCCTCACGCGAATCGGTCGCCGCCTAACACTCTTCGTGCCCGCGGTACTTTACGTTAAGGAGGGGTGTCCTTGGTGTGAGGACGCCGAAGCTGCGCTCGATAAACTCGGCCTAAAGTACGAACGCCGTGAGGTCCGATCCAATCCCGCCTACTTCAAGGAAATGAAAGAAATCTCAGGCCAATCTAAAGCCCCCGTCCTTGATATCCATGGTCGCATCCTCGCTGACTTCGGAGTCGAACAACTCCCCGCTTTCCTCAAAGACTCCTAAAAATTATCCGCGCCACGATTGACTACCCTGCCTCCACCCCGCATCATTTCGATGCGGGGTGGAGCAGCCAGGTAGCTCGTCAGGCTCATAACCTGAAGGCCGCAGGTTCAAATCCTGCCCCCGCAACGATTTTTCCACCTTCCGCTCTTGTCTCCATCCTCCCATCCGTTATAGCCATTTCATGTTCGCCACCTCCGGAATCCTCTTCGCCTTCGAGCACTCCAACGCCGCAGGCAAGGGCGTCATTTTCCTTCTCATGATCGGATCCATTTTTAGCTGGTCGGTCATGTGGTCCAAATTCACCCAACTCCGCGCCGCTCAGCGTTCTACCCTACCCTTCCTCAAAGGCTTTCGCTCCTCCACCGAACCCCTCGATCCTTATCTCTCAGGCCGGACCCCAGGCGAGTCTCCTCAAGCCATCATCTACCACGCTGGTGCCAAAGAACTCTGCTTTCACCTCACCGGCTCCTCCACCATCGATTCCACCCTCGCCGCCCGCCTCTCCGCCGCCCGCTCCATCAGCGAGACAGGCATGAACTCCGTCCGCACCGCCATGGAACGCGCCGTCGGCGAAGAATCTCTCAAACTCGAAGCCAACCTCATCCTCCTCGCCACCGCCGTCAGCGGTGCCCCCTTCCTAGGCCTGCTCGGCACGGTCTGGGGCGTCATGGATGCCTTCAGCGATATCGCCCTCGCAGGCCAAGCCAGCCTCGCCGCTATGGCTCCTGGCGTCTCAGGAGCCCTCATCACCACCGTGGTCGGCCTGCTCGTCGCCATCCCCGCGATGTTCGGCTACAATTACCTCACCACCTCCATCCGTAGCCTGAATCTACAAATGGAAAATTTCGCCGCCGAATGCGCTGCCGTCTTCGAACATCGCTTCACCGCACGATCATGAGACGCTCCTCTCGCTCCTCCTCAGGCCTCGCCTTGGCCGAACTCAATATCACCCCCTTGCTCGATCTCGTCTTTGTCCTCCTCATCATCTTCATGATCACTACCCCCCTCATGGAACAGCAACTCCCCGTCGATCTCCCCAAAGCCTCTACCAGCATCGCAACCTCCCTGCCCGACCCCAAATCCATTCTCACCCTTACCCTCGCCAAAGACGGCTCCACCCTTCTCGGCTCCGAAAAAATCCGCCTCGACCAACTCACCTCCCTCCTCACCCAGCGAAAAGCACGCGACCCCCAACTCGTTGTCTCTCTTCGGGCCGACTCCTCTCTCCCCTACGAAACCGTTTTCCGCGCCTTGGAAGCTGTCCGCTCTGCGGGCGCTCGCCTTGACCTCGCGAATTTTCCGGATACCCACAAGTGAACCCCCACGGTCGCCCCTTCCGGCGTACCGTCCTCATCGTCGTCGCCCTCCACGTTGGCCTACTCCTCTTCGTCGGACTTCCTTTCGCCTCTTGCCATAAACCTCCGACCATTCAACCCGTCGAGATCGTTGATCTCGGCTCCCTCCGCCCAGGCCCCGGCCTGCCATCCCCCACACCATCCTCAGCTCAAGACAGTCCAACTCAACCCGCATCCGAAATCCAAAATCAAAAATCAAAAATATCTGTGCCACCCGAGCCCGCACCCATGGAAGAGCCCAAACCAACCCCTACCCCACCCACTCCCGAACCCAAACCCGACATCAGGCCCACCCCAAAAACCGAACCTACCCCTCTTCCCGTAACCAAACCTGTTCCTACTCCCCAACCTGAAGCCCGCGCAAAACACCAAGTCAAAGTCAGTACCACCAAGAAAAAAGTTTCCGTCTCTTCTACCTCCCCTTCCGAAACCAAAACCTCCTCCCCAAAATCCACCGCCCCAGCTGGCCCAACCGCTTCCGATATTAAAAATCGTCTCGCCTCCAAACTTCCTGCCGAACAGGGGGGCGGCGGAGGGGACGGAGCAGGCAACGCTGGCCGACCCGATGGTATCGCCGACGACTACTCCTGGTACCGCGCCCTCATCAAACAATCGATCCAATCCGCTTGGAAAAAACCCCCCATTCCCGCAGGCGAAAAGATCTATACCGAAGTTGAAATCAAAATCGCTTTCGATGGAAGTGTCACCTTCATCAAACTCTCCCGCCCCTCAGGCGATCCCGCCATGGATGCTTCCGTCGAACAAGCCGTCCGATCGACTCCTCGACTCGCCAAACCTCTACCCTCTGGCCTCGGCTCTCCCGACTACGTCGTGATCATCCAATTTAAGTTGGAGTAAGCATAATAAAAAGCCCCGGGAAGCCTAGGCCTCCCGGGGTTTTAAAAGTATTCTCAATCAGAAGCTATATACGATTTCAGCCCCAGCATAGTGACAAGGTCCACCAGACTGCACTCCGGATACCGCGTTGCTATTGGGCGTAACTTGGCTGGATGTGATCCCAGTACCCCAATCCAATCGGTACTCGGCCCTAATCAG
>Ga0208960_1002153_pt1 | contig 10155 bp, 6 predicted proteins | sample GreLakmeON33MSRF_FD_187703 | JGI IMG/M metagenome (GOLD analysis project Ga0208960, IMG submission 187703) | Freshwater lentic microbial communities from great Laurentian Lakes, MI, USA - Great Lakes metaG ON33MSRF (SPAdes) | ecosystem: Environmental > Aquatic > Freshwater > Lake | place: Great...
ATCCAAACATGACCCCGCAATCAAGTCCACTCTTCTTCACCGCAATCCGCGATTCGCTGCGCGAAGGAATCACCAAGCGGACAGTGCTCCGCGACATTCTGGCAGGAATCGTGGTTGGAATCATCACGCTTCCGCTCTCGCTGAGCCAAGCAATTGCGATGGGATTGCCGCCGCAATATGGGCTGTACACCAGCATCGTCGGCGGAGCAGTCGCAGCGATCTTTGGTGGATGCAGATTTCAAGTCGGCGGCACCGCAGCAGCATTCGTGATTCTTCTTACGCCAGTCGTTGCTGAATTTGGACCTTCAGGAATCTTGGTGGCATCACTCGGAGCAGGCGTGTTCTTGATTCTCTTTGCGTTCCTGCGATTCGGTCGCTTCATTTCTTTTATCCCCTATCCAGTCATCGCAGGATTCACGATGGGTCTTGGGATATCAATCATGATGCATCAGACAGCAAATTTTCTGGGATTGAAACTGATTCCACAACCTGACTATCTTGAATCTTTTTATCAGTGCACTATCAAAATCACGGCTCTTCAGCCTAGTGACACCAGTGTTGGAGCGCTGACATTGATCTTGCTGTTCTGCATTCCAAGAATTCGTCATTGGTTTCCCAAGTCGCTTGTGGTCCTTCCGATTGTTACAGGCGCAAGCATTCTCATTGGGCACTTCTATTCCTCTTGGCAACCAATCACGATTGGATCGCATTTCAAATCAACCATCAATGGAGCGGTGGTCTATGGATTGCCGCAGGATTTGCCACAATTCATCTTGCCTTGGATGAGTGGCATTGGCACATCGCAACTCGATTGGAGTTTTTCGACTGTTCATACGTTGATCAAAACTTCGATTTCAATCGCACTGCTCGTTGCGATTGAAACTCTCATCACTGCGGTTATTGCTGATCGAACGACGCAGACACGGCACAATTCCAATGGCGAACTCCTTGGATTTGGTGTGGCGAATCTCATTACGCCTTTCTTTGGCGGATTCTGCACAAGTGGCGCCATTGTTCGAACCGCACCCAACATTCGCGCAGGTGGACGAACGCCACTTGCATCGCTGAGTCACTGCGTTTTCTTATTGCTCGTCATGATGACACTCGCACCAATCATCAACTTCTTACCAATGGCAAGTCTTGCTGGCCTGTTGATCTGGGTCGGATGGAATATGTGTGATTTCCAAGCATCCATCCAATTCATTCGTGGTGCACAGCGTGGGGATCGCGCGTTGCTGATCCTGTGCTGCGCATTGACTGTCGCCTTCAACATGGTCGTTGCGATTGCTGCAGGAGTTTTGCTCGCATCCGTCTTCTTCATGCAGCGGATGAGTTCGGTATCGACTGTCGATTTCGTGTCCAGTGATGAAGTCGATGAAAAAAATAAACTCCCGCGAGGCATCGAACGCTTCTGCATTCATGGGCCTCTCTTCTTTGGATCAGCGCAGCGTTCGCTCGAAGTTATTCAGCCTTGGAAGGATGGACTCGCAGCTGTGATTGATCTTGCCGATGTTCCATTCATCGACTCGACTGGAATCCTGCGATTGCGAGAAGCAGTCGACCGACTTCACATTAGCGATCTCTCCGTTGCACTCGCGGCGGTCCAGCCAGATACGAAGGTCGCGCTTGACAATTCGCGATTTTTCGAACTCCATCCGTTTCTACGAATTTTTCAAACAAGTGCAGAAGCGATCGACGTTTTCAAGCACGAAAAATGAACTCATCCTGTCAGCCCGCAAGTCTGACAAATCACGCCGAATATTCATCCGCACCGAATACTTCAATGCGCACTCCCTCGGGCAGCGCATCCAAAAACATTCGTCCATAATTTTTAGTCATGATCCGTGAATCAAGTACAACCACTCGACCCGTGTCCGTCGCGCTGCGCACGAGTCGACCGAATCCCTGGCGGAATCGAATAATTGCTCGTGGCAGAGTGTCGTCCTTGAATGGATTTCCTCCACGCGCTCTGATTGCTTCATGGCGTGCTTGAACAAGCGGCGCATCGGGAACTTCAAATGGCAAGCGAGTGATAATCACATTGCGCAGCGCGCGACCTCGCACATCAATCCCCTGCCAGAAACTTGCGACGCCAAAGAGCACGCTGCGCTCATCCTCTCGAAATCGCTTCAAAAGCAGGTTATTTGAAACTCCCGCACCCTGCGCGTGCACTGGGAAACCAAGCTTTAAAAGTCGAGGCATGGTCGCTTCGACGAGCGCGTTGAGCGAACGGAAACTTGTACACAACACAAACGCACCACCGTCCGTCTCTTCGATGTGGTGCAAGACACGCTCTGCAAGCACTTGCATATGACCATCATCGCGTGGATCTGGAATCTGAGGCTCGACGTGAACACGCACTTGCCTCGCGTAATCAAATGGACTTCCCAAGATGAGAATCTGTGGATCAGTGATTCCCAAACTTGCTGCAGTCAGGGCGCAGTTGCCATGACTGGTCGCAAGCGTTCCAGATGTCAGCACAACAGAAACATCTTGACTGAACAGGTGCTTCGCCAACAGCGGACCAACATCCACTGCAGCAGCGGCGATGGTGATTTCTGGACGACCAGCCGAAGGACCTCTGCGGCGTGCAGAAGAATTCATCCAGTACACGCACCCAGGCATGGTCTGCGCCAAAAGAGATTCACAAGCGAAAGCAAGCGCCGTAGCCCGCTGTGCATACGAATTGATCTCGTATGAATCTGCTTCATCAGCAGCTCGTTCGCGAACTAATTGCAAAAGCACTCCAAGACTTTTGAGTGGTCCGCTGAGCGAATCTGTAACGACATTCGCAGATCGAATCCGAAACTCTCCTTCGCCCCCTTGCGATTCGCGCCAATGCCAAAGATCGCCAAAGAAACCCTCGGATACACGACGACAAATATCAATCTGACGCATCGCAGATTCGAGCGTCTCATCACCACCATCTTTCATCGGGACATCATTGATTGCCCCTCGATTGTTTGAAGGATTCCAAAGAGTTCGCAGCAAGTGCAAGACTGCGCCTTCGCTCAGTCGCGCACCAAAGTGATCGGCAGCGACCTCTTCGAGAGAATGCGCTTCATCAAGAATCACATGTTGATAGGGCGGCAGAAAACCACGCCCTCCAGCAGCACGCATCGCCAAGTCGCTGAAGAAAAGCGAGTGATTGCACACCAGCAAATCGCCGCCTTCCATGCGTCGCCGCGCCGCTTGATAAAAACATTTTTCGTATGTCGGACATTTGCGGCCCATGCAATTTCCCGCATCGGACTGCACTTGCTCCCACACATTGTGCGCGGGCATGACAGGAAGTGATGTCGTTGTGCCATCGCGTGTTTCATACGCCCAATCTTCAAGACCCTGCAAGGCATGGCGATCTTCTTCGCCGCCGAAGAGGCGATCTTGCCGAGCGCTTGCAAGTTTCAGTCGGCGCAGCGAAACATAATTCCCGCGACCTTTCACCAGCACCGTGCTGAATTCCTCTGGAATGACAGCGTTCAGCAGCGGAATATCTTTCTCGACCAATTGTTCCTGCAGCGCAATCGTGTTCGTGCAGATGATGACACGCTCTTGGTGATCGACCACTCTTCGAATCGCGGGAACGAGATATGCAAAACTTTTTCCAACGCCGGTGCCAGCTTCGACCAGCAATCGTCCCTTGCGATCAAGGCACGTATCGATCGCCGCTGCCATTTCAAGTTGTTGAGGACGATGTTCAAATCCCACGAGGCGTTTCGCTACGGGACCAGTATCAGAAAGAATAATTGCGGCCTGAAGCGCCATCATCCAAGTCTACGGTGGCGAGAATCAACTGGAAGAAATCAACCCCAATTGCTGAGAAGAAATGCTAAATCTGCTCCGCCGACAATCTGGTCGCCATTCAAATCTCCGCTGCCTGGACCGCCCCACTGGGAGAGAAGGGTCGCGAGGTCAAAGCCGTTGACAAGTCCGTCACCATTGACGTCTCCAATCACTACTGGGCATCCGATGTTCACGATCTTGACATCATCAATCGCTGCCTCGACAAGCGATCCTGCGCCAAGATCCTGCGCAATGAATCGAACGCGAATTGCAGAACCAACCGCAAGAAGTCCATTGAGCGTGATATCTGCCTCGCGCCAAAGTGTTGCGCTGGACTGAACGGTCGTTGCCGTTGTCCACACGATTCCGTCGCCAGAAACTTGCACAACGAATTCGTCGAGGTTTGGCGATCCGCCTAAATTATTTGTGTACCAAAACCAATATCGCAAATGCGCTCCTGGAACCATCGTGCCAAGTATTGGCGACTGAAGCGTGGTGATTCCGTTGTCTACATCTGCGTTTCCTGCAGCACCGCCGATGGTTCCCTGACCGGTGAATGCGCACTGAGTTGCAGTTCCAGGAGTGTGATCATCTTCCGATTGTGCGGTTGTTGCAATCGGATCGCCACGAATCCATGCTCCTCCAGTCGCCGTGTCTCCAACAACTCCATAGATCCAGCCAGAATTGGCAACTTCAAAGTCATACTCGCTCAGAATGATTTCGCTCGACACCGTCGCGCTGAGGAATGTGTTGGGCGCACTCGTCGGATATCTCACAGGGGATCCACTTGTCAGAGTCACCTCGATATAAAAATCCACAACAGCGCCGCACGATGCCGCAGGAATCATTCCGTTATACACATCGCCTGAAACGAAAACCAGCGGAGTCGACTGCCAAGAACCAGCGTTGATGCGAGAGAAAAGTCTGCGATCAACAACCGCGCCTGGAACAATTTGTCGAATGAGCACAGCAATTGGCGTTGCTTGATTTGAAACAAGTCTCGTCGGCGCACCAGTTGGAAGAGTCAAGATGACGGCCTGCGCAGTCGCTTCTGCCATAGTCAACGCAGCAGCGAAACATTCGCGCGCACAAGGAAGAATTTCTGCAGGAGGCATGACGAAACCGTATGTCCCCTTGTCGCGTACTTCGATGGTCCATGCGAGTGCGCCGCGTGCGCCATACACCCAATCGACCGATCCGCCGCTTGCAAGATAGAGCGTTGATCCGACTGGTCCAACGATGTACGCCGAGCCAGTTTCAGTGGAAATTGCATTTTTCATTGCGTCGCCAATGGATTGGAAGAGCGCCGCATCGACAGAAGGCGCAACGGTGTATGCCCACGGCGAAAGAACGAGCTGGCTATAAGCATGAAAGTCGATGTTCGAAACGATGTTTGGTCGCGCATTGAAAAAGTCGCGCATTGCCGCTGTTTCTGGCTCGGAAAATGGACCAGTGCCGCGGTAAGTCTCGCTGGATGTTTGTGTGCTTGCACCTGCGCCTCCCCACTCATATCCCCAGTTTCTGTTGTTATCGACGCCGAAAGTTCCGTCGCCGTTGTTGCGGCGATTCTTGCGCCAAAGTCGATTCGCGCTGTCACTCCACGTGAAAAAATATCCATCGGGATTGACAACTGGTATCACGAAAATTTCAGCGCGACTGAGAAGTGCATGCACACGAGGATCGGTGTCCGCACTCTCGACCAATCGATCCGCGAGAAACATTCCCGTCATTGCCGCGCCCCACTCGCGTGCATGTTGAGTGGCATTAAAAACAATTCCAGGCACGGAAGTTCCGGCGGGAGCCGCGCTGATTCGAAGGGCAAGAATTGGTCGACCTTCGAGCGAGGTTCCGACCACGACAATCGATGCGATATCTGGTCGAGCATCTTTGAGCGCGTAGAGTCGAGCATTGATCGCAGCAAGATCTTTGAAATCGCTGAACCACGCATCGTCGGCGACGCCGCCTTCTGCTGGCGGTGCTGCGAGACGCTTCGCCTCGGCTTGCACAAGGTCATCAAGATTTTCAATCATCATGCAATACTCAAGTTTGGTTCGAGTGAGCGCAGCAAGTTGCTCGGGCGAGACTTGATAATCCGCCTCCCCACCGTAGATGCCATGAGACCACATGTCACCCGAAAGAGATTCCATTGTTCGCACATCACGAAGCGAGTTCAAGCGGACTCGAACAACGCTGTCGGAGGCTTTGCGGACAGGTCCCTCGCGTTCAAACGTTGAGGGTTCTCTGTCGACGACGCCACCCGAGGCAAATGCGAAGATCAATGGCAACAATAAGTACACCATGTCTCATAGCCTATACCTGTCATTGAATAATCCAAATCAAACTTCTTGTTTTTCGGGGAATCGTCTCGTTCTGTTCTGTATCGCCGCACTGGTGAGTGGATTTTCGCTGTCCGCCTGTACGAATTCGAAGCGAATCGACCCCGCCGTCGAGATTGCGCAAGCAACAAATCCAGAATCGCTTGCTGCGTTTGATGGCAATACACGCACGCCCATTGGATGGGAAGAAGTTCTCAAACAAGTTGCAAATGCAAACGCAGTCTTCGTCGGCGAGACTCATGACGATGCATCTGCTCATCGAGTCGAACACGCTCTTGTAAATGCGTTTCTTGCCGCGCATCCCAAGGCCGCAGTCAGCCTTGAAATGCTCGAACGTAACGAGCAAGATGCTGTCAATTTGTATCTCAGTGATAGCAGCACGCTTGATGTGTTTCTTGCCACAACGAAATCTCATGATTGGGCTGGTGAGAACACTTGGATTCCTTGGTATCAGCCGATGATCGATTCAGCGCGCATTTCCGGCGCACAAGTCATCGCCGCGAACGCGCCACGCAAATATGTTTCGATTGCACTTCGAGAAGGATACGAACCGCTGCGAGCGCTACCAGCGGATGAACGACTCTTGTTTGAGATTGATGAAGAAATCACGCGAGATGGAGATTGGCTTCGATTGCGCGAATTGATGGTTGAAATGCACAAAGAACGTGCAGAGAAGGAACGAGCAGAAAAAGGCGAAACGGGGCCCCTCGAGCCCAGCGACCAAGATGTTGATTGTGCGCACCGTTCGCAGCGGGTCTGGGATCGAACGATGGGAATGAGCGCGGCAAAAACATTTGCGCAGAAAACTGCGGTCATACATGTGGCTGGCGGATTCCACCTTGAACAACGGCTTGGAACTGTCGCGCAATTTTCGCGCATTTGCCCTGACGCAAAAATTCTGGTGATCTCCCTGCAACCGAGTGCATCAACCGAAATTGAGGAGAAGGAAATCAAGGGTGCAGACATCGTGATTCACACGAAAAGTCTGTTGCCCAAAGCGCAAAAGAACTTCAATTGAATGCCCGCCTGGCGCAATTCAGCGACCGACAAGCTTATTGAGCGACTCTCGCGAATCTGCAACGGCAAAAAGTTTTTCAATTTTCATCATCGCCAACAATGCGCGCAAATCTTTGTTCGCGCCATACAAAATGGGCTTGGCTCCAAGAGCAGCGGCACCATTGCGACAATTGATACACGTTCCAATTCCCATACTGCTCATGAACTGAACACTCGAAAGATCGAGGACCATAAATTTGACTGCCTTACCAAGCGACTTCATATGCGGATCAATATCACCGCTCATGATCGGTGCCTCACGCTGACCAATATTGGGTCCCGCTGGTCGAACAATCAGGATGGAACCATCCCAAATCATTTCCACATGCAATGTTTTTTTCGTCGTAGGTGCTTCTGGGGTACTCATGGTTTTTCTCGCAGATTTCTGAAGGTAATTCTCGAAGTTTCAAGTCTAGCGTTTCTTGCGACCTTGGGCGACCCAACTCGGATCGATGAGCGCGACCAAAGATGCAGCACTTCCAGGGAAAGATTCGCCTGCTGCCAATTGCTTTGGGTCGTTCACTTCAAGAATTGCCACCGCACCCTTGTTCATCACAATCGCCGGACCTGAAGATCCAAGGAGTTCTGCGACAAAATCGCTGAGCATTGGCTCGTGCCCCACAATGGCGATCGACTCTTCGCTACGAAGTGCGAGAAATGCGCGCGTTGCTTCCACGCCATCATCGTGATCGCACTCAAGAGATTGACAGCGAATTGGATCGGGCCAGCGAGCAACCTTGCTGAGAATGCGAGCCGTGCTCCACGCTCGTGCGAAACTGCTCGACAAGACGATTTGTGGCGGATCGTAAATTTCACAAATCTGCTCCGCCAATCGATCGAACTTGCGAATGCCACCTTTGGTCAGCGGACGCATCGAATCGTCTGGCCACACTTGCGAATCACGCTCGGACGCTTTGGCATGTCGAATTACAAAGAGCAACATTGTGCCAGTACGGTACCGTCTGCACTGTGAACGCAGCGGTTATTGTCAATGCTCGAATCGTGACTTTGCAGTCAAGTGCGGGCAATTCGCCACTCCCCCGTCGAGGCGACGCCATGCAAAATTTAGCGACGATTCCAAGTGGATTTGTTCGCGTACGAAATGGACGGATCACTGAAGTTGCGGTTGGATCGCCGACGAAGTCTCTGGATGATGAAAAAGTCATCGACGCTCGTGGATGCGTGTTGCTGCCAGGATTTGTTGATTGTCACACCCACGCGTGCTGGGCTGGCGATCGATTGGACGAATGGGAAATGAAACTTGCTGGGCGTTCGTATCTTGACATCTTGGCTGCAGGCGGAGGAATCATGTCGACGGTTCGCGCAGTGCGTGCTGCATCAACGCAGGACCTTGCAGAAGACTTGATGCAGCGCCTGCTTGAGATGGCGGCATATGGAACGACAACTGCAGAAGTGAAAACGGGATATGGGCTCGAAACAGAAACCGAACTGCGAATGTTTGACGCGATTGCGCACGCTGCGCGTCACTCTCCGCTTCGAGTCGCTGCGACTTTTTTAGGTGCGCATGCAATTGATCCGCTGCGAAGCGAGTGTGTAGAAATGATGATCAAGGAAACACTTCCCGCCGTGGCGGAGAAATATCCGGGAATCACTGTCGATGCGTACTGCGAGACTGGCGCATGGAGCGTTGCCGATTGCATGCGATATTTCAAGCAAGCGAAGCAACATGGATGTGGCATTCGTGTGCACACGGATCAATTCAATTCGCTGGGAATGATTCCTGTAGCACTCGAACTTGGTGCAATCAGCGTTGATCATTTAGAAGCTGCAACAGATGCGGATTTGAATCTTGTTGCGAAAAGCAAGACGATCGCAGTTGGTCTTCCTGCAACTGCGTTTTGCTTGGGAACTGCCTGCATTCAAGCGCGAAAATTTATCGATGCAGGCGGAGCGCTTGCGCTTGCGACAAATGCGAATCCTGGCAGTGCCCCTGTGCGCGCAATACCGATTGTTCTTTCGTTTGCTGTTCGCGAAATGAAAATGACGCCGGCTGAAGCGATTACGAGTGTGACTTGGAATGCCGCGTGCGTGCTTGGAATGACTGATCAATGCGGATCGATCGCAGTTGGGAAATCTGCCGACATGGTGCTGTGGCCTTTCAAGGATGAACGCGTGCTGGGCTATGAACTTTCTGGGGCACTTCCAGAAATCGTCATGGCTTGTGGCAGAGTCATCACCCCGCACTCGCTCGACGTGGGATAATCTTCAACGATGATTTCCGCACGAGACATTGCATCAGCCACCGCAGCGGCAGCCTGCGTTTCACGAACGCATGAAGCGATCGCTGAATTTCTCAAAGAAGGACAGACGCTTGCAGAGATTGATTCATTTGTCGAAAGCACATTAAATCGTCTTGATTGCAAGTCATGCTTCTTGGGATACAAGGTGCGAGGGCATCCCCCATTCCCAAGTCACGCCTGCATTTCTGTCAATGAATGCGTTGTGCATGGAACGCATGACATGACAACGAAGGGAATCTCAGAAGGCGACTTGGTATCCATCGACATCGGCGTTCGCCATCATGGTTGGATCGGCGATGCCGCTTGGACATATCTGATCAAATCTGGCGATGATGTTTCGCATGCGCTCTTGCGAAGTGGACGAGAAAGTTTGCGGCGCGGGGTTGCTGCGATGCAACCTGGTCGACCATTGATCGATTGGGCGCGCGCCGTGCAAAACTGCGTCGAAAAGGAAAGTGGTTTTTTTCTCGTGCGCGGACTGGGAGGCCATGGTTATGGCAAAACTCTGCACGCTCCCCCATTTGTCTCCAATGTTGTGCCGACATATCCCGGCGAGTGGAGCGAAGCCTGGACAACTTTCAAACCTGGAATGTTGATCGCAGTCGAACCGATGATCGCCGTCAGCACAACAGAGATTATCTCGCAAGGAACTGCATGGCCGATCTTGACTGGTGATGGTTCGCTGAGTGTTCATTATGAAGCCGATGTTCTTATCACCG
>Ga0208960_1002154_pt1 | contig 10151 bp, 6 predicted proteins | sample GreLakmeON33MSRF_FD_187703 | JGI IMG/M metagenome (GOLD analysis project Ga0208960, IMG submission 187703) | Freshwater lentic microbial communities from great Laurentian Lakes, MI, USA - Great Lakes metaG ON33MSRF (SPAdes) | ecosystem: Environmental > Aquatic > Freshwater > Lake | place: Great...
GAAAAGTTCTTGGGATACATCACCGATGAGGCAATGCAATTACTCACCAGGTTATCATGCGTGAGCATCACTCCTTTTGGTGTTCCTGTTGTACCTGAAGTATAAATTAAAGTCAAAAGATCAGTAGGAAGAATACGATCGCGATATATTTGAAGATCAATTGGTTCAGACCGATCTGCAAGTTCAGACAGTTCCATCCAATAGGGCACTCCTTCAATCTTATCAAAACTAAAAATCTTTAAATCAAGTTGTTCTTTTTTCCTGACGCTGTTCAGTTTTTCATACAGTATACTATCAGAAACAAATACAATTTTGACTTCAGCATCTCGCAAAATAAATTTAATATCGTTCTCGGCGAGTGTCGGGTACATGGGAACCTGGGTTGCTCCGATCTGCATAATTCCAAAATCGCAAATATTCCATTCCGGCCGGTTGGGCGACATGATCGCAATTTTATCATCTTTCTTGATTCCGGAGGCTATTAGACCAGTGCTCACTTGATTTACTAAACCTACAAATCGCTCAGTCGAATACTTTTCCCAATGCCCATTCTGCTTGGCTACCACCATATCATCCTTCTGATACTTTTCAACAGAAAGTTGTATTAGATCAAAAACCCGAGTTATTTCTGCCATAAAAACAATTATTTTATTCTGATAATTTAGCAAATTAGCTAAAATTAAGGGCTCTTCAAATAAGATTAAATTTAGTTTCATAATTTTTCATCCTTATGATAAGGAATGAAAAAAAATCAAAGCGTTTTATTTTTATACAAGAATGATAAGGTTCGCAAACCAATGGCTTAGCCTCTGGCCGTTTTTGGTATTATGGCGGCGGTGCTAGTATTGGATCCTATAAACAAAGAGATTTTGATGCCGATTTATTTTGGAGTGCTGACGATGTTCTTGGCTTGGATTATAAATTAACCTGAGCTCCGTTAAATCTGACTATTGATTGGATACCGAGATTGGATTTAACTGCAATTACTGATTTTTAATCTGGAGATGTAGGTTTGGAAATACGTATTACCATTAAAGCTACCAAAAACAATAAAATAAAAAAGCAGCCTTAGACTGCTTTTTTATTTAGTTAATTTTTAACCATCGCTTCATCACAGCCACCTGAGCTGGCGTGGCAACTTCAAGGGCTGCAATTCTGAATTTATGATTTGGATTTCTAACAAGCACCACATCGATATTTAGCAACTGGCTATCTCGGTTAACTTGAACTTTTACCTTATCACCAACACGCTTATTGGCAATAAACATATCCACTTCAGACAGCCTTGGATCAGAAATAGCATTTATCTGCTGATCATTCATAGTCAGAATTTCATCATTCACATTTAATCCTCCTACCCATGCCGGACTTTCACGAGAAACCTTACTAATTATAATCTTTCCATTTTTTAGTGAGGTTGACGCTCCCAAATAGGCATCGTTTGCAGAGGCAGCATCATCAATTAATGTTAAGCCTGCATAATTTAAATAGGTAGTATAGTCGATAGTTTTTACTCCATGAATATAATCTGCATATATTGAATCAAAAGATTTTCCTGCTATTTTTTCTGCCATCGCTTTAAATTCTGCATCGGTATAACCTCTAGCTTTTTTGACAAAATACTCGTCATACATTGCTTTCATTACCTCATCAAGCCCCGATTTGCCAGCAGTAGAATGAATAATTTCTAGATCCATGATTAAGGCAATCAGTGAACCTTTACTATAATAGGAAATTGTTGAATTAGTTGAATTTTCATTTGGGCGATATAGCTTAATCCAGGCATCAAAACTTGACTGACTAACAGGATCTACACGATTACCTGGCTGATTTTCAACCTGATTGATCGTGTTTGCTAGATTTTTAATAAAACTCTCAGAACTTTGTAATCCGGCTCTTTTAGTATAAATACCCTGGTAATAATTAGAAAAGCCCTCTACTATCCATAAGTTAGTTGTGTAATTTTCTTCGTTATAGTTAAAGGGGCCTAAGGCAATTGGCCTCAGACGTTTGGCATTCCATAAATGAAAATACTCATGAGAAACAAGGTTCAAAAACCGTAAAAGACCCGCTTCGGAAGTGTAAGAATTACGACTTGCGCCAAGTACTGTTGAGTTCAAATGTTCTAATCCGCCACCATTTAAATTCAAGTTATGGACAATGAACACATACCTTTTGTTTGGGTTAACACCAAAAGTTTTGGTTTGCTCCACAACAATTTTTGCCATGTCTGTTTTCAAGATGTCTTTGTCATAATTACCACCTCCGTACATTGCAACCTCGTGTTTTACTCCGGCAGCATTAAACTCAAAAATATCCTGATTACCAATTTCAAAAGGAGAGTCATACAGCACATCAAAATCTGGGGCATTAAACGTGTTAGCCTGTGATGCTAGCATTTCAAGACCGGTTGATATTTTTGTCCAATTTTTATAGGGTTTAATGGTGATGGTCGATGCCATATTCAGCTGCCCTTCAGGATACATGAAAATTCCTGCTGGCGATAAAAAAGCATGTGATTCATCTACAAAACTAGTCCTGACAGAAATTTCGAAAGCATAAACACGGTAACTTACTTTGATACTAGCATTCTTCTGGGTTGTTACCCTCCAAGTATTTTTATTTACTTTCTGGGCATTTAAAGATGCACCTGCCGTATTAAAGGCTTCAAAAGACTCCACATTTTTACTAAATTCTCTGATCAGATAAGAACCAGGTGTCCACACTGGCATTTTTAAGTCGAGATACTCACCCTTTAATCCTGAAATTTGCATTGCAACATCAACATAATGTGCTTGAGGTTCTGAAAAAGATATTTCATAAGTAATTTTATTCTGGGCATTTATTGAAGTATTCATAATTACAATAAAAAAAAATGAGAACAGATATTTCATAAACGGATTAAAATTGGTTACGCCAAAATTAACTTATTAATACATTTTTCAATAGGCAAGTAAATTGCAGGCTGTAAAATAGTTGCTACATTCAACTAATTGCCAAGTATAAAAATAGATTTGTATACAAATTATGCAAGAGCCTCTCGCAAATCCGCTATTATCAGCCTCTAAAAAATACCTGAATGCCCTTTCAAAAATGGTTAATCAGTTATCGATAGATCGATATCATTATGTTCTGGTGTTAATAGATTTTCATGATGAGAATCTTTCTCAAAAGGCACTTGCCGAAATTTTACATATTGATAAATCATACATGGTCAATATTCTAGATTACCTAGAAGAAAAAGACTACATACTTCGCGAAAAAAATCCATACGACCGTAGAGAGCAGTTGATCAGACTGACAGCTAAAGCCCAAAAAGATATTCCTATTATTAAAGAAGCTATAGAAGAATTAAACAATAGATCACTTCAAAATATAAGCGAGTCTAAAAAGCAGATCTTCAATGAGGTTTTGGGAATCATTCAGGATAACCTGATAAAAATTGAACCTAAAGAAATTAAAAAGCCACTTACAATTTTAAAAAACTATAACTAATGTTATGAAAGTAAAATACATCGTATATCTACTCATTGTGATTCTTGTTGGTGGAGCGGTTGCTTACCGCTTTAATAAAAATAAAGCTCAGAAGGCTAGTATGGGTGGTCGTAAACCGGGCGGGCCCGCAGCCGTACTCAATGTAAATGGCATAGTTATAAAAACCGAGAATTTTTCTAACTCACTTTCAATTGCCGGATCAATAGAAGCTAATGAACAGGTTGACATTCGTAGTGAAATATCTGGACTTGTAACCGCAATAAATTTTACAGAGGGAACTTCGGTAAGTAAGGGAAAAGTATTAGTAAAGATCAATGACCTAGAGCTTCAGGCTCAATTATCACAGGCATTAACAAAGCAGAATTTAGCTCAAGAAACTGAATATAGAGCTGGCATGCTGCTACAAAAGGAAGCTATTAGTAAAGAGGAGTATGATGTTGCATTGGCAGAACTAAAGTCATTGCAATCACAAACCCAGCTTATTCGTGCTCAACTATCAAAAACGCAGATTCGTGCTCCATTTAGCGGAAAAATAGGTTTAAGAAGTATTTCTGCCGGCGAATACATTACGCCTTCCAGTAACATTGCACGCTTAGTGAGTACAAACCCCGTTAAGATCACGTTCTCGATCCCTGAAAAATATGCTGGATCAATTAAAATGAATACGCCAATCAGCTTTACGGTAGCTGGTTCAAACAATATATATAAGGGAATCATATATGCCATTGAACCGGGTATTGACATATCAACCCGCACCTTACAATTAAAAGCAACAGCATCTAATTCAAAGGGCGATTTATTGCCAGGTTCATTTGCAAAAATTGATTTGCCATTAATGAATGTGAATGATGCCATTTTAATTCCTACAGAATCTATCATTCCTGTACTTATGGGCAAAAAAGTTTTTATTAGTTCAAATGGAAAAGCTGTAGAGGTAATGGTTGAAACTGGAACCAGAACAGAAAAATCTGTTTTAATACTATCGGGATTAAGCGTGGGCGATACTGTTCTGACATCCGGAATTATGTCTTTGAAAAAAGATGTACCTGTTATTGTTAACGTTGTCAACAAATAACACACCATTTCAGAATACTGATTATCCGTTAAAATTAAAAATACTTGCACAATGAGTTTATCAACCACCAGTATAAAAAGACCTGTATTAGCAATCGTAATGAACCTATTGTTGGTTCTTTTCGGCATTATCGGGTTTCATTTTTTAGGTGTCAGAGAATTTCCTTCCATTGATCCACCTATTGTATCTGTGCGTACCAGCTATCCGGGTGCTAACTCAGATATCATAGAATCACAAATAACTGAACCACTTGAAAAAGCTGTAAATAGTATTGAAGGAATAAAAAACATCTCATCTTCTAGTAACCAGGGTTCAAGTAACATCAATATTGAGTTTAATCTAGATAAAGAGCTTGAAGAAGCTGCAAACGATGTCAGAGATAAAGTTTCGCAGGCAGTACGGTCTTTACCTAAAGACATAGACGGGCTACCTGTTGTGTCAAAAGCAGATGCAAATTCTGAGTCTATCTTGTCAATGACCCTGCAAAGTGATAAAAGGAATCAATTAGAGTTGAGCGACTACGCTGAGAATGTGATAGCTCAACGCTTACAAACTATTCCAGGCGTGAGTGGTATTCAAATCTGGGGGCAAAAACGCTTTGCCATGAGAATTTGGATTGACCCCGCAAAACTTGCCTCATACCGCCTTACTGCATTGGATGTAAAAAATGCCCTTGACCGCGAAAATGTGGAGCTTCCCTCTGGTAAGATTACCGGTAATGCTACAGAATTATCTGTAAAAACACTAGGAAATCTGACCAATGAAGAACAGTTCAATAATTTGATCATACAAAGTACTGGCGACAATACCATCAGACTCAGAGATATAGGGACGGCAGTTCTAGGACCTGAAAATGAAGAAACGATGCTTCGCTCATCAGGAAAACCCATGGTTGGGATGGGTCTAATACCGCAGCCAGGCGCTAATTATCTTGAAATCTCAGATGAATTTTATAAACGGTATGAGCAAATTAAAAAAGAGCTTCCTGCAGATTATAAGACTGCTATTTCAATGGATACCACTATTTTTATTAAGCGCTCGGTAACCGAAGTTGCAGAAACCATTCTAGTCTCGCTTATACTGGTTATCCTGATCATCTTTTTGTTTTTCCGCGATTGGAGTATCGCCTTCAGGCCCTTGATAGATATTCCTGTTTCATTGATATCTACCTTTTTTATAATGTACATTTTTGGTTTTTCTATTAACGTACTAACACTTCTTGCAATTGTTCTGGCTACTGGTTTGGTAGTGGATGATGGTATTGTTGTAACTGAAAATATATTCAAAAAACTTGAAGAAGGGTACAGTCCGATAGAGGCCGCAATTAAAGGTTCGAACGAAATCTTCTTTGCCGTTATCTCCATATCGGTAACCCTTGCAGCAGTTTTTTTGCCGGTAATATTCCTTGAAGGATTTGTAGGACGGCTCTTTAGGGAATTTGGACTAGTGATCGGAGCGGCTGTATTAATTTCAGCATTTGTATCCCTTTCATTAACACCCATGCTGAATGCCTACATGATGAAGGCAAATAAAAAGAAAACTAAATTCTATAATTGGTCTGAACCTTATTTTGTGAATATGACAACTGGTTACTCAGAGTCGCTTACCAATTTCATGAAAAAAAGATGGGTTGCATTTCCAATCATTGGTATATGTATTGCACTGATAGGTCTTTTCTGGAACATTTTACAAAAAGAAACTGCGCCATACGATGACAGAACAGCGGTAAGCTTGCAAATTACAACTCCCGAAGGCTCGTCTTACGATTATACCGATGACTTTATCTTAAAGCTAAACAAGCTTGTAGAAGATTCAATACCAGAACAGGAGTCCAACCTTACATTTACTTCGCCAGGATACGGTTCAGGTGGAGCAAACAGCGGTTTCTTAAGAATTAGATTAAGTGAACCCACTGAAAGGAAGGCTACACAAGCACAGATTGCAGACCGGCTCACTAAAATCACAAAACCATATACAGATGGCCGCGTATTTACTATTCAGCAACCCACAATTTCAGTATCTAGACGTGGTGGCTTACCTATAAACTACATTATTCAGGCTCCCAATTTTGAAAAACTACGTGAAAAGCTTCCATTATTTATGGATGAAATTAGCAAAGACCAAACCTTTACTGTAGCTGATGCAAACCTTAAATTCAATAAACCAGAAATTAATGTAACCATTAATCGTGAAAAGGCAAGAAATTTGGGAGTTTCTGTTCTTGATGTTGCTCAGACCCTGCAATTTGCACTCAGTGGACAGCGATTTGCCTATTTTCAAATGAATGGGCGACAATACCAGGTAATTGGGCAGTATGACCGGATTGACCGAAATGACCCATTAGACCTAACTTCGATTTTTGTAAGAAATAATAAAGGCGAACTCATACAGCTTGACAATTTGGTAGCCGTTCAGGAAACAAGCACTCCTCCTCAATTATACCATAATAACCGATTTATGTCAGCTTCAGTATCAGCAGGACTAGCACCAGGAAAAAGTATTGGTGACGGGATAAATGCTATGGATAAAGTAGCTGCAAAAGTGCTAGATGATACATTTACTACAGATCTTGGTGGCGAATCAAGAGATTTCCGGGAAAGTTCTTCGAATACACTTTTTGCATTTGCATTAGCTCTTCTTCTGGTTTATTTGATATTAGCAGCGCAGTTTGAAAGTTTTATTGACCCTTTTATCATCATTTTAACCGTTCCAATGGCTGTTGCAGGAGCCTTTTTATCACTTTGGATTTTTGGGCAAAGCTGGAATATATTCAGTCAGATAGGAACAATCATGCTCATTGGGCTGGTAACAAAAAATGGAATTCTGATCGTAGAATTCGCGAATCATTTGAAAGAACAGGGTAAGCCGATTGCAGAAGCGATTATAGAGGCCTCTGTAGCCCGATTAAGACCAATTCTGATGACCAGTTTAGCAATTGCTCTGGGTGCTTTGCCCATTGCTATGGCATTGGGTGCAGCAGCAAAGAGCCGAATGAGTATGGGAATTGTGATTATAGGTGGAACTTTATTCTCTTTGATCTTAACACTCTATGTTATCCCGGCTATCTATTCTATGTGGTCAAGAAAGTATAAAGAAATGCCAGAAATGACGGGAATTAAAGCTCCTCAACACGATTGACGGATTTACTAAAAGGTTAGATATCTACCGAAACAAACGGAAAAACGCATGTTAAAATGTATATGAACAAACAAACTTTTAAACGATACCTATTCTTAATTCTATTACTGGCAGGAAATGTACAGGCACAAGAAAGGTTAAGTCTGGAACAAGCTGTGCAGCTGGCTCTTGAAAATAATTTTGATATTAAGCTAAACAAGAATGACGTTGAGCAAGCAAAAAATAACGTAAGCCGTGCCAATGCAGGAATGCTTCCTATAGTAACAGGAAATTTTAGTACAAATAATACCGTTTCAAATACTAAACAAACACTTTCAAGTGGCCAACAACAGGAAAGAAACGATGCAAAAAACTCAAATCTTGTATATGGCCCCGTTGTTAACTGGCAGGTTTTTGATGGTTTTGAAATGTTTGCTAGGTACGATAGGCTTAAAGAACTAGAACAATTGGGTGAGGCAAGTTTAAAGCTCACTATTCAAAACACGCTTGCCGACGTGATCAAAAACTATTATGACCTGGTTTCACAACAAAAGCTAATTAACGCATTAAGTGGAGCACTGGATATTTCAAGATTGAGGCTTAAAAATTCAAATAATAGGTTCAAGATCGGAAAAGCTGCTAAACTTGAAGTACTTGCAGCATCCGTGGATCTTAACACAGATACAACCAACCTGCTCCGTCAGATTGATGTTTATCGAGGTACAAAAATCAGACTGAATGAATTGCTAGCTAGAGAAATATCAACTGCATTCATCGTGGCTGACACAATAATTATTGGCAACATCCTGCTATTGAATGAATTACAAGCTTCTGCATCCCAATTAAACCCAAACCTACAGTCGGCATTAATAAACCGTCGAATTGCAGAAATCAATCTGAAAGAAGTCAAGGCAAACAGGTACCCCAATATAAATATCAACTCAGGTTATAATATCAACAAGGCAAACTCAGAGCTGGGATTTGCACGAACTTCAAACGGTCGAGGATTTAATTATGGATTAACTGCCTCAATAAATATCTTTAATGGATACCTGCAAAAGAGAAATGAAAAAAACGCATTTCTACAGATAGAGAACAGCAAACTTCAATTTGACAAAATAACCCAAAATATTTCTTCACAGATTACTTCATTATATCAAACCTATCAAACAAATTTGGAACTTGTAAAATTAGAACAAGAAAACCTAGAGGTAGCAAAGCAAAATATGGATATTACTCTTGAAAAATTCAGACTTGGCAGTGTTGCGCCACTTGAATTTAGAGAAGCTCAACGCAATTATATTGATGCCAATGCCAGATTTACAAATTCTCAATTTGAGGCAAAATTAGCAGAAATTGCGCTGATGCAACTTTCGGGCAAGTTAAATCTTCAATAACATCAAAAAGCTACACAAAAATCAATTGGCATCTAAATTTATTGGAAAGCCAATAACAAACCAATAATTAAAAAATATAATGAACTATGTTATTAGTTGCAGATAGCGGCTCGAGCAAAGCCGATTGGATTTTAACGCGATCAGAACATCAGAGCATCTCTTTCAGAACAAGTGGAATAAATCCATTTTTCCTGTCTGAAAAGGAGATTATCAAGATATTTCAAAACACACCTGAAATACAACCCTATACGGATCAGGTAAAGGAAATTTATTTTTTTGGAGCAGGTTGCTCTAGTCCGGATCGCCGCGAACTTATCTCAAACGCCTTATCCAAAATATTTAAAAATGCTTTTATTAGTGTTGACATAGATATCATAGCCTGCATATATGCTACAACAGGAACATCTGATGGAATTTGCTGCATATTAGGAACTGGCTCGAACATTTCATATTTTGATGGGAAGAGGATCCATGAAAGCAAACACGGCCTTGGCTATATTTTAGGCGACGAGGGTTCAGGAACCTATTTTGGACGGCAATTGATCACCGGATATTTGTATGGAACAATGCCTGCTCAACTTGCCGAAGAGTTTTATACTAAATACGCTATTGATAAGGAGATGATTATCAAACGCATTTATCAAGATCCCTCTCCCAATTTCTATCTGGCCTCTTTTGCCCCTTTTATGAATGAACATGCAGATCACCCTTATATCAATGCACTATTAAAAAAAGGATTTACTGAATTTATTGAAACCAATATTAAATCCTATCCAGATTATACTAAGCATAACTGCCATTTTATAGGTTCTATAGCGTTTCATTTCTCTGAGATATTAAAACAGCTATGTCAGGAACAGGGAATTAAAGTTGGTAAAATTCTAAAACATCCAATAGATGAACTTTCATCGTTTATTTTAAAAAATGGAGCAGAAATAATTAGATGATCCTAAATTCAATGATTCTGATAGTGCAGGATTGTAGTTTATAGAATCATGGTATGCATCGCAAAGCTACTTTAAAGAACAGAATCCAAATCAATACCCCATGGGTTCTATGATATAAAC
>Ga0208960_1002161_pt1 | contig 10133 bp, 6 predicted proteins | sample GreLakmeON33MSRF_FD_187703 | JGI IMG/M metagenome (GOLD analysis project Ga0208960, IMG submission 187703) | Freshwater lentic microbial communities from great Laurentian Lakes, MI, USA - Great Lakes metaG ON33MSRF (SPAdes) | ecosystem: Environmental > Aquatic > Freshwater > Lake | place: Great...
AATTCACAAAAACAAAAAAGATGAAAAAAATTCTAACACTATTAATGCTCACGCCATTTGTTTTACAAGCACAAAATTATCAATCTCAAAATATTTCATTATTAGGAAATTGGAACAACAACCCAACCCAACCTGCTGAACCTGTTTATGGAATCAAGTATCAAGGTGTATGTGGCTGGAAAGACACCGCAACAAACCGCGAATATGCAATTATAGGAACTTCAACAGGAACTCAATTTGTAGATGTTACTAATCCAACAGCGCTCGTTGCCTGCGATTACATTCCCGCAACACATGGAAATTTAATTTGGCATGAAATTAAAACTTGGCACCAGTACTGCTATATCGTAAGTGACGACAATGCTCCCAATAGTTTTATTATTGCAGATATGTCCTACCTACCCGATTCGGTTCATGTTGTGCGAAATGACAACACATTATTTGAAAAATGTCATACTATTTTTATTGATGGCGACAAACTTTATGGTGGAAGCGTCACGCTTTCAAATAATTCTTACTACTCAATGGCTGTTTACGATTTGAATGTTAATCCGATCAATCCACCATTATTGCGTCGATTGGAACAAGACTACCCTTCTGTGCAACAAGTACACGATATGTTTGTACGTAATGATACGGTATACGCATCCTGTGGTTTTGGCGGATTGGGAATTTACAAATTCAATAGCACAACCAACCAGCAGTTCACACAGTTAGCAGTACTTACGAATTATCCCGAATCAGGGTACAATCACAGTAGTTTTTTATCATCAGATGGTAGAACATTAATTTTTATGGATGAGGTGCCCGTTGGGATGGGAATCAAATCATTGGATGTTTCCAATATGGGAAATGTAACAATGAATCAGATATTTCGATCTCACACTGGAAATACTCCACACAATCCATATATTTTAGGAAATGATTTTTTAATTGCTGCAAATTATACAGATGGTATTCAACTTTACAACATTTCGAATCCTTCGAATTGTGTTTTGTCAGGATACTTTGACACCGACACCTTAATTAATTTTCCCAATTATACACAGGCCTACCATGGCTGCTGGGGTGCTGATCCATTTTTACCAAGTGGGATTTTGCTTGCTGCCGATATGCAAAACGGATTATATACTTTAGATATTTCAGCTGCAATAGCAAGTACTAACGAGCAACTTTTTGATATCAATAACTTCGTTGATGCATACCCTAATCCATTTAACACTAATTTTTGTCTTTCAATAAATCTAACAACTGCTCAAACTATTCAATACTCCATTTTTGATAATGCTGGGAGATTAGTAATTCAAAACAAATCACAAATGCCGAATGGAAAAGCAATACTCGAAGTTCCTGCGGAAGAATTACTACCAGGAATTTATACACTAAAAGTAGAAGGCCAAACTTTTTCAGGCAATTGCAAACTTGCAAAAACAAAATAGTCCTTTATCTTAAAATAAAGAATTAATTAAAAATGCGTAATCGTTTTCATTCCTAATGAAAAAAGAATAAAAGAAATCGCATAACAAATGAATAATAAAAATTACGATAAATACCAAGCCGTCATAGGACTAGAAGTACACGCACAATTGCTTACAAATAGCAAAGCCTACTCCAGTGATGCCGCAGAATATGGTGCCTTACCAAACTCATTGGTTAGTCCTGTTACGCTAGGACTTCCCGGCACTTTGCCCTTTACAAATAAACGTGTTATTGAATTTGGAATTAGGCTTGGTATTGCAACAAATTGCAAAATTCGTGAGCGGAACGAATATGCACGTAAAAATTATTTCTACGCCGATCTTCCGAAAGGATATCAAATTACACAAGATAAAACACCAATTTGTAACGATGGTTTTATTTTTATCAAACAAAACGACGGAACTGAAAAACGCATCGGCATCACTCGTATTCACATGGAAGAAGATGCCGGGAAAAGCATGCATGATGTAGTTCCTGATGAAACACTTGTTGATTTAAATCGAGCAGGTGTTGCGTTGTTAGAAGTTGTAAGTGAACCTGACCTAAGAAGTTCAGATGAAGCGTATAAATATTTGACCGAAATCCGCCGACTAGTACGTTACCTCGACATTTGTGATGGAAATATGGAAGAAGGTTCTTTGCGTTGCGATGCGAATGTTTCTGTGATGTTGAAGGATGCAAAAGAATATGGAAGAAGAGTGGAAGTAAAAAACATGAATTCAATTAGCAATGTAAAAAGAGCGATTGAACATGAAATTATACGTCAGATTGATTTAATTGAAAATGGCGAAATTGTTGACCAGGATACGCGTGGATTTGATGCAATGACTGGAACAACCTCATCTCTTCGAAGCAAAGAAGCGGCAAATGATTACAGGTATTTTCCAGAGCCCGATTTGCAGCCAGTTATAATAACAGTTGCGGAAATAGCAAAAGTAAAAGCAGCACTTCCCCCTTTACCTGCCGAGTTAATTGCTAAATACACGAAACAACTTGGATTGACAATGTATGATGCGGGTGTGCTTACTGACGCAAAAGAAATTGCATTATTTTTTGAAAATGTATTGAAACACACAGACAATGCAAAAGCGGCAGCCAATTGGGTAATGGGTCCCGTAAAGTCTTTCCTAAATGAAAATGGTTTACACATTTCCCAATTTCCAATTGCTGCAGAACGTCTCGCAGAATTAATTGCCATTATCGATTCAGGGAAAATTTCTTTTGCAATGGCGAGTCAACGCCTATTTCCAATAATGACAAAAGAACTAACTAAATCACCATTAGCAATTGCAGAAGAGCAAAATCTTGTTCAAGAGTCCGACTCCGATGCTTTACTTGAGATGATTAAGGAGGCCATTGGGAAATACCCGGAAAAAGTTTTGGAATATAAAAATGGAAAAGTGAACTTGCTTGGCTTGTTTATGGGTGAAGTCATGAAACTATCTAAAGGTAAAGCTGATCCTAAGGCCACAAGTGAATTACTCAAAAAAGTACTTCAGAATGATATGGAGATTCTATGAATAACAAACTATTAAATCATAACCTACAAAATCTAATTCGTTTTTTAAATTTCAATAAAATGAAAAAAATAATATTAATTGTAACGGCTTCTATTGCGTTTTTCACTGCTTGTGAAAATAATATTAAAAAAGGAAATGTTGTAATCACTGGTAATTTTTCTAATTGTTCAGGCGACACCCTTTTTATTGTCGATGTCAACAAACCAGAATTTGAAGTAATTGATTCCGCTATAGCAGAAATCGACGGTTCCTTTACCTTTCATACTCAAATAAATAAGAAAGGATTTTATAACATTAATGTAGGAAAAACAACACAACAGTTTGCAGTAATGATCATTGAACCTGGTGATACAATTAACATAAAAGGTGATGCTAAAAACCTAGGTTACACTTGGAAAACTGATGGGTCGAAAGAATCAGCACGTTTTGAGGAATTGAATAAATTCATAATTAATATTGAAAAAAAACGAACCCCAATTACAAATTATTTAGATTCTCTCCAACAAACATTTCAATTCCAAATTAGCATGTTTCAGAAAAGTGACAGTGTTAAAATGAAAAAATTAGATCAACAATTTGGACCATTATTCGACACAGCACAAACTAAATTAAATAAAATTGAAGAGGATGGAGTAAGTTTCATGCATGCTTTTATTGACCAAGACTCCAGTTCTTTCGCAAATATTGCTGGATTACGATTGTTAAAACCATATATCAACTTTAGTTATTATGAAAAAACAATAAATACATTAGAAATAAAATACAAAGATGTACCCAATGTAAAAATGCTTCGAAATTATGTTGAACGGGAACGTCCTTATTGCATTGGTCAAACACCACCCGATATAATTCTGAGTGACCCAACTGGAGCACCAAGAAAACTATCGTCACTAAAAAACAAAATTGTTTTAATCGATTTTTGGGCTACTTGGTGTGGCCCTTGTAGAGTAGAACTTCCTACACTTATAAAACATTATACAAAATACAATAAGCAAGGATTTGAAATCTTCAGTGTTTCCCTTGACAGCGACAAGAATTTATGGGTTGATGGAATAAAATCATTGGGATTGGTTTGGCCCAATCATGTAAGCGATTTATTACAATGGCAGACACCAATGAAAGAGCTGTACCGAATTAGTCAAATTCCTACCACAGTACTTTTAGACAAATCTGGAAAAATTATAGCACGCGACTTACATGGAGAAGCATTGACCAAAAAGCTTGCTGAAATTTTTAAAGAGAAATAATTTAATTGTTAATTTGTTGATATGAAATACAATGTTCTTCTGCTTGCAATCCTACTTTCAAGTAATTTTATTACTGCTCAAAAGGCCTATTTCCAACAGGATTTGGCCTATACCATTCGTGTATCTTTAGATGACACCAAACATGAATTAAATGCATTTGAAACAATTATTTATAAAAATAATTCTCCCGATGCCCTTTCATTCATCTATATGCACCTGTGGCCGAATGCCTACAAAAGCAACAAAACTGCACTTGCTAAGCAACTTAAAGAAGATGGAAATTTGTTTTTCAATTATGCAGCTATGAAAGATCGGGGCTACATCGATAGTCTTGATTTCAAAGTTGATGGACAAACGGTAAAGTTTGATTACGTAGAAGGAAATCCTGATATTGGAAAAATTATTTTGAATTCACCTTTACAATCTGGAAGTCAAATTGAAATCACAACTCCTTTTCATGTTAAACTTCCAAGTGGAAAAATTTCTCGACTTGGACACATCGATCAGCAATATCAAATTACACAATGGTATCCAAAACCGGCTGTCTATGACAAAAATGGCTGGCAAGAGATTCCTTATTTAACTCAAGGAGAATTTTATTCGGAATTCGGAACTTTCGATGTATTCATCACAGTTCCAAAAAATTATGTGTTGGGATCAACCGGTGATTTAATTGACAACCCAGAAGAAGTATTGTTTATGGACTCTATAGCAAGTGCCACGAAACTCCTATACAAATATGATACAAAAAACGATTCATTTCCTGCTTCCTCGAAGCAAACAAAAACCTTGCACTATCGACAATCACACATTCATGATTTCGCGTGGTTTTGTGATAAACGATACCATGTATTGAAAGGTGAGGTAGAACTTCCTCATACAAAAAACAAAGTAACTACTTGGGTGATGTACACCAATCAATATGCAAACGTTTGGAAAGATGCTATTGCATATGTAAATGACGCGCTCTTTTATTATTCAAAATGGAATGGCGATTACACCTATGGTGTTTGCACTGCAGTGGATGGAGCATTGAGCGCGGGTGGAGGAATGGAATACCCAAACATAACTGTTATTGGAGCTGCACAAACTCCATTGCTGTTAGATATTGTCATTACCCATGAAGTGGGACACAATTGGTTTTACGGAATGCTTGGAAGCAATGAACGTGTACATGGATGGATGGATGAAGGAATTAATTCTGCCAACGAATTGCGATATGTGGAAACCAAATATCCTAAACGTGCACTTTTAGAAGTTCCAACCAAATTAACAAAAATGTTTGACCTTGCACAGTATAAACGAAGTGCTCAATATTATCTAGGATATACTTTTTGTGCTAAAACAAATTCCGATCAGCCAATTGAAACGCATTCTAAAGATTTTGTTTCTCTCAATTATGGAACAATAATGTATATGAAAAGTGCCGTTGTATTTGATTATCTCCGTACCTATCTTGGGGATTCTTTATATGATAATTGTTTCCAAACGTATTTTGATAAATGGCATTGGAAACATCCGATGCCAGAAGATATTCGTGCTGTTTTTGAACAGACAAGTGGAAAAAATCTTTCTTGGTTTTTTGAAGATCTCATTCAGACTACTAAACAGATGGATTATAAAATCTGTCATGTTCCAAAAATAAATGATCCAGAAAAAAAATTAAAAGAAGAAATTGTTGTAATGGTAAAAAATACGGGTGAGATCAAAGGACCTGTTTGTATTCAAGCAATGAAGAATAAAATAGTGGTAAATACAATTTGGTACGAAGGATTCACTGGAAAAGCAGGCTTGCTATTTCCAAAAGGAGACTATGATGAAATTAATATTGACCAATTGGGAAAAATGCCAGAGGTCAATCGCAAAAACAATACAATTTATACACATGGAATTTTTAGAAAGGTAGAACCATTAAAAATTCAACTGGCTGGAAGTTTAGATAACCCTAAACGAACGCAACTATTTTGGATGCCAACAGTTGGGTTCAACAGCTATGACAAGTTCATGGTAGGCGCTGCCATTTACAATCATGTGATGCCCGGAAAAAAATTGGAATGGTGTGCTATGCCCCTGTATAGTTCAGGAGATAAAAGTTTAGTTGGACATGCGGATGCGAGCTATACCATTTACCCAAAAAATGTTTTTCGAAATATTTGTATCGGTGTAAATGCAAATCAATATAATTTTTACAAAATTCAAAGCGCTGATTTACCTATTGGCGGTCGAGAATTAAATAAAAGATTGGGCTTTATAAAAATTGCGCCAGAAATAAATTTTGACATTCAAAAAAGTTATGCCCGAAGTCCAATTTCACAACAAATATTATTAAGGGCAGTGTACTTAAAAACAAATAAAATAAATGAAACGTACGATCGAGATGGTGGCAGCACTTGGTCTGTAGGTGATGTGGAAAGAACTTTTTATGAAGTTTCGTACCTATTTAAAAATAAACGTGCCCTGAATGCATATAATTTTTTAGTGAAATTTCAGAGTGGTGATTTTATGAATAAATTACAAGCTACCGGGAATTACAAAATCAACATCAACGCCAAAAAAATAATTAATATCAGAGTGTTTGCTGGTACATTTTTAGGAAACACAAGCACTGGAGATTATCGTTTTCGCATGAGTAGTTGGGGCACTTCAGGAAATAATTTTGGAATGCAAGATTATTTATTTGATAATATTTTATTGGGAAGAAGCGAAACGAGCGGACTTCTTTCACAACAGATGATAACTGAAGATGGTGGGTTTAAAGTTTTCTCTACATCGGGACAAAGCAATTCGTGGCTGACCGCTCTTAACTTTACGCTCCCAATGCCCTTCAAAAACAAACTACTAAATATTATTAATTTTTATGGCGATTTTGGAGTATGCAACACCAACCCTTACAACGTTTCTGCGAATAAGAACATCCTAACAGCATACGGAGCGGGAATTCAACTTGTATTGGGACCATGTTTTATTTATATTCCTTTATTAATTTCTCCAGACGTAAAAGATTATAATTTAGCAAATGAAATTAAGTTTCCTAAATTAATTAGGTTTGAACTTAATTTAAATAAATTGAATCCATTTCAACTTATTAAAAACATAGACCTCCAATAATGATTGAACGTCAAGGAAAAATATATTTCGCATCCGATTTTCATCTCGGAGCGCCTGACCATGCTACTAGTGTAGAGCGTGAAAAACGAATTGTAAGATGGATGAATACAATTCAAGGCGACTGTGATGAGTTATTTTTGGTTGGTGATATCTTTGATGCTTGGTTTGAATACAAGAGAGTCGTTCCTAAAGGATTTGTTAGGTTACTCGCAAAGATTGCAGAGTTTACAGATGCTGGAATTCAAGTACATGTTTTTTCAGGTAACCATGATGTTTGGCTGTTTGGTTATTTATCGGATGAATGTGGAGCAAAAATTTACCACGACCCTATTGAAAGAGTATGGAATAACAAGAAATTTTACATAGGACACGGCGATGGACTAGGTTCAGGTGAAGGAATGTACAAGTTCATGAAAGCTGGCTTTCGTAATAAAATTCTTCAATGGATTTATTCTCGTTTTCATCCCAATTTTGGATTATGGCTTGCCAATTATTTCTCTGGGAAAGGGTATGAAAAAAAAGAAAATCAAAATACTTACAATGGTGATGAAAAAGAATACCAGATGCAGTTCTGTAAGTCGACATTAAAAAAAACACACTACGACTATTTTGTGTTTGGACATAGGCATCTTCCGATAGATAAAGAAGCAGGATTAAATTCACGATACATTAATCTGGGCGACTGGTTAAAATACAACAGTTATGCCGTTTATGACGGCGTAAAATTGGAACTGAAATATTTCGAGATTAATTAAAATCAAAAAGAGGCAACGAATTGCTCCGCGCCTCTATGATTGCTATCAATTTTATTAAAACGGCAAATCGTCCTTTTCCATTATCGGCGGGGGTGGAATTACTACACCATCGCTCGCCCCAGAAGAACTAGAACCAGAACTAGAACCAGCATTAACGAGTTCTATTTTCCAAGCTTCAATTGTGTTAAAATATTTTGTTTCGCCTTGTGGAGATTTCCATTCACGACCTTTAAGATTGAAGAAAACTCGAATTTCGTCTCCCAAATTTGCGCTGTCAACTAAATTACAACGGTCCTGCGCCAACTGAAATGTGATCATCTGAGGATATTGAGAACTATTGTCCTGAATAACAAATTCACGTTTACGAAATCGTTCGGATACTTTTTGCTCCTCCATTTTTACCTTTAGGGTGCCTGAAACTTCTAACATAAATAAATTTTATAGATTAATAATTAATTATAAAATCAAATGTAAAACAATTAAAATTAAAACATATCAAATGTGGATAATTTTAATTCGCTGGCTTTCAACTTCTCATAAACCAATTGTGGCAATAAAAATCAAGTGTATTACAATTCACTTAACAACACTTTCCAGGCCTCATCAACCTTCCCAATATCTAACAACTTCACTGCTAGGTGCTGGTATGGGTTTTCTAAACTCTCGCCATACTCCTTAAATGCTTCAAGAATAGCACCTGAGCTTTTATATTGAGAAATTTCGTCAGCGCTTGGAATAACTTCTGTATTTCCTAATTGACCTAGATGATTCCCAGTAAGCACTTTACTTTTAAGAATATGCTGAGGCAAACCATCAACACCAATTCCCATAATTCCAATTGGCTTAGCCACCTTAAAAAGTGAGGCTCCAGACGAACGACCATACCAATCACCCCCCAAACGTGAAACAAGATCGATTTTGTTTTGGTCAATCATTTGTGTCTCTGGATCAAGAATATTCTTGTCAATATGAATCATTACAATTTCACATATCACTAAATTACCTGCTCCCCCACCCTGACCCAGCTCAACAATATTCAAGACTTTACATTCCAATTGCACAGGTGATTCTTTCACTCTTGCTGGCCTAACTTTAACTGATGCTAGCTCCGTTAATCCGCCCTTGATGAATTCATTTACTCCTTTTGCATATTCTGTACTCGTCAATGAAACCTGATGAACCAATGCATAATTAACAACATTTACAACAACTTCCGGTACTTCCCTCACATTATCTAAAGTGTTTTTCAGAAGCCCTGTTCTACCACTTCTCGCAGGCGAAAAAATTAAAACCGGTGGGTTAGCTGAAAAGATATTAAAAAAACTAAATGGGGATAAATTTGGATTGCCTTCAGCATCAATTGTACTCGCAAAAGCAATAGGTCGTGGCGCAACTGCATGTAAAAGATAATTATGCAATAACGAAACTTTAAGGTCCTTGGGATCGAGTGAAAGCATTTACAAATTTATGTTTAAATTATAGATTTTTCAAACCTAATATATTTCCCCAACAAGCCCTTCTAAAGATTAATATGGCTTAATGATATATAATACTAGTCATTTTGCTAAAACAATACACGAATAATTATTTAAATCAAAATTAAAATTCTTGTCCACTGAAAATTAATTACCGATATTTGCAGCGCTATCAAAACACCCATTAAGCGGACGTGTTGTAACTGGTAGCCAAGCCAGACTTAGGATCTGGTGCCGCAAGGCGTGTGGGTTCGAGTCCCCCCGTCCGCACAAAAAGAAACCGTAATAAGCTATTTATAAGCTATTTACGGTTTTTTATTTATGAAAACTTAAATTGGACTATATTTATCAAATAACAACAAAAATAATGCGCTATAATTTAGGTGATAAAGTATCGACAATCCCTACCAGAATGGGAGGATTGAAGTAAATTATAGCGACAATAAACAAGTTAGAGCAAAATTCCGCATTCCAATAGACCTTCGGTCTGCCTTAGCCCTTTTGCTCTAACGTTCAGGATTTCTTTCGTTTGCGAAGTTCCTAAAAATG
>Ga0208960_1002165_pt1 | contig 10125 bp, 7 predicted proteins | sample GreLakmeON33MSRF_FD_187703 | JGI IMG/M metagenome (GOLD analysis project Ga0208960, IMG submission 187703) | Freshwater lentic microbial communities from great Laurentian Lakes, MI, USA - Great Lakes metaG ON33MSRF (SPAdes) | ecosystem: Environmental > Aquatic > Freshwater > Lake | place: Great...
ATATTTCTTTATGCTCCTTAAACACCACCACCAATGAACTAATTTGGGCTGGTGCAAACAATCCTTTGTGGATTATAAGAAATAACCAAACTGTAATTGAAGAATTTAAACCAAACAAACAACCTGTTGGAAAATCTGAAAATGCTGTATTGTTTACCTCTCATAAAGTTCAATTGTACAAAGGCGATTCTTTATATGTTTTCAGTGATGGTATTGTCGATCAATTTGGTGGAGAAAGTGGCAAAAAGTATAAAAGTGGCAACCTTAAAAATTTATTAAGTAGCATTTCAGATTCATCTCTTGAAAAACAAAAAGAGACTATTGAAAATAGTTTTTCGCAATGGAAAATAGGATTTGACCAAACGGACGATGTTTGTTTTATCGGGGTTAAAATTTGACACCTTTTTACTTCACGAACTCATTCTAATGTGAATGAAACTATTATTCTTTCATTCCATTAGCAATCCAACATTCAATTAGATTGATAGACACTTTGTCTAATTGATTTGCTTGTGCTGGCATTTTTGGAAAACCCTTATGCCACTTTACAGTGCCCAACAAGTTGCCATTTTTTGCTGCTCTTCTAATATCAGCGGTTGAAAAAAAATTATAACCGGCATCTCCCCCATAACCGTGACAGGAGACACAATTTTTGTCAAAAATTGATTGAACGGAAGCAAATGTTAAACCGGAAGTGCTGCAATCCAATGCAGGGATTACAACCGGAGCGACTTCTGTTTTTGAAGTTTCCTTTTTAGTCTTGCAACTACCTACTGACATTAGCGCAATGGCAATAAAAAACAATCCTTTTCTCATTTTTTGTCAATTAACTTCATTCGTTTTTACAATCCCAATATAACGTCATTCGGATCTTTTCCTCCGAATAACATCTTGCTTGGGTTTTCCAACATTTCTTTTACTTTAACCAAAAAGCCTACAGATTCACGACCATCAATAACTCTGTGATCATACGACAATGCAACATACATCATCGGACGAATAACAACTTGACCGTTTATAGCAACCGGCCGCTCAACAACATTGTGCATCCCTAAAATTGCACTTTGTGGTGGATTAATTATTGGGGTGCTCATCATAGAGCCAAATACTCCTCCGTTGGTAATGGTAAATGTTCCACCGGTCATATCATCCAAGGTAATTTTATTTTCTCTTGCTTTTACTGCAAGACTTTTTATTTCTGTCTCTATTTGTGTTAGGCTCATTTGTTCTGCGTTTCGCAATACTGGAACAACCAAGCCTTTTGGGGCACTTACAGCAATTCCAATATCAGCATATTTGTGGTAGATAATTTCATCACCATCAATCATTGCATTTACTGCCGGATATAAATTTACTGCCTCTGTAACTGCCTTAGTAAAGAAACTCATAAAGCCCAATTTCACCCCGTACTTCTTTTCTATTACCGGATTATATTTGGCGCGTAAATTATAAATTGCACTCATATCAACTTCATTAAAAGTAGTGAGCATAGCGGTTTCATTTTTTACTGCAACCAAACGCTGTGCTAATTTTTTACGCAAGGGCGTCATTTTTTTTCGCTCTTTATCTCTGCTTCCTCCCCATCTGGAAGTTGAAGAACTATCAAAGCCATTTGATAAAGTATGTAAAACATCACCCTTTGTAATTCTACCATCTTTTCCACTTGCTACAATTTTGTTTGCCGTTAGGTTATTTTCATCCATTAGCTTTTTTGCAGCAGGTGAGGGTGTTCCGTTTGCGTAATTAGTTGTTGCCCCGATAGCTATCGGGGGTTGGTTGTTAGTTGATGGTTTGGCTTCTGCTTTAGCAGTAACAGCAACTTCTTTTTTTGGTTCAGTCTTAGGTTTGCTCTCTCCCTTTACAGATGTATCAATAGAACAAACAACTTGCCCTACTTTAACAGTATCGCCTTCTGCAGCCAAGGTTTTTATTGCACCCGATTCTTCCGCATTGATTGTAAGTGTAGCTTTGTCGGAATCTACTTCCGCTACTTCTTCATCTTTCTCTACGTATTCCCCATCTTTTTTTAACCAACGCGCAATTACTACTTCTGTAATTGATTCTCCCGGACTTGGTACTTTCATTTCGATTATCGCCATTTTGTTTTAGATATTGGACATTGGGTATTGGATTTTAGATGTGAGAAAGTCCAACATCTAATATCGAATAGCCAACATCTATTTTATTACCATTTATTTTTCAAATACTTTATTTATAATTGCTTGCTGTTGTTGTACGTGCAATTTGGCAAAACCTGTTGCCGGGCTGGCACTTTCTTGACGTCCAATATATTGCAATTTTATTTTGCTTGTTTCAGAATGATTCATAAAAGTGCGCAGTATAAATGCCCAAGCGCCCATATTTTCTGACTCTTCCTGTACCCAATAAAAATTGGTAGCGACATCATATTTTTTTAGAACTACCTCTAATTGCTTAACAGGAAAAGGATACAGCTGTTCGATACGCACTATAGCTGTGTCGCTTACACATGCTTTTTCTTTTCCTTCTATCAAATCATAATAAATTTTTCCTGTGCAAAAAACAATTTTATGTACTAATTTTGGATTAGCGATAACATCATCTATTACTTCTTGAAAACCACCATTAGTAAAGTCTTTAACCGAAGAAACACAACTTGGATAACGCAATAGTTTTTTAGGTGTAAAACATATTAATGGTTTTCGGAAATCTCTTTTTATTTGTCTGCGCAATACGTGAAACTGATTTGCAGGTGTTGTAGTATTTACAATTTGTAAATTATTTTCCGCACACATTTGTAGAAAGCGTTCCATACGTGCGCTGGAGTGTTCAGGGCCCATGCCCTCATATCCATGAGGAAGTAGCATTACCAAGCCATTCATTCTTCTCCATTTATATTCTGCAGATGATATAAACTGATCGATTATAATTTGTGCTCCGTTGAAAAAATCACCGAACTGGGCTTCCCAAATAGCGAGGTTGTTAGGCGTTGCCATTGCGTACCCGTACTCAAATCCCAGAACTGCATATTCGGACAAAAGCGAGTTATATATATTCAGTTTTCCCTCAGCTCCGAAATTATTTAAGGGAGTATATTCTTCTTCCGAATCCTCTACTTTCACTATTGCGTGACGGTGAGAAAAAGTTCCCCTCTCCACATCTTGTCCACTGAAACGCACACCATGTCCTTCGTTCATCAAGGTAGCATATGCCATCAATTCGCCCATTGCCCAATCATAATTGTCGTTGGTAATCATATTAGCGCGATCGTCAAACAACTTTAGTGTTTTGCTAAAGAATTTTTTATCCTTGGGCAACGACACAATTTTTTTTGCTATTTCCAAAAATATTTTTTTGTCAACTGATGTATCCGATGATTTATCAAAAGCGTCTGCATCGGCCATTTTTACACCCGTCCACTGCCCTTCAAGAAATGAAGTCACTTTTGCTTTCTCTGTCTGTTTCGCTTCATTAAGTTTTTCTTGCAACATTGCTTTGAAATTCTTTTCCAGTTCTTTTGATCCTTCACTCGAAATTGCGCCTTGCTCAATCAATTGTTGAATATATATATCTCTTGGATTAGGATGTTTAGCAATGAGGTCGTATAATTTTGGTTGTGTAAAACGTGGCTCGTCTCCTTCATTATGACCATATTTTCTATAACACAAAATATCAATGAAAACATCTTTTTTAAATATCTGTCGGAACTCCATTGCCATCTGACAAGCAAAAACTACCGCTTCAACATCATCACCATTTACGTGAAAAACGGGTGACAATACTACTTTCGCCACATCCGTACAATAAATACTTGAACGTCCATCTGTAAAATTAGTAGTAAATCCAACTTGGTTATTAATAACAATGTGCATAGTGCCGCCTGTTTTATAGCCATCCAGCATCGACATTTGTATCAATTCATAAATGATGCCTTGCCCTGCAACCGCTGCATCACCGTGTATAAGTATAGGGCACACCTTGCTGCTATCGCCTTTGTGAACACCATCTATCTTTGCCCTTGCAATACCTTCCACAACGGGATTAACAGCCTCCAAATGCGAAGGGTTGGGTGTTAAACTAGTATGCATCTTTTTTCCCTTTTTACTCAACTGATTAGACGAGTAACCCATATGGTATTTAACATCTCCATCAAAAAGTGAATCTTCGGATAGGGCACCCTCAAATTCTGTAAAAATATCCTTGTATGTTTTGTTCAAAATATTTGCCAATACATTAAGCCGTCCGCGATGAGCCATTCCAATCACATAATCTTCTACTCCTAAATCAGAACCCGTTTCCATCACTGCATCCATAGCAGGAATAGTTGTTTCGGCACCTTCAAGCGAAAAGCGTTTCTGGCCAACAAATTTGGTGTGCAAAAAGTTTTCGAAAATTACTGCTTCATTCAATTTATCAAGAATCCCCTTTTTTTCATCCAACGAATAAACCGGTGTATTCTTTGTGATTTCCATGCGTGTTTGCAACCAATTTACAATCTTCGGATTTCGAATATACATATACTCAACTCCAATAGATTGGCAATATGTTTGCTCTAAATGTGCAACAATGTTTTTTAATTTGGAAGCACCAATTCCTATTTGTGTGCCCGCTTGAAAAACAACTTCTAAATCGGTAATTTCTAAACCGAAATTTACAATATTAAGTGTAGGGGTATACTGTCTTCTTTCCCGCACAGGATTTGTTTTGGTAAACAAGTGCCCTCTGCTTCTATATCCGTTTATTAAGTTTATGACACTAAATTCCTTTTTTACATTTTGAGGAATTTCTCCGGCATCCTCGTAATTTTTTTGTGCAAATTCAAAACCTTCAAAAAACTTTTGCCATCCAATATCCATCGAATTATTGTCTATTAAGTATTGCTGAAATAAGTCTTCAATGGAAGCATTATGAGCATTGCTTAAATAGGAATATTTATCCATAATAAATTTATCTGCAAAATTTAAACACCAAAGTTAACCATAAATTGAAGATTGAAAAAATTAACTCGTTTCATTTGCAAATTTAAGAGAGAGTGGGCACAAAATAGCAAGGGTACAATTTCTTCATTTCGAAAAATTGACGTAGGTTTGTAGCAATAAATGAAAAATTTTAAAAGCATAAAGCAACTTAATAAACCCTTCCTATAATGGAAAGGGTAATTGTGTTTTACACTAAAAAATAACCACAAGACCTTTCCTTAAACAGAGAGGTTTTTTTATTAATACAACAATATGAAAGTAGCAGTAGTAGGGGCAACAGGCCTTGTTGGAACAAAAATGATAGAAGTGTTAAGGGAGCGAAACTTCCCGGTTAGCGAGTTAATTCCGGTTGCATCTGAGAAATCGGTAGGCAAAGAAATTGTATACAATGAAAAGAAATGTAAGGTCGTTGGTATGCAAACAGCCATTGATATGCAACCCAATGTTGCACTGTTTTCGGCAGGTGGCTCAACATCGTTGGAGTGGGCTCCAAAATTTGCAGCAGCAGGAATAACTGTTATCGATAATTCGTCGGCTTGGAGAATGGATGCAAGTAAAAAATTAGTAGTTCCTGAAATTAATGCAAGCGAACTAACATCAATAGATAAAATAATTGCCAACCCTAATTGCTCAACCATACAAATGGTGGTTGCATTAAACCCATTGCATAAAAAATATAATATCAAAAGAGTTATTGTTTCTACTTATCAGTCGGTTACAGGAACGGGCGTAAAAGCTGTAACGCAGTTAATGAACGAACGCAATGGAATAAAAGGAGAGATGGCTTATCCTTACACCATCGACTTAAATGTAATTCCGCAAATTGATGTTTTTTTGGATAATGGTTATACCAAAGAAGAAATGAAAATGGTGAACGAAACAAAAAAAATCATGGGTGACGATTCTATTCGCCTTACTGCTACTACTGTTCGTATCCCTGTAATGGGAGGGCACAGCGAAAGTGTGAACATTGAATTTGCAAACGACTTTGACTTAAATGAAGTGCGTACATTGTTACAAAATGCTCCCGGAGTTATGGTGGTTGACGATGTGAAAAATTTAAAATACCCTATGCCGATGGATGCACATAATAAAGATGAAGTATTTGTTGGAAGAATTCGCAGGGACGAATCGAATCCCAATACATTAAATATGTGGATTGTGTCCGACAATCTTAGAAAAGGCGCAGCAACCAATGCGATTCAAATTGCAGAATACTTAGTAACACAGAAGTTAATTTGATTTTATATATTTAACCTTTCTTATTTTTACGGAATGAAGTCTTGGAATAAAACTAAAATAATTGCTACAATGGGTCCGGCCTCAAATCCCATTGACGTGCTTGAGAAAATGATTCACGCTGGGGTCGATGTTTGCCGTATTAACTCGTCACACGGTTCGTATGAAGATCATCAAAAAGTAATTGACAACATTCGTAAACTGAATAAAAAAAACAAACACCATACTGCTATTTTAGTTGATTTGCAAGGCCCTAAACTACGTATTGGGGCTGTTGAAAATGGTGCAGTAGAAATTGTAAATGGGCAAGAGTTGATTATTACCACACAGCAATGTATTGGTAACAATAAAAAGGTTTATATCACCTACAAACAATTTCCAAAAGATGTTGCAATTGGTGATCGTGTATTGATTGATGATGGGAAATTATTGTTAAAAGTTACAGCTACTAATCGTAAAGATATTGTTAAGGCTATAGTTGTGAATGGCGGAACACTTTCTTCCAAAAAAGGAGTGAACCTGCCGAATACAAAAATATCATTACCTTGTCTTACTAAAAAAGACTTACGGGATTTGGACTTTGCATTAAAAAATAATGTGGAGTGGATTGGTTTGTCTTTTGTTCGTTCGGTGACAGATATTGCCGATTTAAAAGACATCATTAAAAAGAACAAAAAAACATCGCGTGTTATTGCAAAAATTGAAAAGCCCGAGGCGGTAAAAGAAATTGATGGCATCATAGATCTTGCAGATGCAATAATGGTTGCGCGTGGCGACTTGGGTGTAGAAATGCCGATGGAGCAAGTTCCATTGATTCAAAAAATGTTGGTAGATAAATGTATTCAAGCATCAAAGCCCGTTATTATTGCCACACAAATGATGGAGAGTATGATTACTGCCTATACCCCAACACGTGCAGAAGTGAACGATGTAGCAAATGCGGTAATGGATGGTGCTGATGCCGTTATGTTAAGCGGTGAAACATCGGTAGGGAAATATCCTGTGAATGTGATTGAGCATATGCAAAAAATTGTTGCTGCAGTGGAAAAAGGTGGTGAAATATATAACCGCGAACACGCACCGGCAATTACCACACAAACGTTTATTTCCGATTCTATTTGCTACAATGCCTGTGTAATGGCACGACAAGCAAAAGCAAAAGGAATTGTTTCGATGACGAACTCGGGCTATACTGCTTTTAAATTATCGAGTCATCGCCCTAAAGCAAATGTTTTCATCTTCACGGAAAATCCAATACTATTAAACACGCTAAGTTTGGTTTGGGGCGTAAGAGGATTCTTCTACGATAAGTACGAAAGCACAGACCAAACAATTAAAGATATAAATACCTATTTAAAAAAATTCAATTATGTTAAAACAGATGACCTTATAATAAACATTGCAAGTATTCCAATGAAAGAAAAAGGAAGAGCCAATATGATTAAACTCAGTTATATAAAATAATATCATGTCGTTGAATATTAAATTGCTTAAAGAAATATGTGAAACTCCGGGAGTTCCGGGTTACGAACAAAAAGTTAGAAACCTTGTATTGCGTGAAGTAAAAAAGCTTGCTGATAAAGTTAGTATTGATAATATGGGCAATGTTACTGCCTTTAAAAAAGGCATGAAAAATAAAAAAGTAATGATAGCTGCTCATATGGATGAGATAGGTTTTATTGTTACACACATCGATGAAAAGGGCTTTTTGCGTTTTATTCCTTTGGGCGGTTTCGACCCAAAAACGTTAACAGCACAGCGTGTTGTGGTACACGGGAAAAAAGATTTGGTAGGCGTTATGGGTTCAAAACCTATTCACGTAATGAGTGCTGAAGAGCGTACTAAATTAGCAAAGATTGAAGATTATTTTATTGATTTGGGTATGCCAAAAAAGGAAGTGGAGAAAGTAATAAGTGTTGGAAATACAGTAACCCGTGAACGTGAATTGATTGAGATGGGCAATTGCGTGAATTGTAAATCAATCGATAACCGAGTTTCTGTTTTTATTTTAATTGAAACATTACGCCAATTAAAAAACTCACCTTATGATGTATATGCAGTGTTTACAGTGCAAGAAGAGGTTGGGATAAGAGGTGCGAATGTTTCGGCATTGCAAATACAACCCGATTTTGGATTCGGATTAGATACTACTATTGCCTACGATGTTCCGGGAGCAAGAGAGCACGAAATGATTACGCGTTTAGGTGATGGAACGGCTATAAAAATTATGGACTCCAGTACTATTTGCGATTTTCGTATGGTGGAGTATATGAAAAAAACGGCAGCCAAACACAAAATTAAAACACAGCTCGAAATATTACCTGCAGGAGGAACCGATACAGCAGGAATACAACGGATGACAGCAGGAGGGGCCATTTCAGGAGCTGTATCCATTCCAACTCGACACATTCATCAGGTAATTGAAATGGCCGACAAGGATGATATTTTAGGAAGCATTGCATTACTGAAAAATTGCATACAAGATTTAGATACCTACGATTGGAGTTTTAACTAAATGAGAATAATTTCTCCTTCTACCGAGGAAGAGTTTGAGAAATACTACCAATTAAGGTGGGAAGTTCTGCGCGCACCTTGGGGAAAACCAAAAGGAAGTGAAAAGGATGATCTCGAAAATACAAGCACTCACGCTTTAATGTTGGATGAAAATAACAATGCGGTAGCCGTATGTAGGTTAAACAGTACAGATAACAAACAAATAGGTCAGGTGCGTTTTATGGGAGTTAGTTCTGCCGCACAAGGAAAAGGCTATGGAGCAAAAATAATGGACTACATAGAACAAGAAGCAAAGAAGCAAGGAATGCATAAAATTATTCTTCACGCACGTGAAAATGCCCTTAAATTTTATAAAAGATGTAGCTATACGGTAGTTGAAAAGAGTTATTTAATGTGGGATGAGATACAGCATTATTTGATGGAGAAAGGGATATAATCAATATCAATTTGTCTCGATAGCTATCGGGATGGAAATGTATTAATTTGAAAATTATTTGCTACTAGTAACATTATAAATTAATGTTTCACTACTTTCTTTATGGCATTAGTATTATCCGTTTGAATAGATAAAAAATAAACACCTGCGGGAAGCGATTCAATGTATAATTGCTTATTATAAGTTCCAACAACAATCTCTTTTTCTATATTGATAAGATTTGTTCCTATTACATTGTAAAGGCTAATACTTATATTTTCTTTTTTTGAAAATGTTGTTTCAATTGTTAAAAAATCAGATAAAGGGTTTGGGTAAATTGTAATTTTAAGGGAGAAATAATTTTTTGCAATCCCATCAATAATATAGTCACAAGTAGGGGCAATATTAAAACTATAAATCCCAAATATACTGTCTTCGTAGCATCTTAGTCCATTATGAAAACTACCGCCACAAGTAAGCCCACCAAAACAATAGTCGTATATAAATGGGAATGGTTTACTTAAATGTCCAATATGCTGTAATACTGTTCCTTGAAACTGGGTTATGGATGGACAACTGATGTAAAGAGTTTTTAAGTTGTCTCCATTTATGTTAGTTGTACCTGTTGAATCAACAGTGATTAATAAATCACAGCTATCAACTTTCATAATCCAACTTTCACCGGCATTTTTATTAAAATCATATAAGACCGTAAATTGATTTATTTGTGTATTGTAATAGTAGATTATATTATTGTTTTCTTTTGTGATTAATCTACCAGGAGAATAGTCATAGGTAATAGGGAATCCAATTCGTTGAATAATCTTACAAGTATCATTACCCATAATAGTATCTTTTATTGAAGTCCACTCTGTATATTTTTCTCCAAAATACCCTATTGTCCCATACGTCCACTTTGCTCCAATAGGAGCCCAGTTTTGTGCAGTGCTAAGCATCGTTATAAAACAAATACCAAAAGTGAGAGTTGCCCTTTTCATT
>Ga0208960_1002168_pt1 | contig 10116 bp, 9 predicted proteins | sample GreLakmeON33MSRF_FD_187703 | JGI IMG/M metagenome (GOLD analysis project Ga0208960, IMG submission 187703) | Freshwater lentic microbial communities from great Laurentian Lakes, MI, USA - Great Lakes metaG ON33MSRF (SPAdes) | ecosystem: Environmental > Aquatic > Freshwater > Lake | place: Great...
GAATCGGGCATCAAACCCGCTATGCCAGGTGGCGTGATTGCTGCTGGAAACGCCAGCCAATTCTCTGATGGTGCTGGTGCCTGCGTAGTCATGAGCGAAGAACTCGCCAGCAAGCGAGGCTTGAAACCGCTAGGTCGATTCTTAGGTTTTGCAGTGGCAGGTTGTGAGCCCGATGAAATGGGCATCGGTCCTGTATTTGCTGTTCCTAAAGTTTTAAAGCGCTTAGGTTTGACCGTGAACGATATAGATTTGTGGGAACTCAACGAAGCTTTTGCTGTCCAAGTTTTGTATTGCCGTGACACCTTAGGTATTCCCGCCGACCGGTTGAATGTCAACGGTGGTGCTATTGCTGTTGGCCACCCCTACGGCGTGAGCGGACAGCGTCTGACAGGTCACGCATTGATCGAAGGCAAGCGTCGCGGCGCCAAACGGGTGGCAGTGACCATGTGTATTGGTGGCGGTATGGGTGCTGCGGGCATCTTTGAAGTGCTCTAAAGAAACTTTAAGACTGCTAAAGATTCTGCTAGTTCATCAACCCACTGCTCTGCATTAAGGTATGTCGCTTCGCACTACGGTTGATTTTTTATTGCACGATTGGCTCAAAGTCAGTGAACTCAATCAACGCGAGCGATTCGCTGACCATTCCCGCGAAACCTTTGACGCAGTCTTAGACACTTGTGAGCGTATTGCTCGCGATAAATTCGCACCATTCAACCGCACGGTGGATGTGCAAGAGCCTGCCTTTGATGGCGAAAAAGTGATCTTGCCTGAATGCACCCAAGATGCACATAACGCCTATGTCGCCAGTGGCATGTTGAGTGCTGCACAAGACTACGACATTGGCGGGATGCAATTGCCCTACACCATTGAAGCGGCGGCCAATGCTTTTTTTGCATGTGGTTCTGTCAGCATAGGTGCTGGCATGTTGACCGTTGGCAATGCAAATTTATTAATGGCGCACGGAACCGAATTACAAAAAAAGGTTTTTGCGCTGAACGAATTTTCTGGGCGCTTCACTGGCACTATGTGTCTTTCTGAGCCGCAAGCAGGTTCTTCGCTGTCAGATATCACCACACGTGCAACTCCTGACGGTGAAGAATTTGCCAAAGACCCACTAGGGTCTCGCTATCGACTCAAGGGCAACAAAATGTGGATCTCAACAGGAGACCACGAACTCAGCGAAAACATCGTCCACTTGGTCTTGGCCAAAATTCCAGATGCACAAGGCAAAACGATTCCAAGTGTCAAAGGCATTTCTTTATTCATTGTTCCCAAAAAACTGGTGGACATAGAAGGCCAACTAACAGGTGAACGCAACGACGTAGCCCTTGCAGGTCTCAACCATAAATTAGGTTGGCGTGGCACGGTCAACACCTTACTCAATTTTGGAGAAGGTAAGTACCCTGTGCGTTCTTCAGGTATAGATGGAAAAGGCGCGGGGGCTATTGGTTATTTGGTTGGGCAGCCTGGTGAAGGATTACGCTGTATGTTCCACATGATGAACGAAGCGCGTATTGGCGTGGGTATGGCCGCCACCATGTTAGGACTGGCAGGTTACTACGCGTCGCTTGATTACGCCAAAAACCGACCACAAGGACGCCCCATCACTGCAGGGGGAAAAGACCCTGCTTCGCCTCAGACACGCATCATTGAACATGCAGACATCAAGCGAATGCTGTTGGCGCAAAAAGCCTATGGTGAAGGCGCTTTAGCGTTAGAGCTGTATTGCGCTCGATTAGTGGACGAGCAACACACAGGCGATGCACTGCAAGCCGATCAAGCGCGATTGTTGTTAGAAGTTCTCACGCCCATTGCTAAAAGTTGGCCCAGTGAATGGTGTTTAGAAGCGAACTCATTGGCCATACAAATTCATGGTGGATATGGATATACCCGTGACTATGCGGTTGAACAGTATTGGCGCGACAACCGTCTCAATATGATCCATGAAGGCACACACGGTATTCAAGCTTTGGATTTGCTTGGGCGTAAAGTGTTGATGGAAGAGGGTAGAGGTTTCAAGCTATTAGCAGATCGGATCAATGACTCTATTGAGCGCGCCCTGCCATTAGGAAAAGAAACTGCTGTGCATGCCAATGCCTTGGCACAAGCGCTTGAACGTTTAGGACGCGCTACCAAAATGGCATGGAGCACTGGTGTTCCCGCAGAGGCCCTTGCAAACGCAGTGCCCTATATGCAAGCGTTTGGCCACACTGTGTTGGCTTGGATCTGGCTAGAAGTTGAATTGGCTAGTCTTTCAGACAGTGCTTCCAATACAGGTCGCAGGCATACTGCCCACTTTTTCTTCCATTACGAATTACCCAAAATTGCAGCCTGGCTCAATGTTGTAGAAGCACGCGATATGACGTGTGCCAACATGGCCGAAGACTCTTTTTAAGAAAGCACCCTATGCAGGAAAGTTTTGGCGCCTACATTCCATTTGTCGAGCATTTAGGCTTCGAGATGGAATTCTTTGAAGACGGTCAATCAGAGTTGCGCTATTTGCCAGAAGAGTCGCATTTGAATTCTTTCAATGTGACACACGGCGGTGCTTTGATGACGCTTTTAGATGTCACGATGGCCACAGCAGCGCGAAGCGTAGATAGATCTATGGGCGTTATAACCATTGAAATGAAAACATCTTTTATGCAACCTGCAAGAGGACAACTTGTGGCTAAGGGCAAACTTTTGCATCGCAGCAAAACTATGGCATTCACAGAAGGCACCGTGTTTGATGCGCAAGGCAATGCCTGTGCACACGCAACAGGAACCTTTAAATATGTCACCCGTGCGATGCAACCCAACCAATCTAACCACGAAATTTCAACCGATTAATCATGATTCCAATGGAGATAACTATGCATGACAACCAACAACAATTACTAGATAACCGACCCCAAGGAGCAGCGACCACTGGTAACTTCAAATTGGTTACCACTAAAACACCTGCACTCACTGAGAATCAAGTATTGGTGCGTCACCATTATTTAAGCTTGGACCCGTATATGCGTGGCCGTATGAATGACAGCAAAAGTTATGCGGTGCCACAACCATTGGGTCAAGTCATGATTGGCGGCACTGTTGGCGAGGTGGTGGATAGCAAACACCCTAAATTCCACGTGGGCGACAAAGTGGTCGGCATGGGTGGATGGCAACACTACAGCGTAGTGGACGGCAACGCCCCCGGTATGTTGCGTAAAGTGGATACAACCCATGTACCTCTGAGCCATTACCTAGGCGCTGTTGGTATGCCAGGTGTGACAGCTTTCTATGGCTTGGTCAAAATCATTTCCCCCAAAGCAGGTGAAACCGTGACGGTTAGCGCTGCGAGTGGCGCTGTAGGTAGCGCATTCGGTGCTTTAGCCAAAGCCAGAGGATGCCGTGTCGTGGGTATCGCTGGCGGCCAAGACAAATGTGAGTATGTGGTCAAAGAACTCGGCTTTGATGCTTGCATTGATTACAAAGAACACAAAGACTATCTATCACTCTCCAAAGCTTTGCGCGATGCGTGTCCTAACGGTATCGACGGCCATTTTGAAAATGTAGGCGGCATGGTCTTAGACGCGGTGATGCTGCGCACCAACGCATTTGCCCGTATCGCTGTCTGCGGAATGATTGCTGGTTATGACGGTGCACCGATTGCCATGACCAACCCCGCCTTGATTTTGGTGAACCGCATGCGGGTCGAAGGATTCATCGTGAGCGAGCACATGGAAGTCTGGCCGGAAGCACTACAAGAACTTGGCACTTTAGTCGGCACTGGTAAATTGCGCCCACGTGAAACGATGGCCCAAGGCTTGGAAGCAGCGCCACAAGCATTTTTAGGGTTGCTCAAAGGTAAAAACTTTGGCAAACAATTGGTCAAGTTAATTTAATCCAATCCCATACAGCCATAAAGATAAGCCATGTCTAACATCATCTTGCACCATTACCCTTTATCGCCTTTCGCAGAAAAGGTGCGCCTCATATTTGGTTTTAAAAAGATGCAATGGCAGAGCGTCATCATCCCCATGTACATGCCAAAGCCTGATGTGATTACACTCACGGGCGGCCACCGACGTACGCCGTTGATGCAAGTCGGTGCAGATATTTATTGCGACACCGCATTGATATCAGATGTGCTTGAGCAAATGACTCCCAAGCCCACGCTCTATCCAGAAGCAGTCAAAGGGGCCGCGCGCATCGTGGCGCAATGGGCTGATACTTCGGTGTTTCCAGTGGCGATGGCATACAACTTCCAACCCAGTGGAGCGGCACATGTGCTGGCTGGATGGAATCCTGAAGATATCAAAGTGTTTGTGCAAGACCGTGCAACGATGCGAGGCGGTGCGCCACGTATGCCTGCGGCAGACGCCGAAGGAATGTACCGAAGCTATTTAAGACGCCTAGCCAATATGCTCGACCACCATCCATATTTAATGGGCGACGCACCTTCGATAGCCGATTTTTCGGCTTACCACCCCACTTGGTATACCTTGCGCAAGGTTGCACCTCTTGCAGGGATCTTTGATGCAACCCCGAATGTGCGCGATTGGATTGAACGCATGGAGAAATTTGGGCACGGTACATCGACAGAAATAAGTTCCACGCAATCGTTAGATATTGCTAAGCAAGCCACGCCTGTCGATGTGTCTAAAGAACCATTTATTGATTTACACGGCATCGCCCTAGGCTCTAAAGTGGTCATCACTGCAGAATCATTTGGCCTAGAACCCACGCACGGAGAACTGATGGCTGCAACAAGAACACGCATCACGGTGCGTCGCCATGCTGAGCGGGCTGGCACTGTCCATGTGCATTTTCCACGCGTGGGGTTTGTCATGAAAAAGGATGAATCGTGATTTCAAACTTCAAAGGCAAAGTGGCGGTACTGACTGGCGCTGGTTCAGGCTTTGGTTTGGAGTGCGCAAAGATCGGCGCCCAATTGGATATGAAGTTGGTGCTAGTCGATGTACAAAAAGACGCATTGGATGCAGCCCAAGCGCAAATGCAAACCCTGGGTGCAGAAGTAATGGCACGCTTGGTCGATGTATCCAACGAGGGCCAAATGCAAGCTCTGGCTAATGATGTGCAACAAAAATTTGGTGCACCCAATTTTGTTTTTAATAATGCAGGTGTTGGCGCTGGAGGTTTGGTTTGGGAAAACACAGTCGCCGATTGGGAGTGGTTACTCGGTGTGAACTTATGGGGCGTGGTGCATGGCGTGCGTTTATTCACCCCCATGATGATTGAGGCCGCAAATAAGGACCCAAACTTCCAAGGCCACATAGTCAATACCGCCAGTATGGCGGGACTGTTAACGCCTCCTAATATGGGCATTTACAACGTCACCAAACATGCCGTCGTGGCATTGACAGAAACCTTGTACCAAGATTTAAAACTGGTTAGCGACCAAATCAGCGCCAGTGTTTTGTGCCCTTACTTTGTACCCACTGGCATCAGCCAAAGCCATCGCAATCGGCCTAGTCAGTTAAAAGCTGATCAACCCACCAAGAGCCAATTGATCGGTCAGGCCATGAGCGACAAAGCTGTGGGCAGCGGTAAAGTGAGTGCGTCGGATGTGGCGAAGATGGTGTTCGATGCGATCTCCCAAGACCATTTCTACATTTACAGCCACCCCAAAGCCTTAGGCAATGTGCAACACCGCATGGAAGCTATTGTGCAAGGCCATAATCCACCTGATCCGTTTAAAGAGCGGCCAGATATTGGTGACAAACTCAAAGCTGATTTACGTAATTGAAAGTAAAAGCGCTAAAAATATACGCTGGCCCAAAAGCGTTTCAGCACATTCAAAAAAATGGTTTGCGACCTGAGCACATCGGTGTTATTCCAGGCGCGGCTGGTGGCCCTAAGGGTCTGATACTCGGCCCTTTAGACAGATTTATTTTTGGAGAATGGTTGCCGCAAAGCGACCAGCCTGTAGATCTAGTCGGCGCGTCTATCGGTGCTTGGCGCTTGGCGACTGCGTGTTTGAACGATTCGGTGCAAAGTCTCAAAAAACTAGAGCACGATTACATCCACCAGCACTATGACCTGAAACCCGGTCATAAGCGACCCAGTGCAAAACAAGTCAGCGATGCATTTGGTGCAAGCTTGCAGATTTTTTATGGAAGTCGTATCGAAGAAGTACTGAACCATCCTAGATATAGATTGCACGTAGTGACATCCCACGGCAAACATCTCCTTAACCGAGAGCATCGCCTGTGGACACCGCTGGGATATGCCGTTGCATACCTCACCAATCTTGCGAGTCGCCCTGCGATGGGAGTGTGGCTAGAGCGTGTTGTGTTTTCTGCGGCCCATGCAAAACTTCCTTTTGGCACGCAAGATTTTGCAACCCAGCACTTAGCATTAACTGCCCACAACTTTATGCCCGCCATACAGGCAAGTTGCTCTATTCCTTTTGTATTGAAGGCGGTGCATGACATTCCCAACGCACCCACTGGCGCGTATTGGGACGGCGGTATTACCGATTACCACTTGCATTTGAACTACCAAACGACCAGCACCAGCCCCATTGTTTTGTACCCCCATTTCCAAAAAGCGGTAGTACCTGGTTGGCTAGACAAAGCCTTGAAATGGCGCCATGCAGCCTCCCCTTTTTTAGACAATATGGTGTTGTTAGCGCCGAACCCTGAGTGGGTGAAATCGTTACCCAATGGCAAATTACCCGATCGAAGTGACTTTGTGACCTACGGCCACGATTTGACTGCGCGCGTGAAAGTATGGAGCGATGCGGTCAGCGCCAGCCGGCAACTTGCCGATGAATTTGCGTTATGGCTTGATCAGCCAGATCTCGCTTTGTTAGAACAGCTCTAAACAGGAGTGTGTTGGTAATTTGAGCCATGGCACACTGTCAAAGTCCTTAGCCTAATTTCCATCGCCATGTGCCCCCCAAGTAACCTTTATACGCAACTCACTCCCCGCACCCAAGAAGTCCTGCAAGCCATTGCCAAAGCTGGCCGACCTCCGATCGCAACCCTGACCGCGCAACAAGCTAAAGAGGCTTACGCTTTAGGCGCTGGGATTTTGGAAGCACCGATACCCGTTATGGCCAGAGATGAAACTCTGAAAATCTCGGTGCGCGATGGTTCGCAGCTCCGTGCTAAGTTGTGGTCGCCTAACCCAACCAACGGAAGCGCCGCCTTGCCTGTTTTGCTTTACTTTCATGGGGGCGGATTTACGGTTGGCAGTCCAGAGACGCACGAAGGAGTCTGCAAACAATTAGCACATTTGGCGCAGTGCGCTGTTGTTTCTTTGGATTACCGCTTGGCGCCTGAGCACAAATTTCCAACAGCGCATCGCGATGCCATCGATGCTTTGAAGTGGTTGACTCAGCATGCCCAAACGCTTGGGCTAGATGCACAACGGATTGCTATTGGTGGTGATAGCGCGGGAGGAACGCTCACCGCTGCCACGGCGATAGGTGCGCGCGACGCAGGTATCGCGTTGCGCCTGCAACTTATGTTTTATCCAGGATGCGCGGCGGACCACATGGCGTCTGCCGACACATTTGCAAAAGGCTTTTTGTTGGAAAAAGACAGCATCGACTATTTCTACGGCCACTATTTAGAACACCCTAGCCACCGCAAAGACCCCTTGTTTTCGCCCTTGGTCGAGGCCAATGTGGCAGGTGTTGCGCCAGCGTGGATCGGGTTAGCCGAATGCGACCCTCTGGTGGATGAAGGCATTGCCTACGGCGACCATTTGCGGATGGCAGGCGTGACTGTCGATTTGGAGATTTACAAAGGCGTGGTCCACAGTTTTATCCAGATGGGACGCATGATTCCCGAGGCCTTGACTGCACATGCTGATGCGGCAAATGCGTTAAAAAAAGCCTTTCAACGCAAGGAGTCTGTATGACGCGTAACGAGTTTCGATTGCTACACCGCCTTCGGGTGCGCTGGGTTGAGGTGGACTTACAAAAAATTGTCTTCAACGGCCACTACCTTATGTACTTCGACACCGCCATGGCGGACTACTGGCGCGTATTGGCCATTCCCTACGAAGACACCATGCACCAGTTGGGCGGTGATTTGTACGTCAAAAAAGCCAGCTTGGAATACCACGCGTCTGCCCAGTACGACGATAGGTTGGATGTGGGCTTGCGTTGTGAGCGCATTGGTAATTCGTCTATCCAGTTTGTGGGCGGGATATTTTGTGGCGATCAATTGTTGATCACCGGTGAGTTGCTCTATGTTTACGCCAATCCCAACACCAAAACCTCTATGCCTGTGCCGCAGGTTTTGCGCGAGACCATGTTGGGTTTTGAAGAAGGACAAACCGTCACCACCTTGGAAACTGGTCACTGGAGTACTTTGAAAGACAAAGCCCAGCCAGTGCGGACCCAAGTGTTTGTCCAAGAGCAGGGGATCGATGCCAAAGACGAATGGGATGCGGCGGACGCAAGCGCTGTGCATGCAGTGATTACCAACCGTTTTGGACATCCTTTGGGAACAGCGCGGTTGCTGGAGAAGTCCCCTGGTATCGCCCAGATCGGTCGCATGGCCGTGGTGCGCGTGATGCGCGGATCTGGCCTAGGAGGGCAGTTGTTAAACGCTTTAGTAGATATTGCCAAAGCGCGTGGCGACAAAGAGGTGCACTTACACGCCCAATGCAGCGTCCAAGCTTTCTACGCGCGTGAGGGATTTGTACCCGTGGGCGAACCGTTTGATGAGGTGGGAATAGCGCATATTGAGATGCGTAAAGTACTAGCTCTTAGATAACGCTAATCCGAAGCTGGATTTATTGCGTAGTCGCAAATCAGCTTGGAAGCTTAGATGTCGTCTTTCAAAACATATGGCAACGGTAAGGTATGTAACTGCGACCCCGAATTTGAGCCTACATGGAGCGCCTTGTGTTCATCCACCACGGTTGTTTGTAGCTCCACAATGGCGTAGGTCTGATCATTGACGGTAGCGACTTGCGCTACCAAACCACAGGGTTGGTCGGTGGCTTCGCTGGTAAAAATTTCTTGTCCGGCTGAGATTGCCCCAGCGCTTTGCACTACATAAGCCCGCCGCTTCAGGGTGCCCCTGAACTGGCTACGGGCAACCACTTCTTGCCCAGGGTAGCAACCCTTTTTGAAATTCACCCCATCGACCGATTCGTAATTGAGCATTTGCGGCACAAAGGCTTCAAAGGTGGCAAGTTCCACCCAAGCAATACCGCTCATGACTTCGCCTAACTGCCAGTTCGCAGTGTCTAGGGATGGATATTGGGTTAAGTCGGGGGCACTAGTCGCCAATAAGAATGCGCGAGGCTGCTCCATGGTGGGGTAGAGCGTCAACACATGCGCTTGGGCAGACTCCCAAGGGATACAACGCCAAGCTTGTTGTGTCGTCGAAAGTTCTTGGGGGCTAGTGTGGGCTCCAGCTTCTTGCGAAATCTTCGTCACAAGAGACTCTAAAGACTTTCCAGCTAACCCCATCAAATGAAAATCAGCCGTCGCATCCGTCAACTTGACCTTGGCACGCAAAACAAACATCGACAAGCGTTTCACAGTTTGGGCTATCAAATCGCGCCGGCAGACCAAGAGCACTTCGTTGGGGTTTGGTTTGCAATACACAAAACTAGCTTGCATACGCCCCTTGGCGTTGCAAAAAGCGCCCAAATGGCACTGGTCTGCTTTCATCAGCAAGACGTCTTGGGTGAGTTGGTTGTGCAGAAAGTTCGCGGCGTCTTCACCAACTGCGCGAATCACACCCAAATGGGGCAGGGGGGCCACACCATCTAGGGCGGGAAATTGGGTAGGTCCAGTCATGTCTGAATTATCATGCCCGTCATGGTTCAGCGAATTTTTAAGGTTTAAATGAAACGGATTGGCCAACTGTTTGGCATTTTGTTGGTGTTGTTTGTCTTTTTAGGTGCCGTGGCTGCTTGGTGGGTCATGCGACCTTTGACTTTGACAAGCCCGACCGTAGATATTTCCATTGCACCGCAAACCACGGTGCGCGGCATTGCCCACGTGGTGGCGGATTCGGGGGTTGATGTTGAACCTGTTCTTTTATATGGATTTCTCCGCGTCAGTGGCCAATCGCGCAAACTCCGCGCTGGAAGTTATGAAATCAGCCAAGGCGAGTCCGTTCTAGACCTTTTGCGCAAACTCAGCCGCGGCGA